>Ga0208851_1000898_pt1 | contig 11351 bp, 9 predicted proteins | sample NGESurshal092012_FD_184481 | JGI IMG/M metagenome (GOLD analysis project Ga0208851, IMG submission 184481) | Arctic peat soil microbial communities from Barrow, Alaska - NGEE Surface sample 415-2 shallow-092012 (SPAdes) | ecosystem: Environmental > Terrestrial > Soil > Wetlands > Peat ... | reverse complement strand
TATTTTCATACGCAGGTCTACAGAATAAGCTTTCATCTAAAATCGTTCATGGTAAGGACTATGCTCCCACTGTACTCTATTGAGCCAAAAACCGCTATAGTATTGGCAGTTTCCACTAATTCAACTTCTCTAAGAGGAAGCAATGTTGCATGCCGCAACCAAGCAGCAATTGGAAACTTGGGATTTCATTCGATGATGTAAACGGCAATTCGTTTGTCGCGGGTTGTAAAATGTGCAGCCCTTTTTAGCTTCGAAAAGAAAACTTCGTTTTGGCTACCTAGGTGCCGCGAAATTCTTTCGCCAAGCAAAATAACAGTTGGGCGATCAATTACCTTGTTGTTATCAAGCAAAAAAGAATAGGCTTCCATGGCGACTTTCTTTTCGGAAAATTCGGTGGCCAATCCCAAAGGCTGGGCGTCACTATAATCGATCAAAGCATAATTCTTATTGACATTTTTGTCCATCAGGATTGTCTCAACTTCGCCACGATTCTTCGTTTTTTCCCTGCTGTACGAATAAAGGTCAAGCTTGATCTTCGTCTGATAATAAATCATTGGAATCGATGTGAACAAGTTCAATACGACGAGCATAGAAGTCAATACGTAGGCGATTGCAGATGATTGATTTAGTTTCAAGAAGCCAAACGTGACTGGTACCAGCAATAAGGTTGCGGTGAAATACCACGGTGAAAAATTAGACGCGGACAGTATCATCAGCAAGCCACTAACAAATGAAATGGCAAACGCAACTGCATATTTTAAGGGAATAAAAAACGCAAAAATCGGAATAACGATCAATAATGCAATCGTATTTAGACCCCATTGGCTGATTCCACCGATATAGACTGCATCCCAAGCCCAGGACCCACTTGAGAAAATACGTTCAAATTTTGGAAGAGAAAACATTGAATTGAAATCAAGCTGAGCAGCGGATACAAAAAAGTTTGGATGGATTAACAAAAATGGATTTGCAACAAGATAGCCCAATGCCGAGGCAGCCAATAACTTGGCGGTTTCTGAAAATCGCTTGTCAAAAGCGTAAATCGTCAAAGCGAAAACAAGCATTGGAAAAGTTGTCAGCTTTATGCCGATACCAATCCCCAAAAGAATCCCTCCGACTATTGAAGAATACTTTCGCTGTGGTGCCAGGCAAACAACAATAATCCCAAGCAATCCCAGCGATTGTGAAATTGTTTCCGGTCCAACTATTTTGCCAGTCCACCACATCATTGGCATCGAAATAAAAATGCAAAGACAAGCCAGTAAATTGTTGACCGAGATAAGTTTAATGTACTTAAATAACAGAAATAGAGGAAGCAGCATTAGCACCAAAGTTGTGGCTGCAACCATGAGCTGATAAGTGTGATATTTTGTGCCCAAAAGAAGGGAGAATTTCGCAAATCCTGCCAAAAGTATCCAATACAATGCGCCGTAACCCAAATGATTATTGGTTCCGAAAAGGAACCCGGCATCTGGTTTCATGGCAGAAAAATGATATCCGTCCTGCATAAACCATTCTTCATCAGGGACAAACACCCCTGACAAGAAATTTACTATTTGAAAAATGCACCATGTGGAGAAAAGAAAAATACATATGGCATAAATTAATTTATCGTTACGATACGGCATGGTTCGTTTCAGGAGCTTTTCCGAGGGGAGTGGCTATTTCACATTTCTAGCTTAATATTCTAAAGTGTTCCTGACACTAACGCTTTGTATGTCTGACCGTATATAAGCACGACTGGGTTCACCATCCCTGGCCCGATAGCCTATCCTTCTTGTTCTTTAAACAGAATGACCCCTGAAGAACGAACCCGGTCATGCAATCGTCATCGTAGCGTGCCACCTCCCTTGACGGGACGAGGGTCTAAACAAATCTGTTTCCGATGACCCGCGATCTATATGACGAGATTTGGCATGATGCCGAGCCTGTGGTGGAATGTCTGGTCCATGCAAGGACTTCCAACCTGCTCAATGCTCTCCAGGCAGTTTTCAAACAACTTCTTACAGAAGGAGCCTTTTTGATAAGAGCAGATCAAAGTGTCGTATAGCACTCTATTTGCCGTTGAACTTGGTGATAGGGTACTAGCGACGACAAAATAATCGTTGCTCCAAACCCACATCCCCCATGAATGCAAACCACGCTCTTGAAAAGCTCATTGCTGGCAACCAGCGCTATGTCACCGGTCAATTGGTTCATCATCATCAGTCTGGGGGTCGGATGCGGGCAATTGCCACCGGACAGCACCCTTTTGCCGTCATCTTGGGCTGTGCCGATTCTCGTGTGCCGCCGGAGATTATCTTCGATCACGGCTTAGGAGATCTGTTTGTGATTCGGGTAGCGGGAAACATTCTAGATGATGCGATTTTAGGCAGCATTGAGTACGCAGTAGAAGAGTTAGGGACTTCTCTGGTCGTAGTGCTGGGACACGAGCGCTGTGGAGCCGTAGCAGCAACTATCAAACATGCGAAAATTTCGGGTCACATCAGCACTTTACTCAATGCAATCCAACCAGCAGTAGACAGAGCCAAGAACGAACTAGGCGACCTGCTCGATAACGCCGTACGGGCAAATATTAAGTTGGTGGTAAAACAGTTGAAATCTTCTATGCCCGTTGCCGAGTTCGTGCAGCATGACAGGCTAAAAGTTGTCGGGGCGCAATATAATCTTGATCGTGGAGCCGTTGAAATTATTGCCTAAAACGGGGCGTTTTCTAAAAGGAAGTCGCCCTCCAACCTCATCGGGTCAGTTACTGGCTCAACAGTACTCCGCAAGATCCAGTGGCGTGGGTAGATCCGCTCAGTTTTAAGCCGGCCTCCACTAGGCAATTCTTGCTAAAAGCATCCCCTCTCCGATCATAGGCTGTTTGCGTAAACTCAGTAGTACGCCATCTACCGGACTAAACGTCTGGTCTAAAACTTGACCGGATTGGACATCTACGGTTTCTCCTAAATAGGAGCCCTTTTTAACCGACTCACCCAGCGTACTCTGAGAGAGGAATAAGCCCGCCCGTCGGCTCAGCACAGGGGTAATAGTCTTCACCTGTCTGCCCTCTGCTTGAGGCTCGGACTCTTCTAGGGGGGGACCGTGGAGAATTTCCATATGGAATAAAAGCCTGAGTAATGCTCTGAAGAGTCGGATTCCCTGCTTAATATTCAGATCGGGTCCTCCGCAGAGCACTATATTTTCAATGCCATGTTGATGGAGACAATACTGCAACGTCCCTTCCACCGTTCCAGGCACTTCCAGATATCGAGTACTGGGCTCCTGAAAAGATTGATACCAAATGACGGGTAGGCCCATCTTACTCATGCCTCGCTGTAGCCAGGACGCTCTTGAGTAGCTCCGTACATGCAGGAGCTCATGCATGGCAACGCCATTATGCAAATCCATCGTTAGTAGCGAGGGTTTTAGGGCATCAAAAATCCAGTGAGCAAGACGCTGGCTGGCTTCACCTGCCTGATAACCAGGAAAGATCCGGTTGATATCGGTAAAATCTGAAGGCCAAAACCGTTCTCCGATTAAGGCTCCTAGAGGATTGGCACACCCTACGATACGGATGCGTCCTCTGAGTTGATAAGCCGATTGTTCAATAGACTCTAGCCATTGAATCAAACGGTAAACCACATACAACCCCAGGTATTCATCTCCATGAATGCCTGCGATGATACTTACTAAATTCCCTCCCTCACCATAGTCTCGCTGTAAGAGCTGGATTGGTCCTCCCGAGGGGAGACTTAGGGTACCTAGAACCGATAAACGGACCATAAGCTCAGAGTAAGCGGTACTGCCCTTTTAGTGTATGGAACCTGTGGTACAAGTTTTCATCTTCTGCACAGAAGATTTATTTTCTATCGTTTCACGCCTCTCCACGCGCCCCCTTCGAATGAGAAAAGCTCTAGAGCCTATGATTTTAACTCTTGAGCTTGCGGTCAAAATCATCCATATCTAAATCTTTCTGGTCAATCAAATCACGGTCCGTAGAGTAAATCACATCCTCTTTGCCAATAACTTGCTTCCTGGTAAATTGCTTTGCCCACGCTATTTTCTTCTGTAACTTTGGATCAGAAGATTTCAATACTTTGACCCGATTTGCACGAAAGGCATTGCGTTTATCAACGGCTATATTCTTGCCTCCTAAAGTGAAATAGCGATAAGCGGGGATTGCTAAGAATAAAGTTCCGTAGGCTAACAGGAAGGGCATAATTGCTTGGACCCAACCTAAATAGCCCCCTAGTTCTACAGAAAATTGGTCAAGCTGAGAGGCTAAAAACCAAGCGCCCACGAAATTTGCAACGCCAAGCAGTCCAGCCCAGGTGAGCGTCGTTCCATCCGCTTCGCTAAACTTCCAGGGCTTTTCTATGAGCGATTCTGTGGTGCCACTTTCATAGGACTCATTGGCACTGACTTGGAGCTGCGGAAATACATAAACCAATTCCCCGGTGTCACTGACTTGGGGTTGCCCATCAAACTTTACTAGCGCAGGAAGCACGTAGTCTTCTTGTTCGTTGTAAGGGCCTTCTAGATAAGGGGCTAATTGCTCAGCGGTCACTACTCCTTGTTCTTGGCGAATTTTGCGACCAATTAAACGCCAGCGCCGCTCTTCTACATCTCGGTTAGGGTCGCCCTCTCCAAAAATGAAAGAGAAAACCCCTTCCAAAAAGCCCATTTTTTCGCCGCGCCGCCGACGCTCTTCCTGACGGTCATAGGGATCGCCCCAGTAGAAAATGTAGGGGTTCCAGAAATAGCCAAACCCACCGCCCCCAAAGGAAAATCCATCATCATCCCTGCGGTCATCACTATTACGGTTGCTATTAGCTGCTATGTACAGGGCAATCAGGGCAACAACAATGATCAGAATAGAAAGAACTAAAACGATGCCAAAACTAATCCGAACACCATAAAAGAGTGCGCCTTTAATGCTGTTCCAAAAACTGAGTAATTGTTCTTTAAATTGCTTTTGCTCAAGGATCTGTTTCCACTGAGGAGAAAACTCGTATATCACTTCTCCCTGCTCACTGACCTGGAGGTGACCCTGGGTGTCCCGCGCCAAAAGGGTTAATTCACGACGAGCCTCTGCCAAGGGTACCCCCGACTCTGCTGCTACTTCCCCAATTGTCACCCGATAGTTGCGTTGGGCCGCTACATTCATCAGTCGCTCGCGCACATCACTCATGAAAACCCCTGGAAGTGATCTGTTCTTACTCCACTATCTCCATTAAAGATTTTTTTGGACAGGTCTACCAGATACTATCTGATGCTGAATTGTTTCTGTTACCTTGAGGACATGGAAACTCCCCTCATTGCCTTCCGCCTTTTGGTGGCTGCTGCCTGGTCGGATGGACAGCTCCATCCAGCGGAAGAATTGGTTCTGGCCCGCTATCTCCAGCGCCTCCCGGTGGATGATCTGGAGAAGCGTAAGCTCATCGACTATTTGACCTTACAGCCCGCTGCGGATACCAGCCATCTCTGGATAGAGCAATTTAAGGCTAGCCATGCCTCAGACCCCGAACGCAAGGAACTGATGAGCGCCCTGAAATTGTTGATGGCGGCGGATGGTCGAGTGACGGAAGTAGAATCTAAGTTGTTAGCTGAATTCAAAGAAGCGCTGAAAGAACATCACGATACTCCGGCCCTGCTCAGTCGGGTTAAATCCTGGTTCAAGAAAGTGACGGGCTCTTCATGAATCTTAGCCTCTTGACCTAACCTTCGCGCACGCGCACGGAGGCCGCCCCATAAGTAATTCCACCTCCCAAGGCACACAGTAGAATCCTTTGTCCTGACTTCAGTTTGTCACTTGCCAGAAGTTCTGACAGCGCCAGTGGAATGCTGGCAGAAGACGTATTGCCTCGATAAGCAATATTGGAGAACACTTTCTGTTCGTTAATGGCGAGTCGGCGGGCTACGGCCTGGACAATCCGGCCATTGGCTTGGTGGGGGACTAGCCAATCCACTTCGTCCCAGGTGTAGTTGAGCTTCTGGCTGAGCGCCTCACAAATTTCTCCCATCAAGGTGACGGCTGTGCGGAAGGTGCGTGCCCCTTGCATGTGGATGAAATCTGATTCCAGAACCATGGTTCTGTCGTTGTCCGGACGGGCGCGCATCATCACATCTTCTAATTCCAGTCGTCTGGGATAATCTTCTTTGCCAGGTCCTTGCCCCGTGAGGACACAGGCTACGGCCCCATCCCCGAAGATAATGGCGGTATCGAGGTCCATCGGATTGACCACTTTGCTCATCTTCTCTGCCGTCACTAGCAGAATTCGCTGATCGGGATTTACTTTTAGGTATTGCTGGGCCACGGATAGGCCATAGATAAAGCCTGAACAAGCGGCACTTAGATCAAAAGCGGGACAGGCGCCACTATCGAGTCCCTGTTTCAGACGACAGGCTACCGAAGGAATGACTCCGTCCGCAGAAGTGGTGGAGACGAGGATCAAGTCTAGGTCTTGAGCGTTCATGCCTATTTGCTCAAGCGCGCGCTCGGCTGCCCACAAGCCCATATCAGAGGTATCGACCTCAGGAGGAGCCAGACGACGTTCAAAGATACCGGTGCGCTGTTCAATCCATTCTTCCGTGATCACCCCACCCAAACGTTCTGCCAATTCCCGGTTGTTCACAACCCCTTCTGGAAGATAGGCGGCAATCGAGACAATGGAGGGAACAAGGGCCTGATTTAGAGCCTTTGGAGTCTTAGAAGGGACTACTGCCGATTCATGGGCTATAGGCTGAAGAGGGACAGCCTTAGCAGCAGTGATTAGGACCTGTGGCGCAGAGGTCGTCAAGTAAGCAACGGTATCTCCGACATAAATATCTTGACCCGGTACCACCAATAGTTCTGCTATATAACCATCACAAGTGGCTTCCAGCTCGAAAAGGGCCTTGTCGCCTTGGAGATCCGCGATATGCTGCCCCTCTTCCACTCTTTCGCCTAGGGCGACCACCCAGTTGAGTAAGGTGGCTGCTTCATCCGTAGGAGCTACCCTGGGCACTACAACAGCGATTCGTTCAATTTGCTGATCAGGCTTGGCTTCATGCGCTATCGCAGCGGCCTGGACTACAGGCACGGTAGGAATAACCTGGGTTTGTGCTGGTTCATAAATGACCCTGCCCAAGACTTGTTGGGCTGCCGTCACAATTTTATCGACGGAAGGCAGTTGGGATAATTGCGATTCCATGTTATAGGCGATGTAGGTATCGCTACGGGTGACCCGTGCGCCTTGAAAACCAGCGCCTAAACGTTCATGGAGTTCTGCCAAAATTTCAGCGCCTAACCCTGCTGTTCGGCTGTCTTCATGAACAACCACCAGTCTTCCGGTGCGCCGTGCCCGTTCAGACAGGAACTGCATGGGTAAGGGGCTCAGAGACGTGATTTCCAGGACTTCTGCCTCTACCTTCTGTTCGGTTAAACGGGTCGCCGCTTCCTTACACAGGTCTACCGTTCCCCCCCAACCGACTAACGTCAGGTCTTTCCCTTCCCGGTGAATCCGATAGTCGACCGAGGGGGTCCCGCTCAAATCAGCGAGTGGATAGCGGCGGTTGAGCAGAATCTTGGGATATAGATAAACCGTAGGTCGTTCGCTATGGAAAGCCTGCAATAAGGTTTGGACGGCATCTTCAGGATGAGCCGGCATCACCACATCGATGCCGGGAATATGGGCCAGGGTACCTTCTCCCGTCTGACTATGCCACGGGCCCATTCCTGCTCGATAGGCTCCCACAGGGGCCAGAATCAACAGAGGCGCTTGCCATTCCCCTTTCGACCGCCAATAGAAGGTACTCATCTCAGAGAAAATTTGATTGAGGCCCGGCCCCATAAAATCAATAAATTGCAAAAAGCAAATCGGTCGCTCTCCCGCTAAAGCACGGCCAATACCCGTTCCTAGAATCGTCGCTTCGGCTAAGGGGCTATTCTCAACCCTGCCAGGAAAATGAGTACTCAGACCCCGTGTGACTCCGAATACATCTCCTTTTGGGTCTTCAATATCTTGACCAAAGAGAAATACTCTAGAGTCCGTTTCGAGCAAATAGTGCAGCGTATTGTTTAAGGCTCTGCGCAGGGTAATGCTGCCTGCATCTATAGTTGAGTCGCTCTCAAGGTTTGCAGTCCTGTGCAGAAGCGGTTTGAGATCTAGCGACAGGGGTGGTTTCTTGGGTGGAAAAACGTCCGTTTCTCTAGCCGGGTCTGGATCGGGGAGGGATCCTGCCAAAGTCGCGGCTTTCTCGATTTCTTCTTGGGCTTCAATTTGTATGTTCTGCCAATTTTGCTGGCTGATTAGATTTTTCTCAAGGCAAAAGCGAGAAAAAATCGCTAGGGGGTCCTTCTGGGTAGCCTGGAGCAAATCTTCTTGAGAACGGTATATGGCTTGGTCATCAGAACTGGTATGGCTGGAGAGCCGTTCCAAGATCAGTACGATGATGGTGGGCTTGCGTTCATGGCGGGCGCGCTGGACGGCTTGCTGTCCCGCTTGATAGACGGCCCAAGGGTCAGAACCATCGACGCGGATGATCGGAGTTCCCAGAAATTCTGCTTCTTCTCTCCCGATCGTCCAAAAAGTCTTGCCGCGAGTAGCCGTAGAGATTCCATAGCCGTTATCTTCCACGCACAAGACTAGAGGAACCGGATTCATCCCCAGATAGGCTAGGGCTTCGTAGACTTCTCCCTCTTGGGTCGAGGCATCCCCTACCATCGTCAGGACAATTTCCTGCTGGGCACTCTGTTTCAGGGTCAAGGCCACCCCTACCCCATGCAAAACCGCAGAACCTACAGGGCTGGAAAAAGAAACTACTCGATGGGCTTTGCTCGAAAAATGAGAGGGCATTTGTCTGCCGCCAGAGCCGCTGTCTGCCTTGGCGTAGAAATCACAGAAAAGGTCGACCGGGGTAAGCCCACGCGCCAGTAATAAAGGCTGGTCTCGATAATGAGGAAAAATCCAATCTTCAGCAGTCAGTAGATCCGGTAAGACCACGAGCGATTCATGCCCTGTACTGGAAAGTTGGAATGCGCCCTTCCCCTGGTGGATTAGGCTCTCTTCCTTTTTATCCATAAATCGAGAAGTGACCATAAGCCTCAGCCATCGCCTAGCTTGGGCCTGAGTCGGAAGGAGAGAAGGAGGCTCAATCATATTTAATACGCTACCATCCTTCAGGGGCAGAGATAGTCCGTTCTCAAAGACTCACCACTTAAGAACGCCGTGCCTATGCCTGTACAGGACCACACCTTATATATGTTGTACAACCAAAATCGGGATACTCATCACTAAAGTCGGATATTTGCCAGAATTTCACCAGCTCCTTGGTCCTTGAGCGATTCGGCGAGTGCCCGGCCCAAAGCTTCCGGATCTGAAGCGAGACCTTGTTTGGTGTCACGAATTAGAGCCTTTCCATCCAAACTCGCGACCATGCCTTCGAGGGTAAGGGTTTCGCCTTCTAACGAAGTGGAGACCCCAATCGGGACCTGACATCCACCTTCCAAGGTGCGCAGCATGGCCCTTTCGGCGCGACAGCACACTTCTGTTGGACGATGATTGAGGACCTGCAATAGTTCGATCAAAGGCTGGTCTGCGGCCCGACATTCGATGCCCAGAGCGCCTTGACCCACCGCATGAAGGGAGATATTCCCAGGAATCACTTGGTCGATCCGGTCTGCCCAGCCTAGACGGTGTAAACCAGCGACGGCCAAGACAATACCATCGAATTCTCCGGCATCGAGCTTGCGCAGACGGGTGTTAAGGTTGCCACGGATATCTTTAAAAACCAAATGGGGATAGTGATGGCGCAGTTGGGCCAGTCGACGCAGGGAAGAAGTGCCAAGCACTGTTCCCTCAGCCAAGGTGCCTAAGGTTTGTCCTTTGTGCTTGCTGTGCAGGACCAGAGCATCGGCTGGATTTTCCCGTTCTGTAACCACTGCTAAGGTCAGTCCTTCCGGTAATTCCGTAGGCAAATCTTTGAGGGAGTGAACGGCAAAATCCGTGGTGCCTTCCAGCATGCTGACTTCTAATTCTTTGGTAAATAAACCCTTATCGCCGATTTTGGCAAGGGCAACGTCTAGGATTTTGTCCCCCTGAGTTTTCAGTTCCGTCAAAGGGAAATAGTAGTCAGGATAAATTTTCTGGAGTTCTCCCCGAACCCAATGAGACTGAACGAGGGCGAGTTGAGAATCTCGTGAACCGATGCGTATTGCGGTGGACACCACACGCTCCCAGGGAGCTACCCTTTATTTGAGTGATCTGCGCTCCTTATGGTACCGCGTTTGGCTCTGGGATGCGCCAGTTCGTAAACCTTGCGTAGTCGCTGGGATGAAAGATGGGTGTAGACCTGGGTGGTGGCAATGGTGCTATGGCCCAAAAGTTCTTGGACTACTCTGAGGTCTGCGCCGCCTTCCAAGAGGTGGGTGGCAAAACTATGACGTAGGGTATGGGGAGAAATACTAAATCCGAGAACCTCTTGGCCTAAGGTCTGGAGCCTTTGTTGGAGGGCACGGGCAGTGAGGCGGTTTCCATCTTTTGCGTTGAGAAAAAGAGCCTGTTCCGTGGGGGTTTTGACGAGTTCAGGCCGACCGATCCAGAGATAGCTTTCTAGGGCTTGCATCGCCGGACCATCGAGTAGGGCAATCCGTTCTTTATTGCCTTTGCCGATGACACGCACTTCTCCCTGTTTGAGGTTTAGCTTATCCAGATCAATCCCAATCACCTCTGATACCCGCAGTCCCGTGGCATAGAGAGTATGAGCCCAAGCCCGGTCCCTAAGATTGATTGGGTCATCTCCTGCCAGTGCCATAAGCAACTGTTGGGTTTGGGTTTGGTCTAAAACTTTGGGCAAAGTCCGGCCCTTCTTTGGGCCATGCAGTTCTTCGGTGGGATTGCTGGTACGGTATTCTTCCCGGACCAAAAACCGATAAAAAGACCGCAGGGCCGCCATTTTTCGATTGCGCGTGCTGATCTTGTAGTCTTGTCGAGCGAGGTCTGCAAGATACCCTCGTACTTCTCGGGTGTCCACTTCCAATACGGAAGCTACGTGCAAATGGGCCATGAACTGTTCCAAGTCGCGACGGTATGCCTCACGGGTATGGGAAGAAAAATTGCGTTCGACGGCTAGATAGCTCAAGAACTCCTCTAGCAGCGGTGTAGATTGACGTACGCCGTTGCTCTGACTGGTTTCAGAAGCATCGCGAGTGGGAGTGTTACTCATTTTTCAGGCCGTTCATCCTTGAGTTTTGAGTACGCAGACGGCTGCAGGTCTTCGCTGTAGAGTATATCGCCGCTCGGGCTTTGGCTACGCTCAGCCCAAGCTCTGGTTTATGTGCATGGTCAACTTGCGTCGTGATTCTCCGTTTCGCGACAGAAAAATCT
>Ga0208851_1000896_pt1 | contig 11383 bp, 10 predicted proteins | sample NGESurshal092012_FD_184481 | JGI IMG/M metagenome (GOLD analysis project Ga0208851, IMG submission 184481) | Arctic peat soil microbial communities from Barrow, Alaska - NGEE Surface sample 415-2 shallow-092012 (SPAdes) | ecosystem: Environmental > Terrestrial > Soil > Wetlands > Peat ... | reverse complement strand
AATAGCCGCGGCGTTTGGCTCGCCCGGTGGGTGGACGCGAGCGGTGTCCGCCGGAGCCGGGCGGCCGTGCCCAACACCCGCGCCGCCGCGAAAGCGCTCGCCGAGGAGCTGCACCTCAGCGCCCGCCGGCAGCAAGAGGGACTTGCTCCTCGCCTCCCTCGAAACGGCGGCGGAACGGTCGGCGCGCTCCTCGAGTGGTGGCTGGCCACCTACTCGATGCGGCTCGCATCGCACGCATCAAACGAGGGTAGCGTCCGTCGGCACATCCTCGGCTCGAGCCTGGCCGAGCTCCGTCTCGATGCCTGTACGTCGGCGCAGCTCGAGGCCTACCTCGACGCGAAGGACACGGAAGGGCTCCGGCCGCAGACGGTGAACCATCTGCGCTCCTTCCTCTCGCGCGCGTTCGCCGCCGCCATCCGAGTGGGCCGTTGGAATGGGAGCAATCCCGTCGCCCAGGTCCGCAAGCGCAAGGTGCCGAAGGCCACCGTCGGCGACTACCTGAAGGTCGAGGAAGTGCCGCGCGTCCTCGGGGAGCTCCACCCGCGGTGGCGGCCGCTCTTTGCGACGGCCATCTACACCGGGCTCCGCAAGGGAGAGCTCGGCGCACTTCAGCGCGAGGACGTGGACCTGGACGCCCGGCAGGTGCTCGTCCGCCGGAGCTGGGACAGGGACACGACGAAGGGAAGCCACGCAGACGCGGTGCCCGTAGCTGCGGCGCTCGTGCCCTGGCTCAAGGAGGCGCTCGAGCAGTCTCCCTCCGAGCTCGTCTTCCCCCATGTCTGCAGCTCGAGCTGTCAGCGGAAGCGCTGCCCTGGCCCGGGCGGAATGCTGGCCCGCGACGTCGCGCTCGAGGCCGTCCTTCGCCGGGCCCTCGGGCGCGCCGGCATCGTTCGCGGCTGGCGTCACGTCTGCCGCAGGAAGGGCTGTGGCCATGTCGCTCCGGAGCCGGACGCGACGCCGCGGCGCTGCCCGAAGTGCCAGATGCGACTTTGGCCGAAGCCGGTGGTCCGGCCCATCCGCTTCCACGACCTGCGCCATACGACGGCAACGCTGCTGCTCCGCGAGAAGGTGCCGCTCGTCGTTGTGCAGAAGGTTCTGCGACACCGAGACCCGAAGCTCACCGAGTCCGTCTACGGACACCTGGCCGACGACTTCCTCCGCGAGGGTGTCGACCGGCTCCGCTTCGAGGGAATGCCGGAGCCGCAGCAGTCGGTTTCGCGTGCGGTTGTGGGTGGGAGCGGGACCCCCGCGGGACCCAAGCTCCGCCGGACGCACGAAGGGCCGGAGTCCCGCGCAGAAAACGCGAGGACTTCCGGCCCTTTTGACTTGAGCGGGAGACGGGGGTCGAACCCGCGACCCTCGGCTTGGGAAGCCGATGCTCTACCACTGAGCTACTCCCGCGAACGACCCTTGCGAGGTACTACGACCCGCCCCCCCGATTCAAGCCGCTTCAGGGCACGCAGCCGAGCCGGGACCGCTCATCCTGGATCTGCCGCTGGATCTCCCAGGGCACGAAGTCGGAGCACCAGCCGTGGTGGTCGCTCGACGGCGCTCCGGCGCGGGCGTGGTGCAGCTCGTGGGGCAAGAGCTCGAAGTGTGCCTGGCTCAGCTCGATCAGCCGCCGGTCGTACCAGGTGAGGCCAGCGTGTCCGTTTCCGTCGACCAGGTCGGGAGCTCGGATCCGCACCGTCCAGGCGTCGAGCGTGAGCGTGCCCCAGCGCTCCTCGTAGATCCCGTGCCAGGTCGCGACGAAGCGGCCGGCGTAGCTGCAGGGCGACTCACCGCCGAACCCGCCCAGCACGCCTGACTCGACCTCGATCCGCACGCCCTGCACCGTGCAGGTCCCGGCGACGACGATGGCGGCCGGCTCCAGGCTCGAACGGCGGCCGTCGCTCCCCGACCCACATCCGAGCACGACCAGCCCCACCACGAGCCCTGCGCTCCGCACCACCGCCGCCCTCCCCGCCGCTCCCGGCTCCGGTGCGTCAACGGTCGAGACGGGGGCCCGGCCGGGCAAGGCGTCGGTCCGACGCTTCCCGTCCGTAGTGCTCGTCGTCCGACACTCCGGGTCAGCCGGCCGTGGCTACCGTCACGACAGATGGCGCGCGTTCTCGTCGGCACCAGCGGCGACCTCTACCAGCACTGGCGGAACGTGCTGTATCCGCCCGGTCTCGGCACCGGGCGCTGGCTCGGGCGGTACGCGAGCCTGTTCCCCGCGCTCGAGCTCAACACCACCTTCCATCGGCTCACGACGGAGAACGCGTCCGCCCGCTGGCGCGATGCGACGCCTCCGGACTTCGTCTTCGCCGCGAAGGGCAGCCGGTACATCACGCACATGAAGAAGCTGAAGGACCCTGCCGAGGCCATCGAGCGCTTCTTCACCCCGCTTGCGCCACTCCGCTCGAAGCTCCTGGTCATCCTGTGGCAGCTCCCTCGGCGGGACGAATTCCTCGGCTTGCTGCCGCGCGGCTTCCGGTACGCCGTCGAGTTCCGGGAGCCGAGCTGGTACGTCCGGGAGACGTGCGACGTGCTCGAGGCGCACGGCGCGGCTTTCTGCGAGCACGACCTCCTCCCGCTCTCCCCTCCCCGGCTCACCGGGGGCTTCCGGTATCTCCGGTTCCACGGGACCGGGGCGAAGTACGGCGGGCGGTACGGTCCCGACGCCCTGCACCCAGTCGCCCGTGACCTCCTCCGGAGCCGCCGCCGCGGGGTGGACGCGTACGTGTTCTTCAACAACGACATCGGGGGACACGCCGTGCACGATGCGTTGACGCTCCGCGCGGCGCTCGGGGAAACGATGCGCCTTGACACCCCTCCCCTCGACGGACAAAAGCCCGGGGCCACTCCATGAAGCTGGCCACGCTGCGAGACGGGACCCGGGACGGTGCGCTGGTGGTGGTCCGGCGCGACGGAGCCACGTTCGCCCGCGCCCACGACGTGGCGCGCACGCTCCAGGCGGCGCTCGATGCATGGGAGTCCACCGAGGCCGGCCTGCGCGCGATCGCCGACCGGCTCGAGTCGGGCAGCATCGAGGGCGAGCCGCTCGACGTGCGGCAGCTGCACGCACCCCTCCCGCGCGCCTACGAGTGGGTGGACGGGTCGGCGTACCTGAACCACGTCCGCCTGGTACGGAAGGCCCGGGGTGCCGAGCCGCCGCCCACGCTCGAGACGGATCCGCTCGTGTACCAAGGAGGCTCGGGCGTGCTGCTCGGACCGACGGACGACCTCGTGCTCCACGACCCCGCCTGGGGAATGGACTTCGAGTCGGAGATCGTCGTCATCCTCGGGGATGTGCCGCTCGGGACGACCGCCGCCCAGGCCGGGAAGTCCATCCGGCTCGTCACGCAGTGCAACGACGTGAGCCTGCGCAATCTCATCCCGGGCGAGCTGGCCAAGGGCTTCGGCTTCTTCCAGGGCAAGCCCGCGACCGCCTTCGGCCCGTTCGCCATCACACCCGATGAGCTCGGTCCGGCCTGGCGTGACGGCCGAGCTCACGTGCGGGTCCGCTCCACGCTCAACGGACGACGGGTGGGGGACACCGACGCCGGGCCCGAGATGCACTTCTCATTCTTCCAGCTGCTGGAGCATGCGGCGAAGACGCGGGCGTTCACCGCCGGGACCCTGCTCGGCAGCGGCACGGTGAGCAACGCGGACCGCGCGCGCGGCATCAGCTGCATCGCCGAGCAGCGGATGATCGAGACCATCGAGCAGGGGAAGCCCGTCATGCCCTTCATGGCCGTGGGTGACCGGATCGAGGTCGAGTCCTTCGGCGCCGAAGGCAACAGCCTGTTCGGGCGCATCTCCCAGACGGTGAGGGCACCCGGGTGAAGCTCTACGGCTACTGGCGCAGCGGGGCGACGTGGCGGGTGCGCATCGGGCTCGCCTGGAAGGGCATCGCCCACGACTACCAGCCGGTGAACCTGCTCGACGGACAGCAGCACGCGGAGCCGTACCGCGCGCTGAATCTGATGCAATCGGTGCCCCTGCTGGAGTGGGGCGAGGGCGGCGCGATCCGTCGCCTCAGCCAGAGCCTCGCCATCCTGGAGCATCTCGAGGCGCGCTTTCCCTCGCCGCCGCTCCTCCCTGCTGACCCGTGGCTGCGCGCACGCGCTCGCCAGCTGGCGGAGATGGTGAACTCGGGCATCCAGCCCTTCCAGACCCCGCTGGTGCTGGGACAGGTGAAGGCGTTCGGGGGCGACGACCGGGCCTGGGTCCACTTCTTCCTCGGACGTGGCCTCGCTGCGCTGGAGGAGGAGACTTCCCGGACGGCCGGTCGGTTCTGCGTGGGAGATGCGCCCTCGTTCGCCGACTGCTGCCTCGTGCCGCAGCTCTACGCCGCGCGGCGTTTCAAGATCGACCTCACGCCCTTCCCCACCCTCACCCGCGTCGAGGCAGCATGCGAGGCCCTGCCCGCCTTCCATGCCGCACATCCCGATCGACAGCCGGACGCGCCCCAGGCTCCTCGATAGAGAAGCCCAGCAAGGAGACCCCCATGCCCCAGAACGAATCTCTCGGACTCCTCGGAATCGAATCTGCCCACTGGTACGTGCGTGACCTGGAGCGCAGCCGGCGCTTCTACACGCAGGGCATGGACTTCAAGGAGATCGGCGGCAGCGATCCCGACCTCACCGCGAAGGGCAAGCAGCAGAGCCTGGTGTTCCAGGCCGGAGACGTCGCGCTGGTGGTCAGCCAGCCCCGGGGTGAGGGCGGCCGCGCTGCGCGTTGGCTGGCCAAGCACCCGGACGGTGTCGGCACCCTGACCTTCGCGGTCAAGGACGCGGAGAGGACCTTCCGGATCCTCGAGCGCCGCGGGGCGACGGCCATCGACGACATCCACACCGCGAAGGACAGTCGCGGCGGGACGCTGAGCTGGTTCTCCATCACCACCCCGTTCGGAGACACCACCTTCCGCTTCGCCCAGCGCGACGGATACCGGCCGCTCTTCCCGGGGATGATCTTCCACGAGAAGCCGGCCGGAGGTCAGAACCGGTTCGGCTTCAACGTCATCGACCACGTCACGTCCAACTTCCGCACCCTGATGCCCGCCATCCTGTGGATGGAGAACGTGCTCGGGCTGGAGAGGTTCTGGAAGATCGAGTTCCACACCGACGACGCCACCGAGACCCTGCAGAAGGGCTCGGGCCTGCGCTCCACCGTGATGTGGGATCCGGAGTCGGGGGTGAAGTTCGCCAACAACGAGCCCGCCCGGCCCAACTTCCGCGCGTCGCAGATCAACATCTTCGTCGAGGACAACCGCGGCGAGGGGATCCAGCACCTCGCGCTGGGGGTGGAGAAGATCATCCCAGCGGTGGAGGGCATGCTGAAGACCCGCGCGGTCCAGTTCATGGACACGCCGGACAGCTACTATGACCAGCTGGCGAAGCGGCTGGAGGTCTTCGGGATCGGGCGCATCGACGAGAGCCCGGACGATCTCCGCCGCCTCCGCATCCTGATCGACGGGAACAAGGAGCACAGCTACCTGCTGCAGATCTTCATGAAGGACGCCGCCAGCCTCTACGGGGACCGCGCCGCCGGTCCCTTCTTCTACGAGGTCATCCAGCGCAAGGGCGACAAGGGCTTCGGGGCCGGGAACTTCCGCTCGCTGTTCGAGAGCATCGAGCGCGACCAGAAGGCCGCGGGCCGGGTCTAGGGAGCAGGGCGATGATCGAGCGGCTGGTCTTCGGCACCGTCCCCAGGAAGCACCACATCCAGCTCCGGCTCGAGGGTGGCGCCCTGGCGTTCGAGGAGTGCTTCACCCAGGAGGGCTTCGACGGCCCGTACACCATCGCCTACCACCAGCGGGCGCCGCACACGCAGCGCCTCACCGACGCGACGCACGGCTGGGCTGCGCCGGTGGACGCGACCGAGGGACGCCGGCTGGCCAAGCGGCACTACAAGACGCAGGAGATGGCGCGAAAGGGCGGCGCGCCGGTCGATGCACGGACCCCGCTCCTCTTCAACGCCGACGTGACGCTGGGGATGCTGTTCCCCGATCGACCGGACCCGGTCTACGTGAGCAACGCCGACGCCGACGAGCTCTTCTGGATCCAGCAGGGCGGCGGGACGCTCCGCACCGTGCTCGGAGACGTGCGGTTCAGCGCCGATGACTACGTGTTCGTCCCACGCGGGCTGCTCTACCGACTGATCCCCGACGCCGGGCCGCAGTCGTGGCTGTGGATGGAGCTGAATGGCGGGCTACACGTCCCCCGCCAGTGGCGGAACGAGGTCGGCCAGCTGCGGATGGACGCGCCGTACAGCCACCGGGACTTCAAGCGGCCCGAGTTCAAGGGCCCGATGGACGAGGACATTCGCGACCTGGTGGTGAAGAAGGGCGGCGCGTTCCACGGCTTCCGGTACCGACACTCGCCGCTCGACGTCGTGGGGTGGGACGGCACGGTATACCCGTGGGCGTTCCCCATCCTGAACTTCCAGCCGCGGGCAGGGCTCGTTCACTTGCCGCCGACGTGGCACGGGACGTTCGCCGCGCGAGGGGCGCTGGTCTGCAGCTTCGTGCCCCGGCTGGTGGACTTCCACCCCGAGGCCATTCCGTGCCCGTACCCCCACGCGTCGGTCGACTGTGACGAGTTCCTCTTCTACGCCCGGGGAAACTTCACCAGCCGCCGCGGTGTCGGACCGGGCAGCGTGAGTCACCACCCGGCCGGCGTGGCGCACGGTCCGCATCCCGGCGCGTACGAGGCCAGCATCGGGCACGCGCGCACGGACGAGCTGGCGGTGATGCTCGACACCACGCTTCCGCTGAGGACGACCGCAGCGGCGCTGGCGGTCGAGGACCCGGGCTACCAGGACAGCTTCATCCCGCCGGGGGAGTAACCACGGCCCTGCCCGGCCTTGACCTGAACACGCGTTCACGCCACCATCGGGCCGGTGAAGCCGCGCGCCTGGTCCAACCCGCCGAACCCGTTCGCGCCGACGGCGCTCGAGTACCTCGAGGAGGACCACCCCCGCGCCGCGGTGCATGTCTGGGACGACGCCACGAAGGGCATCGTCGCCAGCAACGACAGCCCGGACGTCGGCTTTCGTTTCAGCGTGAACCCGTACCGCGGCTGCATGCACGCCTGCGCGTACTGCTACGCCCGCCCTGGGCACGAGTATCTGGGCTTCGGCGCCGGGACCGACTTCGATACCCAGGTGGTGGTGAAGCGCCGCGCGCCCGAGCTCCTGCGCGAGGCGTTCTGGAAGCAATCATGGACCGGCGAGCTCCTGGTCTTCAGCGGGGTGACGGATTGCTACCAGCCCCTCGAGGCCTCGCTCCGTCTCACCCGCGGCTGCCTGGAGGTCTGCGCCGAGTTCCGGAATCCGGTGGGCATCATCACCAAGTCACCCATCATCGAGCGCGACATGGACGTGCTCCAGGAGCTCGATCGCACCGCGAGCCTGAGCGTCGCCATCAGCCTCCCGTTCCACGACCAGGAGGTGGCCCGCGCCATCGAGCCCGGGGTGGCCACGCCGAGGCGGCGACTGCAGGTCATCGAGCGGCTCGCGGCGGCAGGCATCCGCGTGGGGGTGAGCATCGCGCCCATCGTGCCCGGGCTGGACGAGGGCGTCTCCCGCGTGCTCTCGGAGGCAGCGAGCGCGGGCGCCAGGTTCGCCGGATACGTGCTCCTGCGGCTCCCCGGCTCGGTCCGGCCGGTCTTCGAGCAGCGCCTGCGCGAGGCCCTGCCGCTCCGCGCGGAGAAGGTGCTGCACCGGATCCAGGAGACCCGCGGAGGAAAGATGTACGACTCGACCTGGGGCCTCCGGCAGCGCGGCGAGGGTCCGTACGCAGACGCCATCGCCGCCCTCTTCGCCGCGCAGGCACGCAAGGTCGGTCTCGAGCCAAGGTGGCCCGACGATGCACGGCCAGACACATTTCGCCGTCCGGAGCGGGCTGGTTCGCAGCTCCGGCTTCTCTAACCGCCCAACCCGCGCCTCGAGCCTCGAATCATGACACCGTTCAAGTTCCTGCGTGCCGCCTCGGTCCTGAGTTTTCTCTTCTTCCTCGGGCATTCTGCCGAGGCGCCCTGGACGCCATCGGACGGCGGCGCGACGAGCACGGTGATCGGCTTGATGAAGTCCTACCGCTTCGAGATCCTCGGCTCCCAGAGGACGTACTGGGAGTTCTACGAGGGATTCGGCCTCCTGGTGAGTGTCTTGCTGCTGCTCGAGGCCGTGGTCCTGTGGTTCCTCGCAACGCTCGCGGTCCAGGACGCCCAGCGCCTGCGTCCCATCGTCGTGGCGTACCTGGTCGCCAAGGTGGCCCAGCTGATCCTCGTGGTCAGGTTCTTCTTCCTTCCGCCGGTGGTGCTGACCGCCGCGAGCACTCTCTGCCTCGCGCTCGCGCTGTGGTCCTCGCGGCGTGCACCCACGGAACCCCGTTAGGTTCGGCCGGTGATCCCGACCCAGGCCCGCCCCGAGGAGACAGACGCGGTGATTGCCCTGCTCACCGCGCAGCTCGAGGAGCACGCCATCCCGCTCACCCCCGAGTTGCTCGCGGCGGCCGTCGAAGGTGGTGTCGCCGATGACGGCCGGGCGCTGATCCTCCTCGCCAGGGAGGGAGACCGGCCCGTCGGCGTTGCCTTCCTCTCGTTCCAGTGGACGCTGGAGCGCGGCGGGAGGGTCATGTGGCTCGAGGAGCTCTACGTCCTCCCCGAGCGGCGCGGCCAGGGGACCGGGCAGCGGCTGCTCGAGGCCGCGCTCGAGGCCGCACGGGCACGCGGCTGCCTCGCCGTCGAGCTCGAGGTGGAGGCGAGCCACTCCCGCGCGGCCAACCTCTACGCACGCGCGGGCTTCCAGCCCCTTGCCCGGGTGCACTGGACGCTCCCGCTCGGCTGACCTCCGGGGAGCCCGCGCCGGCTACCAGATCTCGCAGCGGTTCTGGGCGACCATCTTGTCCCCCGGCTTGCACCCGAACGCCTGCTGGAACTGAGTGAGGTTCGAGAGAGGGCCGTTGATGCGGTACCGAGGTGGCGAGTGCGGATCCACCGCCGCGAGCTGCCGTTCGATCTCCGGACGGGAGTTGGTGCACCAGGCCTGCGCGGCGCCGAGGAAGAACGCCTGCTCCGCGGTGAAGCCAGCGGGTGGCGCGGCGCGGTCCGGGTGCTCCTTGGCGTACGCCTGCATCGCGGCGAAGGCGAGCTTCAGCCCGCCCAGGTCCGCCACGTTCTCCCCGAGCGTCAGGGCGCCGTTCACGTGGACCTCGTCGACGGCGATGTACCCGTCGAACTGCTTCTTCACGCAGTCCGCACGCTCGACGAATGCCTTGCCGGCCTCCGGGGTCCACCAGTCGTCGAGGTTCCCCTTGGCGTCGAACTGCCGGCCCTCGTCGTCGAAGCCATGGGTGAGCTCGTGCCCCACGACCATCCCCATCGCCCCGAAGTTCACCGCATCGACGGCCTCGCGGTTGAAGAACGGCGGCTGGAGGATGCCGGCGGGGAAGACGATCTCGTTGAGCGACGCCTCGTAGTAGGCGTTCACCGTGGCCGGGGTGAGGAGCCAGAGCGAGCGGTCGAGAGGCTTGCCAATCTTCTTCAGCTCCCGCGCGCTCTCGTACGCCGCCGAGCGCATGCGGTTGCCGAGGAATGTCCCGCGATCGGTCACCAGACCGTCGTAGGTCTTCCACTTGTCGGGGTAGCCGATCTTGTCGAAGATCGCCTGCGACTTCGCGAGCGCCCGTACCTTGGTGGCCGGATCCATCCAGGTCAGGGTGTCCAGGTCAGCCTGGAAGGCGCGCTGGATCTCCTTCACCATCGACCGGGTCACCTGCTTGCCCTCGACGCCGAAGGTCTGCGCGACGTAGGGAACCCCCAGCGCCTCACCGAGCGCGTGGTCGGTGGCGGCCACGCACTTCTTCCAGCGCGGCAGGTCTTCCTTGGCGCCGGTCAGATACTTGCTGTTGAACGCGAAGGCCGCGTCGGCGAACGGCTTGGGAAGTGCGAGGGTCTGGGACGAGACCAGCCGCCAGCCGAGGTAGGTCCGGAGCTCCGCCCGGGGAGCGCTCCGGACGACCTTGCCAACCTCGGTGGTGAACGGTGGGAACGTGACGCTCAGGGCCTGGACCTCGGGTGTCCCCACCGTGCGGAAGTACGTCGCCCAGTCGAACCCGGGCGCGGCGCGGGCCAGGGCCTTGGGGTCGGTGCGGTGGTAGATCTTGTTGGGGTCCCGCCGTGAGACCCGGTCCAGGCTCGCCCTGGCCAGCCGGGTCTCGAGGCTCATCACCTCGTCCGCCTTCCTTGCCGCGAGGGCCGGTGCGTCCCCCAGCAGCCCGAAGACCTGGACGATGTACGCACGGTACCCCTCCCGGACCTCCTTCATCTTCGGCGTGTCGCTCAGGTAGTAGTCGCGGTCGGGCAGCCCCAGGCCGCCCTGGTCGACGATGCCGATGACCTTCGTGGCGTCCTTGAAGTCCTGCCCCGAGTCGTAATCGAAGAGCGCGCGCCCGCCGGCCTGGTGAAGCCGCGCCAGCTCGGTCGCGATCTCCCGCCCGGTGGTCACCCGATCGATGCGGCGGAGCGCGGTCCGCAGCTCGGGGACCGCGGCGTCCAGCTTCGATTCGTCCACGCAGGTGGCGTAGAAATCGCCCAGCTGCTTGGCGTAGGGGGTCCCCGCGGGGGGCCTCCCCTCCGCTGTGGCCTCGAGCATCTCCTTGAGGATCTGCTCGTTGCGCTCCTGGATGACGTTGAAGCCACGGCCCCAGCGGCTGCGGTCCGGCGGAATGGGCGTCGCCCTCAGCCAGCCGCCGCAGGCGAACTGGTAGAAGTCGTCACAGGGCCTCACCGAGGAGTCCAGCGCGGCCGGGTCGAGGCCGGCGGGCATCGGCGGCGTGGCTTTCGCCTGGGCCGGCGGTGGGGCGACAGCGGGTGCGGGCGGCGCGGATGCGCAGCCCACGAGGACGACCAGGACGAGAAGACGCTTCACGGGTGCCTTTCCGGGATTCGAGGGGGCGGCACCCTACCCCGAGAGGCTCAGCCGCCCAGCAGCTTTCGCTTCAGATCGGAGTCCACGGGGTCCGGTCCCAGCCAGACCGAGAACAGCGCGTCGGCGAAGTCCTTCCCGGGGATGACCGTCTCCTTCGCTGCTCCCCCCATCACCACGCCCTTCGCCGGGACGTAGGTGAGCGTGAGGACGTCGCCCTTCTTCAGATCTGGCACGGCAGCCGCCATCTGGTCGAGCCGGCCCTCCAGCGCGGGCATCTGGTCCTTCGACTGCTTGGTGAACCCCTCGCGGATGGACTCCACGATCTTGTCCTTGGTCACGTCACGGAGCAGATGGAGGTTCATCGCCTTCACCTGGTCGGACTTGATGAGGTTGACGGCGTTGAACGTCGGCTTCTCGGCGTAGAGCGCGCCCACGTAGACGCTGAACATCCACTTGGTCCGGACGCCTG
>Ga0208851_1000895_pt1 | contig 11385 bp, 15 predicted proteins | sample NGESurshal092012_FD_184481 | JGI IMG/M metagenome (GOLD analysis project Ga0208851, IMG submission 184481) | Arctic peat soil microbial communities from Barrow, Alaska - NGEE Surface sample 415-2 shallow-092012 (SPAdes) | ecosystem: Environmental > Terrestrial > Soil > Wetlands > Peat ... | reverse complement strand
GTGCCCATCCAACTGATCAGCGACGACACGGGCCTGATCACCGTCGACGGCACGCTGATCATTCCCGCGGGCGAGATGACCGCGGAGTTCATCGTCACCAGCACCGCCCAACCCGGACCGTTCGCCCCCAAGACGGTCGGGCTCACCGCCCGCTACGCCGGCACCACCCTGGCGACCACCGTGCAAATCGTGCCGCCCAGGCTGGGCAGCCTCGTCGTGACGCCGAACAGCATCCCGGCCGGCGCCGGCGCCACCGGCACCGTGACGCTCGCCCGCGCCTCGTTGGCCGGAGAGGTCGTCATCGACCTGCTCAGTGCGTCGCCCGGCTTCGCCACCGTCCCGCCATCCGTCACCATCGGGCAAGGACAGTTGACCGCCACCTTCCCGATCACCACGCCGACCATCGGGATTCCCTTCAGCACCGCAACTGCCGTCCTGCAGGCCAGCTACGCCGGCAGCACGGTGACCGCCCGGATCACCGTCACCGCAACGGTCGTCGCCGGAATCATCGCCTCCCTGACACTGCAACCGGCCACCGTCACCGGCGGCGGAACCGGTCGAGGCACTGTCAGGCTGGAACGAGCGGTGCCCACCGACACCGTCGTCGGATTGGCAGCAACGGACGCCGGAAGCGGGCACCTACCGCTACCCGGGCAGGGCTCATCAACCGCCACCGTCCCCGACTCCCTCACCATTCGGGCAGGCTCCACCAGTGGGTCGTTCGTGATCCGAACGACAACCGTTCCCCGCGGAACCCGGCGCACCGTCACGATCATGGCCGGCGCCGTCACCACCAAGTACGCCGCGCTCACAGTCACAGGGTGACCTGAGCGCGCCACCGCTCGGCCAGCGCCCGGCGGCCAGCGCGCTCGGCAATAGTCCACCGAGCCGAATACATCCTCGGCAAACGCCCGCCGCCCGCCGGTGGTCAACTCAACCGAACCGACCCAGCCGCCCCGAACACGGTGGTGAACGGCACCCCGACCCGCCCAACCAGGGACGCCGCATACTCGGTCAACCAGTTGGCCGCGGACCGGCCGCTGCGCGCAGCGGCGAACGTGACTCAAATCCGTCCGAGCGGTTGACGGTCTCGCACCCGGGAGGCCGGTCAGCGCCCGGCGGGCATACTGAGGCCGTGTCCGTGAACGACCCGAGCACGACCCGTGAGACGAGCGATGCCCTCTCGGTCCGGCCTCTGGATGTGCACACGTGGCCTGCGTTTGCCCGACTGGTTGAGGCGAACAACGGTGTGTGGGGCGGCTGCTGGTGCATGGGCTTCCACGTCAAGTTGGGCAAGGGGCGCACCCCCGAGCAGAACCGAGCCGAGAAGGAGCAGCGGGTACGCGAGGGCCGCACCCATGCCGCGCTCGTCCTCGACGGCGACCAGTGCCTGGGCTGGTGCCAGTTCGGATCCCCCGGGGAGCTGCCGGAGGTCAAGAGCCGGCGCCGCTACGAGAAGGGCCTCACCGCGCTCCCGGACTGGCGCATCACGTGCTTCTTCACCGGCAAGGGCCTGCGCCGCCGCGGCGTCGCGGACGCCGCGCTCGGCGGGGCGCTGGCCGAGATCTCCGGCCACGGCGGCGGCACGGTCGAGGGTTACCCAGAGGAGACCGACGATCGCACGCTGTCGGGGTCGTTCCTGCACACCGGTCCGATGGCCTCCTTCGAGAACCACGGGTTCGCACGTACACGGCTGATTTCCCCGCACCGCTGGGTGGTCACCCGCACGGTCGACCCGGTCTGACCGGCGCGATCGGGCCCGCCGGGGCGCTGAGGGAACAGCAACTACAACAAACGCCGGGTCGGGCGAGTGCGCCGGAAAGAGCGCCGTCGGGTTGCCTCTGCGAGGGGATCGGGCGCACGGCAGCCCTCGGTCAGGCCGGCGGCAAGTCGAACTGAACCGAGGTAAGGGCCAGACGCCAGGGCAGTTCGCGCTCGATGCTCGGCCCCGTTTGAACGCGGCTCCCGCAGGACTGCTGCGAGAATGGAAGCAGTGGGCAGTTCAGTCCGAGGATCGTGTCTCCGGTCACGATGAACAGCACTGGGAGGTCGTCGGCCACGCCGCCGGTCAACGGTCCGATGGCCGCCAACGCGCGCCCAGGCGTCGACGGGGTGCTCATGACGGTGACGTCGGTGAGCCGGTAACGCACTTCGAACTGATCGACCTCGGCGACGGCCAGGTTTGTTGTGGCGCCGACCTTTGCCCCGGGAACGACGATTGGTTGGTCGCCGGCTGTGACCTGGACCTGGGTAGCAGCCCCTGAGGCCGCGGCGAACTGTTGTCCGGCCCGATCGACCGGCGCCGGGCGCAGCGTCACCACGCTGACCGGGTTCAGCAGCCTGATCCGCTCGAGGACATCGAAGGTGCCGTCCGTTGCTGGCGTCGCGACCAGCAGGATGCCGGGCTGCGTGAGTCCGGGTCCCGTTTGCGGTAGCAATGCCGGTGGCGGGCCGGCGAGCGGCGCCGGGACCGAGCCGACCGCTATTGATAGTGCCGGTTGAACCGAGGTCGTTGGCACGGTGGATGTGCCGGACGCCTTGGTTGCCGTGGATTCCAACCGACTGGAGGACGTCGAGGGCGACGCGGACGCCGCCCGATCCGGGGTTGCAGAATTCAGGCGGCTGATGATGACGACGGCGGTTGCAGCGACAACGGCCAACACGGCCAGGACGACGATTCGGCGTGTCCCGGCTCGTTTGGAACCAGCGTGCTTCGGCCCAGCAGCCGGCGTCCGAGGGTGTTGGTCGCGGCTCGGAGCCGGCCCGCCGACCGCGCTGACCGGGCCACCGACGCCTGCGTGTTTGGCCATTTGCTGACTCCCCAGGGCGATCGAAGTCGGAAGCGCCGCCAGACAATGATTGACTCACTCACCGTAGTGAGTAATAGGCTGCACGGAGTACGTAGTCCACTCAAAGAGTGAACGAGAAGTCCCAAGGGAGTGTCGTGAACACCTCAAGACGCGCGCTGTTCCTTGCCGCCACGCTGCTGGTCGGCACCGTGTTGATAGGCGGCGTCACGAACACCGCAGCCGCGGCGACCACAGCAGCCTCGACCACAGCAGCGTCGACCGCAGACGAAGCGACGCTGTACGTCGTCCAGGGCCTGCCGGGCGCGGCGATAGACGTGGCAGTGGACGGCCAGACCGTGGCGCGAAAGGTGGAGACCACCAATGTTGTCGGTCCTTTCCCGGTCAGCGCCGGAACGAGAACCCTCACGTTCACCGACGGCGAGGGCAAGGTCGTGGCGGAGAACACGATCGAAGCCGGGGCCGGCTCGAGTTCCGACCTGGTCCTGCACCTGACGACGGCCGCGGGCGATCCTCCTGTCGTCACTCAGTTCGCGAATGATCTGACGGGTGTCCCGAGCGACAAGGCGTCGTTGACCGTCGCACACACCGCAGCCGTCCCACCGGCGGATGTCCGGGTCGATGGTCAGGTACTTTCTGCCAATATCGCCAACGGCGAGTCGCTGAACCTCGTCGTGCCGGTGGGCACCTACAAGGTCGACATCGTGCCCGCAGGTGAGAGTTCGCCGGTCGTCTTCGGACCGGTGGATCTCACGGTGCAGGGCGGTTCGCTGAATCGCGTCTACGCGGTGGGCGACCCTGCCGCGACGACGATGAACGTGGCAGTGCACGTCCTCAAGGTGCCAGAGAGCGGGTCCCCGCCACCCGTCATGGTCGACACCGGCACGGGCGGCATGGCTGTGATGATCCAACTGATCGCGCGCATCTTGCACTTATGGCGCGGTTGAGCCGACCGGTCCTGGCGGCCGCCGGGCGTCTGCCGACCGCACTGGCAATCCTGTTGTGCCTGGGGGCGGCGTGTTCAACAAGCCCTCCCCCCCAAGCGTCCACGGCGGCGGCAATCTCGCAGCATCCGTCGACCGGCGAAACCACCCCGACAATCAGGTCCGCCATGCCGGTGGTCAGCGACCCGACCGCGACCTCGCCCGAAACCTCGCCTGCAGCAACCGATGTCGGCGCGGGTACCGCCACGACGTCGACCGCACCGTCCCCGATGCGTCAAGGAACTGTCGCGCACAGCGCGCGGATCACGTTCGTGCCCCGGCAGATCGAGCTGCCAAGCGGCCACAGCGCCGTGGTCGAGCCGGAAGAGACCGTTAACGGCGTCCTGCAGGTCCCCGCCGACATTCAACAGGTTGGCTGGTGGGGCGGCAGCGCCTATGCAGGTGATCCTTTCGGGTCGACGGTGATCGCCGGGCACGTTGATTCCAGGCTGCAGGGACTCGGCTTTTTCGCCGAGCTGCTACTCATGCAGGTCGGCGACCTCATCACACTGCGATCCGATACCCACGCCCTGACCTACCGGGTTGTCTCGGCCACGCTGGTCAACAAGGAGGCGCTGGCATCGGACAACCAGGCGCTTGACCAACGTGGCCCCCACCGCCTTGTCCTCATCACCTGCTCCGGGCAGTGGCACCCCGAGGTGCGCTCCTACGACAGCAACCTGGTCGTCATCGCGGACCCAGAGGTCCGCTGACACCGGTTCGCGTTCCGTCTACGGGGATGGTCGCGCCGGAGTGACACGCGTGTGGGTCCTCATGCGTTCCATGATGCGGGTGAGGTCGGCGACGTCGCGTTGACCGCCCGATCTCCCACCGGAACAGGGACCGGTGGTCGGCGTGCCGGAACCGGATCCCCTGCGGCGCCATAACGATCAAGCCATGGTGTGGGATCGGGCGGCGGACGGTTCGGTGTGCGGTTGCTGCCGAGGCGCCGCCGCGGGCTGATCAGTGAGCAGCCGCTGGTTGTGATGCCGCCTGGAGGAACCGGTTTCGTTCGACGATCACCCGGTCGATCTGGCCTGCCGCGACAACCTGCCCCGAGCTGTCGACCGCTAGTACCTCGAAAGTGAGAGGGCGGCTGCCGGCGTCGCGCGGTGGCGTTGCGGTGATCCCGACGCTGCCTCCCACCGCCGTTGGGCGGCGGTGTTCGATGCGGATCGCTGTGCCGACCGTTGTCTGACCTGGATTCAGTAAGCCGGCTGCGGCCAGCACGGTTGCCGCCTCCATCCAGGCGATCAACCGCGGTGTCCCGAGGACTGGGAGGTCACCACTGCCCATTGCCGCAGCAGTGTCGGCATCGGTCACCTCGTGACGCATCCGGCAACCCTACGGCCGTAGGCACCGCGACGTCACCGGCCCACGTGGGGTGGCGTCGATGGGGAGGTGCTCATCAACGGCTGCCGGGACGCCAGGACGCCCGCCACCTCCGACTTCGCCGATCTCTGCCTGCCCTTCGACCCGCTGCTGTTCTTCGCCGCCACCGGCAACGGGGACCAGCTCGCCTTCGTGCTTCGCGACCGTCGCTAGGCGATCTGGCACGGGTACTACCCCAGCCGGTCGCGGCGGTGTGTCAGGTAGGCGATCTCGGTCGTGTTGCCCGCCAGTTCGATGGCTTTGTCGTACGCCGCGCGCGACTTCTGAGTGCCGCCCGGCCGGCGCGGCAGGTCGGCGCGGGTCGCATGGTAGGCGTGATAGCCGGCCAACGTGTCCGCCAGCCGGTCGACGGCTGCCAGTGCCTGCTCGTCGAGGGTGACCAGTTCACCGCTCGCCGAAACCCGGGCGGTGCGCCGGGCCTCGGTGAGGTCCGCCGCCGGCCGGCCACCGCTTGAGGGCGGTCGCGAACGCCTCGGCCGACGTGTCCTCGGCAATGTCGAGATCACCGAAACGCCTGGTCAGGGCGGCAACCAGCCGGCCCACTCCTCATGGTGTGCCCGAGTGATCGCCTCCCGGACATCGACAACGCTCACAGGAATGGCCGCACCTCGATCTTCCGGTTGCAGGCCTTCGAGCCCTCGGCGGCGAGCTTGAGCGCCACGTCGAGGTCGGCGGCCTCGATGATCCAGAAGCCGGCGAGATACTCCTTCGACTCCAGGAAGGGCCCGTCGGTGAACATCGCCTCCCCACCGCGGTTGTCGATGACGGTGGCGGAGGTGGGCGAGCCAAGGCCACCGGCGAAGACCCAGTGACCCTCCGCCGTGAGCCGGTCGTTGAACATGTCGATGGCCGCCATCTCCTCCGGGGTAGCGAGGCCGGCCGTGTCGTGGATCACGGATACCAGGTACTGCATCTGAAGATCATCTCCTGTGGACCGGGGCGCCCTTCGTGGGCGCCGCTCATCCCTACTACGAACACCTCTGCCCCGATCCGACACCGCCTCCCGGATCTCTTTCCAGGACTTTCTACTACGCCGGTGGTGATCCGACAGCGACGGTCACTCGTCCCGGGATTCGCAGTCCGGGTCTCCCGGGACGTGAGAACGACGTCCCTGATCTCGAGTAAGGGATCAGGGATGGCGTTCGGGACGGTCATGCCGCGCAAGTCGCGGTCGGGTCGTTTGTCGAGTTCGCATGGCGAACCTCTGCGGGGCAGCAGGAATCGGAGCCTTCGGCTCGTGATGCGCGACGCCGCGATCCGGTACCCGACAGGTTGACGCCTCACCGGCGACGACGTCCCGTCGTCAGGGCAGGTGCCGGGTGAGGTCGAGGACGCGGGCGGGTGGGGCGCCACGCTCGACGACCCGCCATCCGGACAGGCCCGGTCTGCGCCCGAACATCACCCACGTTGCCCCGTCACGGTTGTCGGCGTCCTGCAGCCCGTTGTCGGTGACTTGGCCGCCGGCCGCGCCGGGCAGTAGGGCCGCGGACGGCGCGATCAGGTGTGTGACGCCCTGCTCGCGTTGGCTGCGCGCGTACGCCTGGCAGGCGGGGTAGGGCTCGAGGCCGCCGGTCATGTCGGGTGCGGCCGCGTGGTGGGCGCCGGCCAGCACCGGGTCGGGCACCTCGATCGCCCAGAGGCTGCGGGTGATGCCGGGCAGGTCGTCGGGGTCGGTGATCTCCTCGTGCCGGAGGAACTCGGCCCAGGCACCGTCGGGGGTGTCGGCGAGGTACTGGCAGGGCCCCTCCCCTCCAGCGTGCCAGCGGCCCGGTGGTTGTGCTGCGGTCTCCCAGAGGAACGGGTACCGGTGGTCGGCGTGCCGGAACCCGATGCTCACCCCGACCCGGCCCCGACCAGGGTGGCGGCCAGTTCCGCGACCGCGGCCGCGTCCGGGCCGTCGGGGTCGAAGCCCCCCAGCAGGCTGGCCGGTGACCGGCCGCCGAGCGGTGCGCGCGGGCGGTTCAGCCACCGGCGGATACCGAAATCGTTGTAGCTGCCGGCCAGGTCGGCGATCAGCAGGGCGAGGAAGTGCAGTCGTTCCGCGACCTCCTGCGGGGTGGCGCGGGAACCGCCGGTGTACCGGCGGACCGAGGAGACCGACACCCCGACGAGTTCGGCGAGCAGGTCCTCACCCAGCGTGCCGATCACCGGCGCCCATTCACCGGCCGGCTGCGGTGACGTCTCGAGCTGGTCGTTGATCTGCTGCACCGCGCCGGACAGGGCGGGACCAAGCCGGGTGGGTGCGCCGGTGGCGTGCCCGTTGTCGGCGGCGCCGCCGGTGAGTTGCCGCCACCCTGCCATCCGGTCCAGCTGCTGCCACCTGCTGCCGGTGGGCAGGCCGCGTTCGGTCATCCCGGCGACGACGGCGGGCAGCCATGCCCAGGACTCGTGGGGCCGGTGGTGTACATCCGGGTGGAGAAGCCCGAGGTACTCGGCGCGGCGGAGCAGTGTCATCAGCTCGTCGAACAGCTCGGGCTCCAACGCCTCCGGACTCGGTACGGGTTCGATGGCGCCTGTACTCATACCCCGAATCGTATCCGAAATCTGGGAGGTTCCATCGCCTGGCGATCGACTGGATCCCGCAGCGTGACCCAGCTGTGGCCATGGCAGGCCCTGCGGGGTGCATGCCCGGGAACTTCGGCCCTTCCGGCCCTGCAGCCGCCGTGCCACGGTCGAGTCGGAAGGAGCCAAACGGAAGTTGGTCATGGGTGACCTGTCCGCCGCCGCCCTTGGTGATCGGCGCGGCGTTCCCGTGGAACCTGCTGGAGATGGGTTGGATGAGAGCTTCACTCGCGGCCGTACCAATCATCGTTCTGGCCGGTACTGGATTGACGGTGCTGTACCGGCTCGGGCGCGGCTACGGAGCAGTTCCGGCGGAACGATCCGCACCACTGCCCGGTGACCATGTGGTTCGCCGCGCCGACGTGGTCTGCACCCACGCGACCACGATCAACGCTCCACCACATCGCGTGTGGCCATGGCTCCAGCAGGTCGGCTGGCACCGTGGCGGCTGGTACACCGCCCGTTGGGTCGACCAGCTCATGTTCCCCGACCACTGGGCCAGCGCCGATGAACTTCTCCCGAGGTACCAGCACCTGGCCGTCGGTGACTTCATCCCCGACGGGGCACCGGAAACCGGTTGCGGTTTCACTGTTGTAGATCTGCAACCGGAGCGGTACATGCTGCTGCAATCCACGACTCACCTTCCCCGGTCCTGGCGGGATCGGAGGATCGCAGACCTCGACTGGACCTGGGTGTTCATGCTGTACCCGGTGGACGGGGCCGCCCGAACCCGCCTGGTTTTTCGGTGGCGCGGACGGACACACCCCTGGTGGCTGCGGTTGCTGTGCCACGCCGTGATCGTGCCCGCCGACTTCATCATGTCCAGGGACATGCTGCGGGGCCTTCGACAACGCGCCGAACGGACGGAGACTGCAACGAAGGTCCCAGGGGCGACCAGGGTTAGCTGACGGGTCCGCGCACAGCCGGGCCGGCCCGCCCGATCCGTATGGGTCGAGGATCTGCTCGTCGTACTCATCACCCTCGGGTTGCAGTGCTCGCCGTCATCACCCGTGCCACTGTCGTCGGTGGGCCGGTCCGGCACGCCGTGTTGGCGGCGGTCGGCCTGGGGACCACGGTCGTCGAACGCGGCGCGGTCCCGGCGCGGGATCGACGCGCCAGCGGGATGCGGTTGACCACGGCGGTGGCGCCGGGGATCGCGAGCCCGGCCTTGCCGTTCTCCGCGGCCGCGTTCGCCGCCTCCGTGACCGTCCCCGGCTTCTGCCAGGATGAGCGGCGTGTCGATGTGCCCGTGCCGCAGCGGCGTGAGCTACGCCGAGTGTTGCCGCCCGTTCCATAACGGCAGCGCGCTCCCGCCTACGGCGGTGCGCCTGATGCGCTTCCCGGTATGCGGCGTTTGCCCTGCGCAACAAGGACTATCTGCTCGCAACCTGGCATCCGTCGACCCGCCCGCGGTCGCTCGACCTGGATCCCGCACCTCGGTGGACGGACCTGCAGATCGTGTCCACCTCAGGCGGCGGGTTGCTGGAGAACCGTGGCACCGTGGAGTTCCGCGCCACCTACCGGGTGGGCCGGCACATCGGTGAGCAGCACGAGAACAGTCGTTTCGTGCGGAGCGACGGCAGCTGGTTCTACGTCGGCGCGATCTGAACGTCGAGGATCCGTGCCCCGTCTCGTTGTCGTGCTGCCCTTGCGCCCACTCGCGGTTGGCGATTCGTTCGCCCTGCGGGACTGGCCGCTGCACCTCACCGTCGCGCCGACGTTCGTAGTCGACGCCGATCAGGAGACGGTGCGGTCGGCGATCGCCCCGCTGCTGGAGTCGGTACCCGTGCTCTGGGTGCAGGCTGGGATGACGCTGGATTCGGGCGGTCGGCCACTCGTCCGGTCACCCTCGTGGAGCCTTCGGCGACGCTGAGTGAACTGCACAGCTCGCTGCTCGCGGCCCTGCTCGGGGTGAGTGCACGATTCGACGACGCCGCCTTCACCGGAGCCGGCTACCGGCCGCACATCACCGTCAAGGGAACGTCCAGGGTGCAGCAGGGTGATTGGCTGACGCTACGCCGTCGGGGACATCCCGATCGCGGAGGCCACCTTGATCGATGCCCGGTGCTCGGGATGGACATGCGCGATGAGCACTGTCGCGCCGCAGCCGAGGAGCCAGCTCGACCGCGGCCTCTGCGGCGTACCCGCGTCCCCGGAACGGCATCCCCACCACCCAGGCCAACCGCGACCGGCGTGTCATCCCCGGTGAACACCGATGCCTGCAGGTAGCCGGCAGCCAGCCCGGTGGCGGTTTCCCGTAGTACCCAGTTGAACCAGAGTTGGGACCCGTCTGCAGAGTGCCCGACGACCTGCCCGGCATACCGTTCCCGCAACTCCTCCGCCATCGCCGGCCGGCCACCGATGTAGGTGTGCAGCGCGGGCTCGTCCAGCACCGGCGCCAACTCGTCGGCGTGCCGCACGGATAACGGCTCCAGCAGCAGGCGGGCGGTGCGCAGGGGTTGATCGGCTGGCCAGCCGGTGGGTGCGGTCATCGCCCGGGGACAACTATTCGGTCTCGCTCAGCGGTGACGACGACGCGGAACTGCGCGGCTACTGGGCGAAGCTCTCCGAGGGCGCGACGATCACCCAACCACTCAGTGCGGCGCCGTGGGGGGACAGCTTCGGCATGTGTACCGACAAGTTCGGGGTCAGTTGGCTGGTGAACATCGCCGCCGCGAAAGCGTCATGACCTCGGACGGGACCGCTGCCTCAATCGTCCGCGATAACGACCGAACCCGGCGCCATGCGCCGTTGCGGGTCGGTGGCGCAATCCTTCGACTTCCCCGACAGGTCAACGGGTGACGAGGACGACGCGGTCCAGGAGTTGATCATCGACTACATCCGGGGCAGTCCGTCTCTCGACCCGGCAGCAACGATCGGTTGACCATCCGCGCATGGCGAGGTTGGCTCAATTATCTGCGGCATGGCCCAAGATTGGACCCATGGTCCAGAACCTGAGCGCCGTCCAATGGCCGGTGCGCACCGAGCGCCTGGTCATCCGTCCGGCCACCGCCGACGACGTCCAGGCGACGTGGCACTACCGGCGGCTTCCCGAGGTCGGTCGGTGGCTGACCGCCGCGGCCGACGACCGTGATCGGTACGCGGCGGAGTTCGTCCAGCTGGAGCGGTTCGCCAAGACGCTGATCGTCGAGCTGGCGGGCGCCGTGGTGGGCGATTTGATGCTCGCCATCCAGGACGCCTGGGCGCAGACCGAGGTCGTTGACCGGGCGAAGGGCGTGCAGGCCGAACTGGGGTGGGTCATCGACCCGACGTACGCCGGCCGCGGACTGGCGACCGAGGCGGCGCGGGCGTTGCTGCGGGTGTGCTTCGACGACCTCCGCCTGCGCAGGGTCATCGCCCAGTGCTTCGCTGACAACGTCGCGTCCTGGCGGCTGATGGAAAAGCTCGGTATGCGCCGGGAGGACTACGCGGTCCGCGAATCCCTGCACCGTTCCGGTGAGTGGCTTGACGGGATGCGCTACGCCATCCTGGTCGATGAGTGGCGCGCGCAGGTGGTCGACTCCGGTGGTCCGGCGGGTGGGCAGCTAGTACTACAGGGCTAGATCATGAGAGTCTGGAGTCGCATTCGGCGGACGAAGTGTGATCGGCGGGCCCGGGTTTGGTGCTCTCGACGCCAGTTT
>Ga0208851_1000894_pt1 | contig 11460 bp, 11 predicted proteins | sample NGESurshal092012_FD_184481 | JGI IMG/M metagenome (GOLD analysis project Ga0208851, IMG submission 184481) | Arctic peat soil microbial communities from Barrow, Alaska - NGEE Surface sample 415-2 shallow-092012 (SPAdes) | ecosystem: Environmental > Terrestrial > Soil > Wetlands > Peat ... | reverse complement strand
GCGCTCCGTCCACGCTCACCGTGTTGCGCTTGTCGCCACAGGCTGCCAGGGCGCACACCAGCACCCAGCACGTGCGGCGAAGTACCCTCCCCATCACTCTCATCGACCTCCGGCCGCAGGGTAGGCACGGGCCCCCGCCAGGGCAGGAGCGGCACGTCCGCCAGATGTCAGTTGACCCCGAGGTGAGCGCGGGCTGTCATGTGCGCCGTGCACGAGACGACATTGCGCCGCCTCCGTTCAGGGCTCTCCCTGCTTGCCCTGGCGGTCGCCGGGTGCGCGTCCGGGCGCAGTGAGCAGGGGCCGGCGGCCCCGCCGCCGGGGTCCATCCCCGCGTTCGTCCGCACGACCGGGCCCTGCTGGATCGGCGGCCGCATCACGCTCGACCCCTCGCTCCGGGCCCAGTCACAGGCGGAGGAGCTGGCCAACCTCAGCTGCGACAACGTGGTGCTGGTGATGAAGACCGAGGACGGGAGCACCAAGCTGGTCCACGCCGATGGGGTGCTCGCCGGCGGCTGGGGCGAGTGCCACTATCAGGTGACCGACGTTCCTCCGGGCAGCGTTACCTTCTCGGGGAAGGTCTCCGCCCTCTCCATCCCCGATTCCCGCTACGCGCTGGTCTCCAAGGTGGAGTTCAACGCCGTGAAGTGCGGCGGCTCGCTGGCGTCGCTCAACCAGCAGCTCGACTTCGTGCTCGGCGTCACTGACGTCCGGGGTCGCTGACCTTCTCTCGCGGTGCCCACGGCGTGAGCCAGTAAAGCATCCCGTTCACGTCGGAGATCGTCAGGGCGACGAACAAGTTGTTGAACCCGGAGAGCTGGCGGACGCCGATCGCCACGCCGAGCCGCTGCTGCAGCACGAGCAGGTCCACCTCGCCGCCCCAGGAGTTGCCGCCGTTCCAGTTCACCTGCCAGCGCGGCCCGACCGCCAGGGTCAGGCCGCCGAGGTTCGCCGCCGCGCGGATCCCGATGGTGCTCGACGTCCCCACGCCGAACTGGATGTCCACCAGCTGGAGCGTGGAGAGGAGCGAGAAGTTCGGACCGAGCCGCAGCGCCGGCTCGACCCAGGAGAGCGCGAGCCCCCCGTGCACCACGTCCAGGGCCACCCGGTACGGAACGGCGTGCGCCAGCCAGATGGGCCAGGTTGGACCGTCGGCCAGCGGAACCGCAGGGATGGAGGACGGGTCCCAGGTGAAGTGAACGGTTGCGTTGTTCACGTCGCCCCGGGTCCAGACCTCGCCTGCCGAGAGGGCGAAGAGCGTCGTCTTTCGATCCGACGTCTGGGGGGCGCCCGAGGTGAGCTCGATGGTGGTCGCGCGGTCGAGGCCACGCTGCGCGGTCTGGCGCCAGAACTGCCCCCGGTCCTCCACCGCCAGCTGCATGGCGCGAGACTGGGCCTTGTAGCCGGCGTCGGTGAGGGCGGTGAGGAACTCGTCGAAGCTCATGTCTTCGATGCACAGCGCCTCCCCGTCGTGCTCGCTGCACGGCTCCTTCTGCGAGAGCAGCACGTGGCTCACGATGCCGACTGCCCCGAGCGCGCGCGGATCGCGCGGAGGGCCCAGCCAGCTCCACTCCGGGCTGGCCAGGAGCACCTCCGCGCGGGCACTGCTCCCCAGCGTCGCGGCGAGCTCCGCCCTGGCCAGCGCGCCGACGATGCTGCGTGCCTTCTCCGAACGGGGAACGCCGAGGAGTGCCGCCACCTGGCCCATCGCCGAGCCCACGCACTGCTGTGTCTCGGTCTGGGTCAGGTCCAGCTCCCAGCTATGCGGGAGCCGGACCGCGGCCGGACGCTTCTCCTCCGACGGATCCTGCTCGCGGCAGCCGAACACCGCCGCGGCGTGCACCCCGTCGTAGATCCCGGCGTAGTAATCGAATTCCCGGAGCGGCCGGTCGAGGAACCCCCCGAAGTTGGCCAGCTGTGCTCCGGCGAGCGGGCTGAACCGGGTGGACAGCCCGAGCGTTCGCTCGGCGATCCCTTCCGAGAGGAGCGCCTGCGCATCCTGGGCCAGCTGGACCGTGTCCGCGCCGAGTGACTGGAGCCGGGGGCGGAGCTGGACCAGGCGGTCGATCCGCTGCCAGGCGGTGTACACGCCTCCACCGACCTCTGCCGGGGTGAGCTCGTCGAGCGCCGAGACCAGCGGGAGCAGGCGCGCGAGGCCGAACAGCTTCCCCGGCGGCTCTTGCCGGAGGTCGTCGAGCGCGCGACCGGCCTCGGCAGGAATCCCTCCCGGCCCGGAGCGACGCGCCAGCGCTTCCAGCGCATCCTCCAGCTGGGCATCGGCGATGCGGGCCGCGGAGGGCCCGAGCGCCTCGGTCCGGGCCAGATAGCCCAGGACGTCCTGGCGGAACTTCAGAAGTGACGAGTCGGGCAGGTCGCTGTGGCTCATCCGGCCGATCTGCTCGGCGAGGTAGACTCCGAACACCGAGACCAGCTCGAGCCGGTCCGCGAGCAGCCGGCCCATGTCGAAGCGCTCACGCGTGCTGGTGGACCGGTCGAGCATCTTCCGCTCGGCGCCCTGGCGTGCGGGGCTCGTCTGGTCCAGGAAGGTCCGGCTCACGAGGGCGGTCAGCTCGACGAGCTCCGACTCGGACAGGGGCACGTTCGCGCGCCGCTCGGCGGCAGGGTCCGACAGGAGAGGATCGGTCACCGCGTCTCCCCGGAGGAAGCCCGCGCACTGGCGAGTGAGCGCCGCGGAGACCGGATCGAGCGGCCGTGGGCCCAGCCGGACCAGGCAACTCTGGAGTGTGCGGGCGAGCCGCGCTCGTTCGGGGGCGCTCCCGTGGAGTGCAGGAGGCAGCGAGGGGTTGGGGGGAGGGCCGTCGAGATCCAGGAGCTCGGCCAGGAGCAGTCCGTACTCGCGAATCTGGCCGGAGCTGGCGGTGAGGAGCCGCCGGGTGGTCAGGTCCCAGCGGCCTGACTGGGCGGCCCGCGCGAGCTCCCGGTTGCGTGCGGTCTGCACCAGGTCGCCGGCGAAGTTGAGCAAGGAGCTGGCCCCCCGGAGGGTCCGGTCCGAATCCTCCGTTCGCTTCGACGGCTGCCCGCGACGGTTGTCGGGATCGACGAACAGGGCGGTCAGCGGCTTGAGGACGCCCGGCCGGAAGAAGGCCTCGGACTGTTCCAGCGCCAGTCCCACCGGAGCGTTGTCGAAGACACCACCATCCACGAAGCGGCGCCGGCATATCTTCAGCTGCCTTCCACCCTGCGCCGCGGAGTGGGCCTGACACGAGAGCCCGGTGAGCGGAGTGCCCTGCGGTCCGGGACAGACCCCGTCCGCCGCCTCGGGGTCCGGGCCGCAGTCGCTGGCGCACTCGCACAGCACCCGCGGGCGGAAGGCGACCGGAAACGCCGCCGATGCCAGGAGCGACTGGATGACCACCTCCGGGTGCACGCCCAGCCGTCCCATCTCGGCGAAGTCCGCCAGGGCCAGCCGGCTCTCGGCGGCGTCCGCCGCACCGGGCAAGGGCTGCCGCTCGAAGCGGACGTTGCCGGAGGCATCGACATCGAAGAGCAGCGGAAGGGTCGCCAGCTGCGAGGTGACCCTCAGCCCGCCGACGTCCTGCTCGAGCGGGCTCACCCGGGTGACGGTCAGCCCGAAAGGGAGCCGGCAACGGGGCTTGAAGGACATGCCACCCTGGAACAGCGCCTGCCGGACCTGGTCGACCACCGGCATGAGCGCGGCCGAGGCGAGGACGGCGTCGTCTGGCCGGTACGACCGGGGGTCTGCCGGGAGGAGCGCATCGAGCCCCACCTCGAGCCATGCGCTGCGCAGGAGGTTGTCGTCGATGCTCGACCGGGCCGCGGACGCGTCGGTCTCGCAATAGAGCGCCGCCACCAGCAGGGCGTTGATGCTCCCGGCGGACGCACCGGTCACGCCGACCAGCCGAGGGTTGCGGCGCACCAGCAGCTCGCCCATCCCCGTCCGGAACAGCCGGACCAGCGCCCAGTTCAGCCCGGCCTCGTAGCTGCCGAGGCTCACCCCACCACTGAGCGTCAGCGCGTAGCCATCGTCCAGACGGCCCTCGCCCCGGCCGGGCGCTGCGGTGGTGAGCAAGGCGAGCGCGAGAGGCAACACCATCGGTGCGTCAGCTAACCATTCCGCGCCATCGGGTGGTTCGGTTTTTGACTGTGGCCTGCGTTTCGCTGCCGTCACATCCTCCCGGCGTCGGAGGAGTGGGGAGTGAGGAGGTGGAGTGAAGCACGCGGTTCGCTGGTTCGAGCTCGGGGTCCTGTTCGGCGTCGTGCCCGCGGTGCTCGCGGTCCACGCGCGTGCGCTCTCCCTTCCTTTTCTGTTCGTGACGGCCTGGGTCTGCCTGGTTCTCCTGTGGCGAGATCCAACGTTTCAGCGTGACCAGCTCTGGAGGCGGGAGCAGCTCTGGACCTGGCTCCGTGGACCGCTGGCCCTCGCGCTGGCCGTCGGCACCCTCGCCGCGCTGGGCCTCTTCCTCCTCGAGCCGGCGCACCTGTTCGACCTGCCGCGCGACTCGCCGTGGCGCTGGCTCCTGGTGATGTTCCTCTACCCCACGCTCTCGGTCGTGCCGCAGGAGCTGGTGTTCCGCACCTTCTTCTTCCATCGCTACGGCCGCCTCTTCGGGGGTCCCTGGGCGGCGACCGCGGCGAGCGCCCTCGCCTTCTCCTGGGCCCACGTGGTGCTGCTCAACGGCCTGGCGGTCGTGCTCACGCTGCTCGGCGGCTGGATCTTCGCGCGCACGTACCTGCGCACGCGCTCCCTCCTCGCCACCGCCGTCGAGCACGCCGCCTACGGGTGCCTGCTGTTCACCGTGGGCCTGGGCCGCTGGTTCGTCACCGGCGGCTGACCGAGACGTCACAGGTCCACACGGCGTCCCGTCACCTGCGTCCCTGAAGCTTCCGACCCCGAGGCGAGCCGTCGGACGGCCCCGGGCAGAGGACCTCGCTGACAGCTGGCCCGCCCGTGGCGAGCACTCCGAGGGAGCCGTGAGCACCAGCGCCGGTCGAATCCTCTACCTCGCCCTGGCAGACGGACGCGGACACCTGATGCGGGCCCACCTTCTCTCCCGTGCGCTCGGCGCTGTGGGCATCGGCGTCGAGGTCGTCACCACCTCGAAGGAGGGCGTCCGCTTCCTCGAGGCGCTGGGCGTCCGGTCACGGCTGCTCTCCGAGCACTTCCGGGTCGAGTTCGGCGACAGACACGACATGTGTCGGGCCCGCACCGACGCCCGCGTGTTCAACTACCTCGCGCTGCCCTGGCGCGCGCTGGCCGATCTTCGCCGCCTCGCGGCGCTGGCGGGCGGGCATGACCTGGTGGTGAACGACTCGCTGCACCCCGCCCTGCTGCTCGCCCCGGCGCTGGGCTTTCCACACCCGGTGGTCCAGCTGTACGGCGAGAACCTCTGGCGGGCGATGGAAGACAACCTCGACGACCGGGCGCCAGCCTGGGTGGTCACTCGCTACCGCAGCGCTCTCCGCTGGGTCCGCGATCGCGCGTTCGCCCGGATCGTTCACACGCTGGGGAGCACTGGGCAGCAACCGGGCCCTCCATGGACGGTGCGTCTCGCGCCGCTCGTCGCCCGGCCGGGTCGCACGCGCGCCCAGGTTCGCGACGCGCTCCGCGTCCCGGCAGGCCTCCCCCTCGTCGCGGTGTACCTGAATCCCCACTTCAGGGACCCCGCCATCGCCGGTGCCCTCGAGGAGGGGCTCCGCCGCCGCGGGTTCCACGTCCACGCGGTGGGCGAGGGCTACCGGACGCGGGACGGATGGCTGGGGACGGACGGGCACTTCGGGGACGTGGTGCACGCGGCCGAGCTCTTCGTCTCGGGCGCGGGCATGGGCGCGCTCGAGCTGGCCCGCAGCGCAGGAACGCCGCTGCTGGTGCTGCTCGGAGATCAGCCGGAGCAGGCGCGCAACGTGGCCGAGCTCGTCCGCCGCGCACCTGGGTTCGCTCTGCGGTCGGTGCTGGTGGGCGATCCGGAGCTCGCCTCGGCCATCGAGGCTGGGGCCGCCGAGCTCAGCGCGCCGATCGCGCGCTGGTCCCGAGCCGCGCGCCATGACGGAGAGGCGGCCTGGGTGACCGCCTTCGAGGAGCTCGTGCGCGCGGCCCGAGCGCGGGTGAACGCCCGTCGACGGGTGCGCGGCCGCCCCCATCCTGTTCTCGGACCGGGCGTACCGTAGCGACGTGTGCACGCGGGCGCACCACACCACCGCACTCGCGCGCGGGGGCTGGCACGGGCAGTGCTCCTGGAAACTGCCGTGAGCGCCATCCTCGTCGTCGACGCCTCTCCCGAGCGGCTGCGTGGCTCGGTGGCCGTGCTCCGCCACGCCTTCGGACCTGCCTCGGTGCGGGGCACCACGGAGCCGGAGGACGCCGCCGGATGGATCGCGTGCGAGCGACCGGCGGTGCTCGTCACCCCCGCCGACAGCCCCGGCGCGTCACTGGTCGACGAATTGCGTGGTCGCTGGGGACCCGTGCCCGTGGTGCTGACCCACGGACCGGCGACCGATGCGCTGCTTCCCCCCATGATCCACCTCCCCGCCCCGGTCGATCCGGTGCGGCTGCGTTCGGAGGTCGGCCGCTGGGTTCCGGGAGCCGGCGCGGGCACCATCGCCACCACGTTGCTGTCGGACGTGCTGGCGCTGTACGCCCGCGCCGGCCGGACCGGGGTGCTCGACGTGCGCTCGCCGGTGCGGACCGGCTCGGTGTGGTTCGAGGACGGAGACGTGGTGCACGCCGCCTGCGGCGCACAGACCGGGAAGACGGCTCTCTTCGAGGTGCTGTGCTGGAACGAGGGTCGCTTCGCGTTCCGCGGCGGCCCGGCTCCGGCGCGCTCCGTGTCGGGCAGCGTGCCCGAGCTGCTCGCGCAGGCCGACGCCGTCCCGTGACTACCTGCGGCCCTGCTGCATGGCATCGGCGGTGGGAAAGATCATCGCGCCTTTCTCCACCCACCAGCTGAGCACCTCGACCTCCAGCCGCCCGGCCTTCACCGCCGGGTCATCCTGGGCGAGCCGGCGCGCCTCCTCGAGTGACGTGCGGTAGATGCAGAGCCCGCGCATCCGTGGGTCCGCCTGATCGTCGAATGGACCGGCCACGACGAGCTTTCCGGCCCGGGCCATCGCCTGAAGGTGGCCGATGTGCTGTCGCTGTAACGCCTCCGGGTCGGGCACCTTCGGCCCTCCGCTGGCCGGGCGCTTGAGGATCACCAGGCTGTAGCGATCCATGTTGGGAGGCGCGTCAGCCCCGGCGTCGGGGGCGGCCGGTGCGGCGCCGAGCAGCGCGAACGAGAGGGCGACTCCCCACCACGCCTGTGGCTTCATCACGCGTCCTCCACGGGGTCTTCTGCAGCACACGGCATCCTGTCCGCATACCCTCGCCTCGAGGATGGGGGCGACCCCGGAGCCTGCCACCCCGGCGGCTCGTTCGCCACGTGGAGCGTCTGCACCCTGGCACGGTCACCGTCCGTGGTGACGGCGCTTCGCGATCCACGGCTTGTCGAAGTGCCCGGACGGCCTCACCTCGGATGCGACGCCGCGCCCAGACTGCGTGCGCCGGACTCCGGAGAATCCCGCCCGAGCACTGTCCTACCAGGGCCCTTACAAGCTCACGATCGAGAACAAGCCCGACCCCAGAATCGAACATCCGCAGGACGCCGTCCTGCGAGTCACCGTGGCGATCTTCGGCTGCGGTCCGGTCGGTCTCTTCGCGATGCGCAGCGCCTGGCTGATGGGAGCGGGGCCGGGTGATCGCGGTCGACTACGTCCCGTACCGGCTCGAGTTCGCCGAGGCCTACGCCCGGGTGGAGACGGGGCGCGGACGTGACGATCGACGCGGTGGGGCTCGAGGCCTCGGGTTCGGCCGCTCAGCGGATTCTCGGCGTGAAGGGGAAGCTGACGGCCGGGTCGACCTCCGCTCTGAACATGGCGATTCACGCCACCCGCCGCGGCGGCAACGTCTCGGTCATCGGGGTCTACGGGCCGCCGGGCAACCTGGTCGACATCGGCTCGGCGATGAACAAGGGGCTCACCTTCCGGATGAACCAGTGCAACGTGCACCGGTCCCTGCCGCACCTGCTCGAGCACATCCGCGCCGGGCGCATCGAGACCAAGTCCATGATCACCCACCGGCTCACGCTGGATCAGGTGCCGAAGGCCTACGACATGTTCGCCCGCAAGCAGGACAACTGCATCAAGTGCGTGATCGATCCACACGCGCAGGCCTGACCCGAGGACATCATGACCATCCTTCAGACCAACGACCTCTCCCAGAACATCCCCAGCTTCGGCGTCGACTCGGACCCCGAGAGCCGTCCCGGCGTCCCGATGGAGCTGGACCCGACGCCGAAGGTCGGAGCGAAGCAGCCCAGCCAGCAGCAGACCGTCATCGGCATCACCGGAACCCGGCTGCCGGGCCAGCGGCTCACCCCGGTCTACGGGAGCGCGCAACCCCCACGCGGCCTGTCGGGCGTGATTCGCAGGAAGGCGTACGCGATCCCGCCCCACCTCGACTCGCACTGGCTCCTGCTCCTGGCGGCCGACCGGATCGACGCCATCGAGCACAACCCGCGGCGACTCGCCGGGGTCGCCCTGGTCGTGGGGGGGCTTGTCGCGGGTGGTCTCTCGTTGAAGAGGCGCCGCTGACAGCGCAGCCCGCCGCGGCCTAGAGTCCAGGTCTGCGTGCGTCGCGAGGACCGGCTACCATTCTCTCTCCTCTGCCTGGTCCTGCTCGCCCTGGTCGTCTCCGGGGTCGGCCCCAAGGACCGGCTGACCTGGTGGATGGAGGTGGCGCCGTTCCTCCTCGCGCTGCCGGTGCTGCTCGCGACGTACCGCCGCTTCCGCCTGACCAGCCTGGTCTACGTGCTGATCGCGGTGCACGCCTGCGTGCTCTTCGTCGGCGGGCACTACACCTACGCAGAGGTCCCGCTCGGGTTCTGGGCACAGCGCGTCCTCGGGCTCGCGCGCAACGACTACGACCGGGTCGGGCACTTCTTCCAGGGCTTCGTGCCGGCGCTCGTGGTGCGGGAGGTGCTGCTCCGGCGGACGCCACTCCGTCGCGGTGGATGGCTGTCCTTCCTGGTGGTCTCGGTCTGCCTTGCGTTCAGCGCACTGTACGAGCTGATCGAGTGGGGCGCCGCGGTGACGCTGCACCAGGGCGCGGACGCGTTCCTCGGCACGCAGGGCGACCCGTGGGACACCCAGGAGGACATGCTGGCCTGTCTGGTGGGAGCGATCGCCGCGCTCGTCCTGCTGTCGCGGTGGCACGATCGGCAGCTCGCGTCGCTGAGTGACTTCCAGCCCGCGAGCCGCCCACGCGCCGCCTGAGTCAAAGGCGCAAGGCGCTTGCTCAGGCGACGGTCCGGGCGGAGATGCTGGTCGACAGCCGACGCATGTCGTCCACGACGTGCCCGGCCACGTCCGAGTCCAGATCCATGATCAGGTAGCCGATGGCGGCGTTGGTGGAGAGGACCTGCGAGTGGATGTTCGCGCCGCGGTCGGAGACGATCTTGTTCAGGTCGCGCAGCACGCCGGGCACGTTCTGGTGCACGTTGATCAGCCGCCACGTGTCCGGCGTGCGCCCGAGGTCGACCTGGGGAAAGTTCACCGAGCCGAGCGTCGTCCCCGTGTGAGCGAACCGCGAGAGGCTGGCCGAGACCTCGCGACCGATCGCCTCCTGTGCCTCGGAGGTGGAGCCACCGACGTGTGGAGTGAGAATGACGTTGGGGAGCCCGCGCAGGGGCGTCTCGAAGCCCTCGGCCACGTTTGCCTCGGGCTCCTCGGGGTAGACGTCCAGCGCGGCGCCATCGAGGCGCTTCTCCTTCAGCGCCTGGGCGAGTGCCCCGAGATCGACCACGGTGCCGCGGCTCGCGTTGATCAGGCAGGCGCCCTTCTTCATCCGGACGAGCTGAGCTGCGCCGATCATCCCGCGCGTCTGCGGGGTCTCGGGAACGTGGAGGGTGACGAAGTCGCTCTGCTCCAGGAGCGCGTCGAGTGACTTGACCGGCTGGGAGTTGCCGAGCGGGAGCTTGGCGGCGCTGTCATGGAAGACGACCCTCATCCCCAGGTCCTCGGCCAGGATCGAGACCTGGCTGCCGATGTGCCCGTAGCCGACGACCCCGAGCGTCTTGCCCCGGACCTCGCGCGAGCCGGTGGCCACCTTCTTCCAGACGCCGTGGTGCATCTCCCGGGACCGGTCGCCGAGGTGACGCGAGAGCATGACGATCTCGGCGATGACCATCTCCGCGACGCTGCGGGTGTTGGAGAACGGTGCATTGAACACGGCGACGCCGCGCTTCAGGGCGTGGTCGAGCGCGATCTGGTTGGTACCGATGCAGAACGCGCCCACGCCGATGAGTGAGTCCGCCGCCTCGAGGACCTTCTTCGTGACCTGGGTCTTGCTCCGGATGCCGAGCAGGTGGATGCCCTCGAGCCGCTCGCAGAGCTGGTCTTCCTTGAGAGCTCCGTCGGCGCGCTGCACCTCGAACCCCTCGGCCTCGAGCAGGTCGTCAGCGACCGGGTGAATCGATTCGAGGAGGAGGATCTTGAGCTTGCCCATGACGCGGCGAGCCTAACGCTCGAGCCACGATCATGCCCCGGGAATCGCGTGGCTGATCGGCGAGTTGGGGCCTCGGTGCTACAACGTGTTCTGGCCGTGCAGCATCCGCACCGCCGGGGGAGGCAGTCCGTTGACGCGCACGTACACGCTTGCGCTCCTCACGTTCGTCGGCGCTGCCGGTTGCGGAGGCAGCAAAGGCGCGCTCGCGGCGGCCAACGTCGGCATCGGGATGGCGGCCTCCGGCATCAGTCGAGCCTCCGGGGGCTGCTTCGCGATCTGCACCGGCTCTGACATCTGCAACACCCGGACGGGCTTCTGCGAATCCAACCCCTGCAGCAGCTGCAGCGCCATCCAGCACTGCGACACGCTCGGAGCCATGCCCCGCTGTGTCGACAACCCTGTGCCCACTGGCCTCAGCCGGAAGGCGCTCAACCCGAACAATGCGCTCACGCTGCCGCAGGGAACGCCAACGCCTTGACCAGACCGAGGAGCGCCTCGCCGAGGGCCATCACGCGGCGCATCGGTGAAACGGAGCGGTCGAGACCGCGGCCCCGCCGCAAGCGGAGCTGACTCACGGGACCAACGGCTTCAAGAGTGCCCAGGGCGGGATTCGAAGTAGACGAAGGCTCAAAAACCCATCAAGCAGTTCAGGCGGTTACCCCGTAAGCCCTCGTAAGAATTCACGACGAATCCCGCCCTGTGCCGCTCCGACCCGCTGCGTTGAGCTCCGTTCTGCGCCGTAGGGTCAATTAGGGGTCAACGGAAGCGAGGCGGGTGGCCCCTGCACGTAGGCCCGTGGCCGTCCAGCCTCGCTCTCGCCACTGCCGACGGCCGTGCCGAGGCTCGCAAGCGGAACGCAGATGGGCCGTCAGGTCCGCGCGCCGTCCACGGTCGAAACGCAACCGACGAGGGCAGGACGGCCAGCAGCGCTCGTCCGAAGTGAC
>Ga0208851_1000893_pt1 | contig 11489 bp, 10 predicted proteins | sample NGESurshal092012_FD_184481 | JGI IMG/M metagenome (GOLD analysis project Ga0208851, IMG submission 184481) | Arctic peat soil microbial communities from Barrow, Alaska - NGEE Surface sample 415-2 shallow-092012 (SPAdes) | ecosystem: Environmental > Terrestrial > Soil > Wetlands > Peat ... | reverse complement strand
CGCCGTCCTCGGCCCGCTCGTTGTCGCGCTCGCCGTCCCGGCGAGTGCGCCCGCCCGCGACGCCCTCGTCGCGGGCGGCGGCGCGCTGACGTTCGTGAACGTCACGACGAACGCCGTCAGCGGGCGCGTGGTCGTCGGCGGTGCGACGAGCGCCGTCGCGGCGGCACCGGACGGGGCGCGCGGGTACGTCGCGTCCGGGCGCCGCGTCGTCACCGTCGATCTCGCCGGCCGCACGGTCGCCGCGAGCACGACGCTCACCGGTGCGCCGCTCGCGCTGGCGACGACGCCGAACGGCTCGCGGCTGCTGGCCGGGCGCCGCGGCGCGGTCGACGTGCTCGGCACGATCCCGGCGCCGACCCGCCTGGCGACGATCGCGCTGGGCGCCGGCGCCGCGCCGCGGGCGATCGCCGTCGCGCCCGACGGACTGCGCGCGCTCGTGCTGCTCGACCGCCGCCGCGTGGCGATCCTCGACCTCACGAGCCTGACCGTCGCCCGCCGCGTGCGGCTCACGGGCGCCGGCGGCGTCGCGATCTCCTCCAGCGGCTCGGGCTGGGTGAGCGCCGGCGGCCGCAACGGCGGGCGACTGCTGCGCGTCGACCTCGCCAGCGGCCGCGTGAGCCGAGCCATCAAGCTCGGCGCCGCCATCGGCGGCGGCGTCGCGATCACCCCGGACGGGCGCCGCGCGATCGTCGGCGCGTCGATCGCGAGCCCCGTCGCGGCCGTCGCGGACCTCCCCACCGGTCGTCTGCTCGTGCGCGTGCGCGTCGGCTCGGGCCCGGGGGCCACGGCCGCCTCCCCCGACGGCACGCGGCTCTACGTCGCGGACCGCGGCAGCGGCACGCTCTCGGTGCTCAGCGCCCTGAGCCTGCACCGCCTGCGGTCCGTGCGCCTCCCGGCCCGGACGCGCCCGCTCGCCGTGGCCGTGCAGCCGGGGCTCGCCGTCCAGCGCGGCACCGAGGGCCCCGACACGCTCGTCGGCACACGCGGGCCCGATCTGCTCGACGGCCTCGGCGGAAACGACCTCCTGAGCGGCTACCGCGGCAGCGACCAGCTCTTCGGCGGGGCCGGCGACGACACGCTCGACGGCGGGACCGAGAGCGACCTGCTCGACGGCGGCGACGGCAACGACCGCCTCGCCGGCAAATCGGGCAACGACAGGCTGCTCGGCGGCCCCGGGAACGACGCGCTGAACGGCGGCACGGGCGACGATGCGCTCGACGGCGGCGACGGGCCCGACTACCTCGACGGGGGCGACGGCGACGACACGATCCTCGGCGGCGCGGGCGACGACAAGATCATCGAGGCGCAGCTGGGCAACGACAAGCTGCTCGACGGCGGTGCCGGCAACGACCTCGTCGACGGCGGGCGCGGCAGCGACCGCATCACCGGCGGCGAGGGCGACGACACGCTCTTCGGGCGCTCCGGATCGGAGACGATCGACGGCGGCACGGGCGACGACACGATCGACGGCGGGACCGGCGGTGACCTGCTCTACGGCCGCGAGGGCAACGACACCGTGACCGGCGACACCGGCGACGACCGCATCTACGGCTCCTCCGGCAACGACGAGCTCGACGGCGGCTCCGGCGACGACTACCTCTCGGGCTCCTTCGGCGCCGACACGATCGTCGGCGGTCCCGGCCGCGACACGATCTCCGCCGGCAGCGGGAACGACGAGATCCGCGTCGCCGACGACAGCCAGGACAGCGTCGACTGCGGGCCCGGCAGGGACACCGTCTACGTCGAGAGCGACGCCCCGAGCCGCGACAGCCTGCGCAACTGCGAGACCGTGATCCAGATCCCGGCCGAGCCGGCCAACGACGGTGCGCCCACGACGAACGTCATCCCCGGCACCCCGGCCAACGACGTCCTCACCGGCACCGAGGGCTCCGACTCGCTGTTCGGGGCCGACGGCGACGACGAGCTCTTCGGCGCCGGCGGCGACGACTACGTCGACGGCGAGAACGGCAACGACACGCTCCACGGCGGCACCGGGAACGACGAGCTGCACGGGCGGAGCGGCGACGACGTGATCTTCGGCAACGAGGGCGACGACCGCATCTTCGGCGAGCGCGGGCGCGACATCATCGACGGCGGCCCCGGGAACGACACGATCCAGGGCAACCTCGACGAGGACACGATCCAGGGCGGCGAGGGCGACGATCGCATCCAGGTCGTCGGCGGCGGGTTCGACCGCGTCGCCTGCGGCCCCGGGAACGACACGGTCTACGCCGACGCCAGCGACGAGGTCGCGTCCGACTGCGAGACGGTCAACCGCTGAGGGCCACGAGCGCCGCCGCCATCCCGGCGAGCGCCGCGGGCGAACGCCGGGAGGGTCTGGTGGAGTGCCGCCCGGGCGTCCGTCACGGACCGGGTCTGGCCGATCGCGGTCAGGATGAAACGGCGTGGCGCGCCGCCCGGCGCTCCGCGCGGATCGCCTTGGGCCCGCGCGTCTCGAGATCCTCGAACATCGTGCGGATCTCGGCGAAGATCTGGTCGGCGACCTCCTGCTGCTGCTCGCGCGTGGCCTCGGGAATCGCCTCGAAGCGCAGCGGGTCGCCGTACTGCACGGTGACCTTCGGCAGCTGCAGCCGCTTCCAGTTGCGCACGCGCTGGGAGCCGCTGATCGCGACCGGGACGACGGTCGCCCCGGACTCCAGCGCCACCCTGCCGATGCCGCGCTTGGCGCGCTCGGCGAGCTTGCCGGTGCGCGAGCGCCCGCCCTCGCAGTACATGCAGATCGTCCCGCCGCGCTCGAGGATCGAGTCCGCGACCTCGAAGGAGAGCTCGTCGGCGTAGCCGCGGCGGACCGGGAACACGCCGCCGCGCTTCATGATCCACGCGAAGGCGCCCTTGTAGAGCTGGGACTTCGCCATGAACTGCACCTTGCGGCGCGTCGCGACGCCGAGGAAGAAGTGGTCGATGTTCGAGAAGTGGTTGGGCGCGAAGATCACGGGCCCGCTCGTCGGCACCTTCTGCGCGTCGATGCAGGTCGCACGGAAGCCGACCCAGGAGTACAGCGACATCACGATCCGCACGACGTCGTAGACCCAGTCCGGCTTGTGCGTGAGCGGCCAGTCGTAGTACTTCTGCAGCTCGGAGAGCGGGCGCGGGTCCTTGTAGACCTGCGCCTTCATCTGCACCAGGCCGGAGTCGGCCTCCGGCCCCGGCTGCGCTGTCTCGTCGCTCATCATGAGTCAGACCCTTCCGGGCGCCCGAGGTTACGCCTCGATCCAGCCGCGCGAGCGTTCGAGAGCGCGATTCCATCCGTGCAGCAGCGCGGCGCGCTCGTCGCCGGACATCGCGGGCTCGTAGCGCGCGCCCTCGTGCCACAGGCCGCGCACGGCCGCCTGGGTCCACACGCCGGCGCCGACGCCGGCCAGCAGCGCGGCGCCCATCCCGGTCGTCTCGGCGACCTCCGGGACGACGACGGGGATCCCCAGCACGTCGGCCTGGAACTGCATCAGCCAAGCGTTGGCGGTGGCGCCGCCGTCGGCCTTCAGGCACGTCAGCTCGCGGCCCGACACGGCCTCGACGGCGCGGACCGCGTCGACCGTCTGGTAGGCGATCGCCTCCAGCGCGGCGCGCGCCAGGTGGGCGCGGCCGCTGCCGCGCGTGAGCCCGACGATCGTCCCGCGGGCGTACGGATCCCAGTGCGGCGAGCCAAGCCCGGTCAGCGCAGGAACGAAGTAGACGCCGTCGTTCCCGTCGAGTGAGGCGGCGAGCGCCTGGCTCTCGGCGGCGTCGCGGATGATCCCGAGGCCGTCGCGCAGCCACTGCACCGCCGCACCGGTGACGAAGATCGAGGCCTCCAGCGCGTAGACGGTCCGCCGGCCGATCGACCACGCGACGGTCGCCAGCAGGCCCTCCGGCGGGCTCGCCGGAGGCCGGTCGCCCATGTTCACGAGCACGAACGAGCCCGTGCCATAGGTGTTCTTGCCCTCCCAGGGATCCAGGCAGGCCTGGCCGTAGAGCGCCGCCTGCTGGTCCCCCGCGATCCCCGCGACGGGCACTCCGTCGTGGCCCGGGAGCGCGCCGGCGCGCAGCGCGCCGAACCCGCCGATCGAGGGACGGACCTCCGGCAGCGCCGCGGCCGGGACGCCGAACAGCTCGCACAACTCCGGCGACCAGGCGCCCGCGTGCAGGTCGTAGAGCATCGTGCGTGAGGCGTTCGAGGGGTCGGTGACGTGCTCGCCGGTGAGCTTGAACGCCAGCCAGGAGTCGATCGTGCCGAACACCGCGCGCCCCTCGCGCACGCGCGCTGCGAGCCCGTCGACCTCGCGCACCAGCCACTCGATCTTCGTCGCCGAGAAGTACGGGTCGAGCACGAGGCCGGTCCGCTCGCGCACCAGCGGTTCGTGGCCCTCGGCGCGCAGCGCGTCGCAGCGCGCCGCCGTGCGGCGGTCCTGCCAGACGAGCGCGCGGTGCAGCGGCTCGCCCGTCGCCGGATCCCACACGCAGACCGTCTCGCGCTGGTTCGTGATCCCGATCGCCACCAGCTCGCCGGGGCGGACGCCCGCGTCCTCGAGCGCCTCGAGCGCGACGGCGCGGGTCACGTCCCAGATCTCGGCTGCGTCGTGCTCGACCCAGCCGGGGCGCGGGAAGTGCTGCTGCAGCTCGCGGTAGGCGCGGCCGACGAGCTGGGCATCGGCGTCGAAGACGAGGCAGGTGGTGCCCGTCGTGCCCTGATCGATCGCAAGGATCACGGCGGCAGCCTACCCGCGGCACGGCGGAACTCGACCGGCGGGCGAAACTCGGTGGGTGAGGTTCCGACCGTCTGTCGGTGGGAAGACGGCCCGTCCCTCCGTACCTTCCGGAGCGTGATCGATGTGATGAACCAGGTGACTTCGCACACGTCTCCTCCTGTGACGCAGCAGCCGGTTCACCGCTCGGTCGCGTGCAGACGCGCACTGCGGGCCTGACCCTCCTTGCAGGCGCGTCCCCGGCAGGGGACGGGGCCGAGTGAACACCCGGGCGGTGGGGGACACACCGCCCGGGTTTCGGCCGTTCTCAGGCGACCGGGCGGCTCGTCCGCAGGCGGCGCGAGGCCCAGACCAGCACGAAGTCCTTCAGCTGGCGCAGCCGGTGGGCGAACCCGCGCCACGTCCGGCCCGTCGCGCGATGCTCGAGGTCGACCTCCACCTCATGGACCCGGTAGCCGGCGCGCACCGCGTCGACCGTCATGCCGATCTCCATGCCGAAGCGCGGCGCGAACGGCGTCACGGCCGCAAGGACCTCGGGGCGCAGCGCGCGCTGCCCGGAGATCGGGGCGCGCAGCTCCAGGCCGGTCAGGTTGCGGATCGCCCAGCGCGCGAACCCGACGGCGAACCCGAATCCGCCCCCGACCCTGCGCGCGAAGACGGCGACCGCGAGGTCCGCCTCGCCGCGGTCGACCGCCTCGAGCAGCGGCGCCAGCCGTCCCGCACTGGCCGCGAGGTCGGCGTCACAGAGCAGCACGAGCTCGGGATCGCGCTCCAGCGCGCGCTGCGCCGCGCGCCCGGCGGCGCCGCCCTTCCCGGCGGGGCGATCCAGCCGCACGACCTCTGCCCCGGCGCCCGCGGCGACCTGCGCGGTGCCATCGCGCGAGCCGTCGTCGGCCACGATCACATGGGCTCCCGGGAAGGCCCCGCGGACGCCCTCGACCGTCGCCGCGATCCGGTCCGCCTCCTCGCGCGCGGCGATGACGACGATGAGGCGGGTTGCGTCCATGGCGCGGGCTATCGTGCCAGACCGCTCCCGTCCCGCTGCTCCCGGAGGTCCCGCACGTGCCCGACATCGAGGCCCACATCACCGGAACGGTATGGAAGATCGAATGCCAGATCGGCGACACGATCGCCGAGGGCGACACCGTCGTCATCCTCGAGTCCATGAAGATGGAGATGCCCGTCGAGGCCGAGGACGAGGGTTCCGTCAAGGAGATCCTCTGCGAGGAGGGCCAGGCGGTCAACGAGGGCGACACGCTCGTCGTCCTCGAGTAGCCGCGGCGCGGGCACGGCGGCCGCGCCCCCACTAGCCTCGTGCGCTCATGCCCGGTGAACTGCGGCAGGACCGGCCGGCCGACGGCGTCCTGCGTCTGACCATCTCCAATCCTGACAAGCGCGGCGCGCTGGATCACGCGATCCTCGACGCGCTGATCGAGGCCGTCAGCGGCGCCGAGGCGCGCTGCATCGTCCTCACGGGCGAGGGCGCATACTTCTCCTCGGGCTACGACATCGGCGACATCCCGGACGACGTCTTCGCCGTCGAGGCCGAGAAGCTCGTCGCGCACCCGTTCACCGAGGCGCTGGACGCGCTCGAGGAGAGCGACATCCCGACCGTCTGTGCGATCAACGGGCCGGCGATCGGCGGCGGGCTCGAGCTCGCGCTGTGCTGCGACCTGCGCTTCGCGGCCCGCGGCGTCCAGTTCGGCATGCCGCCCGCGAAGCTCGGCCTGATCTACTCGCACACGGGGCTGCGGCGTTTCATCAACACGATCGGCGCCCCGCGCACGCGCGAGCTGTTCCTGGTCGGCCGGCGCATCCCGGCGGCGACCGCGCTCGCCTGGGGCCTCGTGAACGACGTCGTCGCGGCCGAGGGGCTGGAGGCCGGCGCGCTCGACTGGGCCGCCGAGCTCGCAGCCAACGCGCCGCTCAGCGTGCGCGGCAACAAGCGCGTGATCCGGGCGCTGCTCGCCGCCGAGGGCGCGCTGGACCCGGACGTCGAGGCCGAGCTGATCGCGCTGCGCGAGTCCTCCTTCGCCTCGCAGGACATGCGCGAGGGCGTCCGCGCGTTCGCCGAGAAGCGAGCGGCGCGCTGGCAGGGCGCGTGAGGCCGGCGATTGCCCTCGGCGGCGCCGCCTAGGCAGGCTGGATGTCGGCGAGTGCGCGGCGGGCCATGACGCCTCGCACCGCTTCCACCTGATCGGTGCTGTGGCTGAACCCGTGCTCGAGCTCGTCCTCGGTCAGCGACCGCCGCCATCCGTAGCTGTCGCGAACGATGACGTGAGCGTCCTCCTGGGCGAGCACCACGACCGTGCGCCCGCCGCTCGCCCATACCTGTCCGTTCTCGATCATGTGCTCCCGTGCCCTCTCGACTGCGGAGCCGAACCATCTCGCGCTCGGGTTAGCTGGAGCTAAGGATCGGATGTGCCGGGCGAGCTAGGGTCCGCCGGGCGGGAACCCGGCCTATGAAGCTCGTCACCTGGAACGTCAACTCGCTCCGCGCGCGCCTGCCGCGCGTGCTCGAGCTGCTCGCCAAGCACGATCCCGACGTCGTCCTGCTCCAGGAGACGAAGGTCGCACCGGACCTGTTCCCCTGCGACGAGCTCGCCGTCGCAGGCTACGAGGCCTGCCACCACAGCGCCGGCCAGTGGGCGGGGGTCGCGGTGCTGGCCCGCAGCGGCCTCGGTCTGACGGACATCCGCACCGGCCTGCCGGGTGAGGTGCGCGCCGAGGAGGCGCGCTGGATCGAGGCCGACGTGGCGGGCCTGGGCCTCCGCGTCGCCAGCGCCTACGTCGTCAACGGGCGCGAGGTCGGCAGCCCGACGTTCGACGAGAAGCTGGCCTTCCTCGACGCGATCGCCGCGCGTGCGGGCGCGCTCCGCGCCGACGCGGCGGCGGCGCTGGTGATCGGCGGGGACTTCAACGTCGCCCCCGCCGACGCGGACGTCTACGACCCGGCGGCGTTCGCCGGCGCCACGCACGTGACGGCGCCCGAGCGCGAGCGCGTCGCCGCGATCCTCCAGGCGGGCGACCTCGTCGACGCCTACCGCGCGGTCCACCCGGACGAGCCCCAGTTCACGTGGTGGGACTACCGCCAGGGCCACTTCCACCGCGGGCTGGGCATGCGGATCGACCTCCTGCTGGTCGGCGCCGGCCTCGCCGGGCGGCTGCGCGCGTGTGGTATCGACCGCGACCTGCGCAAGGGCACCAAGCCGAGCGATCACGCCCCCCTGCTGGCGGACCTCGAGGATGCCACGTGAGCGACCTGGCGCTGCGGCTGCCGGACGGCCGCGCGCTGGGCTACGCCCAGTACGGCGACCCCGACGGGACGCCGGTCGTCTACCACCACGGCGGCCTGAGCTGCCGGCAGGACATCGCCTTCGCCGACGCGCGCCTGCGCGAGCGCGGCGTGCTGCTGCTGGCGCCCGACCGGCCCGGCACCGGCAGATCGACGCGCCGCCCCGGGATGCGCATCGCCGACGTCTTCGCCGACACACGCGTCCTCGTCGATGCGCGCGGCCTGGAGCGCTTCGCCCTGCTCGGCTGGTCGGCCGGCGGCCCGTACACGCTCGCCTGCGCACACGGCTTCGGCGCGCGCGTCAGCGCGGTGGCGACGGTCGGCGGCGCCGGGCCGCTGGAGACGACGGAGCTCGTGAGCGGCCTGGGCCTGGACGCCGACCGGGTGCTGTTCACGCTCGCGCGATTCGCGCCGCTGCTCGCGCGCCTGCCGCTCGCGCTGGCGCGGCGTGTGCCCGCCCGCTGGATCAGCGCGCGGATGGCGCACGGCTTCGACTCGCCCGCCGACCGGGCGGCGTTCGCCGCGATGGGCCCGGACGAGGCGCACGACTGGTTCATCGAGGCCGCGCGGCACGGCACCGCCGGGATCGTCGACGACTACCGCGCGCTGATCTGCGAGTGGGGCTTCCAGCTCGAGGACGTCGGGTCGCCCGTGATCCTCTGGCAGGGCGCGGAGGACCGGATCGTGCCGCTGCAGGAGACGCGGCGCCTCGCCGACCGCCTGCCGGCGGCCGAGGTGCGGATCGTCCCGGACGCCGGGCACTTCCTGCTGCGCGAGCACCTCGATGCGGTCCTCGACGGGCTGCTCGCCGGCGGTGCGTGAACCGACGGTGCCGTCCGCGGGCGCACGCTCGCTGCAGGGCGCGTACAGCAGCACGGAGGACATGACGACGTCAACCGTCATCGCTCGCGCGTTCCGGGTGGCCGATGACGCATTCGGGGCATCGAGCAGGAGCCGCGACCCGCGGCGGACCGCGACCCGACGCCGTCCGCCCACGGTGGCAGGCTGCCGGGCATGCCCCCGCTCATCACCCAGGACGAGGCGCACCGGCTCGGGGCGCTGACCGATCCCAAGGACATCGAGGCGCTCGTCGAGCGCGCCTGGCAGGCGCGTCTGGAGCGCTTCGGGGACGCGACGGACATGTGCTCGCTGGTCAACGCGAAGTCCGGTGGCTGCGCCGAGGACTGCGGGTTCTGCGCGCAGTCGCGTTTCGCCGACGCCGAGACGCCGATGCACGCGATGATGGAGCCCGAGCAGATCCTCGAGCACGCACGCGCGGCCGAGGCCGCCGGCGCCCACCGCTTCTGCATGGTCACCCAGGGCCAGGGCCTCTCCAAGCGCGACTTCCAGAAGTTCCTCGACGGCGTCGCGCTCGTCGCGCGTGAGACCAACCTCAAGCGCTGCGCCTCGATCGGGCACATGAGCGTCGCGCGCGCGCTGCAGCTCAAGGAGGCCGGGGTCCAGCGCGTGCACCACAACGTGGAGACGGCCGAGTCCTACTACGACGAGGTCGCCACGACGGTGCGCTACGAGGGGCGCCTGCGTACGATCGACGCGGTCAAGGAGGCCGGGCTGGAGACGTGCGTCGGTGGCATCCTGAACCTCGGCGAGACGCCTGCGCAGCGCGTCGAGATGGCCTTCCAGCTCGCGGGGATCAACCCCACGAGCGTGCCGATCAACCTGCTGATCCCCAAGGCCGGGACGAAGTTCGGCGAGCGCGAGATGATGAACCCGTGGGAGGCCGTGCAGTGGGTGGCGATCTTCCGGCTGATCCTCCCCGACGCGCTGTTCCGCCTCTGCGGCGGCCGCGTGCAGAACCTCGCCGAACTGCAGCCGCTCGCCGTCAGAGCCGGCGTCAACGGCGTGATGATGGGCAACTTCCTGACGACGCTCGGCAACACGCCGCAGGAGGATCGCGAGATGTTCACCGGCCTCGGGCTGAACATCGCGCGCCAGCCGGACAACGGCGCCAACCCGCGGCCGGACAACCGCTCGGGCTGGCTCGAGGGTGAGACGCCGGACGTCGTCGAGACCTACCTCGACGACGCGGGCCGGGCGACGCCTGACCCGACCGACGTGGGCGCCGCCTTCGAGGTGCGCCTCTGGGACCCCTCCAAACAGCTGCGCTACGCGAAGCAGCGCAAGGACAAGGTCGCGTGAGCGGCGTCGACGTCGAGCGCCGGCTCGAGGAGCTGCAGGACCTCGGGCTCTACCGGCGCCTGCGCATGACGAGCGGCCCGCAGGGCCCGCGCGTGGTGCTCGACGGCAAGCCGGTGCTACTCCTGTGCTCGAACAACTACCTCGGCCTGGCCGACCACCCGCGCGTGCGCGAGGCGGCCGCCGACGCAGCGATGCGCTGGGGCGTCGGCGCGGGCGGCTCACGGCTCGTGTCGGGGACGATGCGGATCCATCGCAAGCTCGAGGAGCGCCTGGCGGCCTTCAAGGGCAGCGAGTCCGCGCTCCTGTTCGGCTCCGGCTACCTGGCCAACATGGGCGTCGTCGGCGCGCTCGCTCGCGACGGCGAGATCGTCTTCTCCGACGAGCTCAACCACGCGTCGATCATCGACGGCTGCCGGCTCTCGCGGGCGCGCACGTTCGTCTACCGCCACAACGACATGGACCACCTCGCGTGGGGCCTGGAGCGCGCGGAGCGCCGCGGCGCGCTGATCGTCACCGACTCGGTCTTCTCGATGGACGGCGACGTCGCGCCGCTCGGGGAGATCGTCGAGCTGGCGCGGCGCCACCGCGTGCGCGTCGCGGTCGACGAGGCGCACGGGGTCGGCTGCGTCGGCCCGGGTGGCCGGGGCGCCGTCCACGAGGCCGGGCTCGAGCGCGAGGTCGACGTCGTCGTCGGCACGCTCGGCAAGGCGCTGGGCTCCTACGGCGCCTATGCGACCTGCGACCGCGAGCTGGCCCGCTTCCTCGTCAACACCGCGCGGCCGTTCATCTTCTCGACCGCGCCGCCGCCGCCGTCGGTCGCCGGCGCGCTGGCGGCGCTCGAGCTGCTGATCACCGAGCCGCGCCGCGTCGAGCGCCTGGAGGCCAACAGCGCGGCCCTGCGCGACGAGCTGGCGCGCGAGGGCTTCGACGTCTCGAGCTCGACGACGCAGATCGTCCCGCTCGTGATCGGCGACGCCGCCCAGGCCATGGCGATCTGCGAACTGGCGATCGAGCACGGGGTGTTCGCCCAGGCGATCCGCCCCCCCACGGTCGCGGATGGCACCTCGCGCCTGCGCCTGGCCGTGATGGCGACCCACAGCAAGAACGAGCTGCGCGAGGCCGCGCGCGTGCTCGGCCGCGCGGCGCTGAAGGCGGGCTTCCGGCCCGGCGACGGCCTTCCCGTCGCTGCGGCGCGCGACGTGGCGCCGACCCGCGCCGCCGCCTAGCCGCGCACACGGCGGACATGCGCGGCCTCTTCGTCACCGGCACCGGCACCGGCGTCGGCAAGACCGTGGTCGCCGCGGCGATCGTGGCGGCCCTGTGCGCCGGCG
>Ga0208851_1000892_pt1 | contig 11501 bp, 7 predicted proteins | sample NGESurshal092012_FD_184481 | JGI IMG/M metagenome (GOLD analysis project Ga0208851, IMG submission 184481) | Arctic peat soil microbial communities from Barrow, Alaska - NGEE Surface sample 415-2 shallow-092012 (SPAdes) | ecosystem: Environmental > Terrestrial > Soil > Wetlands > Peat ... | reverse complement strand
GCCGCCGTCCGCCTTCGTGCCGACAGTCACTTCGAGGCCGTTGGTGTGCTCAGCTTGGGCTGACTTGCACGTCAACGGCTCGCAGCCGACGCAGTTCATCGGAGGACCCGCGCCCATTCACATCGGAGTCGAGGCAAGGCATTTGTCGCTATCGGTGTGCCGCACCTATGTCGTTGACCGTTCTCCGATAGCGTCGAAACGGCGCTCGACTGATGTTTGGAGGAGTGTGGGTGACGGTGATTGCGAGCCTGATGGACCGCTGTGCAGAGCTGAAGCGGGAATTGCTGGAGTTCTCCTGGCAACCGCGTTTCGATCGCGACCGCCGCGAGGTACTGCGGGACCACTTACCGAGTGGATTCGTCACTGACGAGTCGGAACTGATAACCGCGCTCGACTACTTCCTGCTGCAGCACGAGTTGCGCAGCGGGAAGACCGTGGTGGAGCGGTTTGTGGCCGGTCGCCCGGACTTGCCCGAGGACGAGCGCGAACTGTTGCTGGGCTGGCGGAACGTTGTGGAGGGCATGTTCGAGGTGCAGTGTCGCGACGGCGACGCGCTCGTTGTGGAGAACCTTGTCGATGAGTTGACCTACCGCGTGTATTCGAATATGGGACCGAGCGTTTTCCGGCCGCTGGAACCCGGCGGCTTCATGATTGGCCGGCTCGTGCCGGTCGGGTCGGAGTGGTTGATCAGCGGCGCCTTTGCGTGGTATCCGAAGAGTGACCGCGCCGCGATCCATCACACCGCCTACGAGATGACGGTGCGGCACCCGGAGAATGCATTTCGTAATCCGGACAAGCTCGCCCGCGCACAAGAGCTGCAGAACACCGTGCACGACCGGTTCGTGCACTTCTTCGGCGCCGACTTCGTTGTCATTCCGGGGGCGCAGCTAGCCGAACGAATGCGGAGCTTCTACTCCTTCTGCCGGGACCAGGCGGTGTCTGAGCTCGCCGCATCCGGTCAGCAACCGAAGAACGTGCCGTTCCATGCCCCGGAATACCCTGCCGATCTAGTGGCTTCGGATGCGGTTGCGGTCACCCACGACGAGGTCGAAGGGATGGGCCTGTACGGCGGGTTCGGGCCGGTCGAGCAGGCGTTCGCCGACCCGAGCCTGCTTCGACATCCTGATTATCGGCGACGAGTGCGCGACTACCTCGACGATGACACCGTCTCGCCCCTGCTATTTGTGCGGATGGCCGCTCGTGACCCCGAGCGCACGAACCAGCTGTTCCGCAAGCTGTTGGGGCGTAAGCACTTCGACTGGGCAATCGATGGCGAGAAGCTGATGCGGCGGCGCAAGCCGGACTACTTCGAGCAACCTCGTTTGCCGCGCGTCGTGCCGATCAGCGACAGGCTCCGACCTTACGCCGCGGGCGCGTAGCAGGCCCAGTAACGTGGCGCCCATGTCCGCGAAGCGTCGACGCCGCACCGCAAAGAAAGGCCGCCGCCCGGCCCAGGGCACTACCCGGGCCCGGCCGCACACTTCGGCCGAGCCGGATCTGCTCGCCGATGTTCGACGCGCCCTCACCGATCGGCACCCGCTGAGCCTGTTGACCTTCGTGAGCACGCTGCTGTGCCTCACGGACACCCGGCGCAACCACCCGTTCGCCCGGCCCGACGGCCCGGACCTGGCGGCGCTGACCCGCGAGGAACTGGTCAGGACGTTCCTCGACGTCCCCGCTCCGGAAACGTCGGCGCTGCTCGCGGTGATCGCCGAGATGGCGGGTGATGATGACGTGCTGCGTGCCCGCATCCGACGAGAGCTCACCGAGCGTCCAGAGGTCGATCCGGCATGGCTTGCACAGCTTTCGCAGACATCAACCTATCGGGCGGTGCGGATGAGCCACGTCCTCGGTGACGGTGACAACATCATGCTCGGGGCACGGCTGCCCGGCGGGCACGAGCTCACCTGCATAATCTACATCGACCACAACCTCGGCACTCTGGTGAAGGACGCCTTCGTCGTACCCGAGTCGATCGCGAACATGGTGGCCAAATTCCGGCGGGTGACCGAGGACCCCGATACGCGGTGGGACGACGTCAGCCTGGCCGACGCGCGAGCCTGGGTCGACGAGGCGATCGAACTGGCCGCGATCACCTTCCCGCCGCTGGAGAGCGAGACCTGGCCCGCATGTCGCGCATTGGTCGAATGGGTCACCCGTGGCCTGCCCGAAGGTGGAACCGGATACCAACGGCCACAATGGGATTCAGCGGCACTCGCCCGGCTCACGGACCGGTTCTTTGGCTCGACATACGGAGCCCGGCTCGACGATCCCGATCACCGCGGGCTGCTCGAGTCGCTGCTCTGGTACGGCACCGACTACGGCCCCGGTGACCCGCTGCGATGGAGCCCGGTGAAGGCCGAGATCCTGCTCGACGACTGGATTCCCCGGAAGATCATGGCGTCTGCGGAGTACCTGGCCAAGGCGCCCGATCTGTTGCGGGCGTTCATCCGCTTCGTTCACGCGGAGACCGGACTCCGGTCCGACCTGACCGACGACACCCTCGCCGCGATCGACCACTGGGAGCCGCAGTTCCAGCAGACGATCCACTCACCACGACCGCAGGGGCCGGCCGCGCTGCTCGCCGCGCTCGGCATCGACACCGGGGACATGACGGACGTGCCGGTCGGCGCCGATGGGCCGGAGAGCTTCGAGCGGTCGATGCTCGGGTGGCTCGCGTTGGACGTCGGAGACCAGGTTCAGTTGGATCGGCTCGATGACGACCCACTACAGGATGAACCGTTCCGGTGGGAGGGTATCCCCGACGACGTGAGGGCACGTGTCCGCGAGGTCCTCGCGCTCACCGATCGCTGCTGCGAGGAGATGCTCGACTTCGAGTACCGCACCGCTTGCCGACGGGTACTTGCCCGCGTCGCATCCCAAGGACCGGAGGTCTTCCGTCGCAAGGGTCGTGTGGAAACCGCTGCCGCAGCGCTGGTCTGGATAGTCGGCAAGGCTAACGACCTGTTCGAGCAGCGGCCCGGCGGCATGCAGGTCAAGGATCTCATGAGCCATTTCGGGCTGGAACAGAGCAGCATCGCCCCGCGTGCCGCCACCATGCTGCGGGCGGGCGGATTCCGCGACGACACCTACATGGTGCGACTCGGCGCTCCCGACTATCTGGTGGCGGCTCGCCGCCGACGGATCATCAAGATGCGCAACAGCTACCAGCAGCTCGCGGAAGAGATGAGCTGAAGCAGCGAGCATTGTGCAATTCGAGCGGGTTCCGATATTCACGCCGAGGCCCTCGCTCGACGAGGTGCTTACGGTTCGACGCGAACGCCGGCCTACGTCCGCCGCGTCATGGCGTCGCTCACCGACGTGCAACTCGCCCTCGTCGCAATCCCGTTCGCGTGCACTTTCCGGGCGAGTGCGCCAGAATCTGTCGGCCGCATTCCTTACGCTTTCCCGGTGGAGTACGAGGCGATCGACGCGCTGCGGGGGCGGCACCCCGCTTGGCGCCTGCTGCGTGCCGGCAATGCAGTGCTGATCCTCTCGTTCCTCGGGGGGTTCTTCGTCGAGGGCAACCGGGGCGCATGCCCGGCAAGCGAAGTTGCGGACGCGTTGGACGACCGCCTGTACGCGCTCAACGCCCAGAACGCCGCCGAAGACGGGCAGGCCCGGTACCCGAAAGATCCCCGGTCCTATCTGGAGGATTGGGCAGCCACCGACGCCGCCTATCTGCGCCGGTTCTACCCGCCCGGTGACGACGAAGTGCACTATGAGGTGACGGCGGCGTTCGAGAAGGCATACGCCTGGGTTACGGGCCTACAGGGCAGGTCCTTCGTGGGAACCGAGTCCAGGCTGCATACGGTAGTCGAGCTGCTTCGACAGATCGTGCACGGGACCGAAGTCCAACCCGAAGTCCGGCTGGCTGAACTGCACCGCCGCCGGGACGAACTCGACGCCGAGATCGCCGCCGTCGAGGCCGGCAACGTCGCACTGCTGGACGCGACCGGGGTACGTGATCGTTACCAACAGCTCTCCACCACCGCGCGTGAACTGCTGTCGGACTTTCGCGAGGTCGAAGAGAACTTCCGGCTCCTGGACCGGGCGGCCCGTGAGAAGATCGCGGCCTGGGATGGATCCAAGGGCGAACTACTTGCCGAGTTGGTCGGAAGCCGCTCCGAGATTGCTGGCTCGGACCAGGGCCGCAGCTTCCAGTCGTTCTACGATTTCCTGCTCTCGGAGTCGCGACAGGCCGAACTCGACGACCTGCTCGCCAAGGTATCCGCCCTGGACACGATCGAAGCCGATCATCGGATTCGCGGTATTCACCACGACTGGTCCGACGCTGCCGATCGAGCACAGCGCACCGTCCGGCAGATATCCGAACAATTGCGCCGCTTCCTCGATGACCAGGTCTGGTTGGAGAACCGGCGCGTCTTGGACCTGGTCCGGGCGGTGGAGAGCGCTGCCTTCGAACTTCGCGACACCCCTCCGGCGTTCGGGCTCGAGGTCGACGAGCCCGGCATCGACATCGCGCTGCCTTTCGAGCGCCCGCTGTACCAGCCGCCGGTGGCAGTCGCGGTGGAAAGCCACATTGCACAAGCCGATGAACGGGTCGACACCGACCTGCTTTTCACCCAGACCTACATCGACCAGGCCCGTCTGGCCGAGACCATCCGCGCCGTTCTGCCCGAGAACTCCTCGGCCCTATTGTCCGATGTCATCGCGGTGCACCCCGTCGAGCAGGGTGCGGCGGAGATCGTCGGCTACCTGGCGCTCAACGACGAAGACTTGACGGTCGACATGGACGACACCGACGAGACTGTTCTGGAATATACGGATCCCGCTGCGGACACCACCAAGCGGGCGAGGCTGCCGAAAGTGACGGTGCGGCGACGATGAGCAACGATCACGCCACCGCCAGCGCCAGCATCCGGCTGATGCAGGGAGTTGTCTACCGGGATTCCGACGAAGGCACCTGGCTGACACTGGAACGTCTAGGTGCTGGTGTAAGAGACCATTTCGCCACCATCGGCGTCGACGTGGTGGTCGACGAGGCCGAGGGCTACGCTTATCTGCGGTCTCGGCCCGGGGAAGAGGGCAACGAGGCGCTCCCGCGCCTGGTGCGCCGTCGCGCCTTGACGTACAACGTCAGCCTGCTACTGGTGCTGTTGCGCAAGAGGCTCGTCGAGTTCGAGACGACGGGTGGTGAGGGCCGACTGGTGCTCAACTCTGATCAGATTGTGGAGATGCTGCGGCTCTTCCAGGCCCAGTCCAGCAACGACGCACGCGTCGTGGACCAAGCAGAGACGACGATCAAGAAGGCCGCCGAACTCGGGTTCCTGCGGCAGTTGCGCGGGCAACGCGACCAGTGGGAGGTGCGACGAATCCTCAAAGCATACGTCGACGCCCAGACCCTGTCGGACTTTGCGGCCAAGCTGCGCGAATACGCTGGAGCGGTGGCCGGTGATGAGTGAAACATCGTCGTCCACAACCGAACTCGGCGATGCTCGACGGGCCGGCTACCGGCTCCAGTACACAGAGGTCTTGAACTGGGGCACGTTCGACGATCGGGTGTGGCGATTCACGCTCGGCACCGACACTGCGCTGCTCACCGGTGACATCGGTTCCGGGAAGTCGACGATCGTCGACGCGCTCACCACACTGTTGGTGCCGTCCCACAAAGCCGCCTACAACAAGGCCGCCGGCGCCGAAGCCAGGGAACGCACTCTGCGCTCCTATGTGGAAGGCCACTACAAGTCTGAGCGAAACGAGGCCACCGGAAAGTCCCGCGCCAAGGGTCTGCGCGAGAACCGGCGGACATATTCGGTGATCCTCGGCGTCTTCACTAACCACGGCTACGACGAGACGGTCACCCTGGCCCAGGTATTCCAGCAGCGCGAGAGCGCCGGACAGCCCTACCGATTCTTCGTCACCGCAACCAAGGAACTGTCGATCGCCACGGACTTCGCCGACTTCGGCTCCGACCTGCGGGATCTGCGCAAAAGGTTGCGGGCCGCCGGGGCGGAGATCTTCGATGAATTCCCCAAGTACGCAACCTCGTTACGTCGTCTGCTCGGCATCCGATCCGAGCAGGCGCTCGAACTGTTCCACCAGACCGTCTCGATGAAGTCCGTCGGCAACCTCAACGATTTCGTGCGCGACCACATGCTCGAACCGAGCGATTCGAGCGATCGCGTCCGCGACATCATCGCCCACTTCGACGACCTGACCAAGGCGCACGACGCCGTCAAACGGGCGCGCGAGCAACTCGACGCGCTCGAGCCCGTCGTGCAAACCGCGGTCAAGTATGACGCCGCGCTCGCTGAACGTGACACTCTGGAGCGCGAGCGATCGGCCGTGCGGTTGTTCATCGCCGAGCTGCGTTCCGAGCTGCTGGCCGGCGAGATCGCACGGCTGGAGGCTGAAGGCGCGGCCCGGTGGAATGAACTGGATGCCGCCGAAACCACACGTCAGAAACTCCACGATGAACGCGAATCCCTCATCGAGGAGCGCGCCAAGGCGGGCGGGGATCGCATCGGCGAACTGGAACGACTCGCCCGCGAGGCCCGAGGCCAGGCCGAAACGCGCCGTCGTACAAGGACTTTGTTCGACGACGCGGTGTGCGGTGCCGGGCTGGAACCGGTCGCCGACAACGAGCAGTTCGCGGCCCTGTCCGCGCTGGTGACCGCTGAGCGCCCGCGGCTGGCCACCGAGAAACGAGACCTTGACGCCACCACCGCCGACGCGATCGGGCGCACGCGCGAGTGCCAACGCAAGTGCGACGTCATCACCGAGGAACTCACCAGCTTGGAGCAACGCACCAGCAACCTGCCCGTCGAGCAGGTCGAGGTGCGCGCAGAGCTGTGCGCACACCTCAGGCTGACTCCGGAGGACCTTCCCTACGCGGGCGAACTCCTCGACGTACTTGACGAGCACTCCGATTGGCGGGGCGCAGCCGAACGAGTCTTGCGTGGGTTCGCGCTCTCGCTGCTCGTGCCTCAGCAGCATTACGACGCCGTCGCCGACTGGGTGAACGGTCGACGGCTCACGTTCCACGGCCGCGGGGGCAATGTCACCGGAGCCAAGCTGGTCTACGAAAGGGTTCCCCGACAACAGGTCCGCCTCCAACCGTCTGGGCATGACGGGCTGCTGCTCGCCGACTGCATCGACATCAAGGACGGCCACTTCCGCGAGTACCTCCGCAACGAGCTCACCAAGCGGGCCGACTTCCGTTGTGCGCCCAGCCTCCAGGAGTTCCGCAGCCAGCGGCGTGCCGTAACCCGCGAGGGTCAGGTGCGCTCCGGTGAGCGGCATGAGAAGGACGACCGGCACCGCGTCGACGACCCCCGCCGTTGGGTCCTCGGCTGGGCGAATGAACGAAAGATCGCCGCGCTGCGCACCGAGCTCGCCGAGCTGGAGGCCGAGCGCGAGGCGGCCTCCACCGAGCTGGCTCGGCTCAACGCGCAGCGGGAAGCGCTGCAGGAAAGGTTGGACGCGCTCCTTCGGGTCGAGGGATTTCGCTCCTGGACGGACCTCGACGTCGACGAGGCCGAATCGCGCGCGAACAGTCATGACGCCGAGCGGCTCCGGCTACAGGCCGGCTCGTCGCGCCTCGAGGAGATCACCCGCGCACTGGATTGCAACGCCGAGGAGTCCACTGCCGCAGCGGAGTTGATCAGGAAACTCACCGGCGAACTCGCCACCACCGCCGCCGCGGCGGAGCGCGCACAGCAAGACAAGAAGCGCGACGACGATGTTGTTGCGGCACAGCCGGAACCGGAGCTGGCGACCGCCCGCGCGTCCTACACAGCCCTCGGTGAACGCCTTGGCATCAACCGTCCGACGCGCGCAGCCGACTGCGCCGAGACGGAGACGTCGCTGTCGGCCGACCTGCATCGCCGCATCGAGCGACTGACCCGCGAACTTGGCGGATATGGGCAGAGCATGGGCCAATACATGCTCGAGGTGCTGCGCCGGTGGCCCGAGCTGCGCGCGGACATGGACGCCAATGTCGATGCCCGCCATGAGTTTCTGGCATTCCGGGACCGCGTTGCTACCGACGATCTCCCGCGCTTCGAAAGTGAGTTCAAAGAACAGCTCAACAAGAACGCCATCCAGGAGCTGGCGGGGTTCAACAACTGGCTCAACCGACAGGCGTCCGTCATCGACGAACGCGTCCACCGCATCAACGAGGCGCTCGGGGCCGTTCCCTACAACCCCGGTCATTTCATCCGACTGGAGAAGGAACCCACCACCAATCAGGATGTTGCGCAGTTCCGTTCAGATTTGCGCAACCTGACCAACGACAGCCTCGCGGTCGACGGGGACCAATACTCCGAGCAGCGGTTCCTCGACGTGAAGCGGATCATCGAACGGTTCCGCGGCCGCGACGGGTACGCAGAATCGGACAAGAACTGGACCCGACGGGTCACCGACGTGCGCAACTGGTTCGTCTTTTCTGCCTCCGAGCGGGACGCCGAGACCGATCTCGAGCGAGAGCATTACAGCGACTCCGATGGTAAGTCCGGCGGGCAGAAGGAGAAGCTGGCCTACACGATCCTGGCGGCGTCCCTTGCCTACCAGTTCGGACTGGAGTGGGGTGCCGAGCAGTCACGAGACTTCCGGTTCGCGGTCATCGACGAGGCATTCGGGCGCGGATCGGATGTCTCGACGCGGTACGCACTGGATCTCTTCGCGACCCTTGGGCTGCAACTTCTCATCGTCACGCCGCTGCAGAAGGTGCACGTCATCGAGCCATATGTCAAGGCGATCGGATTCGTCGACAATCCGACCGGAACGTACTCGCGCCTGCAGACGATGACGATCGAGGAGTACCGGACCCGACGTCACGCACCATTGTCGTGAACCCCGGATGGACGACTCCGGAGGACATTGAGGCCAAGGTCCGACGTCGTTGGGACGATGGATCGCTGCTACGTGCCTACGCCAACGCCGAGCCCTTCGATCCGATCGAAGTGCCGCTTCGTGGTCCCAAACCGTCGCACATCGGTGACGACATCGCCGCCGCCCGCGAGTGGGTGGCCGCGTTGGACGCCGGACGCCGAGACGACCGTCGATATACCCTGCACTGGCAATCAATCGGCGGCCGGCAGATCGGCCGCAACCTGCTGCCCACCCGCGCGGTGGTGTCCTCGACCGAGCAGGCATGGGCGTTGCTGGGAGTGACGACGCCGGTTCGTCGTTTCGATGAGCTCCTGGTTCTGACAGATCAACATCCGCGGGTTCGACAGTGGGTTCTCGCCCACCCCCATCGTGCGCTCGCACTGGCCCCCGAGATGCCGCAGTTGATTGCCGCCTACGTCTGGCTCGACGTTCATCGTGGATCCCGCCGGTATCTGCGCGAGATCAGTGCACCCGGCGTCGACACAAAGTTCGCTGAGCGGCACCGGACCGAACTGGCAGCGATGCTTGACGTATCGTCGACAGGCGCGGGATTTCTTGCCGGACTTGGCCTGCGGTCTAAGCCAGGATTGGTTAGGCTGCGCCTCGCGCCCCGGCTGGGCCTCCCCGCTCCGCTTACTGAGGTGGCGGTGCGTTCCGAGGAGTTGGCACAACTCGCGGCCGAACCGCGAGTGGCGGTAATCGTCGAGAACGAGATCACCTATCTGTCGATCGACGTCCCTGATGACGGCGTCGTCATCTGGGGTAAGGGCTTCGAAGTCGACAGCGTGGGCCGGCTGCGATGGCTGGCAGACGCTGACGTCCTGTACTGGGGAGACATCGATACCCACGGATTCGCGATTCTCGATCGTCTGCGGGCGTGGCTGCCACGAGCACGCTCGGTGCTGATGGACCGTGAGACGCTGCTCGCTCACCGCGACCGTTGGGGAACCGAAGACCGCCCAGCCACGTCGATCCTGCGGCGACTGACGTCCGACGAGCAGGCTCTGTATTCGGAGCTGGTCGCAGACGGGTTGGGTGAACGAGTGCGCCTCGAACAGGAGCGAATCGACTGGCATTGGGTCGAGCAACGGCTATCAGCAGTCAACCGTCTAAGTGACAGTGACTGCGCACACCGCGGTAAGATGTGTGCTCGCCCGAGGATTGATAAGGAGGTGCTGGCCGTGGACCGTCGTCATGTCGTTACGAAGGATGTCGTGAAGCGGGCTGCCGCCCGATCCGTCAAAGCCTCGGCAAAACTCGAGAATCGCGTAGTTCCTGCCAGCTTCATTCGGTCACCCGCTGTGAAGCGCTTTTTGGCCGCGCGTCAACCGCGTCCCTGATGTCGCTGACGCCGGGCTATGGCGAAACACCGCTTCCGGACGACGAATTGGGGTCTCTGCTGCCGGACGTCGTGCGGATCTTGGGCGAACCTGTGACTCGGGCTGCGGTCTTCGACTTGGAGCAGGGCGTCCAGGAGCAGGTGGCCGAGGAGCTTCTAACTGCGGCTTTAGACGGCTCCCTGCAGCTCAGTGAGCTGCTGACCGAGTACTTCCTCAGAGACCTGCACGCCCGTCTCTATGGGCACATTTGGACGTGGGCAGGCAAGTGGCGCACGCACGATGTCAACATCGGGGTTGCATACCCGCAGATTGCTGTCGACCTCCCCAATTCGTTGCACACGATCCTTTACCGATGGGAGAACACCGACGACTGGACGCCCCACGAATTGGGTGTCGTCGCCCATGCCGAGACGGTACGGATACATCCATTTGCTGACGGAAACGGACGTACTACAAGGCTTCTTGCCGATTTGGTGTACATTGCCGCGCAGGATTCCGATCCGGTCTTGCAGTATGACTGGAATATCGACAAGGTCAGCTACATCAATCTCCTTCGTCGGTACGACACGAACCGGGACGTTACGGGTCTCGCGAGATTGCTCGAAGCCAGACCGTTCGGCGAATGAGGCGTCATCTGTGGCCCGGCGGCCGTTTTCGTCACGAATCACTGCGAATCAGGCGAGGCCTTCGTTGGCCATCCAGCTCCGGTGTTTGATCGCCGCCTTGCGCGCCTGCTTGGCCAGCGCCCGGTCGGGCAAGTGCCGCCCCAGGGCGTCGAGGACCGCGGCTGTCTCCGGTGCGGGATGACGCCAGAAGGACTCGAGCATGAGGTCGGGGTCATGGCCGCCGAGGAACTGCTCGCACAACACGTCTGGGTGGTCGACCAGCTGTGACAGGATGTCGACCATGACGGCCGGGGTGATGAATTCGCCGACGGTGTCGCCGTCGGCCAGGCCGTGATCGAGTAACCAGATGGCGGCATGTCCAGCCGCGGCGTTGTCGAGCAGTTGCCGCATGTGCGGTTCTGCCACGTCGGCATCGAACATCTCCAACAGGCGCAACCCGGCGAGGCGCGTGTCTGCATCGTCGGCGTCGGCGATCATCGCAGTGATCGTCTGAGCAAGCGCGGCGCGGACGCCGGGCATCTTGGCCGGATCGTCGGCCAGGTCGAAGATCGCGGCCCGGATCTCGTGAATGACTTCGTTGAGTTCGCTGAGGTGTTCGGCGATCCTGCCGGCCACCGTCGGCTGGTTCGCCCGGCGACCCGTGACCTGCATCGCCAACCCGACCGCGAACAACCGCTGA
>Ga0208851_1000891_pt1 | contig 11502 bp, 8 predicted proteins | sample NGESurshal092012_FD_184481 | JGI IMG/M metagenome (GOLD analysis project Ga0208851, IMG submission 184481) | Arctic peat soil microbial communities from Barrow, Alaska - NGEE Surface sample 415-2 shallow-092012 (SPAdes) | ecosystem: Environmental > Terrestrial > Soil > Wetlands > Peat ... | reverse complement strand
CGTCTTCGGAGCGCTCTCGGACCGGATCGGGCGCAAGTGGATCATGCTCGCCGGCATGGCCGTGGCGTTCCTCACCTACAGGCCCATCTTCTCGGCCCTCACGCACTATGCCAACCCGGCGCTCGAGAGGTTCAACCAGACGACGAAGGTGACGCTCACCGCGACCGATTGCCAGGTGCACATCTTCGCGCTGCCCAGCACGCGCTACAGCGACTGCGACCGGGTGCGGAACATGCTGACCTCGCGCAGCGTGAGCTACGCCAACATCGAGGGGGCGCCCGGCTCGGCCCCGGTGCTGAAGATCAACGACGCGGAGCTCGCCGCAGCGAGCAACATGGACGCCGCAGCGCAGAAGGCATTCGAGGGCAAGATCGTCGCCGCCCTCGGCTCCGCGGGCTATCCGGCGAAGTTCGACCCGGCGGGCCTGAACTTCGGCATGCTGGTGCTCCTCCTCTTCATCCTCGTCCTCTACGTGACGATGGTCTACGGCCCGATCGCCGCGTTCCTGGTGGAGCTGTTCCCGACACGCATCCGGTACACGTCCATGTCCCTGCCGTACCACATCGGCAACGGCTGGTTCGGAGGTCTGCTCCCGCTGGTGGCCGCCGCTCTGGTCGCGGCCAACGGGGACATCTACTACGGCCTCTGGTACCCGATCATCGTCGCTGCGATCTGCTTCGTCATCGGGGCGATCGCGGTGCGCGAGACCAAGGACCACAAGATCAACGTGCTCTAGGCACTGCCCGTCGGCCCTGACGCCGACCCCGGCCGGCCCGTCCCTCCCCCCCCGGGAAACGGTCCGGCCGGTTCTTTTCGGCCCTGCCGTCACTCAGGGCGCGAGCAGGCTCGCAGAGTGACCGGGCTCGGCCGGGGAGCTGGAGATGGTCCCGCCACGCGGAATGCACTGGCTCGGTGGCAGGGGACGGCCGTGCTCCACGCGATCCACCAGCAGCTCGAAGGCCCGCTGGGCGTGGGGCTCGATGAACTCGAGCTGGGGGAACGTCAGCTTGAAGGCCTCGATGTGGTTGCCGTTCTGGACCTCGTAGAGCCGGTAGTCTGGACGGCGCGGGTCGCGGTCAACGTCCCAATCCTCGAGCGCCCCCTCCACCTTCCGGGCGTAGGCGCGGGCGTGGTGGTCGATGGGGAGGAGCCCGTCCATCGTGCCCGCCACGGTGATCAGCGGCCGCTGGATCCGTCCGGTCGTGGCGAAGCTCGCCACCTCGGCCCCGACGTCCGACTGAGCGATGCGGGCGAAGTAGTTGTAGGTCCCGGTCCCCTGTCCATAGGTGTCGTAGGAGGGGTCGAGCCGCTTCTGCCACTGGCACTGGGTGACCTCCCAGAACTGCGCCCAGTACAGGCCCCAGAGTGAGGTCCTCCCTGTCACGAGGTCCGGGGGATACCCGGCGGCGCGGATGTTCTTCGCCGCCGTGCTGTTCTGATCGAACCCCGAGGCCGCGTAGTCCGGGTAGTTCAGGATGCCGGGCGGCAGGTCCGTCAGGAGGTTCGGCCCCCGTGGGTCCACCTCGGTGCCCTCCCAGTCCACGCCGCCGTCGAAGAGGCCGGGGAAGAGCTCGACGGCGCGACGCACCTGGTAGCCGCCGTTGGAGGTGCCGACGGCGTAGGTGAATTGCGGCGTCCGACCGTAGCGGGCCTCCACGCCGTGACGGGCGAGCCGGGCCGCCTCGCCCATGTAGAGCGCCCAGCGAGTGAAGGGCTGGCCCGGGTCGTTGTCGTAGAAGTTCACCCAGACCTGCGACGACGGGTTCAGGCGGCAGGCGAGCGCGTTGGGCGGCGTGGGGCTGGAGGGGCTGGAGGGGCTGGTGGTCCGGAGATTGAGCACGCCCTTGTTCTGCGAGGCGTACGCGTAGCCCTTCTGGACCAGCGGGTCGCTCCAGGCGAAGTCCCCGTTGAACTCGCTCCTGGTGCCGGAGGCGCCGGCGACGACCAGCCGCCCGTTCCAGTCGTCCGGAAGGCGAAGCAGGAACCGCGCCTGACCCGTGGGGTCCTCCGCGATCCGCGCGTTGATCTGGATGCCCGGGACCGGCCGGGTGATGGGCGTCCTGTTCGCTGCATCCGGCGAGATGACGCTGCGATCGGTCACCGGGGTGAAGGCGCCTGCGGGAAGCGTCGCGATCGAGTCGTTCGCCGGCGTGGTGGCCGGGTTGTTGGTGGTGAGATCCGAGCTCTCGACGCAGGTCGCGTCGGCGAGCCGGTCCCCGAGGCGGTGGAGGACCTGGTCACAACGGCAGCCTGCAGACGCAGCCGCGGGCACGAACGGCGAGAGCACGGCCAGGCTGCGGATCGGGCCTGTCAGCATGCGGCACCCTCCGGTCGTGATGAAAGGCAGGGCGGCACTCTCGCCCAGGTCCGGTGACGGCGCCGAGGCCAAGGTGCGACACGCAAGCCGATGGACGCGCGCCCTCCAAACGACAACGGCGGGCGTCCCTCGTGGGGCGCCCGCCGCTCGAGCTCGGGGTAGCTGCCGCGACTCGCTAGAAGTTGACCTGGAACTGCAGGGTCCCGACCCAGCGGTTGTTGGGAATGATGGGAGCGGAGGTCCCGCCCGTCCCGCCGACGGCGGCATCGTTCTGCCCGGCGTTCTGGCGGTCCGTGTAGGCGACCTCGGCGGAGATCTTGTAGACGTGCTTCTCGACGTAGACGCTGAACCCACCGCGGTAAGTGGTGAAGTCACCGACGGCGTAGGTCCTGGTCTGCGCGGCGGTCTGCGTACCGGTTGGTGCCACGGAGCTCCTGCCCACGTACTGGGTGTCCGAGTTGAAGTACTCCATCTGGAAGTACGGGCCGAACCACCCGAAGCGTAGGGACAGCAGTCCCTGGACGCCCCACCCGGACTCAGGCGTGTTCGTTCCGGCCTGCACCAGCGAACCGAGGACGTCCAGGCTGACCTCCACGTCGCTCCCGAAGGGGACGCTGGCGAAGAGGTCGGCGTTGTACGTGGCCCAGTTGGCCCGGGTGTTGATGGGTGCGGTGGTTGGGCCAGTCGGCGCCGGGCCGCGGAAGCTGTTCGCCTGATACCAGCTGGACACGCCGAGGCTGATGATGGGGGTCGGGGAGAAGCAGACCTGGCAGAAGGCGTAGCCGTCCTCCTTGCCCGCGAAGTTGAAGCGCAGCATGCCGGCGAACGCAGGGGCATCACCCGGGTTCACCCCAGGGGTGGGGGGGACACCAAGCGTGTTGGTGGCCGCCACGGCAGCACCGGTCGGCGGCGCGCCGCTCTGGACGCCGTTGAAGACGCCCAGCCGGTAGTAGATGCGGTCATCGAGCAGCAAGCCGCGGATCACGATGCCCGCGTCACGGGTGGCCCGCTGGCTGTTCGGCGGGTAGAAGGACAGGAAGTTGTTGACGCTGGCGTACTTCCCCGCGCTGGTCAGCGAGTTGTGGCTGTAGGGGATGATGATCAGGCCCGCGTCGATCATGAACGAGCCATTGACCTTGTACGTCCCCAGCGCCTGGTTGAGGAAGATGTTGTTGTTGTAGCCCGTCGGGACATAGCCGGCCCCGCCGACTCCGCTCGGGCCTGGAACGCCCGCTCCACCCGCCGAGCCGTAGGTGATGTCCGTGTCGATGATGAACCCGATGTGCTCGTCGTACTGACCGGACAGCGCAATCCGCGCCCGACGAAGGAAGAAGTCGTACGACGGAGAAGCCCCCGCGGAGGCGGGCTGCACGGCGCCGTCCTGCTCCATGCGGAACTGCGCCTGAACCAACGCACCAACGTCGATGAACCCCTTGTCGCTGAAGGAGATCTTGGCGGCGTTCGCCGTGCCCGCGACCAGCAGGCACAGGACTCCAAGACACGACTTCCAGGTTTGTGACCTCATTCGTCCCCTCTCCACGTGGATGCTGCGAAAGCAAAAGGGCACACCTGTGGCCGATGGCCAGAAAGTGTACGACTTTTTTGGCCCCGCTGTAGGCAATCCACGTTCCAGCCCATGTCCCGGCACACCTCAAGCACTTGCGCGAAGGGGCCCCGCTCCGGGCGTGTGCTTGGGTAACGGAGCGTTACGAACGGTAACGTCGAGCCAGGGGGAGTCGACGTCCGAAGGGCCGGGAATCTCTGGAAGAAGTGACACGAAGCGGCAGCGCATCCGTCACTCGGACGACACCGAGCGCCAACAGGTCGGCTGAAGACAGCAACGGCGGCACGCGCCCCGAGAGGTCCACGTGCCGCCGTCAGTTGAGAGCGGAGGGAATCGAACCCACAACCTATGGATTAAGAGTCCATTGCTCTGCCAATTGAGCTACGCTCCCGCTCGCCTGGATCAGCGAGGGTCCGCGCTCATAACCGCGCGTGCCGCCTAGAGTCAACGGCTGCGTCCTGGGCCCCGCACACTGCGCCCCTCCCCCCCTCTGCATCAGCCCGCCTAGACTTCCCGTGCAGCCGAGGGGAGTAGTCCGGAGGAGTTGCCCTGTGGCCAAGTCACTGGCCGTCGTCGTCGCCGCCGTCCTCGCGTCGGGGTGCGCGACCACGTCCACCCCGCACCGCGCGTCGGTGACGGAGCGGTGGACGGACGAGGCGCGGGCCTCGGGTGTCGACCTTGAGCAGCCGCTGCGTCTGTCGCCACAGTCCGCCGCCCTCCTGCGGGACAAGGTCGGATACGACGGGAGCGAGAAGAGCCGGCTGCTGAAGCTGGTGCGCTTCGTCAGCGAGGGCGATGGACTCGCCTTCCAGTACCAGACCCAAACCTCGCTGACCGCCGAGCGGGCCTTCACGACCCGCCGCGGCGACTGCATGAGCTACTCGAATCTCCTCGTCGCGCTGGCCCGCATGCTCGATGTGCCGGTGCGCTTCGTCCGGATCACCCAGCTCACGGTCAACTGGGAGCTCGACGGACGCTTCTTCGAGTCTTCGCACATGGCCGTGGCCTTCGGAAGCGACGCCTCCTGGGATCAGGCGGCCATCGTGGACTTCGGCAACGTCCACACCTCGCCGTGGCGCTTCTCCATCTACGAGAGCGTGACCGACCAGGAGGCGTTCGTCCTCTTTCAGAACAACGTCGCGGTACAGAAGCTGCTGACCGGGGACGTGGTCGCCGCCGAGCGCATCCTGCGCTTCTTCCACGAGCGGGCCCCCGACATTCCCGAGGTGCCCAACAACCTCTCGCTGGTCCTGCTTCAGACCGGGCGCGAGCACGAGGCGTTCCAGGTGCTCCAGGCCGCAGTGCAGCGGTTCCCGCGCTTCCGGCCGCTCGTTGCGAACGCGGTCCAGGCGGCCCGCCGCGTGGGCGACAACGTCACCGCGAGGGCACTCGAGATCCGCGGGCGGGAATTGCTGGAGGACGAGCCGGCCTGGAACTTCAACGAGGGCATGCGCTCGTACAAGGCCCAGGCCTACTCCGCGGCGGCGCTGCGGTTCGAGAAGGCGCTGTCGGCGGATCCGAGAAACGTGCGGCTCCTGGGCTGGAGCGCCCGGGCGCACCTGGCGGCCGGCAACCTCCGGCGCGGGCTGGAGCAGGTGGAGCAGATCCGCTCCGGGCCTCCCTCGGAGACCCGGTCTCAGCTCCTGGAGGACCTGCGACGCGCCTTCCCGCAGGTGGACACGGGCTTCGCCCCACCCCTTCCCGCCCCGATCGCGGACGGGCGCGACCGACGCTAGCCGGACCGGGCGGCCAGGACGCGCTGCACCGCCTCGAGCAGCTCGAGGTGGGTGAAGGGTTTCTGCAAGAAGCTGGAGCTCGAGTCCCGCCGGAGCTCGGGGTCCAATTGCCCCTCCCCGTAACCGCTCACCACCAGCACCCGGGCGCCCGGGTGGCGCTGCTGGATGGTGCGGTACGCGGCGAGCCCGCTCAGGCCGGGGAGCACCGCATCGAGGATGACCAAATCCACCGCCACTCCGGCCAGCAGGGCGAGCGCGGACTCGGCGTCGTCCGCGGTGAGCGCCCGGAATCCGCTCCGCTCGAGCAGGCGCGCCAGGCCCTGACGAACGGAGGCGTCGTCCTCGACCACCAGCACCGTGCCCCCGGTCCGGGGAGCCGGGGGGCGGCTGCGCCGCTCCATCTCGTGCGGCACCCCCTCGATGGCAGGGAGCACGATCTTGAACGTCGAACCCTGCGCCGGGGCGCTGGTGACCTCCACCATGCCCTGGTGCTGGCGGACGATGCCGTGCACCACCGCCAGGCCGAGGCCGGTGCCGCGGCCAGGGGCCTTGGTGGTGAAGAACGGCTCGAAGATGCGCTCCATGGTGCCGGCCGGGATGCCGACCCCGGTGTCGTGGACCGAGAGCTCCACCATTCGCCTGCCTGGCACCGTGGCGTGACGGGCGGCAAAGTCCGCGGGAGCCTCCAGGTTCCTGGTCCGGACGCTGAGGGTGCCGCCGTCGGGCATGGCATCTCGCGCGTTCACGCAGAGGTTCATCAGGACCTGCTCGAGCTGCGCCGGGTCCCCGGAGATGGTCCAGAGGTCCTCGGCCAGCTCGGTCACCAGCTTCACCGGCTCGCCGATGACGCGGCGGAGCAGGCTCTCCACATCGAGCACCACCTGGTTGAGGCTGAGCGAGCGCTGGGCGAGGGGCTGGCGGCGCGCGAAGGCGAGCAGCTGACGGACCAGCGCTCCGGCGCGCTGGCACTGGCGTTCGATGTCCGCCAGGTCGCTCTGTGCCGCGTGGTCCACCGCCAGGTCGAGCCGGGCGAGCGCTGCGGCGCTCTGAATCCCGGTGAGGACGTTGTTGAAGTCGTGCGCGACGCCGCCGGCGAGCATGCCCACGGTGTCCATCTTCTGGGTGCGTTGCACCTCGGCTTCGAGCCGCTTGCGCTCGGTCACGTCGCGGACGCTGACCACCAGGCGCTGGTCGCCGCCCGGGACCTCGGCCACTGCCAGCTCGAGGTGCACCATGCTGCCGTCGCGCCGGCGGGCCTCGCTCGAGCGACTCTCCTGCGCCACGTAGCCCTGGAATCCGGGCGGGAGAAGCTCGTCCGCGGGCCGTCCGACGACCTCCGACGCGGTCACGCCGAAGATGCGCTCGGCCGCGGGGTTCATGCTGACCAGGAGGCCTCCGGCGCTGACGGTGAGGAGGCCGTCCGGCACGTGCTCCATCACCGCACGGAGGTCCATCTCGCTGCGGCGGAGCGCGGCATCGGCCCTGCGGCGGGCTGCGCGCTGGGCGGCCTCGGCGCACTCGCGCTCCACCGCGGGCGCGAGCCGGGCCAGGTTGTCCTTCATGAGGTAGTCGTGCGCGCCGGCCTTCATCGCCGCCACCGCGTGGGGCTCGTCGACCGTGCCGGAGACCAGGATGAACGGGACGTCCAGACCGCTATTCTGAAGCCGGGCCAGCGCCTCCAGCGCGTCGAACTGCGGCATCCGGTGGTCGGAGACGATGACATCCCAGGGCGCGGAGAGCAGCGCCTCCTGGAAGCTCTCCGCGGTGTCGACGCGGTGGAAGCGCACCAGCCGCCCCTCTGCCTGAAGCGCGTGCACGATGAGCGTGGCGTCGGCCTCCGAATCCTCGACGAGGAGGACGCGAAGGGCGCTGCGGATGGAAGCCGGAGATGGTCTCACGAAGCCGAGCGGATCTGACCTTGTCGGCCACGACCACAACAAGGTGGCTTCTGCGCGCACGCCCGGCGCAGCTGTGCGCGCCGGCAGGCGTGCGGTGCACACCGGCGGCGAGCGCCGCGAGCGTTCAGCGGCCTGCGGCGGGGGCCGGCTGGAAATCCACGCAGCGCCACGCCCGGAAGCGGCGGACGATCCGCTCCTGGCGCCAGACGAGCAGCGGAGGCTCCTCGATCACCGTGCCGCACCGCTGGAGCAGCGCCGCGGGGGGCGGCCCCGACGGACCCTCCTCGAAGCGGTCGGGGTCCGAGTCGAGGAAGAGCCCCGTTCGTCCGCCGAGCGCGCGCGGATCCTGGCCGACGAAGTCGAACTGGAGCGCGGGTTGCCCGAGGAGGTTGCGACCGTACGCCTCGATGCTGCTGTCGAGCAGCAGCTCGGCGGTGGTCTTGTAATCGTCCGCGGAGAAGGCGAACTCGCCCGGCGCGAGCCGCGCCCGCGTCTGCTCGCGGAGGGAGTGCCACCCCACCCAGGTGTCGTCGCCGAGGCGGACCGGATAGGCGAAGAGTTCCACCAGCACCAGGGCGTGCAAGAGCGCCGAGGCGCGCACGTTCCAGCGCAGCAGCCACGATCCGGAGCGACGCGAAGCCCACAGCGCGCCGGCGATCCAGACCGGAAAGGGCCAGTTCGGCTTCACCACTGCCCCGAGGCTCACCACCAGCAGCACCAGGGCGGGGACCAGCGAGAATGCCGCGAGGAAGGCGTCGGTGTCGTCCAGCGTTCCGGCGAACAGCGCGCGGACGGCACGGACCGCGGCGCGTCCCCAGGCGAAGACCAGCGGGGGCAGCACCAGGACGAGCTGCGAGCCGACCAGCCCGAGCAGGTTCCAGGCGGACAGACCACGCGCGTGCTCCACCCGGCCTGCGGTCTGGAAGATCAACGATGCCCAGCCGTGGGTCGCGTTCCAGATCCACACCGGTGCGGCGATGATCCCTGCGACCCCGAGCCCCAGCCAGGGCCATGGGGTCCCGAGTGCGCGCCGCCCCCGTGGAAGCCAGAGCAGGAGAAGCCCTGCGCCGAGCAGGAGGAAGGCTGCGCTGTACTTCGCGTCGAACGCCAGACCCGTGCATAGCCCGGCGGGGAGCCATGCGTCGCGCCGGTCGTCGAGGAGCGCTTCGGCCAGGAAGCCGAGGGCCCAGGTCCAGGCGGCGACCAGCGGCGCGTCCGGGAGCGCGATGACGCTCAGGATGCTGAACGCACCCGTCGTGGCCAGGAGCAGCACCGCGCCTCCGGGATCCGACGGGACGAGGCGACGCGCGAGGCGGACGAGCCCGCCGAGCGTGATGGCGGCGAAGAGCCACGGCACGAGCCGGACCAGCACCGGAGGTGGGGATGCGAGTGCGGCGGGCAGAGCCAGGGTCCAGGCGAGCAGGCCTGGATGATCGAAGTACGACAGCGCAGGGTGCCGCGCATAGAAGACGTAGTAGGCCTCCTGGGGGACGAGCTCGAACAGCGAGGCCACCAGCAGACGCGCGAGCTGCAGCACCAGCAGCACGCGCACCCAGGACCAGGCGCGCCTCACGCCACCGCTCCCGCAACACCGGCAGCCAGTGGTGTCGCCGGCGCAGCGAGCGCTGTACCCCCGGCCACCCTTCCGGACTGTGGTTGTAAGTCGCGGATCCGGTACGCAATCAATGGTGCGCTCGATCCGTACGAGCAGCCGGAAGGGGCCACTTCGGTGTCTCCGTCCGCGATCACCTTTCCCAGGGAGATACCGTGAAGCCAGTCATCGCAGCTTTCGCCTTTCTCGGCGCCGCCGCCTGCGCCACGTCGGGGTCGGGTGTCGACCCCCGTCTGGAGTACACCTACAACAGCTCGGTGAACGGCGTGATCGTCGTTCCGGACGCCTTCGCGGGGTCCGGCGTGTGCAACAACCTGGCGGTGGTCGCCACGGTCGGGGACACGCAGGTGGGCCGCGCCGCCATTCGCCCGAGCACGAACCGCTGCTCGTACCAGATCGACAACCTGCCCTCGGACAAGGAGGTCACGGTGACGGTCCAGCCGGCCGCGGACCTGAAGTGCAAGGACGGCTCGGCCATGGCGTTCGTCTCGGACGTGCAGGGTCCGGTCAAGCTCCAGCCGGCGCAGGGCAAGCTCCAGGACTTCCGCGCCCAGTGCGGCGCGGGCCAGAGCTAGTCGGAACGTTCACCGGAGGTCAGCACCCGACGGCGCGTGGCGATGTCACGCGCCGTCTCGTGTCCGGGCGGGCATGACCGCCGGATGGCCGAACGCCTTCGCGCCGCGCTCATCGTGAACGCCCATGCCCGCGCAGGCGAGCGTGCGTTCACCCTGGCGCGGCGGACGCTCGTGGCCGCAGGTGTCGAGCTGGCGGTCTGCGCGCGCAAGTCCCGGCGGGAGCCGCTGCGCGAAGCGCTGGAGCAGGCGCTGGATCGGCGAATACCGCTCATCGTGCTCGGCGGCGGGGACGGGACGCTGCATGCGCTGGCGCCCCGGGTGGCCGAGGCCGGAGCGACGCTCGGGATCGTGCCACTCGGAACCGGGAACGACTTCGCGCGCAGCCTGGAGATCCCACTCGACATCGGTCAGGCCTGTCACGTGGTCGCCGGCGGCCGCACCTCCGCGGTGGATCTGGGGCTGCTCGACGGGCGGCCTTTCCTGAACGCGGTGACCGTGGGCATCACCACGGAGCTCACGCGGAGGCTCACCGCCGGCAGCAAGCGGCTCCTCGGCCCGGTCGCATACCCGGTCGCGGCGCTCCGGGCGGCGCGCCACCTGCGGCGCTTCGAGGCCGAGGTGGTGGTGGGAAACGCGCGCTTCCAGGGTGGAGGCCGGCTCATCGACCCCGAGGCGAGCGCCACGGATCGCCGGCTCCACGGCTACGTCGTGCTCGCACGCCATGCGGGTCGCCTGAAGAATCTGTTGGACCTGGTGGGCGTGGGCCGGGGCACGCGGTCCGGGGAGCACCTCCGGCACGCATCGGTCTGGGCCTTCGATGGGGTCCGGGTGCAGATCTCGACCCACCCCGTGCGCTCGCTCGGAGCGGATGGAGAGCTGGTGGGCAAGACGCCCGCCGAGCTGTCGGTGCTCCCGGCACGCTTGCGCGTCCGGGTGCCGGTGCAGGCGAACCTCGACGCCCGGGCGGGCTGACTCGAGGGCTCCCCCTTCACGGGGGGCCGTGTGCAGCTTTCCGCTCGACCATGGCTCGCGTCCACGTCCTTTGGCATCGAGCAGTTCCGCGAAGGCCAGGAGCAGGGTGGTGGACGAGGCGCACCTGCGTCTCGCAGTGGGGGCACGACTTCCGCCTGGCGTTTCTGGGGCTGCGGACGGCCCGCGAGGCGCTCGGGAATCCGCCGGTGCTCGCCCTGACCGCCACCGCCGCTGCTCACGTCCGGCAGGGGCTCGGGCTGGTCCGTTTCGACGAGCTCGGAGAGAAGGCCGTGCCGCTCCGGACGCTGAAGCCGGTGGATGCGCCGCCGCCCGTCGCCTCGGCAGCGGCCACGCTCTCAGGGGACTCCTGTCCTCCCCCTGGGCAGCGCATGGCGACCAGGGAAGCCGGCGTGTCCTCCTGGACCGCCGGCCTGCGCGAGGCGCGGCGCTCAGGAGATCCACGAGACGCTCGCGGCGGCGGCCCGGCGCGGGCGACACACTCGGCGGCCCACGACGCACTCGGCGAGGACGCACGACGGGACCCGGGCGAAGCATCGACCCCCACGCTGCTGCCCGTCTCGCCCACGGCGGCACGACTGCCAGGGCACGCCCGGGCGAGCACCCCCGGCCGACGAGAGGCAATAGCCACAACTCGCACCACGAGTTCAACGACTCAACCAGAGAACAGGATTTTACAAGACCGGGGCTCGCACGGTTTGTCGTAGTTCTGGCTATAGCCTTGGGATCCCGCACATCTCGGCGTCGGAGGGCCGTGATCTAAGCTCGCGATGCACGAACGCGGCCCGGACGTCGCTCTTCCCCGTCTTT
>Ga0208851_1000887_pt1 | contig 11512 bp, 10 predicted proteins | sample NGESurshal092012_FD_184481 | JGI IMG/M metagenome (GOLD analysis project Ga0208851, IMG submission 184481) | Arctic peat soil microbial communities from Barrow, Alaska - NGEE Surface sample 415-2 shallow-092012 (SPAdes) | ecosystem: Environmental > Terrestrial > Soil > Wetlands > Peat ... | reverse complement strand
AGTCTGGCTCGATGCCACTTTCTTCGGGCAGCGTCATGGTTACAGGGGTAAAGGCATCGTATTCCCGCTCATCGTGATCCAACAGAGCTTTTGCAATGTCGGCGATTAGATTGGCATCTCGACCATGAACTGGCAAAGGCGACATTAGTAACACTTCTCCATCTCGATATTTCAGGCGCGGAATTGATCCATCTCCCCGCTGATCACACAAACTCTGATATTCCTGCCAGGTTGCAGGCAACCGTACTACCGCCCCTGGAGGTAATTGGATTTTTTCGGGTGAGATGAGGGCAAACATGGCTGAAGCTTCCTTTTTACAGCGGTTTATGGTAATGATAACGAGATTTGGATGGGCGATCGCGAGGTCCGTCTGTGGCGATTGCTGATAGGTTTAGCATCTGCCGTTCGTTGAAATTAGATCTTGCATTTATACACGGACGCGACTGCCTCAGCAATTTTCTGCCCATAATTTTCTCCTCGTGCCTTTAGAGACTGTTCGATTTGAATGCCATTACCATTCGCCAGTCGATTGACAATGTTTTTGCAATTATCGCCGTTGAAATTGTCCGCCGCAGTCGCAATTTTGACTTCGATACCGCTACCGGCAATCGCCTGCCCGATAGCTAATTTAATGTCGCGTTTGAGTGTCTTATCAGCACCGCCGCCAATCAGAATTCTATCCTCTTGAAAGCCATGAAAGGCAACCGCATAAGTGAAGGAGCGATTGATAATGCTGTTGAGTAGCGGAAACGATTCTTCACAAATATCGGGGGAGGTGATATGCCACATATCAAAAGCTCCAACTTCTCCTTCTTCTGGCTTCCAACCCTTACAGCGCCAGCAGGATGCCCCTTTTGCCGCCAATTGTTGCTGGACGTACTCTGCTTGCTCATCTGTGTGGAGTTCGATCGCACCACCGTGGGGGGCAATGACTACCAGCCCGGTATGGGTATCGTTGTCGGTTAATCGTTCGACAAACTCGCCGTTGTTTTTAGCCTGCTCATCCGTGTAGGTTGGATGGGGCAACTGCGAATCAACGATGGCATCGAATTCATCAGTTGTACCTAAGCGTGATCGCGCTGTTTCTATCATGCGGAGGATATTATCTGGTTGTTCCTTCCGTGGTTCGCTAACGGTAAAGAGAGCTTGATTCTCATTTCGCTTGACGCAAATTTGATGACCGATGGTACGACCAATCGTTGCCAGTTTGTCTGGATCAGCAGAGCAATGTTCCGGTTTCTTCTTGAGCGTGGATTGCTCGCTAAATGATTTTTTGACCCTGGCATTGTAGCTAGCCATTGTCTCAATCCCACTATCTTGCTGGAGTAAATTTTGAATCACGACGAACCAAGGTTTTGTCGTGTCGACTAAGTATCCGTTCGAGTCAGCTTGAAGCGTTTTCTTGAAAACAGACTCCTTGACATTTCCGCCGATGGCATCAATTTCCCTCGACTTTATAGTAACAACAATGTCACAATGCGCTCTATATTTTGCCGTAGTATTGTAGTCTACTTTGCCTGCATCTTCCCCGCTTGGGAAGCAGACTAAATCTCCAACTTGAGGGGCAACTTCATTGAGTTTGTAGCCCTTAAATGCTGCTTTAGAATCATTGCTTTTTTGCTTCTGGATCGCCTCTATGATATAAACAGAATGGCGGGAGTCATACTTAAACCGATCGCCTGCTCCTGCTTTTTTCATTACCCAAGATACGAAAGCTGCTGACCAGCGATGCTGCGTGTCTCGGCCATCGCGATCGGTTATACCTACACCTTCTCGCCAATAATCACCGACTCTTTGGTAGTAGCCGTCTTCGTATTCTTTTTTTTGACCGCGATCAAAGAACTCCCATTCTTGTTCGGCGATTCCCTTTACTTTTTGCTTAAAATTCGTTGTTTCAGAAGGTATTTGGATAACCATTTTAACTTCTCCAAAGTTCTAGTCTTTTATCTGTCTAGGCAGGCGATCGCTGCTTCTTCAAAGCGATCGCACGTTAGTCATTTAGTTGTTCGAGGGGAGCGATCGCTTTCGCTCGTAATTAGTTTTCAATGATGGTGGGTAGCGCCCACCCTAAAGCTTTACCTGACTGGCACACTCCCTAAGCTGGTGCAATAGTAGTTATCGTTCCATTTGAGCCTCGATACTTGAGTGCCCCGCCTTCGACATACAAAATCCCACCACCAGCGGGATTCACTGATGGGGCGACAGAGACATTAGCGATCGCGATGACACCCTGTCCTTTTCCAAATTGGCTGGTTGTCCGGAATCCGATATTGCCACCCGCTCCTAACCGCTGAAACACGATGATAGTCTCGAAGCCAGTATCACTAGCGTTACGGCCATTGATTTGGAACTTGTCCGACTGAACGGCAATCTCATACTTCCCGGCTGGAGCTATCTGATCGGTCTCGATCAACTCGATGTCGGGATTGGGGTCATCGATCCTGATCGAGGCTGCACCTCCGCGTGTACCGGCTTGTTTGATCCGCAAGGCAGGTTGGTTATATTCCGGGTTTGTGGCAGTCACCTCCAGAACGGCAGATGCAGAGTCGAAAGCACCTTCATTTGATGTGATAGAAATAGTAGACATCGTATTTCTCCTGTAAGTTGGGAAGAATTCAATCCGACCCCAGTTATACGGGCGAGGCCGATAAGCCAGCCTACCTCTCGAACTCCGTGATCGTTGCTTTAATGATTTTGGCAATGTCGGCGAAACCGATTGGCTTTAGTCCGACGAGATTCTGCCAAGCGACCACGTAACGCCGCCCCTTCGCCACCGGGGACTGGTAGACGCTGACCTCTGACCGAACGTTCGTTCCTGACTTCAAGGGTCCAAGTCCCAGCTTGTTGTGAGTGATTGTCCCAGGTTTAAAGATCCCTGTCCGTGCGACCCAAGGCGTATCTACGCCCTTTGCAGCCCTGGCCAGCCTGCCGCGCATCTCAGCGCAGCTCGCCGAGTCGAGCAACCGGTCCGTCACGATCAAAGAAACAAGTTTGGCCATGTCTCTTGTTGTGCCGGCCTGGGCAACGAAGCCGTCATTGCGGGATACGATCCGAACGTAAGGCCATTTCTTCCCTGCCAGGAAGTCGCCCGCGACCCACAGACCCTGATCGGTTGAAGGGTCGAAGAAGCCGCCTGCAGCCAGTGCGCCATTCAGGTATCCGTAGCCAACCCCGTGAACGCACGTGGCTGCATCGGCGTTGTTGCTCGGCACGATCATTCCCTCGAGTGCCTTGTTAAACCCAGGAGTAAAGTCAACGGTGGTCGGTTTCACCGCGAAGACGCTTCGATAGGAAGGTACGCGGTGGACATCCATGAGGAGAGACAAGGCGATGTTCTTGGACGCCTTTATAATTGACGAGTCCATCTGGCTGGCGAGCTGGGCGAACAAGTTTGCCAGGTTTGCTCCGGTCGCTGCGGCGAAACGCTGAACCATATCCCGCAGGGCATAGGCAGTGTACATGACTGCGACCTTGGCCTCGCTCGCTATGTAGTCGGTCTCTGTCTCGAGGTGGCCGGCTGACGGGAAGGATCCGGATGCATTGGTCACGTCCACGAGCGTGAACCGAACCGGAAAGGTGCCCGGCTTGAGCTTGCGAGCCTTCTCAAGATTGGCAATCGCTTTCTTAAGCGCCTGTTCCATCTTTGGGTCGACCCTAAGAGGATCAGCTGGCTTTGGTGGGAAGAGGAGAATGGGGAGAGGCGAAGGGCTCCCGGTGGAGCCAGCCGGCTTCGCTGGAAAGAGGGGAGCGGATAAATAGGGTCGGTGTTGCATTGGGGGGCGTTTGGGCATTTGTTGGGTCGGGATAACGAGTGATGATATCTCCCACTCGGATTCCCATTCAGAATTGCTGTAATATTCCGGATTAATGTAGCGATCGCGATCACTCCCCAAAACAATCGGTGCCTCAAACAACCACTGACTTCGTTTGTTCATTTTTGAATCCTCTATTATTCAAAATCAAAGGATGCGATCGCATTTAGTTTTTCATGAAATCATAGGAGATCTCACGTTAGTCATCGAGGGCTTGAAAGGAAGGATTGCACTTTCAGGACAACTTGGTGTTTGGAACACATTGCATAGCAATTGTCTTCATGAAGGATGTACCTGTCATCAGCAATGCGCCCATCAAGGCATGCACTGTGCTCGTAGCATGTTATCCTTTGCAGCGTTTCTGAGCGCAGCTGGGGTCATCGAAGCATACTTCTTGCGGAGCGCCAGTATCCTGGAAGAATTCGACTGACCGTCTGCGTTAAACTTGTCATCCAAAAAATCATCTAAGCTTCGGGGTGGATCGCATGGAACTGGGAGAGGAGCACCTACGAGGGGGGGGGCAGGATGTGGATTCGGTCTATAGATATGCATCATGATTTCTTGGGTCTGCACAAACACCCTGAGCAACTTAGCCCAGATGTCTTTATCAATGCCTGAATCAATGCATAGAAACGCAAACTCAGCAAACAGGAAGAAAAAGCCTCCATTAGGCTCCCGTTGTCCTGGGTTTGCCGAGTTCCTAAGCTCACCATTGGCGAACTGCTCAAAGCTTCGCCAGAAATCGACGAAATTAATTCCCCCAGTACCGTCTGGGAAAAACTCACGATAGAGAGCAAGCTGTGCATCTGACAGCCTTTGTGCAACTAGTCTAAGAGTAGACGGCACCGGAGAAGCCAGAGGGACATCTCTCTTGAGGGCTGCTTTTGCTCTTTCATCCCGGCGGATTATTAAAAGACGATTAGGAGGTGGACCAAGCGAAATAGTCATGACGCTAACGTCTGTAATCCTTTCTGTCTTATCCGATGCTGTCATTCTTGGGTTAGCTTTAATTCCTGATGTCGTCGAACCTGGCTCGAAACGAAGATCATACTCCGCGAAGAACAGGATGCTAAGCATCTCCTTGAACGTTGCTGGATGAATCCTGTTGCGAAAGAGTTGAGCTAAGGGATCGCTCTTTTTCTGTAGCTGATCGAAAAGATCCTTTGCTTTAGAAGGCTGCACCTCGTTGAAAAGTTCCCTCAGCTTTCGCCTCCGCTCCAAAAGCCTTGGATCATTAGGACCAGCGAAGTTGCGCTGCAGTTGAGACTTCATATCACCAAGGATGAGGTTATGGTCCCTGGGGGAAACTGAACCTTCCCATTCCTCTTCTCCGTCTTCAAATTCAAGACGGACAAAAGGATGACTATAGTAAGAAGCATTCGAGGGGAAAGGTGTCTCAAACAACCACTGGCTTTGTCTGTTCATTTTTAAGTCCTCTATTATTCAAATTAGTAACGGTAGATAATGTCCACCTACGACTGCTGCTTGGCAATTAGACAGTCAGGGACCATTTCCATCGAGCTTCGCTTAATTCACACTGAACTATGGCTCGCTCTCGTGCTTCACTACCAACTGCATAGCCAGGTGGAAAGGGAAATTCTGTTAACTCCGGAAAAGCATGAGAGATTCCTTGAAGAGACTTTATGAGCTGATTTTTGTTGATTTTCCCCATATAGTATTTATTGATAACCTGTTGCCTCAGTTTTTGTCCTTGGACAAGACGCGAGATTATCTGAAGTTTTCTCTCCAGTTTTTTAACTTTCTCCAGAGGCGAAAGTGATTCTCGACTAAGTGTTTTTAAGACATTTACGCCTGAGCAGTTTCGCAGATATTCATCTTTTAGCTCTTTCCGATAAATAATCTTCTCCGCTGCCTTTTTACCTTCTTTAGTAAAGTCAATCTTTCCACGCATACGCAGAGTGAATGGTCCCTCAGTGGCTTCGCATTCAGATTCCCTGTAATATTCATGATCGGTGTGTCGATCGCTCCCCAATACAAACGGTGCCTCAAATAGCCACTGGTTTTTCTGATTCATGTCTCAGTCCTCTGGATGTGCAAAATGGGGCAGAAAAAGAAGGTGCGATCGCAGAATGTATGTTGTAAATCGTTTCGTTCAACGACATGCGCAGAAAATACACAGCTCTTCCCCCCGTTTTGGGCTAACAAACGTATTGTCTTCAACGTCGCACGGCTGGCCGCCCCTTGATCCGGATTGCATTCTGCGGACGGAAGATTGTCTTAGCAACCCGAAACGAGCCAGGACGGGCAGAACCGAGTTCTGAGGTCTCGAATTCTCTGACTTCACCGGCAGGGAAGCAGCGGTTCATCCCAACGCAAAACTTTGAGAATAAGAGGTCAATCGGGCTACCATTCGTGGCTGCGACAAATTGTGATAAACATTCGGCTATGCCAATCGTATGGCCCCTCTCTCTAGTGCAATGGTAAAGGTGTGATGTTTCGTGGATAATCGTCTGGGCCTGGAACTCCGAGTGGACCTCCGGATGGACTTTACTCTTAAGCCCAGTTCGAGGATCTACTCTTATAGCAGGTATCCAAAAGTTTTTGCAAAGGTGGATGATTCTGTTCACACGCTCAGCCCCCTTGGGGCAAGGATCAGGCATACACACAAAGGCCCAATCGCCCGGAACGCATCCTGAAGCTGGATTTTTCGGATCGCATCTACCACCACACACATACCGGTTATCGTTTTCGGCGATCTGATTTCTAACTCGTATCAGCCTGCGGATCACTTCTGCGACCGACCTGTTCTCGGACGTATCTGCCGTCCATACCCGGATATCGTCGGTATTCACACTCAAACCATTCTTCAGTAGACAGAGGGTGATTTCACTTAGCAGAGGCCACGCTGGTGTCGCCCCCCCGCAGACAGCTTTCCGCGCATTCACCAGTTCGTTGATTGTATTGTCAAGCATCTCTAGAGCACGCTTGACTGCCCTAGAAACAACACCAAAGGGGTCGGCTACACCAAAAGCCTGGGCTTTGGTACAATTCACCTTCCCAATTGTCGGTACTTTCGCTGGAATCGGAATGCGCCCCGGAATACCACGATCATTGCATGAACGCCCTGTAGGCTTTACTGTTGATAGAGGTATAGCCTTAGATTCCCATTCGGAGTTGCTATAGTCTTCCGGATTGCTGTAGAGATTGGTATCGCGATCACGCTCCGCGACTAATGGTGCCTCAAATAACCACTGACTTTGTCTGTTCATCTTCAAATCCTCTATTATTCAAAATCGAGAGTCAGCCTCCAGTGGAAATAGAAGGCATAGAATTCATAACTCCCTACCCCACCACTCTCGGTGCAGGCATCATCCCATTCGATCGCGCAAACACCGGATCTCGACGAGAGCCACTAGGCGGCGGGCCTTGCATATAGACCTGACGGGGTGGTGGTGTTGGACGACTGATCCGCATACCTTCTTCACTGGAGATCCACTCTTCGGAGTATTCTGCAATCCGGTAGAGCAACGCTTCAAAGTCAGTGCGGTTCTTCTTCAGCACAAACGGTTCTGCCAGCCAACGAATGATTTCCCGTCCGGCAACAGCCATCCGGTTCATCGTACTGGCATGAACAGACTGACCAAAGTATTGCCACAACACCAGTTCAATCATGTCCCAAGCTGTGTCAGCGCCAAACTGTGCCTTGACATCCGTTGCCTCCAGAACTTTGAAGCTCTCGGCAAGGGCCTGACTGGTTTCCACCCGCAGCACGTTGATATAGCCGTAGGAGGAGTTTTTCAGGTTATTGCGGAGGTCTAATCCGGCACGGCGGACAATCGCAATCGAACCAAAAGTCGGATCGGTTGCATTTTGCCGAATCACTTCACTGATGCGCTTATCCCGCCAGTACTTTGCTGTTTCACTAATGAAGTGGCTGAACAACCCGTGAAACTCAGGATTGGGCCGGGCACTGGGGCCGGGACTAGCAGTCGTGTAGCCAAATACGCGCCGATAGGCCTGCATCCGATCGCGCAGCTGGTAGCGCAGAAGGTTGTGTTTATCAAAGCGATACAGGCCGTAAGCTCCTTCGCCACTGGAAATCCGTAACGTTCCAGCCCTGAAGAGTTCCTGGAGCTTGTGCATTACTTTGAACACACCCAGGCGTTCGTGCAGGTAGATGTAGTAGAGGTCAGCAGTAGAAAGGATGCGATCGCTAGTAACCGTGTCGTCATAATCTATGACACCACCAGAGACCTGGGTTCCGCCCAAGTCTGCCGGTACATTGCTGCCCAAGCCAATCAGATCAGCCAGTCCACCATCGGCTGGGGTACCTTTACCGTTCTGAGCAGCGTCAAATTTATTAATCTGGTCATCCACCATTCGGTTGAGCACTTCTGCCAGTTGGGGATTGGAAACCAAGTCTGGTCCAAGTTGCTCAATGGTTTTTTGGAGCAACGCCGCCACGCGGTCATTGCGCTGGTCATAGTCTCGTGTGTTAGGCATGGCGTACTTCCCGTTTTCTTGCTAAAGGTTTCGTTAATCAGGCGGCTAAATCAGCCAGTGCTTTCAACTGGTTCACCAAGTCATCCAATGCCCAACTGACCCGTTCATGGGTCAAAGCCTGGGCCACAATCGGCCTACCGCTGAGGTTGAGGGTGTTTGAAGACTTTGTAGAGGCCAGGATCGGCACAATGACCCAGAAAATCCGGTCTGCCTGATCGGTTACGAACTCCAGGCCGTACTGACCTGAATCTGACAGAATACCCGGAGCTTCCAAACTGGAAAAACGATCAATCCATTCGTTGAGGTCATTAAACGTCATGTCTGGTAGTTTTATCTGACCTGTCCCTAAGGTGGTGAATCGACTGGCGCTGGAACGACGCTCATCCTCCGTGAAGCCAATAGAATCCAGGGCTGACATCAGGTTTGAATTGCCCTGTGCAATCACGGGCAGCAACACACTGGCGCGCGCGAGGCGCAAACTAAACTCTGGAAAATTGAGGGACTTGGGCGATTGAGATTTTGAAGTGTAGTTGTTCCAGATTTCCCGCAAAATTCGCACATAATTGACTAGCAAATCGTATCCAGCAATTTGGGCTTCATCGTCAAGGGTCGCCGGGGTGACGCTGCGGCGAGTTAGAAATGCCCGCTCACCAAACTGGATCAGGTGCCCATTCGGACCTCGTAACTGGTTGAAGTAGGTTTCCACTCGTTGAGATCTTGGCTCATCCACTCGGCCAAATTCCTCAACCAGGCTATTAATTTCTGAACGCACCAGTGACCGTAACGCCTCGATTTTATCGGTCTCAGCTTCCGGGACAAAGGAATGTAATCCTTCCAGCACCCTCAGGGCATCTGAGGATATAGTAAGGGCCTGACGGTAAAGCGTGGCCTGTTCTGCCGAGAGTTGCCCCATCAATCCAGCCGATATGCTCCCGGTTTTGGCAGAGGCATACCCACTTTGACTGGGAGCATCGCTACCCTGACCGTAGAGCGAAACCGCACTGCGAGAGGGTTGGGTACTCACCTTGCCATTGTTCATGGTCGGGAAGGCATCATTCAGGGCACCGATAAAACTACTGGGACTACTTCCCGGTGCTCGACCTAGAACCTGAGAGATCGCCCGCGATACCTGACGTTCCATCACATTAGCGCTGCCCGTCGCATTGTTAGTACGGGTTGGTCCCAATTCATCCACGTAAGTGGTCTGGGTCTGGGCATAGCGGCTGAACGTGTTTGCCAGTTGAACCACTGCTGCATCTCTCACTGTCGGTTTAGTTCCTCCAGTAGGAAGCGAGGGGTAAAGCTGGCTTATAACCAGGGTTCGTAGGGCTTTAAGCTGTCTGGAGCGCCCGCGAACCAGGGAGTTACTTAATTTGTTTAATGCTGCTGCCATTAGTAAACCTCTTCTATTTAGCGTTTTATAGGATTCCGGGACTGACCAGATCACCACTTCTAATCAGATCTGAAAGGAAGCTGTAGTTTTCCTCTAGCAGGTCGTGAATCTGGATAGATTGGGCGATCGCAGCTCTGCTAACAGTTGAGTCGCTGAGATCCTCTTTCCCCGTGATGATCTGGAGTTTTTCGGTTATTTTTTCCCAATTCCGGATAAGTTCTTTGAGGCTCTCGACCTCCCCGTCATCCAGCGAGATGCCTTTGCGATTGAATTTGTTGAATGTTTCTCGTGCGCTTTTCAGGTGGCTGATAAACTGATTGACCACCGCATTCACGTCGGTAGGAGTAGGCTTATCCTGAGAAGAGATATTATTGATGGATTCAAGAATACGCCTGCTCTCCTGTACCAGGCTAGTGATATCTACCTCATCTCTGGTAAGATTTTGTTCATCCAAAATTCCAATCAATGTCTGCCCAAGAGTAGTGCGGACACACTTAATAGCTTCATACAAATTACTGTCCTTGCATTGAGAGGGAAGGCTTGGTAACTTTGTTCCTTCATACTTTGGTTCATACTTTGGTTGGGGACTTGTCTTATCAAGATCTTTGAGAACAGACAAATTCTGGCTCAGAGAATTTGTTTTCTGCAAATAAGATTCAACGAGCTTGATTGCAAAAATGAGATCCTCAAAACCTGGTTCGACAGGGGCAGAATTTAAAAGTTCTGCAGTATGCCGAGTAAGACCTTCCTGAAGTGCCTGGAGTACATTACTAATATCAGCTTCTGTTCCTCCGGGTTTAAGGCTTTCGGGCTTTAAGCCTACTACATGGTTTTCCAATTGACTTTCGGTAGCTCGCAAAATATTCATTAAACTTCGAAGCTGACTGATAGCGCTGGAAGTATTGTTGGAAGGGGCAAAAGTCATAATTATCGTCATTATCGTCTCCCTAAAATGCGGTAGAAATTGTCAGTAATCGTTTGTGGTGTTGCAAGTTGGCGGTCTAATGCAAACCGGGCAGCACTGATCATGAAACGAAGAGGTACAGTGCCGAGATCCTGCCCACCAGCTAGCCGACGACCTGCCATCTCAATCATCTCCATCTGCGGCGGTCCAAACTTAACCACCCGTGCCAGACACTTGTTGGCAAACTGCTTATAGGGTTGGAACACCATCGTATCCACCACCATTTCTGCGGCTGGCTGGAAGGACTGCATAAAGCGGACCGGAATGTCCTCGGGGGTAACTCTAGGATAGAGCCGCTGCCAGATGCGGGTCAGATCCGACGCCATTTTGTCGAACCCTAGACGACGCAGCAGAATCAGGTTAATCAGCACTCGTAAGTAAGGCGTTGGATGAACAGAATTGGGACTGAACTGCACCGTGTTAATAGGCGATCGCCCCACTACATCCATCAACGACTCCACAGCAGCAGTTCCCCCTAATACCAGAGCAAACATATCCGCCATGATTTCCTTGTTCCATTGCGTCCATACCTGCGCGGTATCAGGTGGAATGCTTCCCTCCTTTGTCAGTCGTTGGTATACCCGAGCAGGAATTTCCTGCCATAGTCCGAGGTCCGCCTGGAGGTTATGGGACACCTCATGCAGTACGCTCGATAGCGCCCACACATTGTCCAATCGATGCTGGGGTAGCATAATCAGCGGGAACGGATTAGGGTTACGGCGTAGCCGCATTAGGGGCACCCCACGCCGGAAAGTGGCTGGACTAAATCCGCTGTTTGCGTAGCTGAGCGGAAGTAAGCTGGGTGTGGGTTGAGCCGTTCCCAGTCCTACATACAGATCTTCGTAGCAGTTGGCGGCAATCCGGTCTACGGTTCGCAGC
>Ga0208851_1000883_pt1 | contig 11558 bp, 14 predicted proteins | sample NGESurshal092012_FD_184481 | JGI IMG/M metagenome (GOLD analysis project Ga0208851, IMG submission 184481) | Arctic peat soil microbial communities from Barrow, Alaska - NGEE Surface sample 415-2 shallow-092012 (SPAdes) | ecosystem: Environmental > Terrestrial > Soil > Wetlands > Peat ... | reverse complement strand
TATCCTTTAGAAAAGATGTGCCCTTTACCCTAAAGCATTCTCTTACCCTATTTCCCCTGAAAATTTAGATGCGCTTACCCTGGATGGCTGATAAGTATAGCCGATTGCGTTTCAATCAGTTGACGAAACCTCTGAAACACTTCGTATTCTGCTTTTGGATCTAGAGCACTGGTCGGCTCGTCCAGGACAATGACCTGAGAATCTCGAAGGAATGAGCGTGCCAGAGCCACTTTCTGCCACTGACCAATACTCAGTTCCTCTCCTTGATCAAATAAATTACCCAAGACAGTTTCATATCCTTGGGGTAGGGTGTCAATTACGGCATCGGCACCAGAACGACGGGCAGCAGCAATAACGCTGTCGTGCATTGGGTCAAGATCGATATTGCCTAACCAAATATTTTCCCGGGCAGTGAAATGATACTTTACATAGTCTTGGAAAATGACGCTGATTTGGCGGCGTAACTGGGCTATGTCAAACTGTCGCAAGTCCATGCCATCAATTGTAATGCTGCCCTGGGTAGGGTCGTATAAGCGGCAAAGAAGTTTGATCAGAGTCGTTTTACCCGAACCGTTTTCTCCCACTAAGGCCACCACTTCTCCGGGTCGAATCGTAATGTTAATATCTTGGAGGACTTGGCGAGTGCTCGTAGAGTATTGGAAACTTACATGGTTAAAGACAATCCCCGTTTGCATCGGTCGTGGCACGGGGTGGGGATTGGTCGGCTGAACGGTTTTAGGTTTTAATGCTAGGAACTCATAAAGATTTGACAGAAATAGATTATCCTCATAGAGGTTCGATAAGTTACCCAAAAGTCCTCTGAGAGCCTCCTGACCGCGCTGAAGCGCTTGGTAATAAAGCACTAAATCCCCAATAAGGAGAATTTTCAAGAAGGCTTGATAGACAACGATTCCATAGGCGGCGATCATGACAAGGCTAGCAAAGGTTTGCGCGGCTAAACTGGCTAGAAAGCGTTTGCTAGAGATGGCAAGGGTTTCTTTATATAGCTGCTGGCGCAATCCGTCAAACCTTTGACTAAAAAGACGACCTAAATCAAAGAGGCGGATTTCTTCAGCAAAGCTATCTCCCGTCAACAACCAACTTAAGTAGTCAGCTTGCCGCTCCATCCCTGTTCTGCGGTGATGCCAATGGTACATAATATCAGCGAATTTTACTCGTACCATGACTGAGGGAATGGCAGCTACAAACAACACCCCGGCAATTGCCCAATGCAGTGAAAGCAGTAAACCCACCATCGCGATCAAGGAGATCGCATTCTGGGCAACCAATACTAAATGATTTAAGATGCTGTTGGGTCGATAGCTTGCTTCTTGTTGGGCACGCTGCAGAGTGTCAAAGTATTGGGGATTTTCATAGTACTCTAGATCTACCTGAATGGATTTGGCATGGACAATACTACTCATGTAGTCGGTAATGCGTTGAGAGTGGGCAGTATTGACCAGTTCGGTCAGAGCGTTGCAGAATGTGGTGAATAGAATAACCGCCCCCGTTTCAACAAACAGAACGAGCAGTTGCTGGAACAGATCAGCTCTATTGGTGGCAGTGGCGCTAGCAACAACGGTATCGATAATCAGTTTCGTCAGATACAGTAGCGCAATCGGCAAAATTCCCTGAATGAGGAGCAGGGCAACATAAACAACAGTCCAGCCAGGCGCGGCCTGCCAGACAAGGCGCAAAGCTGGTAAAAGACGTAAAGCCCCCTGAATTTTGTCCTTTAAGCGATCGGTCATAAATTTTTCATTTAGCTGTTAGGGACTCGCGGTTGAATAATGTGCCAATCATTGAGCTATTCCTTCGAGAGGTCGATTGTCTAGCTGGGATTCTATTTGTGCGCGATTCCCTTAGTTTCTGCGGAGTCAGCTAACTGAAACTGCAGATCAAGCTTCGAACGAAATTTAAGGCTTTTCTAGAGTCAGCAAACAATTCGGGGAAGCGTTTCACTATTTGAGTACTCAGCTGCTCCACTGACAGAGTACCATTACTCTGCGATAGAACATAGAGGGCTGCTTTGCCCTTATTGCTAAGTTGAGGTCGATAGGGTAAAGCGGTCTTTTTGATACTTTGGAGGGTCATAGGCACTGCCAAAAAAGTAGAGTGCTGTTGTTGAGCCTTGTTCGACTTGACTTGCCAACTCCACTCACCATAGGGAGGACGCTTGTAACTTGAGTGTCACTTCTTCGCCTGCTGCAACCTCAACAGGAGGATCTAGCGGAAGAAAAGCGGCTGACCAATGGAGTGATGGCTCGTGGGGAGCGGTAGAAAGCCACTTGTCTCCTAACTGCATAGCGAACCAACCAGCCCAGCCATGACATAAACCCGATTCAGTTATTGTAGACTTTACTTCTACTTGACAGTCGGTACTCTGACTGGAATAAAAATCCATTGCTAGTAATTTAGCAGGTTCGGCAAGATATTTAGCTTGATTTAGTTCTTTTTCATAAAAATAAATAGAATTACTAACATAATTTCTTGCGGGATGAGGATTAATTCCTAAATGAGATTCTGACCAACAACTAATATTTTTTTGATATACTTCTGGTGCAGATACAGGCACAGCTTCCATTAAAGCTGCTTGAGGAATCATTACTCCACCTGGCTTAAGATATTTGTCTCGAGCATAGAATAAGGAAGGTAGTAAATCTTCTTGTAATAAAAAGTTTCCAGTAAAAACAGAAATAATTACATCTACTTGTTCGGGGATATTAAGTTCTTCTATTTTTCCCTGCAGGGAAATAATATTAGTAAATCCGTTAGATTTAACAATTTCTGAGGCTACAGTAATAATATCTTCTGGCTCAACCAAATAAACTTTTTTTGCTCCTAATTGTGCTGCCAATGAACCATTAATTCCTAATCCAGCCCCCAAATCTAGTACTATACTATCAGGAGTAATTACTTGCTGTAATGCTTCAAAGTAAGCTTGATTACGCCGAAGATCGATGGCCATAGATTGCTGACCCTGAACTAAAAAATAACTCATAAATAACTACCTATGAGAATTAGATAATTGTAGGATTTCTTGCAAGATAAAATTATAAACTTCCGGTAATCGCTCAATTTTTCGTGGATAAAAAAGCTTTTTTACAGCAGTTTTATTCATTAAATTAATATAATCATCGAAAAAATGGAGGCGATCTCGCATGATAACGCTAGTATGATAGCTATTTTTAATTAGCTCCATTATTGCCTGACCAGGAGCAAGCAATTCACTATATATTTCAGCTGCACTATCTTCTAATAAATAAATAATTCCAAGGGGTAAGGGTGTAGTCTGAACGAATGCACCTAAATATTCAGGTTGATAGTGAATTTTGTAAGCAGTCTCCTGAGCAATATTTAGTCCTAGATAATGTCCTGTACTGGGAAATAATTTAATTCTAGGGCTGCCTGGATGCGCTAATCCTTCTGCATCTACAAGCAACACATCATCAGTAACAAAACCTGCGCCTCGACTGGCACAATAAGCCGTTAATGTGGACTTACCTTTACCAGAATCACCCGCAAAAGCTACAGCAAATCGATCTACAGCAATTACATTGGCATGAATCGTAATCCGTCCCTGCAAACTCAGGCAAGTGGCTGCAACATGTGAAGCGAAACAGGTTATTAAAGATGATTCTACCTGTTCTATCTCGCTTGATTCTTTGACAAGAATAGTAGCTTTTGTTCCCTCTGCTTCGATCCATGCTCCTAAATCTTCTGTCCAGTTTATCCAGTAGCGATTTAATCCAGTTTCGGGGCAAACAACTTTAAAAAAATACCCAGAGCCATCGATCGTAGGTAATTTGTTGGCGGATTCAACTTTTAAAAAAATACTTAAATGAATATTTTGAGTAATGAGACAGATTTCCTGAGAAGCAATTTGAAAAATCTGATCGCACTGTTGACTTTTGAAGTCGTTAGATTGGGAAATGGTTCTTGATTGACACATGAACTTATTAAAACTAAGGTTTTAATTTAATAGTTTAAAACAAAGGTATGAGCCCTGGGGTAAGCCCCGGATGCTATTTCGACCAAGGGGCGGCGGACCAACCCCAAGAGCCCGAAAAGACTACTTTAACCATATTGAGTAATCATAAGGCCAAAGAAAAAAGTAAATCAGATGGAACAGGAAATGAATTAATCTCTATACTTCTTCTTCTCCTTCTTCTCCTTACTATACCCTCCAGACTTAGCCATAGTAAGTCCATCAAGACTACCCAATTTAGAGATTTTCATGGCAGAATAGACTTTCTTTTCCGTTAAATTATCCATTCGTTAAACTCCTGTAACATCAGTACTGGGCCGTTATTATAGCGCTCTTTATCACAAGATTTTGTACCGCAAGCTACAAATCTCGCCTCTTGTACGAGGAATTTTCTGGCTCTATCGTCTGAACGTAGTGTCTGCCAGTCACCTTACCTATCCGCTCCTAGCACTTTTAAATTCTCTAGCATCGCCAGGGCGTGGATTTTGGCTATTCCATACACCTAGAATTCCACTCATTCTCTTCTATGGATAAACTTTGAGCCTCTCGTTAGAGGAGGAGTAATATTAGCAATATCTGGACGATCATTGAGTACCTTGCCTCCATAACTGACCCAAGCATGGCCAATTTTATCTCCCCATCCCACTTCTAGTTGAGCGGGAATGCCTTGGTTTCTTAACCATCGATATAATACTAAAGATCGATGCAGGCATTGAGGGCGGCAGGGATGATATCTAGCAGTCCAGGCAATCGCGGCAGCGTGACGTTTAATCTTGCCTTCTAGCTCAGGATTGAGTAAGGTCGGCTGACTTGCAAAGGAACTATTAAGAGCTTGAATTGCCATTTTTTTTAAATGGCGATCGACCCACCATAATTGCCCAAATGAGTATAAAAACAACCAAATATTACTCGGTTGTTTGATCGCTTTTGATAGTAGTAGGAGTAATGAGACCAAAGTCCAATAAATCCTGAAGGAAAGCTTGGAGGTCGCTATGGACTTGAGCTCGTTCAACTTCATACTCATCAACGATCTGATCCACTATTGGTTCTAAAGGTTGTTGGTTTGACAAAGCGCCCCAAAACAACATACTTGTTTCGCTTAAATTGTAGTATGTCCCAGATGGAAGGTGTAATAAGATTCCTTCATTTTCTACCTGGCGGAATAAGATATCCTCTATGACTTCAAAAGATTGAGTTTTTACCATAATTAAGTTAATGAGATAAAAATATTTTACATCCCGCTAACCGAATTTGTGATAAGTAAAGTTAACTACGTTCAATGCTCACGAGTACGTGAAAACACTTACTGTCTTACGTAAAAGCACTTACTACTTACGAAGCAAGTTTAACTATCGCTTCGTTCAAGACTCAACTATTGAGAAGTACTACTCAGAACAGGGTAAGCGCATTTAGATCCTGGAAGCTTTGTCCAGTAGGGCTTTGGTGTTTTGGTGTTTTGGTTGCAAAATTCAACAATGCGCGAAACCTTTGTCTAGCAAGTGTTTTTAAAATAAAATGCGTTTACCTGCCAGATCAGATGATCAACACTGTCTGTGACACACAATACATTTTCCCCAAGAAAGTTGGTGTACAATTCCGAGAATGAGGTTACAGTTTTATTTTCAATTGTTCTTCTTAGAATAGCCCAGATCTTTCTTCTCAAGACCGTTTGTGTCGCTCGTGCGATGTTGAAAAGTCTGCTGGACAGGCTCAAGCAAAAATTAGAAACCGATTTTTACCGGTGTGAGGGAGAAAATGCCGAATAAGCGCAGCAAGCGTGCCCATATTCAGAAGTTTTGTTGTCCTTATTGTGAAAGTCGCCTATGGCGTTTGGGAGGACAAAGACATTATCTGTATTACAGCAATGCCGCCGAGATCCTCACAAATCTGGATGTAAGCCGTAAGAAGGCAACTCTGATCGCTGCCCAAGGGGCTTATATAGATCGCCTTAAGTGGATAGAAGAATTCTTTTGTGAAGACCACGGCAAGCTATGGCTACGCCTCCATCAAAATGAGGAAGGCCTTATCAGCTCCAAATTGGCTGGTGACGAAGATTGGAAAAGCTCCACGGGTACGATCGACCCAAGCACACCCAATCCATCCGTGAGCGAATTTACTTATCGCATGAGCCGCAGACAGGGAAGCTACAAGCGATATTATGGCTAGTCCTTTGAAGTTAGATAGTTGGGAATTTACATCCTTCATCGGTAGTAATCATGGGGCGTTGGATTTATTCACTTCTTGCCTGAGAGAACGGATTAGTTCTCTCAGGACTTCTGTTTTACTGCGTTGAGCTTGGCGACAATATTGTTCTAGCAGAGCACGTTCTTCAGGAGAAGCTTGAAAAGTAATCCAGCCTTGTTCTTTACGGGGCATGCGTGTACCAAATAAGTAGAGTAGATAGCAGCGAATAAGTGTACCTAGGATCGGTTTGATCCTTGAGTATATAGTCGTAAACCTATGGAATCTTCGCTTTCATAAGCTTGTTAGTGAATTTCACTACAAATAAGCGTTATTTTCCGAAAATTCAGTGCTTCGACTTAATTTTTTCAACGCTTTAAAAAAATTTGCCCTTTGATAAACACTAAGCGTCCACCAGATTTCTTGGCTAAGCAGTCGTTTGCTTCCCACAAAGGTTTCGAGTTCATCTAATTCGCCTACCTGAGGGATTTCATCCGGGTCGTAGGCATCATCAAAACCTGTCGCACTTTCTGGGCAATTATTTTCCAATCGAAATGGGTAGAAGCGTATTCAGAACAGGCAGCTCTAGAAGGTAGCGGTATTCTTCCACTCAGGAGTTCTATCAATCGTTCGGCAATTGCCGTTTCTTCCGGAGTTTGGGTAACCAAGTCAGGACAGAAGGGGTCCAGAACCTCGGGCATACCACCGACTGGAGTACATAGAGCAGGAGTGCCACAGGCCAGCGATTCCAACAGGATCAAACCAAAGCCTTCTAAACTCTGGCTAGGAACTACGGTTAGATCCGATGCTTGGTAAGCAAACGGTAACTGTTCGTCGGGCAAAAAACCCAGAAATCTAACGTTATTCTCTAAGCCTAGTTGCTGAACTTGACGCTCCAGGTCATTCCGCAGGGGGCCTTTTCCAGCAATAGCTAGCCACACATCGGGAACCTGAGTTTTAACCTGAATCAACGCATTCAGTAGTTTATCCAGTCCCATACGGTGAACGAGACGACGGGGTGTGAACAGAATCGGTCGGTCTGAAGGCCAATTAAGTTGGGTACGAGCTTCCTGACGAGACAAGTTTGGACGGAAGTAGGTCGTATCCACTCCACCGGGAATAATATGAATCTTTTCCCAGGGAATATCATATTCCTGATGCAGAATAGTCCCAAAAGCCTTGCTAAGAACAATGAAACGATCGCAGCGGCGATAGACAAGCTGTTCCATCCATCGTTTGAGCAGTACGTTCAGTTGGCTGCTACCTTCCCCCTGACTTTCTAAACCCCAAGGACCATGAAAGGTGTAGGTAATGGGCACGCCAGAAGGAAAACTGGGCAGTAGAGGAAAACTATAGGGTACAAAATGCAGGCTGACCGCATCTGGATGAGGGGCCTGCCTTTGTGCCCATTGGGTGCCTGTTGCCCAAAGCCGTCTCCACATTGGGCTATCAGATTCAGCCAAATTAGTAAGTTTGATGAGCGGATTAGGGGCTACGGCTGGTAATCCCACCCCCCATAATTCAATCCGGTCCTGTTCTGCAGCCAGGTGATGGGTTAATTCATACACATAGCGCTCAAGTCCACCTGGTTTACTGAGCAGCCAACCATTGCCAACACAGAGAATGTTGGCAGGTTCAGAAAATTTAGCGTTCGGCATGATTGGTTCCCTTCCTTAACGGAGCAGTGCCCGGATCACTCCCATGCAATAATAATCGGGTGATAAATCTTGGGCGATCGCTTGCGACATATTGATCTGGTTTGATCTGGTGATGCGGTTTACCTTGGATGGGAATAAGCGAGAGTCAAATTGGGTAAAACATGGATTTGACTTTGCCGATGCAGAGCGTGTATTCGAGGGTGCGACGTTTACATTTGAGGACGATCGCTATGCCTATAAGGAACAAAGGTTTGTTACATTGGGGCTATTGAATGGTGTGGTGGTTGTCATCGCCCATACTGAACAGGGTAGTGAAGTTCGGATTATCTCGATGCGAGGAGCAACAAAGCATGAGCAACTCATCTTCTTCCGAAACCTCTAAAACTGACTGGGTCAGAGTGAGATCGATGTCTGATGATGATATCAATTTAACCGATATCCCAGAGGTGACTGAGGAACAGATGGCGCGGGCGGTGCTGCGAGTGGGTGGGGTAGCTGTCGATCGGGGACAGGAACAAGTGAGTCTGCCATTGGATACTATTGTGTTGGCATATTTCAAGGCAAAGGCGGGGGAAGCGGGATATCAACGCTTAATCAATGCAGTTTTGGCAAAGTATGTTCTGAGCAATTCTGACCAAGTCAGTTTGTGAATTTATGAGCTGACTGAGGTGTCCTGGCAAGATCAGAAAATTTAGCGTTCGACATGATTGGTTCCCTTCCGTGATAGATCCCTCTGCTACAAGACACCCTGGCAGCGATGGGAGGAGCTGCAGGCTATTGCACCCAGTCATGAAGAGATTCGAGAGAGGTATGACCCACCAAAGGAACGATTGCGGGTTCAGGATTACAGCCTAGATAAACGAGTGTTATTGGAGCAACGCAGTCTTTGAGTTTTACATTAGGAGTGTCAACCTTGGCATTTCATCAGGCTCGAAAGATTTGAACAGCCAAGGGGAAGTCAGTTTCAGCCATCAATATACAGCGTCTTAGTAAGTCTATATCAAGCTGCTGGAGTCCAGGTAGCTCGCTACACTCAATCTGCTCATAACCGTTAACTCTAAGATGGTGCAATGTGAGCACCCCATCCTCCCAAAACCAAACTTCGGATACACCCAAAGCTTGATATCGAGCCAGTTTATTGATGTTGCCACTCGTAAAGATCACTTCAATGGATAAATCAGGAATTGGTTTTGCCCCACCGAGGCAGAAGGACTTATCTGCCTGAGCTGAGGTGGTCCCCTCACGTTCCTGCGTTACGGACCCAGAAGGAATGAAATCAATACCCTGCGATAGAAGGAACGTTGTTACGAGATAACCAATAATCTCTGAAAATTTTTCGTGTTGGAATCCTGGCATAAGGATTTCAATAGTCCCTTCGTAAAAAAACAATTTGACGCCAGGAGAGTCTTGTGAGGCTTGCTGAATCAGCTTGAATTGCTCCCACGATCCTTGTAGAACAATGCGCTGGTCGGTTGGCTTATCGAGTATTTGTACTTGCGTCATGCTATGTCACATTCTCCTAACCTGATACTACCTTATTGTTTGATTCTGGTTGTTCAGGATTTTGTGGAGAGACCTTGTCAGAGGGCCTTTTCCAGCAATGGCCAGCCACACATCGGGAACCTGAGCTTTAACCTGTATCAACACGGTAAGTAGTTTATCCAGTCCCATAAGGTGAACGAGACGGCGAGGAGTAAACAGAATCGGTCTGAAGGCCAATTGAGTTGGACACGAGCTTCCTGACGAGACAAGTTTGGCCGGAAGTAGGTTGTATCCATTCCACCGGGAATAAGATGATGGGTTAGTTCATACAGATAGTGCTGAAGGCCACCTGGTTTGCTGAGTAGCCAACGATCGCCAACACAGAGAATGTTGGCAGGTTCAGAAAATTTAGCGTTCGACATGATTGTTTCCCTTCCGTGAACGGGAAAATCGCATTTCCAATAGGGCATCATGCCTAAACATTTATCAAGATATCCAAGAGATTTAAAACAAATTGATCCACTGGTTCGTGAAAATGTTCGAAATTGGCTAATTTCTTGCTGGCAGACCAGTTTAACTCGTGTTATTGCCTATTTACTTTTATAGCTTCTTAAATTCCTCGAACGCATCGGACATATTTGAAAATTTAATTGAAATAATAATGTCTTGTGGTAGGGCTCTAGAAACTTGGGGAACCTTGGAGAAAGTTCTCTCAATCAATTATGAAAATATGAAAAAACTGTCCTTTTCTGGCACATTTCCCGTGAGGATTTCCAGATTACTCACGTTTAAGTCCTCTTTATCGTCTTATCTGCCTGTATCTCTACATGGCGATTTATTCAGGAAAAATGCAACCCGCTCAGTGCTAGAGAGCCTCGCTCGCAGCAAAACCTTAGGGAAAACCTGGAATCTGGAATCTAAGATGAAAACAATAATAGATGAAGGTCTAAGTTTCCAGCCTTCAGTAGAGAAGACATCCGCTACCGTTCTGCATCAACAGCTTCTGGACTTAGGGCCAACCATGTTGGGGACCCCTGTAGCAGTCATTAAAACTTTAAGGTGGGGTTTCTAATGATTAAGCAATCTTCCGTAAGAACATTTACGCAAAGCTTCCATCTGAAAAGCTTCCATAAATGGACCCGAGCTCTTCTTCTCACCTTTTGCGTGATTCTCGTTGCATCTCCTTCGCAGACAACAGCACGAGTGAGCAGAAAACCTACTCCTACACCAACTCCAGCTCCTGCACCAGCTCCTGCTCCGACACCTGCTCCAACTACGACGACCAGTTATGATTTGCAACTCAGTACTTCTTCCAACCGCGCTAATTCGGGAATTCTATTAGGGAAGAGTGTTTCAGGCAATATTTATGTATTTAGTAGCCCGGAGAACGGGGTGACTCAGGTACAGTTTTTTCTAGACAATCTCAATATGACTGGAACACCCAGTCATATTGAAAATAGTGCTCCCTATGACTTCTCTGGAGGAAGTGCTACGGTGGCCAATCCTTTCAATACAAACACTTTAGCTACCGGCTCACACACCATCACCGCCAAAATTATTCTCAGTGATGGGACGACGGAGGTAGTTAGCTCAGCGTTTACTATTGCGAGCAATACAACTCCGACTCCAACTCCGACTCCAACTCCAACTCCGACTCCAACTCCTTCCGCGACAACATCTGTCTTTCCGTTAGAGGTAATGGGTGTGGGTCCATCCTATGGAAAAACAATCACTGTTAATGTTCCTTCTAGTCTGATTTCCCAAATTAAGGGCATCAAGCTAAGGACAAACAATTTAGCTTCTGAAGCTCAGGGGAAAATCCAGATTGGAGCAAACGCCTCCTTTATTGATTTAACCAACACAAGCGCTAAAGTGCTTGGCAATGGAAAAGTTTATGGGGGTATTGGGGGTGCATTCTCAACGGTTGAAATGATTCTGCCAATATCATCAGGTCGTGTAGTAGCAGGAGACAACCAGATCGCCTTCCAGCAGAATCAGATCAATAATGGTGCCATTGGTTACAGAGTACTGAACGTTGATTTTGTTGATGCAAACAACAACAAGATTACAATCCCTGGATACAGTCCGCAGATTGAAGACCCTTCAAAATGGACTGCGCCATCAGGATATACAGATCAAGCATCTATCGCTGCCGGAAAGGCTTTGTTTGAGAAGCAGAATAGCTTAAAAGACCCTACTTTTGCTTCATTCGCTGCTCCGAGATCGATCAAGGCTTCTTGTGTGGACTG
>Ga0208851_1000881_pt1 | contig 11573 bp, 8 predicted proteins | sample NGESurshal092012_FD_184481 | JGI IMG/M metagenome (GOLD analysis project Ga0208851, IMG submission 184481) | Arctic peat soil microbial communities from Barrow, Alaska - NGEE Surface sample 415-2 shallow-092012 (SPAdes) | ecosystem: Environmental > Terrestrial > Soil > Wetlands > Peat ... | reverse complement strand
CGGCCTCGGGCGCAGCCGCGGCGACAGGTGCGGCTGCCTCGGCCTCAGGCGCCTCGGCCACGGCCTCCGCCGCCTCGGCCGGGGCTTCCGGCGCCTCGGCCACGGCCTCCGCCGCCTCGGCCGGGGCTTCCGGCGCCTCGGCCGAACCCTCCGGCGCCTCGGTCACCTCGGCCGACGGGTCGGCCGGCAGCGGCGGGGCGGGCGGGCCGCCGGCGAAGACGTCGTCGCTCAGCCCGAGCTCGGGGAGGTCATCGAGATTCCCGGCGCCGACGGGCTCCAGGTCGCCAGTGTGGGCGGACAGGATCTGGCCCTCGACGCGCTTGACGGACAGCGACAGGCGGCGGCGCTCGGAGTCGATCTCGAGGATCTTGACCTTGACGTTGTCACCCGGTTGCACGATCTCGCGCGGGTTCTCGACGTGGTGCGGCGCGAGCTCGGAGATGTGGACGAGGCCCTCGACGCCGTCGAGGATCTCGACGAAGGCGCCGAACGTGACGACCTTCGTGACCTTGCCCTCGAGGTCGTCGCCGACGTGGTAGGTGTCGACGACGCGCTGCCACGGATCCTCCTGGGTCTGCTTGAGACCCAGCGAGATGCGCTGGCGATCGCGGTCGATGTCGAGCACCTTGACCTGGACGGTGTCGCCGATGTTGAGGATCTCGCTCGGGTGGTTGACGTGCGACCACGAGAGCTCGGAGATGTGGATCAGGCCGTCGATGCCGTTGAGGTCCACGAACGCGCCGAAGTCGACGATGTTCGAGATCTGCCCCTCGACGACGAGGCCGGGCTGCAGGCGATCGAGGATCTCCTGGCGCTGCTCCTTGCGCTCCTCCTCCAGCACCGCGCGGCGCGAGAGGACGACGTTGTTGCGCGAGCGGTTGAGCTCGATGACCTTGCACTCGATCTGCGTGTGGAGGAACTCGTCGAGGTTCGCGACGCGGCGGATGTCGACCAGGGACGCGGGCAGGAAGCCGCGAACGCCGAGGTCGATGATCAGGCCGCCCTTGACGACCTCGATGACGGTGCCCTCGACCGGCTGCCCGGACTCGGCGGCCGCCTCGATGCGACGCCAGGCCTTCTCGAAGCGCGCGCGCTTCTTGGACATGATCAGGCGGCCGTCCTGATCCTCCTTGGTGAGGACGAGGGCGTCGACCTCCTCGCCGAGCTCGACCTCGTCGTGCGGATCGACGTTCTTGCGGATCGAGAGCTCGTTGTTGGGAATGACCCCCTCGCTCTTGAAGCCGATGTCGACGAGGACCTCGTCCTTGTCGATGCGGACGACCTTGCCCGTGACCACCTCGCCCTCGCTGAAGGGGCTGAACGTCGCGTCGTAGTTCGGGACGATCTGGCCGTCGACCTCGATCAGGAGGCCGTCGCTGCCGGGGACGATCGTGGGCTCGTTGATCGCCTCGGGCGGAATCTCGTACGGAGAATCGTTGGGAGCGTCGTTGTGAGGGTCGGTAGTGGTGGTGGTCATGTAACGCGCAAGGGTAGCGCGATCGATGCTTCGTTGAGGGCGGGGTGTGAGCGGCTGTTCCGAGCCGCAGCGCCGCGCCTGCCGCCGTTGCGATTCGGCCTCCGACCGGTCCGGGTGCGCCTCCCGCAGCGTGGCGCACGCCGCTCTGAAGCCGAGACTCGGCGTCGTGAGCTCGATCGGGTCGGGATGCAGGGGTCCGGGCGCACGGTGACCACCGGCCCCCGACCACGCGGTCGAGTCTCGAGGAGTGTTGGAGCCCGCCACGCCAAAAAGGCGGTTCGGTCCGCCGCGGTGTTGTAGGCTCGCGCGGTCGACGGGAGGAGTTCCCATGTTGCGGTCCATCGCGTCTCGCCTGACCTACGGCAACGTCGTGGCGACGCTGGCCCTGTTCATCGCGCTGGGTGGGGTCGGTTATGCGGCCACCCAGTTGCCCGCCGACAGCGTGGGGAACGACCAACTCAAGAACGACGCCGTCACCGGCGCGAACGTCAGGAACGGCTCGCTCGGCATCGTGGACCTCAGCAGCAGCGCGCAGAGCGCGCTCCAAGGCAGGGTCGGCACCGCCGGCAGCCGGTCGTCAGTCCTCGCCGAGCAGGCAAGAGCGCCGCGGGCCGAGGCGGCCGCGGACGCCCCGGTCACGACAGGCTCCGTCACACATCTCTGGAGCGTCACGGGGAACGTCAGCCGCGTTACGCGTCTCGAGGTGACCGGGATCGCCCCGGCGAACGCCACCGTGAAGGTGCTCTGCCACGGTCGCGGTTGCCCGTTCGCGTCGCGCTCCTTCACGCCTCGCGGCGGGAGGGCGACACTGACGTCGGCGTTCAGCGGGCGGCGCCTGGCCGCTGGGTCGACCGTGGATGTGATCATCGTCGCTGCGGGGACGACCGGCCGCTATCTCTCGTTCGAGATCCGTCCGAGCGCGGTCCCAAGGGTCAAGACGGGTTGTTCAGCCCCCGGCTCGTTGAGTCCGATCGGCTGCCCGGGCCCCGCCGGCGCGAAGGGCGACCCGGGACCAGCCGGAGCGCCAGGCGCCCAGGGGCCCCCCGGCCTGTCGGAGGCGATCACACACACTGAAGCGGCGGCGCTCGTCATCACCGCCGCGCAGGACGTCCTGTCGATCAACCTCCCGGCGGGTTCGTGGATGGTGTTCGCACGGATGGATGCCGCGAACACGAACACCAGCCCCGCAACGCGGCTCGAGTGCCGGATGCTCGCCCCCGGTGACGTCGGCATCGACTTCTTCAAGACGCGGCTGGCGGCAAACATGACCGCGAGCGATCTGGTGTTCGCCTCGCCGTCGATGGAGGGGCCGGCCGACCTGCCGGGCGGCGGGGTCGTCCACGTTCAATGCGGATCGACCTCGGGCACCGGCATCGAGCTGATCGCCCGCCAGATCACGGCGGTGCGCGTCGGCAAGGTCTCGGTCCAATAGCGCATCGCGCGCGCAGTGCCCCGCGCGTCGCCCATGCAGCTGCCCGAGCCCGGGGCCACCGCTCGGTGAGCGCGTCCGGCCGGGTCGGCACCGGCGACGCCACGCACCGTGAGCGGCGGGATCGGGACGGTGGCCGAACTGCGCCTTGGACATTCGTAGAATCCCGCCCCGCATGCCGGTCAGAGCGACGAAGCGGGGGTCCGAGCGCACCCCTCTGGCGGGGTCCTGGGACGTCGTCGTCTGCGGCGCGTCGTTCGCCGGGCTGACCGTCGCCCGCGAGCTCGCCGGCGGCGGCGCCCGCGTGCTCGTCCTCGACCGCTACGAGATCGGCGAGAAGCAGACCTCGGCCTGCGCTGCGCCGACCGAGTGGCTCGAGCACCTCGGGCTCGCGGGCTCGGTGCGCCAGACGTTCGGCGAGCTCGTGATCAACGCCCCCATGAAGCGCTTCCGCTGGGGCCTGCCGTTCACGTTCTCGACGTTCGACTACCGCGATATGTGCACGCTGCTGTGGGCCCAGTGCGGGGATGCCGAGTTCGAGACGGCGACCGTCGCCGGGCGCTCAGCAGGCGAGAACGGCGCCGTCGTCGTGCACAGCGACCGCGGCGACGTGCAGGCGCCGCTCGTCGTCGACGCGCTGGGCTGGCGCCGCGTGCTGAGCACGCGCGCGAAGCGCATCCAGCCGCCGAACGCGCACCTCTCACGCGGCCTCGAGGTCCACCCGCAGGGCGCCGGCGAGGACCTCGAGATCTGGCTCGACCCGCAGTACATCGGTCCCGGCTACTCGTGGAGCTTCCCCGCTGGCGACGAGCTCCGCGTCGGCGTCGGCTCGTTCGACCCGCGGATCCACGTCAAGGACCCGACGGTCGCGCTCGCCGAGCACCTCGACCTGCCGGCAGAGGCCTACCAGGGCAACTGGATCCCCCACCAGATGCGCGATCCGGTCGAGGACGGCGTCTTCTTCGCCGGCGACAGCGCCGGCCACTGCCTGCCCGTCACCGCCGAGGGCATCCGCCCCGCGTTCTACTTCGGCGTCGCCTGCGGGCGAGAACTGCGCCGCGTCCTCGACGGCCGCCAGACGCGCGAGCAGGCGCTCGAGCGCTACGCCGCCTTCTGCGAGGACAAGCGCTACGCCTGGCGCTGGATGCTGCGCGTGCAGCACATGGTCGGCCGCATCAACCCCTACCCGGCGATGACCAGCATGCTCGAGGCGATGAGCCACACGCGCTTCGTGCGCTGGTCCTTCTCGCACTACCTGGACATCTGCCCGCCGCAGTACGCGCTGCCGGCGCCCGGAGCCGAACCGGCCGCGGCGGCTCAGTCACGGACGATCAGGTAGACGCCGAGCGCGAGCACGGCGATGCCGGCGATCCGCGACAGGGTCACCGGCTGGCGCTCGACGCCGAGCAGACCCAGTCCGTCGATCACCACCGAGGCCGTCAGCTGCCCGGCGATCGTCGCCGCCGTCACGCCGCCCGCGCCGAGCGTCCCGACGGTGCTGAGCGCGGCAGTCACGTAGACCGCGCCGAAGGCGCCGCCGAGCAGCGCCCACCACGGGGCGCCGGAGATGTTCGACAGGCCGCCGAAGCCGCCCGCGATCGCCGTGACGGCCACCAGCACGGCGAGGCCGACGGCGAACGACACCGTCGCGGCGGGCAGGCGACCGACCGCGCGGCCGAGCGTCCCGTTGATCGGCGCCTGCGTGCCGACCAGACAGCCCGCGCCGACGACGGCGATGACGGCGGTCGTGCGGTCCATCTACTTCGCCTCCAGCCAGTTCTCCCCGACGCCGACGTCGACGGCCAGCGGCGGCAGCCGGTCCCCCCACGGGGCGACCATCTCGCGCTCCGCGAGCGCACGGACGTCGTCCATCTCGCCGGGCGGGCCCTCGAACAGCAGCTCGTCGTGGATCGTCAGGATCAGGCGCGTCGCCGGCCCGCCCGCGGCGAGCGCGCGGTGCGCGCGGATCATCGCCAGCTTCATGACGTCGGCGGCAGTCCCCTGGACGACGGTGTTGACCGCCAGGCGCTCGCCGAGCGAGCGCACCTGGTAGTTGCGCGCCCGCAGCTCGGGGATGTTGCGCCGGCGCCCGAAGAGCGTCGTGACGTACCCCTGTTCGGTGGCCTGCTCGATCGTCTCCTGCATGAACGTCGCGACGCGCGCGAAGCGCGCCAGATAGGCGTCGATGAACGTCCTGGCCTCCTCGCGCGGGATGTTCAGCCGGTCGGCGAGCCCGTAGTCGCTCAGGCCGTAGACGATCCCGTAGTTGATCATCTTCGCCTTCGAGCGCATCCCGGCGTCGATGTCGGCCTCGGCGACCTGGAAGACCTCGCGCGCCGTCGCGGTGTGCACGTCCTCGCCGCGCACGAAGATCTCCTTGAGCACCGGCTCGTCGGCGGCGTGGGCCAGGACGCGCAGCTCGACCTGCGAGTAGTCGGCCGACAGCAGCACGTTTCCGGGCGCCGCCTCGAAGCAGCCGCGGATCTCGCGTCCGAGGGCGGTCCGCACGGGGACGTTCTGGAGGTTCGGGTTGATCGACGACAGGCGGCCCGTGGAGGCGACCGCCTGCACGAACGTCGTGTGGATGCGACTCTCGGCGTCGACGAGCTGGGGCAGCACCTCGAGGTAGGTCTTCGTCAGCTGGTTGAGCTCGCGCCAGCGCTCGATCTTCGGGATCACGGGGTGCTCGTCGCGGATCGACTGCAGCACGCGTGCGTCGGTCGAGAAGCCGGTCTTCCCGCGCCGCTTCTTCGACAGGCCGAGCTTGTCGAACAGGACCGCGCCGAGCTGCTGCGGCGAGCCGATGACGAACTCCTCATCGGTCAGGTCCCAGATCTCGCGCTCGAGCTCGGCGATCTCCTGCGCGACGCGCTCGCCGATCGCGGCGAGCCGGTCGCAGTTCAGGCGCACGCCCGCGACCTCCATCGAGCGCAGCACCTCGACCAGCGGGAGCTCGACCTCGTCGAGCAGCCACTCCTGGTCGCGCCCCGCGAGCTCGGCGCGCTGGCGCGCGGCGAGCTCCTGGGCCAGCACCGCGTCGGCGGCCGTCGGGTCCTCGACGTCAGTGGCGAGGCCGCGCTCGGAGCACAGCTCGGCGAACGGGAACGCGCGGCGCGCGGGGTCGAGCAGGTAGGCGGCGAGCAGGGTGTCGTGGGCGAGCGTCGCCGGGACGACGCCCAGCGCCTTGGCGTCGTGGGCGATCACGGGGCGCTCGCCGAGCGCGGCCACCAGCTCGCCCGGGCCCGCCAGCTCGCCGGCGACGGCCTCCTTGCCGCAGGCCGCGCCGAAGCGCCAGGACTCCTCGCGCGCGAACAGCTCGCCCTCCCCCGCCTCGGGCGCCAGCACGGCGATCGCGACCGGCGCGGCGCCGTCGCCGAGCTGCCGCGCGTCGCTCGTCGTGCCCCTGCGCACGCGCACGCGCAGCGTCGCGGCCTGCTCGGCGGCCGTCGGCGCGGCCGCGTCGTCGCCGAGCGCCTCCTCCAGGCGTCGCAGCGGGTCGCGCAGCTCGAACTCGCGGAAGACCTCGCGCAGTCGCGAGCGGTCGGGCTCGCGCGCGGCCTCCTGCGCCGGGTCGAGGTCCAGCGGGACGTCGACCTGGACGGTCGCCAGCTGCTTGCTCACGCGGGCGTCCTGCGCGTGATTGCTGAGGTTCTCCTTGCGCTTGGCCCCGGAGACCTCGTCGATGTGCGAGAGCACGCCCTCGAGCGAGCCGAACTGCTGCAGCAGCTGGGCTGCCGTCTTGTCGCCGATGCCGGGGACGCCCGGGATGTTGTCCGACGTGTCGCCCTTGAGCCCGTAGAAGTCGGGGATCAGCTCGGGCGGGATCCCGTAGCGGTCGATCACCGCCTGGTGGTCGTAGAGCTTGGTGTCGGTGATCCCGCGGGCGGTCGCCATGACCTTCACGCGCGACTCGGGGTCGATCAGCTGGAAGGTGTCGCGGTCTCCCGTGACGATCACCACCGGGATGCCCGCCGCGCGCGCGCGCACGGCGATCGTCGCGATCACGTCGTCGGCCTCGTAGCCCTCGACCTTCACGTTGCGGTAGCCGAAGGCGTCGACGAGCGGCTCGAAGTGCGGCCACTGCTCCTTGAGCAGGTCCGGGCGCGAGGACCGCTGCGCCTTGTAGTCGGTGTAGACCTCCTTGCGACCGGACATCCCGGCGTCCCAGGCGACGATCGTCGGCTTCTGCCCGTGCTCGGTGAGCAGCTTCACGAGCATCGACGCGAGCCCGAAGATCGCGTTCGTCGGCTGGCCCTTGGACGTGGCGATCGACTCGGGGAGCGCGAAGAAGGCGCGATAGGCGAGGCTGTTGCCGTCGATCAGGTAGAGCTCGTCTGGCACTGCGGCCGCACGCTACCGCAGCGCCGCGCCCAGGTCTGACGACGGCCGCCCCCCACCCGGGGCGCGCCCGCAGCAGGGGCGCCCGTAGACTTCCGCGCCGTGAACCAGACGCCGTCCGCCCAGTACAGCCTCACCATCCGCGTCGAGATCGACGACGTACCGGGCATGCTCGGCAAGGTCGCCGGCGCGATCGGCGATGCCGAGGGCACGATCGGCGCGATCGACCTCGTGGAGGTCGGTCAGCGGCTCGTCCGCGACATCACCGTCGATGCGAGCGACGCCGAGCACTGGGCGGCGATCCTGGCCGCGATCGACGCCGTCGACGGCGCGCACGTCGTCGACTCGACGGACCGCACGTTCCTGCTGCACGTCGGCGGCAAGATCGAGATGCGGAACAAGTCGCCGCTGAAGACGCGCGACGACCTGTCGATGGCCTACACCCCGGGCGTCGCGCGCGTCTGCACGGCGATCGCCGAGGACCCCGACAAGGCCTTCCAGTACACGATCAAGCGCAACACCGTGGCGGTGGTGAGCGACGGGACGGCGGTGCTCGGCCTGGGCGACATCGGCCCGCGCGCCGCGATGCCGGTGATGGAGGGCAAGGCGATGCTCTTCAAGGAGTTCGCCGGCGTCGACGCCTTCCCGATCTGCCTGGACACGAAGGATCCCGAGGAGATCATCGAGACGTGCGTGCGGATCGCGCCCGGCTTCGGCGGGATCAACCTCGAGGACATCTCCGCCCCGCGCTGCTTCGAGGTCGAGGAGCGCCTGAGGGGCATGCTCGACATCCCGGTCTTCCACGACGACCAGCACGGGACGGCCGTCGTCGTGCTCGCCGCGCTGCTGAACGCCTGCAAGCTGACCGGCCGCGACCTGATCGACCTGCGCGTGCTCGTCGTCGGCCTCGGCGCGGCGGGAATCGCCGTGACCAAGATCCTGATCCAGGCGGGCGTGCGCGAGATCATCGGCTGTGACTCGAAGGGCATCGTCAGCGCGCACCGGCCGGACTACCTCGACGGCTCGATGAACTCGATGAAGCGCTGGTACGCCGACGTCACGAACCCGGAGAACCTCTCGGGCACGCCGGCCGACGCGATCGCCGGCATGGACCTCTTCATCGGGCTGTCCGGCGCGAAGGTCATGCCGCCCGAGGCGCTCGGGACGATGCGCAAGGACGCGATGGTCTTCGCGATGGCCAACCCGAACCCCGAGGTCAGCCCCGAGGAGGCCGCGCCATACGTGCGGATCATCGCCACCGGCCGCTCGGACTACCCCAATCAGATCAACAACGTCCTCTGCTTCCCGGGTGTCTTCCGCGGCGCGCTCGACGTGCGCGCCGCGCAGATCACCGAGCCGATGAAGATGGCGGCGGCGCGGGCCATCGCCACGATCGTGCGCGACGACGAGCTGCGCGAGGACTACATCATCCCCTCGGTCTTCAACCGCGACGTCGCCCCGGCGGTGTCCGCCGCGGTCGCCCACGAGGCCCGGCTCACGGGCGCCGCGCCGGCGGACAACGTCGCCATCGGGTTCGCCCCGGGCGACGTGCAGATGCTGCCGAAGGCCTAGTGTCCGTCGCCGGGCTGCGTGAGCGCCGCCCGCGGGAAGATCGAGTAGGTCCCGATCGCCGTCAGCAGCACGCGGCCGTCCTCGGCCTCGACCGACGCGTGCAGCATCCCGACCCGGCGGTTGCGCCGGTCGAGCGCCGCGCGGCAGACGATGTCGCCCGCGCGGGCGGTCTGCAGATAGTTGACCGAGATCGAGAGGGTCGCGATCCCCTCGCCGTCGTTGCGCTCGACCCACAGCGCCGAGCCCATCGCGTAGTCGACCATCGCGTAGGCGACCGCGCCCGACAGCAGGCCCGCCCGGTTCATGAGGTCGGGCCGGATCGTCACGCGGATCATGCCGGGCGCCTCGTAGCGGAACCCGAAGAACTCCGAGACGCCGTCGTGTGCATTCCCTGCCGCCGGCACGGGGCGCACCGTAGCGGGTGCGTAGACATGTGACCTATGAGTCACGTATCATCGCCGGCGATGGACGAGGTGTTCAGGGCCCTGGCCGATCCGACCCGCCGCGCGCTGCTCGACGAGCTCTTTCGCCGCGACGGCCGCTCGCTGACCGAGCTCGAGACGCAGCTGCCGATGACGCGCTTCGGCGTCATGAAGCACCTGCGCGTGCTCGAGGACGCCCACCTGGTGACCACGAGGCGACGCGGCCGCGAGAAGCTGCACTTCCTGAACCCCGTCCCCATCCGGCTCGTCCACGACCGCTGGGTGAGCAAGTACGCCGAGCCCTGGGCGGCGACGCTCAGCGGCCTGAAGCAGTCCCTCGAGGAGGCCACGATGGAGAAGGTGTTCGAGATCTACATCAAGACGGCGCCGGAGCGCCTGTGGGAGGCGATCACCGACTCCGACCTGCGCCGGCGCTACTGGTTCGGCGTGGGCGTGCGCTCCGACTGGACGCCCGGCTCGTCGTACGAGGCCCCGCACGCGAGCGCACCACAGCCGATCCATGCCGGCGAGAACCTCGAGGTCGACCCGCCGCACCGCCTCGTCCAGAGCTTCAACGCCCTCTGGAGCGACGACGCGAAGGCGCAGGGCACCTCGCGCGTCACATGGGAGATCGAGCCCGTCGGCGACTCCTGTCGCCTGACCGTCACCCATGACCAGCTGCGCGACGGGGCGAGCCCCGAGCTCTACGGCGGCTGGCCGCAGATCCTCTCCGGGCTCAAGACGCTGCTCGAGACGGGCGAGTCGCTCACGACCCCGGGCTCACTGCGCTACGCGGCGCCCTGAGCGCACCGGCGGGTACGGGTTTCTGCTGATGCCCGCGACCGCCCCGGCGGCGATACTGGCGGCCCCGGCAGGACGTGGAGGCTATGGACGACCCACGACGCGAGCAGGACCGCGGGCCCCGCGTCGATCCGGCGGCGCTGGCGCTGCTGCGCGACGCCTACCGCGAGGCCATGCTCCGGGGCACCGCGAGCGCGGCCGAGCGCGTGATCGCGGAGGCGATGGACGCCGGCCTCTCCGAGGCGCTGATCGGCGACGAGATCATCGCCCCGGCGATGTACGACGTCGGCGAGCGCTGGGCGGCGGGCGAGCTGTCGGTCGAGGACGAGCACGTGGCGAGCGGCATCACGATGCGCATGATCTCGCTCCAGCGCGACCACTTCCGGGTCCAGCACCGGCGCAGCTCGCAACGCGTGCTGCTCGCGGCGGTGGAGGGCGAGGAGCACGTCCTGGGCCTCGAGATGGCGGCCAGCGTCCTGCTCCACGCAGGCTACGACGTCCGGATGCTCGGCCCCGACGTCGCGACCGCGGACATCGCCGCCGAGGTGCTCCGCCAGCGTCCGGCGATCCTCGGACTCACCACGACGACGCCGGACAGCGCCGAGCGGGTCGCGGGCGCGATTGCAGCGGCGCGCAGCGCCGCGCCCGAGCTCGCCGTGATGGTCGGCGGCGGCGCGACGCATCACCTCCCGGCCACCGGCCCGCACACCGTGGTCTGTCCCCACGTCAGCGACGCCGTCGGCCTCGCCGACGCCCTCACCCAGCGTTCCGGGCTGAACTAGCGACGATCCGAGCGCGTACCACTGCCATGAAGGTCACCGTCACCGGCGCCACCGGCCTCATCGGCTCGAAGCTCGTCGCGGCGCTGACCGCGCGCGGCGACGCGGTCACCGTGCTCTCGCGCAGCCCCGAGCGCGCGCAGAGCGCGCTCGGCGTCGAGGCGCAGGCATGGGATCTGCTGGCGCAGCCCGCGCCGCTCGCCGCACTCGAGGGCCGCGACGCCGTCGTGCATCTCGCCGGCGAGCCCGTCGCCCAGCGCTGGAGCGACCGGGTCAAGCAGGCGATCCTGGCCAGCCGCGAGACCGGGACGCGCAACCTCGTCGCCGGCATCGCCCAGGCCTCGGCCGCGCCCGGCGTGCTCGTGTCCTCCTCGGCGGTCGGCTACTACGGCAAGCACGGCGACGAGCGCATCGACGAGTCGGCCGGCCCCGGGGACGACTTCCTGGCGCGCGTCTGCGTCGCCTGGGAGCGCGAGGCGCTCGCGGCCCGCGACCTCGGGCTGCGCGTGGTCACGATCCGCACGGGCGTGGTGCTCGACGCCGGCGGCGGCGCGCTGAAGACGATGCTGCCGCCGTTCAGGGCCGGCATCGGCGGGCCGGTCGCCGGTGGCAACCAGTACATCCCGTGGATCCACGTGGACGACATCGTCGGCCTCTACCTCGCGGCCCTCGACGACGCCTCCTGGAGCGGCGCGGTGAACGGCTCGGCGCCCGAACCGGTGACCAACCGCGACTTCTCCAAGGCGCTCGGCCGA
>Ga0208851_1000880_pt1 | contig 11578 bp, 10 predicted proteins | sample NGESurshal092012_FD_184481 | JGI IMG/M metagenome (GOLD analysis project Ga0208851, IMG submission 184481) | Arctic peat soil microbial communities from Barrow, Alaska - NGEE Surface sample 415-2 shallow-092012 (SPAdes) | ecosystem: Environmental > Terrestrial > Soil > Wetlands > Peat ... | reverse complement strand
GGAGACAGGCACCACGCAGATTGAGGTGCTCGCGGGCGTCACCGCCGCGGCCGAGTTCATGACCGCGACGTCCCTCGTCGACGAGGCGGCTCGCGAGACGCGCCTGCTCGCGCTCCTGCAGGAGGGTCTGCACGACCTGCCCGGAGTCACCGTCCACGGCCCGTCGGTCACGCCCGACCGGGCCCCGACGGTCGTGTTCACGATGGCCGGCCGCACCCCGCAGGAGGTCGACCGGTTCCTCGCGGCCCGCCGCATCGCCGTGTGGCACGGCGACAACTACGCCTGCGAGCTCGTCGACGCGCTCGGGCTGCGCGCGTCCGGGGGACTCGTGCGGGCCGGAATCGTGCGCTACACGACCGAGGACGACGTCGCCGCGCTGCTGGCCGCCCTGACCGAGCTCGGTCCGGCGTAGCGAACGCAGCCGGCCCGGTTCGTGCCGGTACCGTGACGGACGTGTCGACGGAGGCGGGCGCAGTGCAGACGTCGTTTCGCGCCCGACTGCACGACGACCTTCGTCGCGTCCCCGCGTGGGCCTGGGACGTCGTGCTCGCGATCACGGCTCTCGCGATGGTGGTGAGCAGCGGAGCCGCCACCAAGACCGACTGGAGCTACTACGACGCCGGCCAGCGGCTGCTGTTCGGCGACGACGGCCTGCGCATCTACGCGCTCCATCCGGTCTACCAGATCGGTCCTCTCGGCCTCGGCCTCGCGAAGGTCATCGCCGCCGTCCCCGGCGATGGACGGCTATGGGACGCCGCCGTACTGTCCGCGCTGCTGGTCCCCGTGCTGGCCCTGACCCGTCGCCTCGTCTCGATCGCGCGTCCCGAGGGCCTGGCTACGTCGACGTACGTCCTGGGCTGGCTCGTGATCGGCTTCGGCTGGTTCCCCCTGGTGGCGATCGGTCAGCTCGGTGACGCGCTCGCGCTGCTGGGTGCGCTGGGAGCGATGCTGCTGCTCGTGCGCCATCGGCCCGAGCTGGCCGGAGTCGCGTTCGGGCTCGGCTGCGCGGCCAAGCCGTGGATCCTCGTGCTTCTTCCGCTCCTGCTGTTCGCGCGCTCGCGGGACCTGGTGCGAGCAGTGGCCGCGGCCACTGTCGTCGGCGTCCTGACGTGGGGCCCCTTCGTGCTGGCGGCTCCGGGCACGCTCAGAGCCGCCCGGCCGACGTTCTTCGTGCCGACGAACGACTGGCAGCGATTAGCCGGCGTCGGGGACGGCGCGCCCTCGTGGTGGCGTACCGCGCAGCTGCTCGTGTGCTGGGGCGTGGGCCTCGCCATGTGGGCCCGGACCCGCGGGGAGCCCGACCAGCTCGTGGGCCTGCTGGCCACGGCTGGGGTGCTGTCCCTCGTCCGGCTGCTCACCGACCTCGGTACCTGGCCCTACTACGTGACCGTCGCCCTACCCCTCGTCCTGCTCGCCGACGTGGCGACGCGCGCACGCCGCGTGCCGTGGCCGACGCTCGTGGCCTTCCTCCCGATCCTGGCGCTCGGAGCGCTCATGGGCGACGTCGGCGAGGCGGCCTACCGCGTGCTCAGTCTGCTGGTCGCACTCGTGCTGCTCGGGCGTGCCTGGTGGGTGACGACCTCGCCCGTCGCGGGCACGGGACGAGGTGGCGGGCGCATCGTCCCGGAGGGGTCGGCCTCGGGCAGCCCGTGACCTGGGCTCAGCGCCAGTTCCAGGTTCCCTCAACGTCGGTTCAGCTGATTCGGCACGGGTGCGGATGCGATCGCACACTGGGCTGACCACAGTGCCCGGATCCCGAACCGGGCCGACCTTTTCGAGGAGCTCTCGTGACCGCCGTTCTCGATGCCGCTGCAGACGCCGTCGTCTTCCGTGCCGCACGCCAGGACAAGCCGTGGGGCCACGAGGTCATCTTCGCCGCAGGAGAGGCCGGCTACGTCGGCAAGGTCATCCACGTGACCACCGGCCAGGCGCTGAGCCTCCAGTACCACGAGCGGAACGCCAACAAGGCAGGCACGCTCTACCAGGACCTGGCCACGATCCCCGGCACAACGATGCGATGGCACCTCAAGCACCGCGGTCGTGCCGGCGTGGACACGATGCGCGTCATGGTCGGCCCCCCGGGTGGCACGCTCAAGCAGAGCGGGGCGAACATCTCGACCGGCAACACCGCCTGGCAGCAGTACACCGGCACCTACACCGTGCCCGCTGTGACGCGGTTCGCCTTCCAGGCGGTCACTGCAGGCTCGTACGGCAACGTCATCGACGACATCGTCTTCACCCCGGAGGGCTGCCAGTAGGGGTCGTCGAACCCCCCGTCTCAGGTCACGATGGGTCGAGTCGGTCGGACCATACGAACCATCCACAGGCCCCCTCCGTGGTGGGCCGGCCCTTCGGCGTCCGGGCAGGCTTCCCGCGCAGTCGGGCCGAGTGCCTACCCGCCTGCGAGTCGACGGTGAGCGGGCCCGACATCCAGGATTCCGTCGGGTTGACTTCCGCGGCGGTGAGGTATGGCTACGCTGTCCGGACCATTCCGAGTCCAGGGGGATCCCGTGCCGCAGGACAAGCCGAACATCCTCGTCATCTGGGGCGACGACATCGGCATCTCGAACCTGAGCTGCTACAGCGACGGACTGATGGGGTACCGGACCCCGAACATCGACCGGATCGCCGACGAGGGCGTCCGGTTCACCGACTACTACGGCGAGCAGAGCTGCACCGCGGGGCGCGCGGCGTTCATCTGCGGCCAGAACCCGGTGCGCACCGGGCTGACCAAGGTGGGCCTCCCCGGGGCCGAGCTCGGTCTCAAGGCCGAGGACCCGACGATCGCCACGGCGCTCAGGGCGCAGGGCTACGCCACCGGGCAGTTCGGCAAGAACCACCTCGGCGACCGTGACGAGCACCTGCCGACGATGCACGGCTTCGACGAGTTCTTCGGCAACCTCTACCACCTCAACGCGGAGGAGGAGCCCGAGCTCGACGACTACCCGACGCCGGAGGACTTCCCGAACTTCCGGGACAACTTCGGACCGCGCGGCGTCCTGCACTGCTGGGCCAACGGCGACGGCACCCAGCGGATCGAGGACACCGGGCCGCTCACGAAGAAGCGGATGGAGACCGTCGACGGCGAGTTCCGCGACGCGGCCGCGACGTTCATCCGCGACAAGGCGGAGTCCGACACGCCCTTCTTCGTGTGGTTCAACGCCACGCACATGCACTTCCGCACCCACGTGCAGCCGGAGAGCAAGGGCCAGGCCGGGCGGTGGCAGTCGGAGTACCACGACGTGATGATCGACCACGACCGGCTGGTCGGCTCGCTGCTCGACCTGCTCGACGAGCTCGGCCTGGCCGAGGACACGATCGTCATCTACTCGACCGACAACGGTCCGCACATGAACTCCTGGCCCGACGCCGGCACGACGCCTTTCCGCGGGGAGAAGAACACCAACTGGGAGGGCGCCTACCGGGTGCCCGCGGTGGTGCGCTGGCCGGGCCGCATCCCCGAGCGCACCGTGCTCAACGGGATCATGAGCCACAACGACTGGTTCCCCACCCTGCTGGCCGCGGCCGGAGCTCCGGACATCGTGACCGAGCTGCGCGCCGGCACCGAGCTGGGCGGTACGGCGTTCAAGGTCCACCTCGACGGGCACAACCAGCTGCCCTACCTCACCGGTGAGACGGACCGCAGCCCGCGCAACTTCTTCTTCTACGTCAACGACGACGGCGATCTGGTGGCTGTGCGCTACGACAACTGGAAGATGGTGTTCCTCGAGCAGCGGATCGCGGGCACGCTGCAGGTGTGGGCCGAGCCGTTCGTGCAGCTGCGCGTCCCGAAGATCTTCAACCTGCGCACCGATCCCTTCGAGCGTGCGGACTTCACGTCGAACACCTACTGGGACTGGATGCTCGACCACGCGTTCCTGCTGGTCCCCGCGCAGGCGTTCGTCGGGCAGATGGTGGCGTCGTTCATGGAGTTCCCGCCTCGTCAGGAATCGGCCACGTTCAGCATCACCGACGCGCTGAACAAGCTGAAGGCGGGTCTGCCGAGCGCATGACCGGGCCGCTCGACCTGGTGCGGATCCCCGCCGGCAAGTTCCGGATGGGGTCCGACGCGCACTACGCTGAGGAGGCGCCGGCTCGCGACGTCGAGGTCGGGGCCTTTCTGATCTCACGCACCACCGTGACGAACGCGCAGTACGCGGCCTTCGTCACGGCCACCGGCTACGCCACGGTGGCGGAACGGCCACTCGATCCGGGCGAGTTCCCGGGGGCGCCGGCGGAGAACCTGGTGCCCGGGTCGATGGTGTTCACCCCGACCCCGGGCCCGGTCGACCTGCGGCACCTGAGCCAGTGGTGGACCTGGACGCCGGGCGCCTCGTGGCGGCACCCCGAGGGCCCCGGGAGCGACCTCGCCGACCGGGCGGACCATCCGGTCGTGCACGTGGCGCACGAGGACGCCGGCGCCTACGCCGCCTGGGCGGGACTCACGCTGCCGACCGAGGCGCAGTGGGAGCGCGCCGCCCGCGGCGGCCTCGAGGGCACGACGTACACCTGGGGCGACGAGCCGGAGCAGGCCGGCGAACGTCGGGCGCACTACTGGCACGGGGACTTCCCCTGGCGGGCGGAGCCGGGATACGGGCGCACGGCGCCGGTCGGAAGCTACCCGCCCAACGGCTTCGGCCTGGTCGACGTGGCCGGCAACGTCTGGGAGTGGACGGACGACTGGTACGTCGAGACCCGCTTCGCCGACGTCGCGCCGTGCTGCGCCCCGCGCGACCCGCGCGGCGGCTCCCCCGAGGACAGCCTCGACCCGCGGCAGCCGCAGTTCCGGGTGCCGCGCAAGGTCATCAAGGGCGGATCGTTCCTCTGCGCCGACTCCTACTGCCTGCGCTACCGCCCGGCCGCCCGACGGCCGCAGATGATCGACACCGGCATGAGCCACATCGGTTTCCGATGTGCCTCAGACGAGCCGGTCACCGGCTCGGGGGGCTGACCAGACCTGCTGCCCTCGACCGGTCGCGCATCGCGCGTCGCTAGGGTGACGCCGTGGACGCTCTCACGTGGGACGAGGTCGCCGAGCGGTTCTCCCTGGCCCAGAACTGGTGGGTCGCGACCGCCGGTGCGGCCGGCCCGCACGCCGTGCCCGTGTGGGGTGTCGTCGTCGGGGGAGTGCTGCACTTCTACGGCGAACCCTCGACGGTGCGCTCGCGCAACATCGCCTCGGACCCGCGGGTCGTCGTCCACCTTGAGAGCGGCGCGTCCGTGCTCATCGTCCACGGCGTCGCGGCGGCGGGTGGCCCCGCCGGCGACGACGCCGCAGTCAACGCGGCGTACGCGGCGAAGTACACGGACCCGACTGACCTCGCCTACCTCCCGGACGCTCCCGGGATGGCCTCCGCGCTGCTGTTCTCCGTGGCCCCCGAGCGGGCCATCGCGTGGGACCTCGGCACCGGTGACGACCTCGCGCCCCGCCGCTGGCACCCCGCCCCCGAGCACCTGGCGTAACTGTCGTCTCGGAGGCCCGGAGAACGACGGTCAGGCCAGGTGCTCGGCGCTCGGACGAGGCTTGGGGCGGCGCAGTCCGGCGGCGCGGAGCCTCGTGACGAGCTCCTTGGAGGAGACCAGCTGCGCACCGGCCTCGAGCGCGGATCCGTGCAGGTGCTCGGGGATGTCGTAGTGGTCGCGCTCGAAGCCGCGCCGGGGTACGCCGAGCCGCTGGGCGAAGTCGTGCAGCTCGTCGTAGGACTCGTCGCTCACCATGTGGCCCCACCAGCGCTCGCGGTGCCACCAGTTCGGGGCGTCGATGAGGATGGCCACCTGTGCAGCGTACGTCGCCGCCCCGACCCGGAGACTGCGCTTGCCGATGCGCGTCCGTCAGCGGCTGAGCGCGAGCGGGACGGCGAAGGCGAGGACCGGCACCAGCATCAGCGCGGCGTAGCGCGCGCCGACACGCCAACCACCTGCCGTGACCGCGAGCAGCAGCTTGAGCAGCGTGTTGGTCGCGAGCGCCGCCGCGACGGCGAGAACTGCCGTGCTCACAGGGATCTGCCCGTTGGCCGCGAGCTGCGCGGCGGCGAGCGCGCCGGCATGCGCGTCGGCGAGTCCGGCGACGCCGCTGACGGCGACGGCGCCCGCACCGCCGAACGTCGCGGCGCCCCACCGGCCGAGGAGGAGGGCGACGGTGAGGACGAGGGCGAGCAGCACCGCCGGACCGAGCGCGAAGGGTCGTGCAGCCTGCTCCTCGGCTCCCGTCCCGGTCGAGGCTCCGGCGCCGGCCTCGGTCCCGGCCGTCGTGACGTCCGCGGTTCCCGGCACCGGCACCGGCACCGGGCTGGCGCCGCCGCGCAGCAGCAGCGCTCCGGCCGTGACGAGCAGGGCGACGAGGCCGCACACCAGCGACGGGGCGAGGGCGCGCAGCACGTCGGTGCTCACGTAGGCGCAGATGAAGCAGAGGAGCACGAGGGTCGAGACGCTGGCCAGGATCGCGGCCGCGAGCGCCTCGCGGCGTACGGCGGTGTCCCGGGCGCGTCGGGCCATGGCGCCGGTGGTCGCCGAGGCCGAGACGAAGCCGCCCGCGAGGCCCGTGATCGCGAGACCTCGGCGGACGCCGAGCACGCGGCTCGCCACGTAGCCCACCCAGCCCGTGGCCGTGAGCAGAACGACGATGAGCCAGATACGGCGCGGGTTCAGGACGCCGTAGGGACCCATGTCCGCGTCGGGAAGCAGCGGGAGCACGACGAAGGCCGCGACGAAGAAGGTGAGCGCGTCGCGCACGTCAGCCTCGCTCACGAGGTCGCGGGCGAACCGGTGGATGGGGTGCTTGGCCCAGAGCAGCACGACGATGCCGACCGCGGCCCCGACCGCGAGCGACGGCGACGACCACGACAGGGCCCCGAGCCCGACCACGCCGACGAGTGCGACCTCCGTCGTCACGCCCCGGTCCTCGTCGTCGCGACGCAGCCCCCCCGCGGCGATGACGCCCATGGCGAGCAGCGCCCCGGCGACGGCGTACGGCGAGATGGCGGCCGCGACGCCGCCGGCAAGACCGGCGATGCCGAACGTGCGGCTCCCGGCGATGCCCTTCCTGTCGCGTTCGCGCTCCAGCCCCACGAGAAGGCCGAGGGCGAGAGCCACCGCGAGATGCCACCAGTCGCTCGGGAGGGTCACGCTGCCCATCACCGCCTTCACGTCCAGTGTCACGACGGGACCGCGGCGTTGCGCGCCAGGCGCGGTCGCGCGCGGCGCCCGTCGCTACGCTCGCGGCATGACCGCCGCGCCGAGCCCTCTCGAGCCGAGCCCTACGTCGTTCAGCCGCGTGACGCTGGCGCGGATCATGGACGACGGCGACGCCAACCTGCACGGCAACGTGCACGGCGGCGTCATCATGAAGGCGGTCGACGACGCGGCGGGCGCGTGCGCGGCGCGGCACACGCGCGGCAAGGCGGTCACGGCGTCGATGGACGAGATGGTCTTCCTCGAGCCGGTGCACGTCGGCGACATCCTCACCTGCCGGGCGCAGGTGAACTGGACCGGGTCGACCTCGATGGAGGTCGGTGTCCGCGTCACCACGCAGCGGTGGGACGACGCCGACGCCGACGGCCACCACGTCGCGTCCGCCTATCTCGTGTTCGTCGCGATCGACGACGACGAACGGCCGAGAGCAGTCGTCCCCGTGCTCCCCGAGACCGACGCCGACCGGCACCGCTGGGCCGAGGCGGTGATCCGGCGCGAGTCGCGCCTCGCACGACGTGCGGCGATCCGCGCGCGCCGCGTCGAGCACGCCGCCCCGACCGCGTGAACGCCGTCGGTGGTCGAGGCGGTCGGTCGTCTAGGTTGTGCGCGTGAGCGCATCACGTCCCCTCGTGATCGTCGGCGCCGGCGGGTTCGGCCGCGAGGTCGTCGACCTCGTCCGCGACATCTCGGCCGCGGGCACGGCGTACGACGTGCTGGGGCTGCTCGGCGACACGGCACCCGACCCGGGCGTGCTCGCACGGCTCGGCGTCACGTGGCTTGGCCCGACGGCGGCGATCGTGACACTCCCCCCTGCGACGGCCTACGTCGTCGCGGTCGCCGACGCCGTCGCACGCGAGACGCTCGCGGCCGAGGCCGCCGCCGCCGGGCACCAGGCGGTCACGCTCGTGCACCCGTCGGCGGTCGTCGGGTCCGACGTGCGCACGTCCGCAGGTGTCGTCGTCGCCGCGCACTGCTCGCTCACCAGTAACATCGCGATCGGCCGCCACGTGCACGTCGACCGTGCGTGCACGGTGGGGCACGATGCCGTGCTCGAGGACTTCGTGCGGCTCAACCCCGGCGCCGTCGTCAGCGGCAGCGTCACGATCCGCCGCGGCGCCACCCTCGGCACCGGCGCGGTGACGCGTCAGGGGGTCGTGATCGGCGCGGGCAGCTACGTCGGTGCGGGTGCGGCCGTCGTGTCCGACCTGCCGGACGGGGTGGTTGCCGTGGGGGTCCCGGCGCGGGTGGCCAGGGGCGTGGACGGCCGTGAGTGACCGGGCCCGTCGCGTCCTCGACCTCGTCGGCGCGGGAGCCGCAGCGGTCGTCCTCGCGCCGGTCGCGGGGGTGGTCGCGTGGAAGGTGCGCCGCGAGCTCGGGTCGCCGGTGCTCTTCCGCCAGCAGCGCGCGGGTCGCGGCGGGGTCCCTTTCACCCTGCTGAAGTTCCGCTCCATGCGCGACCGTGCCCCCGGCGAGGAGCTCTACGTGGACGACGCCGCGCGACTCACGCCGTTCGGCGCCAGGCTGCGCGCCACGAGCCTCGACGAGCTGCCGCAGCTGGTCAACGTCCTGTGCGGCGACATGGCGCTGGTGGGTCCGCGGCCGCTGCCGGTCTCCTACGTGGAGCGCTACGACGCGCGGCAGCGCCGACGGCTCGAGGTGCGCCCGGGCATCACCGGGTGGGCCCAGGTGAACGGACGCAACGCGCTCGACTGGACCTCGCGGTTCGAGCTCGACCTCTGGTACGTCGAGCACCGGTCGGTGCTCCTCGACCTGCGAGTCCTCGCGCTCACGCTCCGTGCCGTGCTGCGCCGCGAGGGCATCTCGGGTGACGGTGCAGCGACCATGAGCGAGTTCACCGGCACCGCTGCGGGCTCCGACCCCGGGCTCGACGTAGCCTGAGGTGTTCCGCCGCATCGGGGGTGGACGCCGACGACGGGACGTGCCTGGCATGCGACACCGGATCTCCGTTCGAGCCGCGAGCCGTGGTGCCGTCGCCGCCGTGGTCGTGGCCGCCGTCGCGCTGCTGGTCACGTCCCTCCCCGACGCGAGTGCCGGCGCACCCGCGCGGGACCCTGCGCCCGTCTTCGCGAACGCGCTCGACCGCGCCGTGGCCACCCTCGACAACCCCGACGGCCCCTCGGCCACGACCGTGGGGACGATTCCGGCCGCCGCTGCGACCGGCTCGGTCAGCTCGCGCATCTCGGCGGCCTCGGTCGGTCCGGCCGGCGACGGCGTGGCGGGCGACGGCTCGGAGCAGGTGCCGCGCCAGTCGTTCTCGAGAACCGCACCGATCGGCACGAAGGCGCCGTCCGCGGGTCTCACGCCGCTCACCGACATCCGCGGTGTCGCGACCACCACGCTGTCCACCGTGAAGACGCCGGCGCAGTCCGTGGAGCTGGTGCTGCGGCTCCCGGCCACGGCCGGGACCCTGGTGAGGACCATCTGGGTGGACCTGCCCACGACGATGCCGCTGGGGTATCCGAAGGCCTCGGCCGTGCTCGACGGACCGCCGCAGCGCAACCTGCCGGTCGCGTCCGTGGCGACGACGCTGGTGCCCAAGACGGTCGTGGTCGTCAAGGCCACGAAGGCCAAGAAGGCCACGAGGACGACGCCGGCCGTCAAGGCCACGAAGGCGACCACGACGATCGTGCCGCCGCACCGTCACGTCGTCGTGACGCTCAAGGCGAGCATCGCGGTCGGCAAGTCCGGCGTGCTGCGCCTCTGGCTCTCCCAGGTGACCACCCCGCCCACGGTCGGCGCCTACCACCTGCCGATCACGGTCATCGGCCTGCGCGGTGTGGTCACGGCCAAGGGCCTTGCCACCCTGGTGCTCTCGTCGCGCCCTGGCGCCGTCTGCCCCACCACCCGCGCCGCGAACGCCGTCGCGGTCGAGAACGCCAGGACCGGGTCGTCCGCCTGGACCGAGGCGGTCAGCGTCGGGTCCACCACCACCGGATACGCCGACCGTACGTCGGCCTCGTGCGGCGACGTCGTGAAGCTGCGGGTGAGCTCGAGCGCCCGCTTCTTCACCGTCTGGGCCTGGCGGATGGGCGGCTACTCCGGTCGCGGCGCCCGCCTGGTGTTCCGGACCGGACCGGTGCTCGGCGGCCCGCGCGCCGCCCCGGTGTCCGAGGCTGCCCCCGAGCCGCCGAACCAGCCCGCGAGCTCGGGGCCCGCCCAGGGTCCGATCGAGGCGCGCTGGCCGGTCTCGCTCGCGCTGCCGATCACCGGCGAGTTCACGCCGGGCGTCTACCTCCTGCAGGTGCGCGGCTCCGACGGCGGTCGCACCTGGATCCCGCTGGTCGTCAGGGACCGGGTGGGTCAGCCGCGCATCGGCGTCGTGCTCGCGTCGAACACGTGGCAGGCGTACAACTTCTGGGGCGGCGCCTCGGCCTACGTCGGTCCGGACGGTCGCGCCGAGACCCGCTCGCGCATCGTCTCCTTCGACCGGCCCTACGACGGTCGCGGCGACGGCGGCATGGTGGCCTCCGAGGTCCCGTTCGTCCGATGGGCCGAGAGCAGGGGCTACGACGTCACCTACCTCACCGACGACGACCTCGACGCCGGCGTCGGGCGGCTCCGCGCGGTGACCACGATCGTGGTCCCCGGGCACTCGGAGTACTGGACCGCGGGGATGCGCGCCAACCTCGAGTCGATGGTGCTCGCGCGGGGTGGCAACGTGGCCTTCCTGGGCGCGAACAACGTCTACTGGCGCCCGCGCAAGGAGGCCTCTCCGACCGGCCCGGGACGGCGCCTGGCCATCTACCGCATCGCCTCCCAGGATCCGGCCGGAGCCGACCCGGCGCTCTCGACCGTCCGCTGGCGCGACGCACCGATCAACAACCCGGAGCAGCGCACCCTCGGTGCTCAGTACGCCTGCCTGGGCATCGACACCGGCTTCGTGGTGCCCAACCCGCCCGACCCCGCCGCACCTGCGGGACAGGGCTGGCCGTTCGGTACCTCCGGGGTCCCCGGCGGCACGACGCTGACTCACCTCGGCTATGGCGAGGTCGACCGGGTCTGGACCGGGGCCTCGGACGTCCGGCCGGACAACGAGCGCTCGCTCGGGCAGACCTACGCGCCGTGCACCGGGGCGGTCGCGGGTCAGACGCCCGAGTGGGACATCACGGCCTACGCCACCCCCCAGGGCGGGGCGGTGCTGAGCATGGGCACCCTCGGCTGGACCTGCCAGCTCATCGGCGGCTGCGGGTACTCCCGGGGCGACCTCACGGCGATGACGTTCGTCCAGAACGTGACCTCGACGGTGCTCGACACCTTCGCGCCGGGGCCGGCCGGGGCGGTCGTCGCTGCGGCCGGCGTGCCGTGGTCGATGCTCCCCGACCCGAATGGACCGACCGGACCGACCGGACCGACCGGACCGACCGGA
>Ga0208851_1000879_pt1 | contig 11584 bp, 9 predicted proteins | sample NGESurshal092012_FD_184481 | JGI IMG/M metagenome (GOLD analysis project Ga0208851, IMG submission 184481) | Arctic peat soil microbial communities from Barrow, Alaska - NGEE Surface sample 415-2 shallow-092012 (SPAdes) | ecosystem: Environmental > Terrestrial > Soil > Wetlands > Peat ... | reverse complement strand
CATCCTCCATTCCCTCTCCGGCACGATGGCGATCAGCGAGACGTCGCTGAAGGACGTCGCCCTGATGACCATCGAGGAGCTCAACGCGCAGGGCGGACTCCTGGGCAAGAAGATCGAGCCGGTGGTCGTGGACCCTGCCTCGAACTGGCCGCTCTTCGCCGAGAAGTCCCGGCAGCTCCTGACCAAGGACAAGGTCGCCGCAGTCTTCGGCTGCTGGACCTCGGTCTCGCGAAAATCCGTGCTCCCGGTGTTCGAGGAGCTGAACGGCCTGCTCTTCTATCCCGTCCAGTACGAGGGCGAGGAGCTGAGCAAGAACGTCTTCTACACCGGCGCGGCTCCCAACCAGCAGGCCATCCCGGCGGTCGAGTACCTCATGTCGAAGGAGGGCGGCGGCGCCACGCGCTTCTTCCTGCTCGGGACCGACTACGTCTACCCGCGAACCACCAACAAGATCCTCCGCGCCTTCCTCCACAGCAAGGGCGTCGCGGACAAGGACATCCAGGAGACGTACACCCCGTTCGGTCACAGCGACTACCAGACCATCGTCGCGCAGATCAAAGCCTTCGGCTCGGGGGGGCACACCGCGGTGGTCTCCACCATCAATGGCGACTCGAACGTTCCCTTCTACAAGGAGCTGGGCAACCAGGGCCTGAAGGCGACCGACATCCCGGTGGTGGCGTTCTCCGTCGGGGAGGAGGAGCTGCGCGGCATCGACACGAAGCCCTTGGTCGGTCACCTCGCCGCCTGGAACTACTTCATGTCGCTCAAGAACAAGGAGAACTCCGCCTTCATCTCCCGGTGGAAGGCGTATGTGAAGAAGAACAACCTCGCCGGCGCGGACGGGCGCGTCACCAACGACCCGATGGAGGCGACCTACGTCGGCATCCACATGTGGGCCCAGGCGGTGAAGAAGGCCGGGACGACCAAGGTGGACGCAGTGCGCACGGCGATGGCCGGGCAGACCTTCCCCGCGCCGGCCGGCTTCACGCTGAAGATGGACGAGACCAACCACCACCTCTGGAAGCCGGTGATGATCGGCGAGATCCAGGGGAACGGGCAGTTCTCGGTGGTCTGGAAGACCAGCAAGACGGTCCGCGCCCAGCCCTGGAGCCCGTTCATCCCCGGCAATGAGAAGCGTGCCGAGCGCTGAGCACCGCCGTCCGCTCCTCTTCCTGGTCCTGCTGACGGCGCTGGGCTCCGGCGCCGCCGAGAGCACGAGCCTCGATGCCTCCACCCTGGACAGGCTGGTCAGACCCGAGTCCCGGGACGAAACCATCATCTCCCTGGTGGAGGCGGCCGACGTGCACGCTCTGCCCGTCCTCGAGGCGCTGCTCGAGGGGAACCTCTACGTCGGCCAGACGGTCCTGGTCGATCGCGACGGCACGCTCCAGGATGCGCTCACCGGTGCGCCGGCGCAGGTCGACCGAGAGCAGCTGGAGCAGGTGAGCATCAACAACCGGCTCCGTCGCACGCTACAGCGTGCGGTGGCCGCGCTCCGGCTCTTCTCCCCCTCGGCATCCGACCGGCTCGCCTCGGCGCGCGTCCTCCAGGAGGACCCCGCCCCCGAGGTCCTCCCCGCCGTGGAGAAGGCCCTCGCCGCGGAGAAGGATGCGGGCGTCAGGGAAGCGCTGCGCGCGACCGCGGCGATCCTGGCCCTGAACAGCGAGGACCCCGCCCGTCGTCTCGCCGCCGTGGGTGAGCTCCGAGGGACGTCCGGAAAGAGGCTGCTCGTGCAGCGGCTGGAGGCGGAACAGGATCCGGCGGTTCGCACCGCGCTGCAGGAGTCGATCCGGGCCGTGGACCTGGCGCAGCAGCGCGCGGCGATGGTGGGGCTCCTGTTCTCGGGGCTGAGCCTGGGCAGCATCCTCCTGCTCGCCGCCCTGGGACTCGCCATCACCTTCGGCGTGATGGGCGTCATCAACATGGCCCACGGCGAGATCCTGATGATTGGCGCATACGCGACCTGGGGCATGCAGGCGCTGTTCCGCGGTTCCAGACTGTTCGACTGGTATCTCCTCGCCGCCCTCCCGGCCTCATTCCTCGCGGCGGCCGCGGTGGGCGCGCTGCTCGAGGTGACGGTTGTCCGGCGGCTCTATGGCCGTCCGCTGGAGACGCTGCTCGCCACCTGGGGCGCGAGCCTCCTCCTGGTGCAGACGGTGCGGGTCCTCTTCGGCGCCCAGAACGTCGAGGTGTCGAACCCGCGCTGGATGTCGGGTGGCCTCACGCTGCTCCCGGACCTGGTCCTGCCTTGGAACCGGATCGTGATACTGGCATTCTCGGCCGCCGTCCTGCTCGGGATGTGGGCGCTCCTCACCCGCACTCGGCTCGGCCTCCTGGTCCGGGCGGTCACCCAGGATCGGCGGCGGGCTGCCGGCCTGGGCGTGCGCACCCCGCGGGTGGATCTCCTCGCCTTTGCCATCGGCTCCGGCATCGCCGGGCTGGGCGGATGCGCGCTCTCGCAGATCGGCAACGTCGGCCCGGAGCTCGGGCAAGGTTTCATCGTCGACTCGTTCATGGTGGTCGTGCTCGGCGGGGTGGGCAACCTCGCCGGCACCGCCATCGCAGCGGCGAGCCTGGGGGTCGTCAACAAGCTCCTCGAGCCCTGGGCTGGCGCGGTGATGGCGAAGATCGTGGTCCTGGGGTTCATCATCCTCTTCATCCAGCGCCGGCCGCAGGGGCTCTTCGCGCTCCGCGGGCGCGCGCTGGAGGAGGGGTGACCACGGTCACCGTCGCCCTCACCCCGCCGGCGATCGCACCGGCGAGCCCTCCACGGGGCCTCTACCCACGCGGGGTCTGGACGGCGATCCTCGCGGTTTACGGCGTCCTGGTCGTCGGCGTGCCCGTGCTCCACCTGCTCGTTCCCGCGGGCTCGGCCCTGCACCTCTCGGACTACACGGTCAGCCTGGTCGGGAAGATCCTCTGCTACGCCACGGTCGCGCTGGCGATGGACCTGGTGTGGGGCTACGCCGGCATTCTCTCGCTCTGTCACGGGCTGTTCTTCGCGCTCGGCGGCTACGCGATGGGCATGTACCTGATGCGGGCCATCGGCCGCGACGGCGTGTACGGCGATCCGGTGCTGCCGGACTTCATGGTGTTCCTCGACTGGAAGGAGCTGCCCTGGTTCTGGCTCGGCAGCGACCGCTTCCTCCAGCAGATGCTCCTGGTGGTGCTGGTGCCCGCGGCCCTGGCCTTCGTCTTCGGGTGGTTCGCCTTCAGATCGCGGATCCGTGGGGTGTACTTCTCGATCATCACCCAGGCACTGACCTACGCCGCGATGCTCCTCTTCTTCCGGAACCAGACCGGATTTGGTGGGAACAACGGCTTCACCGACTTCAAGCGCCTCCTGGGCTTTCCACTGGCGAGTCCGGGGACCCGGGTGGTCCTGCTGGTCCTCTCGGCCACCCTGCTGCTCGGTGCGCTCGTGCTCTGCCGCGCGCTGGTGCTCTCCAAGCTCGGGCGCGTGCTCACCGCGATCCGCGACGCCGAGGACCGGGTGCGCTTCTGCGGCTACGACCCGCCCTCGTTCAAGCTCTTCGTCTGGACGCTCTCGGCGGCCATCTGCGGGCTGGCCGGGGCGCTGTACGTGCCCCAGGTGGGCATCATCAACCCCGGGGAGATGTCGCCCGCCAGCTCGGTGGAGATCGCCATCGCCGTGGCGCTCGGTGGGCGGGGGACGCTGCTCGGCCCCATCGTCGGCGCCGCCCTGCTCCACGGGAGCAAGAGCGTGCTGACCCGGGCTTTTCCCGAGCTGTGGCTCTTCGTGCTCGGGCTGCTCTTCATCGTGGTGACTCGCTGGCTGCCACGGGGGGTGCTGGGACTCCTCTGGCGGGAGCACGACCGATGAACCTGGACAGTCCGCAGGGTCCGGTCCTCTATCTCAGTGGGGTCACCGTCACCTTCGATGGCTTCAAGGCGCTCCAGTCGCTCAGCCTGCTCGTCGAGCCGGGGGAGCTCCGCTGCGTCATCGGTCCCAATGGCGCCGGCAAGACGACCCTGATGGACGTCATCACCGGCAGGACCCGCCCGGACACCGGCGAGGTCCAGTACGGGGAGTCGAACGATCTCACCCGCATGTCCGAGGCGGAGATCGTCCACGCCGGCATCGGGCGGAAGTTCCAGAAGCCCACCATCTTCCGTGCCCACACGGTTCTGGAAAACCTCGAGCTGTCGCTGAAGACCGACAAGCGGGTGCTCCCGACCCTCCGGGCGCGACGCACGCCGGAGCAGGACGCGCGGATCGACGAGGTGCTCGAGCTGATCGGACTTCGCGGCAAGGGAGGCATCCGCGCCGATCTCCTGTCGCACGGCGAGAAGCAGTGGCTGGAGATCGGGATGCTGCTGGTCCAGGACCCCGGGCTGCTCCTGCTCGACGAGCCGGTGGCGGGCATGAGCGACGAGGAGACCGCGCGGACCGGTGAGCTGCTCCAGTCACTCGTCGGCAAGCACTCGCTGGTGGTGGTGGAGCACGACATGCACTTCGTGGAGAGCATCGCCCGCAAGGTGACCGTGCTCCACGAAGGGCGGGTCCTCGTGGAGGGGAGCATGGAGGCCATCCGGCAGGACCCCCGGGTGATCGACGTGTACCTGGGGCGCTAGATGCTGAGCGTGCGCGGGCTGGACCAGTATTACGGCGGGAGCCACACCCTTCGCGGCATCGACCTGGAGGTGCCAGAGGGAACCTGCACCGCGCTCCTGGGCCGGAACGGCGTGGGGAAGACCACGCTGCTGCGGTGCCTCGTGGGCGAGCTTCCGGTGGCAGGCGGCACCGTGCGGCTGGCGGGAGACGACGTCACCCCGCTGCCCTCCTACGAGCGAGCCCGCCGGGGGATGGGCTACGTGCCGCAGGGCCGGGAGATCTTCTCCCGCCTCACGGTGGGCGAGAACCTGGCGGTGGGCGAGTCCGCGGCGCGTGGAGCCACCGCGCCCCTCTCGGAGCTGGAGGCGCTCTTCCCGATCCTTCACACCATGCGCCACCGCCGGGGCGGCGACCTCTCCGGAGGGCAGCAGCAGCAGCTGGCCATCGCCCGGGCCCTCATCTCCCGGCCGCGGCTGCTGCTCCTGGACGAGCCCACCGAGGGCATCCAACCGTCGACCATCAAGGAGATCGGCCGGGTGCTCCGGGCGCTGCTCGAGCGACGGATGACCATCCTCCTGGTGGAGCAGTACCTGGACTTCGCGCTCGCGCTGGCGGAGCACTGCGCCGTCCTCTCCCGGGGGGAGATCGTGCTCCGGGGCCGCATCGCCGATCTGGATCCAGCGCAGGTTCGGCGGCACCTCGCCGTGTGACCTGGGCTACAAGGCGCACATGGCTCGGGGCCACCTTGCCTTCCGGCAGGCCGGGACGGGGACGGCGGTGGAGACCGCGTACGCGGAGAGCCCGCTACGGTTCCTCACGCCCCGGAACCACGGGACGGCAGCCTGGGCCTACACCAGCACGCTCGGGGGCGGGCTGGTGAACGGCGATCGGCTCGCGCTCGACATCGCCGTCGGGCCGGGTGCCCGTGCCTTCGTCTCCTCGCAGGGCCCAACCCGCGTCTTTCGCTCGGCGGCGGGCTGCACCTCCACGACCCTGGCCCGCGTGCACGAGGGCGGGATGCTCGTCCTCGCCCCGGACCCGACCGCCTGCTTCGCCGGAGCGCGGTACACCCAGACCACCGAGGTGACGCTCGCGCCCGGCGCCTCGCTCGCGCTGTGGGACGTGCTCTCCGCGGGCCGCGAGCGATGGGGCTTCACCCGGTGCAGCAGCACGCTCCGCCTCCTGCCGGTCATCGACGAGACCTGGCTGCTCGACCCGGCGCACGGCGCGATCGACGAGCGGATGGGACGCTTCGGCGCGATCGGCACACTGCTCCTCGTCGGCCCGCTGTTCGCCCCGACCGCAGACTCGATCCGCTCGGAGGTCGACGCCGGTCCGGCCACTCCGGGCGCGCCGCTGGTCGAGTCGGCGAGCCCGCTCCGCGACGGGGCGCTCGTGCTCCGCCTCGGCGCCCTCTCGGTCCAGCAGCTGGTGCGCCGGCTACGGCACCACCTCGCCACCCTTCCCTCCCTGCTCGGGGACGATCCCTGGAGGCTCGATGCATCTGTCGCCGCGTGACATCGACAAGCTCATCCTGCACGGCGCGGGCTTCCTCGCCCAGAAGCGCCTCGCCCGGGGGCTCCGGCTGAACTACCCCGAGGCGGTCGCGCTCATCTCGGCGCAGATCCTCGAGCTCATCCGCGACGGGCGGAGCGTGGCCGAGCTGATGGATCTCGGCCGCCGGATGCTCGGCCGGGCACAGGTGCTCCCGGGCGTCCCCGAGCTCATCGCCGAGGTGCAGGTCGAAGGCACCTTCCCGGACGGGACCAAGCTGGTCACGGTCCACCACCCCATCGCGCTCGAACAGGGAGACCTGGCGCTGGCCCTGCACGGCACCTTCCTCCCCATCCCGACCACCTTCCCGGCAGCGGATGCCATCCCGGTTCCGGGCGAGGTGATGGCTGCGCCCGGGGAGATCGCGCTGAATGCCGGACGCGAGACGGTGAGCCTCACCGTTCTCAACCGCGGGGACCGGCCGATCCAGGTGGGCAGCCACTACCCCTTCGCCGAGACCAACCGCGCGCTGGAGTTCGACCGGGGCCGCGCCTACGGGATGCGACTCGACATCCCGGCGGGGACCGCCGTCCGCTTCGAGCCCGGCGAGAGCAAGGCCGTGCAGCTGGTCGCCTTCGCCGGGGCCAGGGTGGTGCACGGGGGCAACGCGCTCGGCGACGGCGAGGTGACCGAGACGGGCCGCGCGCGCCTCCTGGAGGCCGTGCGGGCGCGCGACTTCCATCACCTGGAGCAGCCATGAGCCGCCGCCTCGACCGGCGCCACTACGCCGATCTGTACGGCCCCACGACCGGAGATCGCGTCCGGCTCGGCGATACCGCGCTCATCGCCGAGGTGGAGCGGGACCTGACGAGCTACGGCGACGAGTGCAAGTTCGGCGGCGGCAAGGTGCTCCGCGACGGCCAGGGGCAGAAGGCCGGAGCCCTGGACCCCGACGCGCTCGACGTCGTCGTGACCAACGCGCTGATCATCGACCACACCGGCATCTACAAGGCGGACCTGGGCATCAAGAATGGCCGGATCGCCGGCATCGGCAAGGCCGGCAACCCCGACATCATGGCGGGCGTGACCCCGGGCATGACCGTCGGCGTGACCACCGAGGCCATCGCCGGCGAGGGGCTCCTCCTCACCGCAGGCGGAATCGACAGCCACATCCACTTCATCAGCCCCCAGCAGGCCGACGAGGCGCTGGCGAGCGGCATCACCTCCTGGGTGGGCGGCGGGACGGGCCCGGCGACAGGGACCAACGCCACGACCTGCACGCCGGGCGTGTGGAACCTGGCCCGGATGCTCGAGGCGGTGGACGACATCCCGCTGAACATCGGTTTCACCGGCAAGGGGAACACCTCGCGCCCCGAGGGACTCCTGGATCAGATCCGCGCGGGTGCCATCGGCCTCAAGCTGCACGAGGACTGGGGCACGACGCCCGCCACCATCGCCTGCTGCCTCGACGTGGCCGATGCAGAGGATGTTCAGGTCACGATCCACACCGACACGCTGAACGAGTCGGGGTTCGTGGACGACTCCATCGCCGCGTTCGCCGGCCGGACCATCCACACCTACCACTCCGAGGGCGCGGGGGGCGGACACGCTCCGGACATTCTCCGGGTCTGCGGCGTTCCCCACGTGCTTCCCTCGTCCACCAACCCCACCCGACCGTTCACGGTGAACACGCTCGACGAGCACCTGGACATGCTCATGGTCTGCCACCACCTGGATCGGGAGATCCCCGAGGACGTGGCCTTCGCCGAGAGCCGCATCCGCGCCGAGACCATCGCCGCCGAGGACATCCTCCACGACCTGGGGGCGATCAGCATGATGTCCAGCGACAGCCAGGCCATGGGCCGGGTGGGCGAGGTCATCACCCGCACCTGGCAGACCGCCCACAAGATGCGCGAGCAGCGCGGCCGGCTCCCCGAGGAGCGGGGCGACAACGACAACGCCCGCATCCGCCGGTACGTCGCCAAGTACACCATCAACCCCGCCATCGCGCACGGTTTCGCGCACGAGACGGGCTCGGTCGAGGTGGGGAAGCTCGCGGACCTCGTCCTGTGGAAGCCGGGGTTCTTCGGGCTGAAGCCGGAGCTGGTCATCAAGGGCGGCTTCATCGCCTGGGCCCAGATGGGGGATGCCAACGCGTCCATCCCCACCCCCCAGCCGCTCCTCATGCGGCCGATGTTCGGGTCCCGCTCACCGGGGGCGACCAGCCTCGCGCTGGTCTCGCAGCGGGCGCTCGCCGAGGGGACGGTGGCGAAGCTCGGGCTGAAGAAGCGGCTCTCGGCGGTGCGCGACTGCCGGGGCCTCGGCAAGCGGCACATGAAGCTCAACGACGCGCTCCCCCGGCTCGAGGTGGACCCCGAATCGTACGAGGTCCGCGCGGATGGCGTCCTGCTGCGCTGCGAGCCGGCGCGCACCCTTCCCCTCGCCCAGCGGTACTCGCTCTTCTAGACGCCGATGGTCACGTGGCGCTTCCTCCAGCTCGCGGACTCGGCCTTCCCGACCGGCGGCTTCGCCCACTCGTCCGGACTCGAAGCGGCGGCGCAAGCGGGCGAGGTGGCCGACGTCGCCGCCTTCACCCGCGCAGCGCTGTGGCAAGCGGGCCTCGGTGCGCTGCCGCTCGTCCATGAGGCCTGGCGCGATCCTGCGGCGCTCGGCCTGCTCGACCGGCGCGCGGACACCTTCCTGGCGAATCACGTTGCCAACCGGGCGAGCCGCACCCAGGGCAACGCGTTTTTCGCCACCTGCGCCCGGGTGTTCCCCCGCGAGGTCCCGGCGGCACCGGACTCGCTCTGCATGCACCTCGCGCCGCTCTGGGGCGTGGTGTTCCGGGCGCTCGGGCTCTCGCTCGAAGAGACACGGACGCTCCTCCTCTGGAGCACGGCGCGGGGCGTGCTCTCCGCCGGCGTGCGCCTCGGCCTGGCGGGCACGTACGAGGCGCAGCGGATGCTCGCCGATCTCGGCCCCACGCTCGACGAGGTCGGGGCGGCGTGCGCTGGCCTGGGCCTCGAGTCCCTGGCACATCCGGCGCCACTGCTGGACCTGCTGCACGGCACACACGACCGTCTCCACTCGAGGCTGTTCCAGTCCTGACCGGAGTCCCCATGGGCCACGAAGGTGACCACACCCCCGCCGACCACCCCGGCCACTTCCATCACCGCGAGCGCCCCATGCGGCGGGACACCCGCGAGCGCGCCTTCACCGTTGGCGTGGGCGGCCCGGTGGGGAGCGGAAAGACCGCGCTGGTGCTCGCACTCTGCCGGCGGCTCCGTGACCACCTGAGCCTGGGGGTCGTGACCAACGACATCTTCACCCGGGAGGATGCAGAGTTCCTGGTGCGCAACGAGGCGCTGCCCGTCGAGCGAATCCGCGCGGTGGAGACCGGCGGATGCCCCCACGCCGCCATCCGCGAGGACATCAGCCACAATCTGCTCTCGCTCGAGCGGCTGATGATGGAGGTGCGGCCGGCGCCGGAGCTCCTGTTCGTGGAGAGCGGGGGCGACAACCTCGCCGCGCAGTACAGCCGCGAGCTCGCGGACTTCACCATCTACGTCATCGACGTGGCCGGCGGGGACAAGGTGCCTCGCAAGGGCGGCCCGGGCATCACCCAGTCCGATCTCCTGGTCATCAACAAGACCGACCTCGCGCCGCACGTGGGCGCGGACCTCGGGGTGATGGAGCGCGATGCCCGACGCATGCGGGGCCCCGGACCCACCGTCTTCGCCCAGGTGACGCACGGGGTGGGCGTGGAGGAGATCTCGGCGCACGTCCTCCGTGCGGCCGGCCTCTCCACCTAGCTAGCGCCGAGCCGAGGCGGACGGAGGCGTTCCCCGGAAGCGCGCCGGCTCGATGCGGTACTTCCGGATCTTGTAGCCGATGATGCGCTCGGTGGTTCCGAGCAGCCGCGCCGCCTTCGCCCGGTTGCCCCGCGCGCTCTTCAGCGCGTCGAGGATGAGATCCTTCTCGTACTGCTCGATGGCGTCCGACAGCGACGACTGCACCGCGGTGCCTGAAGCCTCCGCGGTCTGCAGCGTGGGTGGCAGGTCGTGCCCGTGGATGACCTGCCCGTCGCAGGTGAGCACCGCCCGCTCCAGCGTGTTCTCCAGCTCCCGGACGTTCCCCGGCCAGTGGTAGCTCACCAGCATGTCGATCGCCGGCGTGGCAATGCGCTTGATGCGCTTGTTGTGCCGGCGCGCGTACTTGATGAGGAAGTGATCGGCCAGGAGCATGACGTCCGGCCTCCGGTCGCGCAGCGGGGGGACGAAGATCGAGAACACGTTCAGCCGGTAGTAGAGGTCCTCGCGGAACTGCTTCTCCGCCATGGCCGCCTCGAGGTCCCGGTTGGTGGCGGTGATGAGCCGCACGTCCGCCTTGACGGTCTCGGTGCCCCCGAGGCGCTCGAACTCGCCTTCCTGCAGCACGCGCAGCAGCTTCACCTGCGTGGCCAGGTTGAGCTCCCCCACCTCGTCCAGGAAGAGCGTCCCTCCGTGCGCCAGCTCGAACCGCCCGCGCTTCCTGGCCTGGGCCCCGGTGAAGGCGCCCTTCTCGTAGCCGAACAGCTCGGACTCGATGAGGGTTTCGGGCAGCGCCGCGCAACTCACCTTCACGAACGGCTTCTGCGCCCGCGGCGAGTTGTAGTGGATGGCGTGGGCGATGAGCTCCTTGCCCGTTCCGGACTCGCCCCGGATCAGGACGGTGGTGTTGGTCTGCGCCACCTGGGCGATCTGCTCGTACACCTGGCGCATAGGCCCGCTGGTGCCGATGATGTTCGACAGGTCGTAGCGCTCCTCCAGCTCCGAGCGCAGATTCTTGTTCTCCGCGACCAGCCGGCTGCGCTCGTCCTCGATGGCCCGCTGGGCCCGGAGCGCCTGGGCCATCATCGCCGCCACCACCCCCAGGAACTCCATCTCGACCTGGAAGTCGCGCCCCGCGCGGAACGGCACGTCCACCACCAGGACGCCCGCCGGCTGGCGATCGAAGGCGATGGGCACACAGAGGACGGAGACCTCGGGCGCTCCGGCCCGCCGGCGCTGGAAGGCACGGTTCAGGAGCAGCGGCTCGCGGGCGCTGGCCGGGACCACCACCGGCCGCCCGCTCTGGAGGACGCGACCGATGATGCCCTCGCCCGGGCGGTAGCGCGCCCCCAGGCCCTCCTCGGAGATGGCGAGGGCGGCATCGACTTGCAGCGCGCCGGAGTCGTCGTGCAGGAGGAACACCGCGCCCCGGACGATGCCCAGCCCCTCCTCGAGCAGGTCCAGCGCCCGCTCCAGCGCCGACCGGGTCTCGCCGCCCCGGGCCAGCGCCCGGCCGATCTCGGCGAGCACGGCCAGCGCGCGTTGATCCTCCCGTGCAAGCTGCTGGGCGCGCCTGGGCACGAACGGAATCCGTACCAGGCGGGCCAGCCAGGCCGCAAGCCCGCCGCCCGGACGTTCGACGACGAGGCGATCCGGGATCAGATCTCCGCGGGGATCCAGTTCCGGACGCGGCGGCCCCCGGCCG
>Ga0208851_1000877_pt1 | contig 11584 bp, 8 predicted proteins | sample NGESurshal092012_FD_184481 | JGI IMG/M metagenome (GOLD analysis project Ga0208851, IMG submission 184481) | Arctic peat soil microbial communities from Barrow, Alaska - NGEE Surface sample 415-2 shallow-092012 (SPAdes) | ecosystem: Environmental > Terrestrial > Soil > Wetlands > Peat ... | reverse complement strand
CGGCTCGGCGGACGTCGACCTGATGCGCCGGCTGGTGTCGGTGCTCGCGGCCACGCCGCACCGGTACGTCGTGTCCATGGGCCCGCAGCACTTCGAGTACGAGCTGGCCGAGAACATGTGGGGCGCGGAGTTCCTGCCGCAGACGACGATCCTGCCGCTGGTCGACCTGGTGATCACCCACGGCGGCAACAACACGACCACCGAGGCGTTCCACTTCGGCAAGCCGATGGTCGTGCTCCCGCTGTTCTGGGACCAGTACGACAACGCTCAGCGGGTGCACGAGACCGGCTTCGGCGTGCGGCTGGCCACTTACGACTTCACCGACGCCGAGCTCACCGGGGCGATCGACCGGCTGCTGGGCGACACGGCGCTGCGGCAGCGGATGGCCGAGGAGGCGCAGCGGATCCGGGCCGCCGACGGGCGCACCGCGGCCGCCGACCTCATCGAGCAGGTCGCCCGCGCGGCCCGCGGGTGAGCCGACCGCACGACCTCGTCGACGCGGTGGCCGGGCTGGCCCCCGCAGCGGTGCTGCCGGAGCGCCGGGCCGGTGCGGCGGACCGGCTGCGGGCGCCGCTGCGCCTGGTCGATGCCCTGCCGCTGGGCGGCGCCCGGTGGTCCGCGCTGGTCGCCGACGACGCCGGTGCCTGGCTCGGCGTCCCGCTCCTGCGCGACGGCGCCGGCGTGCGGCGGGCGGTCGCCGGGGACGGCGTGTCCGCGGCGCTGCTCGAGGCGGTCGACGCGGCGGGGGGCGCGGTGAGCGCGGTGAGCGCGGTGGAGGGCAGCGGGTTCTCGCTGCACCGGCTGGCCGCGCAGGAGGGCGACCCGCCTGGACGCAGCGAACGCGCCCTCGCCGTCGACCAGACCCACGACTCGGTCGTGGTCGGGGACACGGTCGTGGTCAAGTGGTCAGTGCACCTGTCCCTGGGGGCGGAGCGGCCCCCGGCGGTGCGGCTGCTCCGCCATCTCGCCGAGGTCGGGTTCGCCGGGATGCCGGCGCCCGTGGGCTGGGTCGACTGGCGCTCCCCGGAGGACCCGGGCACCGGTGCGCTGGTCGCCGTCCTGACCGCCTTCCTCCCGGGGGCGCGGGACGGCTGGGACTGGTACGTCGACGACCTGCTCGACCACCTGGCCGGCGGCCGGACCCTGGCGGCCGCCGTCGAGCCGGCCACCGTCCTCGGCTCGCTCGTCGGCGCCCTGCACCGGGCGCTGGCCACCCCGTCCGGGTCCGAGCCGACCCCTGTGGGCGCGGCCACGCAGGCGGACGCCGGCCGCTGGCACCGGCGCGCCCTGGCTACCCTGGAGGAGGCGTTCGTGCTCAACCCGGGGATGGAGGGGGAGCGGCTGCGGGCCCGAGCCGAGTCGGCCAGGGCCGCCCTGGCGCCGCTGGCCGGGGTGGCCCCCACGCCGGTCACGCTGGTGCACGGCGACCTGCACGTGGGCCAGGTGCTGCGCCACGACGGGGGCTACGCTGTCACCGACTTCGACGGCAACCCGGTGCTCCCGCCGTCCGAGCGCTCGCTGCCGCAGCCACCCGCCAGGGACGTCGCGGGGATGCTGCGCTCGCTGGACCACGTGGGCCGCGTCGCGAACCGGCGGACGGCTGGGCGACAGGTCGGACCGGTCGACGAGTGGATCGCGGCGACCCGGACCGCCTTCCTGGCGGCCTACGACGGCCCGTTGCTCGACGAGCGGCTGCTGCGGCCGTTCGAGGTCGAGCAGGAGTGCCGCGAGCTGGTGTACGCGGCCCGGCACCTGCCGCGCTGGCGCTACGTGCCGGACGCGGCGCTGGCCGCACTGCTGCCGCTCCCGGGAGGGTGCTGATGGACCCCGCCGGATACCTCGCCGACCTCGAGCGCATCCCGGACACCCTGGCCGCGCTGGCCGACGCGCTGGACGACGGCTTCCTGCCGTTCGAGGCGCCTTCGCACGACCGCGTGCTCCTGCTCGGCATGGGGTCGTCCGCCTACGCGGCCGGGGTCGTGGCCGCGCGGCTGCGGCACGCGGGGGTGGATGCCGTGGCCGAGCTGGCGTCGTCCGATCTGCTGCCGCCGCCGGACCCGCGGACGCTGGTCGTGGCGGTGTCGGCGTCCGGCCGGTCGGCCGAGACGCTGGCCGCCACCGCCCCCCACGCCGGGGTCGCGCCGGTCGTCGCGGTCACCGAGGACCCGGCCGGCCCGCTGGCCGACCTGGCCACCGGGGTGCTGCCCCTGCTGGCCGGCCCGGAGGACGGCGGGGTGGCCTGCCGCTCCTACCGGCACACGCTGGCGGTGCTGCTCGCCCTCGCCGAGCGGCTGGCCCCCGGGGTGGCGCCGGCCCTCACGGCCGGCTGCCGGACGGCGGCGGTGGCCACAGCGCACCTGCTCGACACCCGCGACGGCTGGCTGCCGGGGGTGGCCGACCGGCTGGCCGGGCCGCAGGGGTCCTGGGTGGTCGCCCCGGCCCGCCGGCTGGCCTCGGCCCAGCAGTCCGCACTCATGCTGCGGGAGGGGCCGCGCCGGCCGTCGCACGCCTGCGAGACCGGCGACTGGAGCCACGTCGACGTCTACCTCACCAAGACGCTGGACTACCGGATGCTGCTGCTGCCCGGCTCGGCGTACCAGCCGGAGCTGATGCGCTGGGTGGCCGAGCGCGGCTCGACGGTGGTGGCGGTCGGCGCGGACGTCGAGGGTGCCGCAGCGGCGGTCCGCTACCCGGGGGACGACGTGGACGACGTCCGGCTGCTCACCGAGACGACCGTGGCCGAGCTGGTCGCGGCGCGGTGGTGGGCGGCGTCCTGACTGTGTCCTGACTGCGTCCCGACCGGTCAGTGGCCGAGGAACCGGCCGAACACCTGGGCCCGCCTGGCCGGCCGTCCGGTGCGCGCCTCGGCGCGGTCCGCGCCGGACATGACGCGCAGCCCGGTGTTCACGCCGAGGAAGCGCAGCGGCTCCGGCTCCCACCGGGGGGAGCGGTGGTTCACCCAGGGCAGCCGCAGCAGGTCGGACTCGCCGCGGTCCAGCACCAGGTCGGCCAGCGTCCGGCCAGCCAAGTTCGCCGTGCCCACGCCGTCCCCGACATACCCGCCGGCCCAGCCCAGCCCGGTGGTCCGGTCCAGGCCGACCGAGGCGTACCAGTCGCGCGGCACCCCGAGCGGGCCGCCCCACGTGTGCGTGACGGCGTGGTCGGCCACCACCGGGTACAGCTCGACCAGCACCCGTCGCAGCTCGGCGAACACGGCCGGGTCGCGATCGAACCGCGGCTCGACCGAGGAGCCGAAGTGGTAGGGCGCGCCGCGGCCGCCGAAGGCCAGCCGGTCGTCGGCCGTGCGCTGCCCGTAGATGATCAGGTGCCGGTAGTCGTTGAACGTCTCCCGGGCAGCCAGCCCGATCCGGTCCCACGCAGTCGCCGGCAGCGGCTCGGTGGCCAGCATGAGCGAGTACACCGGCGCCACGGTCCGCTGGTGGCCGGGGAGGCTGGGCGTGTAGCCCTCGGTTGCCCGGATCACGTGCGGCGCCCGGACGTCGCCGTGCGGCGTCCGCGCCACGCCCGGCTCGACGGCCAGCGCCGGGCTGCCCTCGTACAGCCGCACCCCGCGCCGCTCGACGGCGCCGGCCAGGCCGCGCACCAGCCGGGCCGGGTGGATCGCGGCGGTGTGCGGGGTGAACGTCGCGCCCAGGACGTCGGTCGCCCCCGACCGCTCGGCCGCCTCGGCGGCGGTCAGCCAGGCATAGTCCTGCTCGCCGAAGCCCCAGGCCCGGGCCTCGTCGATCTCGGCGGCGGCCCGCTGCACGTGCAGCGGCGTGCGGGCCATCCCGAGGGTTCCGCCCTTGGCCCAGTGGATGTCCATGCCCTCGGCGCCGGCCACCCGGCCGACCTCGTCGACGGTGTCGAACATGGCCCGCTGCAGCCGGATGGCGGCGTCCCTCGACGACCCCCTGGCCACCTTGGCCCAGGACGCCGGGAACAGTGCCGAGCACCAGCCGCCGTTGCGGCCGGAGGCACCGAACCCCGCGGTCTCCTTCTCCAGCACCACGATCCGCAGGGTCGGGTCGGCCACGGACAGGTAGTACGCCGTCCACAGCCCGGTGTAGCCCGCGCCGACGATGATGACGTCGGCGTCGGTCGAGCCGGGCAGCGCCGGACGGACCGGCCCGGCCAGCTCCCCGGGCAGCGTGTCCCACCACAACGACAGCGACCGGTAGGTCACCGCTTCCACCCTTCTACGGAGGCCGGCACGGGCCGGCCGGGCACGAGGTCAGGGGCCGGCACCGGCGCCCCGAACGACTCCAGGATCGGCACGGTGCCGGCCCACACCGGCAGCGCGACGTCCTCGGGCGGGTCGTCCGGCGGCCCGGCGCTGACCTTGACCGAGCACTCGTCCAGCGGCAGCGCCAGCACGGTCGTGGCGGCCAGCTCCTTGCGGGTCGGCGGCCGGACCTCGGCCCAGCGGCCCGGCAGCAGGTGCTCGGTGAGCACTCCCACGGCGGCGGTCTTCGCGGCCCCGCGCAGCACCGTGCACCGGCCCAGCACCATGACGCTGCGGTAGTGCATCGAGGACTCGAACGCCGACCGGGCGACCACCAGGCCGTCCAGCAGGGTCACGGTCAGGCAGGTGGGCGCGCCCGCGGCGAGCCCGCGGAACAGCCGCGAGCCGGTCGATCCGTGCACCAGCACGCGGTCGTCGTCCCGGGCGTAGGCCACCGGGACGACGTAGGGCTGGCCGTCGTCGTCGACCACCGCGAGGTGCGCCACCAGGCCGGCGTCCAGCACCGCGTGCAGGACCGACCGGTCGGGCACCGCCTTGTCCGGGAGCCGTCGCACCGTGGTGCGCGCGGTGGCCCCCGGAGCCGAGGCGGTCAGAGGATCGACCACGCCTCGGTGAGCACGGTGCGCAGGATCTGCTCGATCTCGTCGAACTCCGGCTGGCCGATGATCAGCGGCGGGGCCAGCTGGATCACCGGGTCGCCGCGGTCGTCGGCCCGGCAGTACAGGCCGTGGTCGAACAGCGCCTTGGAGAGGAACCCGCGCAGCAGCCGCTCGGACTCGTCCTCGTTGAAGGTCTCCTTGGTGGCCTTGTCCTTGACCATCTCGATGCCGTAGAAGTACCCGGCCCCCCGGACGTCGCCGACGATCGGCAGGTCGCGCAGCCGGTCGAGGGTGGCCTTGAACGCGGTCTCGTTGGCCAGCACGTGCTGGTTGATGCCCTCGCGCTCGAAGATGTCGAGGTTGGTCAGCGCCACCGCCGCGGACACCGGGTGCCCACCGAAGGTGTAGCCGTGCGCGAAGTAGTTGGAGCCCTTGCGGAACGGCTCGAACAGCCGGTCGCTGGCGATCATCGCGCCGATCGGGGAGTAGCCCGAGGTCATGCCCTTGGCGCAGGTGATGATGTCCGGCGTCACGCCGAATCGCTTGGTGGCGAACATCTCGCCGATCCGGCCGAACGAGGTGATGACCTCGTCGGCGACCATGAGCACGTCGTACCGGTCGCAGATCTCGCGGACCCGCTGCAGGTACCCGGGGGGCGGCGGGAAGCAGCCGCCGGAGTTCTGCACCGGTTCGATGAAGACCGCGGCCACGGTGTCCGGGCCCTCGAACTCGATCGCCTCGGCGATCCGGTCGGCCGCCCAGCGGCCGAACGCCTCCGGGTCGTCGGCGTGCTCCTGGGCCCGGTAGAAGTTGGTGTTCGGCACCTTGATGGCGCCGGGAACGAGCGGCTCGAAGTACTTCTTGGCGTCCGGGATGCCGGTGATCGACAGCGCGCCCTGCGGGGTGCCGTGGTAGGCGATCGACCGGGAGACGACCTTGTGCTTCATCGGCTTGCCGGTCAGCTTGAAGTACTGCTTGGCCAGCTTCCAGGCCGTCTCGACGGCCTCACCGCCACCGGTGGTGAAGAACACCCGGTTGAGGTCGCCCGGGGTGTACGTGGCCAGCCGCTCGGCCAGCTCGATCGCCTTCGGGTGGGCGTAGGACCACAGCGGGAAGTACGCCAGCTCGGAGGCCTGCTTGGCGGCGGCCTCGGCCAGCTCGGTCCGGCCGTGACCCAGCTGGACGACGAACAGCCCGGCCAGCCCGTCGAGGTACCTGCGGCCGGCGTCGTCCCAGATGTAGGCGCCGTCCCCCCGGACGATCACCGGGACGTGGTGTCCGGCGTCGTAGACCGAGTGCCTCGTGAAGTGCATCCACAGGTGCTCGCGGGCGGTCTCGGCGAGGCGGTCGGCCCCGCCCTCGTCGACGTACTGCGGCGTGGTGGTCATCGGGTTCCCCAGGTGTAGGTCTGCTTGTGGAGCTTCAGGTAGACGAAGGTCTCGGTCAGCCGGACGCCGGGGATGCCCCGGATCCGCTGGTTGACCAGGTCGAACAGCCGGGCGTCGTCCTCACACACCAGTTCGGCGAGGAGGTCGTACCGCCCGGCGATGATCACCAGGTAGTCGACCTCCTCCATCGCGGCCAACGTGTCGGCCACGGCCTGGACGTCGCCCTCGACCCGGATGCCCACGAGGGCTTGCCGGGCGAACCCGACGACGAGCGGGTCGGTGACGGCGACGATCTGGATCACGCCGGAGTCGACGAGCCGCTGGACGCGTTGGCGCACGGCCGCCTCGGACAGCCCCACGGCCTTGCCGATGGCGGCGTACGGACGGCGACCATCCTCCTGCAGCTGCTCGATGATCGCCTTGGCGACATGGTCGAGCACGACCCCGTGGCCGTTGCTGCGCTCCCGTCCCGCCATGGACAGCGATACTGCCGCTAGTCGTCGGGAAACACAAGTGATTCCGTTGTCTGCGTATGTTCTATGCACTGATTCCGAGGTCTGGAGGCGTCCACTCTGTCGGTTTCGTGACTTGGGCGCTACGCTCGCGGCAACGCCCGATGCCCGGGTTCCTGCCTCGTTTCCTGGAGACCCTCGTGAGTGACAAGCGTGTCCTGCGCAACTTCGTGAACGGTGAGTCCGTCGACGCCGCCGACGGCGCGACGACCGACCTGGTCAACCCCACCACCGGCGAGGTGTTCGCCACCGCCCCCTTGTCGACGGAGGCGGACGTCGACGCCGCCTACCGGGCAGCCGCGACCGCGTTCGAGGGCTGGCGGGACAGCACGCCGAGCCAGCGGCAGGCCGCGCTGCTGAAGATCGCGGACGTGCTCGAGGCGCACGCCGACGAGCTGGTGTCCCTGGAGAGCGAGAACACCGGCAAGCCGCTCGCCCTGACGATGTCGGAGGAGATCCCTCCGATGATCGACCAGATCCGGTTCTTCGCGGGTGCCGCGCGGGTGCTCGAGGGCCGCGCCGCCGGTGAGTACATGGCCGGCATGACGTCGATGGTCCGGCGCGAGCCGATCGGCGTCGTGGGCCAGGTCACCCCGTGGAACTACCCGATGATGATGGCGGTCTGGAAGTACGCCCCGGCCTTGGCCGCCGGCAACACCGTGGTGCTCAAGCCGAGCGACACCACGCCGGTGTCCACCGTGCGGATGGCCGAGCTGATCGCCGAGTCCGGCGCGCTGCCGCCCGGCGTGTTCAACGTCGTCTGCGGTGACCGGGACACCGGCCGGGCCCTGGTCGACCACCCGATCCCGCAGATGGTGGCCATCACCGGCTCGGTGCGAGCCGGCATGGAGGTCGCCGGCGGCGCCGCCAAGGACGTCAAGCGGGTGCACCTCGAGCTCGGCGGCAAGGCGCCCGTCGTCGTCTTCGACGACGCGGACATCGAGGCGGCGGCCGAGGCGATCGCCATCGCCGGCTACTTCAACGCGGGCCAGGACTGCACCGCGGCCACCCGGGTGCTCGTCTCGCCGGGCGCGTACGACGACTTCGTGGCGGCGCTCACGGCGCAGGCGCGCAACGTCGTCACCACCTACGAGCACGGCCCCGGCCACGAGGACGCGCTGCTGCCCCCGGTGAACAACGCCAACCAGCTGGCCCGGGTGTCGGCGTTCATCGACCGGCTGCCGGGTCACGCGATGATCACCACCGGTGGCGAGCGGATCGGCGACCACGGGTTCTACTTCGCGCCGACCGTGGTCTCCAACCTGCGGCAGGACGACGAGATCATCCAGAACGAGGTCTTCGGACCGGTCATCACCGTGCAGAAGTTCTCCGACGAAGCCGAGGCGCTGGCCTGGGCCAACGGCGTCAACTACGGCCTGGCGTCCTCGGTGTGGACCAAGGACTTCGGCCGGGCCATGCGGATGGCCAAGCGGCTCGACTTCGGATGCGTGTGGATCAACACCCACATCCCGCTCGTCGCCGAGATGCCGCACGGTGGCTTCAAGCACTCCGGGTACGGCAAGGACCTGTCCATGTACGGGTTCGAGGACTACACCCGGATCAAGCACGTGATGGCCAACATCAACAGCTGACCTGCGGCTGCCCCCTAGAAGGGACCCTTCTGAAGGAAGGGTCCCTTCTAAGCGTGTGGCCGCACAAACCGCACCTGCATGAAGGTGCTCAGCGGACCGTGACCGCGACGGTGGGCCAGCCGCTGGCGCCGTCCGGCTCCGGTGGCGACTGTTGCCCGGTCTGCACGTCGCCGGTGCCGTCGACGGCCCGCGCCCACAGAGTGTGGGAGCCCGGGGTCGCGTCCCAGCGGTAGACCCACTGCCGCCAGGTGTCAATGCCCGGGACGGCGGCCAGCCGGGCCGGCTGCCACGGCCCCCCGTCCACCCGGACCTCGACGGCGTCGATGCCGCGGTGCTGCGCCCAGGCGACGCCGGCCACGGCGACGGCGCCGGCGCGCAGCTGCGTGCCGGCGCCTGGGGTGTCGATGCGGGTCATCGTCTTGACCGGGCCGCGAGCCGCCCAGCCGCGGCTGACCCAGTAGGCCGTGGCGGCTGCGAACGTCGTCAGCTCGAGGTCCACGACCCACTTGGTGGCGCTGACGTAGCCGTAGAGACCGGGCACGACCATCCGCACCGGGAAGCCGTGCTCGATCGGCAGCGGCAGGCCGTCCATGCCCACCGCGAGCAGTGCGGCCCGGCCGTCCATGACCGCAGCCGTCGGGGTGCCACAGGTCCAGCCGTCCGCCGACCGGCTCAGCAGCTGGTCGGCGCCGGGGTGGACCCCGGCCTCGTCGAGCAGGTCCTTCAGCCGGGCGCCCAGCCATCGGGCGTTGCCGACATACGGGCCGCCGACCTCGTTGGACACGCAGCACAGCGTCAGGTCGGTCTCGACCAGGGGGCGGGCCAGCAGGTCGGCGTAGGTCAGCTCGATCTCCCGGTCGACCATGCCGTGGACCCGCAGCCGCCAGTCCGCGGCGACCACTCGGGGCACCACGAGCGCGGTGTCGACCCGGTAGAAGTCGTTGACCGGCGTGGTGAACGGCGTGAGCCCCGGCAGGTGCAGGTCGACGCCGGGCGGCAGCGGCGGGACGGGGGTGGCGGGGAGCGGCAGCCGGACCTCGGCCCGGGAGGCGGCCGCGTTCGACCCGCCGGCGAGCAGCCGTGCGGACCCGCCGGCGACCAGGGCTGCGGCACCGAGCCCGGCGCTGCCGAGCAGGAACGCGCGGCGGTCCCACTGCCCGTCAGTGGGGCTGGCGGCTGGGCCGGTCGCCGGACGAACGGCGGGTGACCGCGTCGTCCGCCGTTCCACCAGGAAGCGCAGCCCCCAGGCGGACACCAGCGCCCCGAGCACCGACGGCAGCACCGACAGCCAGGTCGCGTCCGGCCGGCGCACGGCGGCCAGCGCGGCGATCGCGCCGAGGGCGGCGACCGCGTACAGGGCTGCCCGCAGCCGGCTGCGGGCCAGCAACCCGACGGCCGCGGCCAGCCCGCAGAGGACGACGACGATGCCGAGCAGCAGCACCGCCTTGTCTGACGTGCCGAACCAGCGGATCGCGGCGTTCTTCAGCCACAGCGGGGTGGCGTCCACGACGGCGCCGCCGACGGCCACCACGGGCGCGGAGTCCGCACCGGTGACGACGGCGGCCAGCTGGGCGACGCCGAGACCGACCGCCGCAGCGACGACCCCGGTGAGCGTCCAGGCCCAGCGGGGGGCTTGAGGGGGGCTTGGTGGCACCCTGCCATGATGCGCGACATGACCGCCGACCTGCTGTTCCGCAAGGGCATCGTAAGAACTCAGGACGCGGCCCGCCCGGTGGCGCGGGCCCTCGCCGTCCGCGACGGGCGCGTCAGCGGACTGGACGACGAAGCCCTCGCGCAGACGGGCCCGGACACCGTCGAGGTCGACCTCGACGGCGGCGTCCTGCTCCCGTCGTTCGGCGACGGTCACGTGCACCCGCTGTGGGGCGGGGTCGAGCTGACCGAGGCGCCGGTGCGGGACGCCCGGTCGGTCGACGAGGTCGTCGCCGCGGTGCGCCGGTACGCCGCTGAGCACCCCGAGCTGGAGTGGGTCACCGGGGGCTCGTACGACCCGACCCTCGCGCCGGGCGGACTGTTCGACGCCCGCTGGCTGGACGCCGCGGTGCCCGACCGGCCGGTGTACCTCGAGTCCACCGACCACCACAGCGCGTGGGTGAACACGCCGGCGCTGCGGCGCGGCGGGGTCACCGCGGCCACGCCGGACCCCCCGGCCGCGGCCGTGGCCCGCCGGGACGACGGCGAGCCGCTGGGCACCCTCGTGGAGTGGACGGCGATGGAGCTGGTCAAGCGCCTCGTGCCGGTGCCGGACGACCCCACGAAGCGGGCCGGCCTGCAGGCCGCGACCGGGCTGCTGGCCGCGGCCGGCGTCACCTGGGCGCAGGAGGCGGCGCTGGCGCCCTCCGACGTCACGACCTACCTCGCCGCGGCGGACGCGGGTCAGCTCGCCGTCCGGGTGAACATCGCCCTGCGTGCCGAGCCGGGGGAGTGGCCGGCGCAGCTGGCGTGCTTCGCCGCCGCCAGGGCGTCGGCGCAGGGCCATCCGCAGGTGTCCGCCCGGACCGTGAAGTTCTTCGCCGACGGAGTCCTGGAGTTCGGGACCGCGGCGCTGCTCGAGCCGTACGCGAACGCGCCGTACACCTGCGGGCTCCCCGTGTGGTCGCCGCCGGAGCTGGCGCAGGCCATGGCGGCGTTCGACGCGGACGGGTTCCAGGTGCACATCCACGCCATCGGCGACGCCGGCGTCCGCGCGGCCCTCGACGCGGTCGAGCATGCCGAACGGGTCAACGGCCCTCGGGACCGGCGCGCGGTGGTCGCCCACACGCAGGTGGTCGACCCCGCCGACCTGCCCCGGTTCGCCGCGCTGGGGGTGATCGCCAACTTCGAGCCGCTGTGGGCCTGCCTCGACGACTGCCAGCTGGAGCTGACCGCGCCAAGGCTGGGCCCGGAGCGCAGCCTGCTGCAGTACCCGATGCGCGGCCTGGCCGAGGCGGGAGCCACGCTGTCGATGGGCAGCGACTGGCCGGTGTCCTCGCTGCGGCCGCTCGAGGGGCTCGCGGTCGCCGTGTCGCGGCAGAACGCGGCCGGGGAGCCGGCCGACGGCTGGATCCCCGGCCAGCGCCTCGACCCCGCCACGGCGGTGCTGGCCTATACCGCGGGCGTCGCCTACCAGGCGTTCGAGGAGGGCTCCTGGGGACGGCTGGCCGTGGGGATGCGGGCCGACCTGGTGGCGCTTTGCGCGGACCCGTTCACCGCACCCCCCGGTAAGTGGGCGTCCATCCCGGTGCGGGGA
>Ga0208851_1000874_pt1 | contig 11594 bp, 9 predicted proteins | sample NGESurshal092012_FD_184481 | JGI IMG/M metagenome (GOLD analysis project Ga0208851, IMG submission 184481) | Arctic peat soil microbial communities from Barrow, Alaska - NGEE Surface sample 415-2 shallow-092012 (SPAdes) | ecosystem: Environmental > Terrestrial > Soil > Wetlands > Peat ... | reverse complement strand
GATCCCCGCACGCGCGAGGCCAACCGAACTCGCGCGTTCCGCGGCGGGCTTCTGGGGGCGCTCAAGGGGCAGGCGATGTCCGACGTGCTCGGGCCGGGAAGCTCCGGCACCGGGATGAACCAGGCCATCGGTGGGCTCCGGGTGGGCACGGGCCCCGCCGGAACCCAGCAGGGCGTCGGGGGAATGGGGGGGCGGGGAATGGGCCTCGGAGGAGGGGGCGAGGGGCTGGGCATCGGCGGAGCCGGGACCGTGGGGCTGGGCGAGGGCTCGGGCGGCTATGGCCGGGTCGACCTCGGCGGCCGGAAGAAGGACTCGGTCCGCATCATCCCCGGTCAGACCACGGTGGTCGGCGGTCTGGCGCGCGAGGTGATTGCCCGGGTCATCCAGGAGCACCAGAGCGAGATCAAGTACTGCTACGAGACCCAGCTGAACCGGAACCCGTCTCTGGCCGGCAAGGTGACGGTGCTCTTCACCATCGACGGCAGCGGCACCGTGTCCGACGGCCAGGTGTCGGAGACCACCCTCCAGAACCAGGACACCGAGCGCTGCATGCTGGCGAAGATCCGCCGCTGGAAGTTCCCGGAGCCCGCTGGCGGAGGCGTGGTGAAGGTGAACTTCCCCTGGATCTTCAAGCCGGCCGGCGCGGAGTAGCCCCGGGCGCTCAGGGGCGGATCGCGGCGAGGACGGACTGCACGAGCACGCGCTCGGTCTGCTCGTGCATGCCCTTGGCGCCGAAGTTGTTGCTGGTGATGGCGAAGGCGACGTCGAGCTCCGGGACGAAGCCAATCTTGTTTCCGCCGTTGCCCGACATGAAGACGACCTGGACCTTCCGGTCGCGCCACGGCAGGTCCTTGAGCCACCAGAGATAGCCGTACTCCGTCTGCTCATCGATCTGCGCGTGGGGGCGAGTCGACGTGGCCACCCACTCCGGATCGAGCACCCGTGCACCCCGCCAGGCCCCGTGGTCGAGCGCGAGCTGGGCAAGCGCAAGCAGGTCTCGGCCGCGGAGCCGGAGCCCTCCTCCCGTCTGCACCGTCCCCTGGGGCGAGCGTGCCCACTGCACCCGGTCGATGCCCAGTTGAGCGAAGAGCGCCTGCTCCGCGAACCGGTCGAGCGACACTTGCACCACGCGCTCGAGCAAGAACCCGAGGGTGGAGACACCTGCCGTGCAATAGCTGAAGCTCCTTCCGTACTTGCTGTCGGCCGGGCGCGTGGCGAACGAAGGAAACCCGCGGATGGGAAGGTCGAGGAAGAACCGTGGCCAGTCCTCGACGAGGTACATCCGCTCCTCGTTCCCGCGGCTGAACTCGTTCCAGTCGTCGCACTCGAGGAGCGAGCTCATGGTGAGGAGGTCCTCGACGGTCACGCGGTCCTTCCGCGGGTCGGGGTTGGCGAACGGGCGGCGCTCCTTGAAGTAGGGCGTCACCCGGGCTCCCACACCGGGCAGGAGCTTGCGGTCGATTGCCGCGCCGACCAGGTAGCCGGTCAGGGTCTTGGTGGCCGAGCGCGTGTCGAGGAGGGTGTCCGGCCCGGCCTCTCCGAAGTAGCGCTCGAAGACCAGCGCGCCATGGCGCGCCACCAGCAGGCCCGTCAGCTTGACCAGGACGCCCGAGCGCACCTGCGCCTCGACGGCGCGGAGCGGAGCAGGCTCGACGCCGGAGGCCGCGGGGTCGGCCTCGGTCCAGGCGGCCCCGCCGGCCGCGAGGGTGACGGAGAGGAGTGCACCGGACAGCGGCATGAGAGCCCCCGAACCCAAGTCTCTCCTGGACGTCGAACCGCTGGAAGGATTGCCTAGTCCATCGGGCTGACGCCGCCGCGTGCCCCGGTGGCTGTTCCGTCCTGCTGCCGGAGCTCGTCGGCGTCGAGCTGACGCCCATCCTCGTCACCCCGGCGAAGATGCCCGGCGTCCTCGCCCTGGCCGACCTGACCCGAGCTCTGGGTCTCCGGCGCGCGCATCTGTCGGGCGAGCAGCTCCTCGCGGTCCGACCGGAGGTGCACCCCGTTGGCGTCGACGGAGGCGACGGAGGCCGCGGCGTCCACCACGATGCGCTCCTTCACCAGAGAGGTGTGCGTGAGGGAGAAATGGCCCTCTCGAAGGTCCTCGACCTTGCCGAGCTTCCGGCCGGTGACGTCGAAGACTGCCATCCCTTCACGAAGCTCTGCTTCCGAGTTCACGCAATGGCTCCAGTCCCTGCCCACAGCCGTTTCTTCGAACTTATGAAGCGGCGCTCCCCCTCGCCCGCTCGCGCCGCTGCTCGTCGTCCGGGCTGGCAGTTTATCGAGGCCTCCGCGGGTCGATGCGTGGAACGCCCGCCGGGGTCACAAACCAGGGGCCGGCCTTGCTGCTCAAGGGGGAACGTGGGGGCAGGCGGCCATCCGGTGCCGTGCCGCAAAGGCCCTGGCATCAGACCGGACACTGGCGGGTTTCAACGGAATGCGTCGCGGCCCGTCCCGACCGCACACGGAGCCCGGGCGCTCAGGAAGTTCGGCGTCAGGTGTTTCGCGAACCGCCTTGGGGAAACAGGAAGGGACGCCCGGGGCTCGCACCGGGCGGAATGCCTCGACCGGGTGACCGCTTTTGCACGCGGGAGCGCGTTGCACGTGCAAAACCGGTCGCCCACCCGGCCTGCATTGCTCGTGCAGTCGATTCCCTCGTCGCTCGCGGGTGCGAACGGGTGTCGCCCGCCGTGCAGACCGGTCCGTCCGTTGCCGGCGACTGCCCGTGCCACTCCCGGAGCGCGGGGAGGCCGCGCAGGCCGGTCCTGTGATCCAAGGTAGCCCCGTCGTCCCCGCGTCCCGCCCAAGGCGACGCGGATGTCCCGCTGAGGCGTGCCCCTTCGCTCAGCCCGAGGCGATCTGGTCCCGCTTCCGCTCGCGGTCGGCCTTGAAGCGCTCGCCGGTGGTCAGCACGCGCTTGCGCATCCGCACCGACTTGGGCGTGACCTCCACCAGCTCGTCCGGGGCGATCCACTCCAGCGCCCGCTCGAGCGACATGTCGCGCGGCGGGGTGAGGATGACGTTCTCGTCGCGGCCGGCGGCCCGGATGTTGGTCAGCTTCTTCTCGCGGCAGGCGTTGACGTTGAGATCGGAGGGGTGGGCGTTCTCGCCGATGATCATCCCCTCATAGACCTGCACCCCCGGGCCTACGAACAGGTCCCCGCGCTCCTGGATGGAGAAGAGCGCATAGGGAACGGTGTCGCCCTGGCGGTCCGAAACGATGGCCCCATTGCTGCGCTTGGGGATGTACCCGAACCACGGCTCGTACCCGTCGAACTGCGAGGACATGATGCCCTCGCCGCGGGTGATGGTGAGGAACTCGCTCCGGAAGCCGATGAGCCCGCGGGCCGGGATCCGGAAGCTGAGCCGGGTCCGGCCGCTGCCGAGCGCGCTCATGTCGGTCATCCGGCCCTTGCGGGGGCCGAGGCGCTCGGTGACTGCGCCGACGGATGCCTCGGGCACGTCGCAGACCATGAGCTCCATCGGCTCGTGAACCTGCCCGTCCACCTCGCGGGTGATCGGCTCGGGGTTGCTCGCGGTGAGCTCGTAGCCCTCGCGGCGCATGGTCTCGATGATGACCGCGAGCTGGAGCTCTCCCCGGCCCACCACCCGGAACGCATCCGGCGTGTCGGTGTCCTCCACCCGGATGGACACGTTCCGGTAGGACTCGCGGTACAGCCGCTCCCGCAGGTTCCGCGAGGTGACGTACTTCCCCTCGCGGCCGGCGAGTGGGCCGTCGTTGACCCGGAAGATCATCATCATGGTGGGCTCGTCCACCGTGATCCGAGGCAGCCCGACCGGCGACTCGGGGTCGGCCAGCGTGTCCCCGATGCTGACCTGCTCGATGCCGGCCACGCTGACCAGCTCGCCCGGGCCGGCGTCGGCGATCTCCACCCGCTTCAGGCCCGAGAAGCCGTAGAGCTTCACCACCTTGCCTGGCTCGATCTTGTTCCCGTCGCGCACGACCGCGAGCGGCGCGCCGGCGGTGATCCGTCCGGAGTGCACCCGGCCGATCGCCAGACGCCCCACGTAGTCGTCGTAGTCCAGGTTCGCCACGAGGAGCCGCAGCTTGTCCTCACCCGGGGCCGGGGCCGGGGGCGCCGGGATGTGCGAGAGGATCGACTCGAACAGCAGCCGGAGGTCCTTCCCCGGCTGGGCCAGCGAATGCGACGCCTGCCCCTGGCGCGCCACGGCGTACAGCACCGGGAAGTCGATCTGGGACTCGTCCGCGCCGAGGTCGATGTACAGAGAATAGACGAGGTCCAGGACCTCGCGGGGCCGCGCGTCCTGCCGGTCGATCTTGTTGATCACCAGCACCGTCTTGAGCCCCATCGCCAGCGCCTTGGTGAGCACGAAGCGCGTCTGGGGCAGCGGTCCCTCGGCGGCGTCCACCAGCAGGAGCACGCCGTCCACCAGCCGGAGGCCGCGCTCCACCTCACCGCCGAAGTCCGCGTGGCCGGGGGTGTCGATGATGTTGATCTGGTAGCCGCGGTACTGCACCGCAGTGTTCTTCGCGAGGATGGTGATGCCCTTCTCGCGCTCGAGATCGTTCGAGTCCATGACCCGATCGGTCAGGGTCTCATTCGAGCGAAACACGCCCGCCTGGCGCAGCATGTGATCGACCAGGGTGGTCTTGCCATGGTCGACGTGGGCCACGATGGCCACGTTCCGGATGTTCTCGCGAGGAATCATGTGGGGGCAGGCCGCGCAGTGCCGCGGCGCGGCAAGCTCTTAGCGTGCGGCCCTGTGCCTTCGCAACTTCAGGCGCGGGAAGTGTCTTCGACCACCTGCCGGATCGCCCCCTGGAGCATCTCCAGGCTGATGGGCTTGGCCACCTGGGGGACCGGAGAGCTTCGGAGGAACTCCTCGCTCCTCGGGGTGAAGGCCCCGCCGGTCATGAAGATCATCCGCCGGGCCTGGTCTGGGGCAACCCGGTTCAGCTCCTTGTAGAAGTCCTCGCCGTTCTGCTCCGGCATCATGAGGTCGGAGAGGATGACGTCGAAGCGCTCGCCGGTCTCGAGCAGGGCGAGGGCCTCCCGGACGGTGGTGAGCGCGGTGACCCGGTGCTCGCGGCGCAGGAGCCGCTGGATGGCGGTGCAGATGTACGGCTCGTCGTCCACCACCAGGAGCTTCACCCGGGTCGCGGACGGCAGCTCGGCCGCGGGGAAGATCGCCGTGGACCGCGCGGGCTGATGCGCGGGCAGGGCCACCCGGAAGGTGCTGCCCTCGCCGACCTCCGACTCGAGGAGAATCTCCCCTCCCAGCGACCGTACGATTCCCAGGCAGATGGAGAGCCCGAGCCCGGTGCCCTCGCCGACGGGCTTGGTGGTGAAGAACGGGTCGAACACCCGCGCCCGCAGCTCCTCGGGGATGCCGCGGCCGGTGTCGGACACCTCCACCACCGCGCGCCCGAGCCCATCGGTGCGGGTCCGGATGCGGATCTCATTCTCGGTCGCTGCCCCGTCGGGGATGGCCTGGGCGGCGTTCAGGAGGAGGTTCAGGAAGACCTGGCCGAGGCGCGACTCGTTGGCCTTCACCATCGGCACCGGCTGGATGTCGCGGAGCACGCGGGCCCGCTGCCGCATCTCCTTGCCGGCCATCTTCTCGGCGAAGGCGAGGACCTTCCGGACGTCCACCACCGCCGAGACGTCCTCGGAATCCACCCGGCTGAAGGCCTTCAGGTCGCGGACGATGAGCCCGATTCGCTCCACGCCCTGGCGGGTCTCGGCGACCAGCTGGAGGATCTCGTCCGTGGCGGGCCCGAGCGCCGAGCGACAGCGCTCGAGCTCGTCGGCGAGGTAGAGGACGTTGGCGTTCACGAAGGCGAGGGGGTTGTTGATCTCGTGCGCCACCCCGGCGGCCAGAGTCCCCACCGACGCCAGCCGGCTCGCCACCAGCAGCTGCGCCTGCATCGCCCGGCGCTCGCCGATGTCGCGGTGCACGGCGATGGTGGCGATGTGGCGGCCCTCGCCGTCCCGGAGCGGCACCACCGTCACCTCGCAGAACGTCTCCGAGCCGTCCTTCCGGAGCGCCACCACCTCGCGGCTCCAGCGGCCGTAGCGCCGGAGCGCCGCGAGGACCGTGGCCTGGAGGTTGTTCTCCGAGAGCTTCAGCACGTCGGACCAGGCGCGCCCCAGCACCTCGCCCTTGGCGTAGCCGAAGAGCCGCTCGGCCGAGGTGTTCCAGTCCACCACGCTGCCCTGGAGGTCCAGGAAGATGACCCCGTCGTTGAGGCTCTCGAACAGCAGCGCCTCGCGGCGGAGCTCCTGCTCCGTTTGCTTGCGGGCGCTGACGTCCATCAGCGTCCCGACGATGCGCAGCGGCGTGTCGTCCGCGTCGCGCATCACGTTGCCCTTCACCGCGACCCAGAGAGAGCCCTCGATTCCCGGACGGACGAAGCGGAACTCGGCATCGAACTGCCGCCGCCCCTGGACCGCTGCGTCGACCGCGCCGCGGATCCGCTCGCGGTCGTCGGGGTGGACGAAGTCCATCACCGGAAGCGCGGTGCGCGCGAGCGTCCCTGCAGGCGCGCCGACGACCCGCTCGACCGTCTCGTTCCAGCCGATGATCTGGTTGCGGAGATCGAGGCTGAAGGTCGCGACCTGGGCCGCGGCGAGCGCCTCGCGCAGGTTCTCGTCGCCGTCCGAGGTCTCCTTGAAGGTGAAGCGGAGCGTGCACTGGCCACCGAGCTGGACCCGGTCTCCCTCGTCGAGCCGCCCGGGTCCACCGAGCTTCGTGCCGTTGAGGTAGGTGCCGTTGGTCGAGCCGAGGTCGGTGAGCTCGAACCTCCCCTCCGACGTGCGGACGATGCGCGCGTGACGCCGCGAGACACCTTCCTCCATCAGCCGCACCTGGGCCTCGGGGCTTCGGCCGACGGTCGCCTCGTCCACGCTGAGGCGGAAGCTCCGCCCGACCGCGCCGGGCGTGGCAGCGGTGGTCACCACGAGCCACGCCGTCACCGGCTGCGGCTGGGTGGTGGGAATGGGATGGAGGGTGGTGGTGTCGTCGCTCAAGATCGCGCGGCGAGCCTCGCCAGCCGCGAAGCGTGACCGCCAGGAGCGTCGGGGGTCAAGGGGCCGCCGGTCGGCGTGCCGGCAATCCGCGGCGATGCAGGAAGTCGAGCACAGCGCGGTTCACTTCCTCCGGTCGCTCCAGAAGCGCGGTGTGGCTCCCACCTCGAACCAGGAAAAGCTCGGCAGATGGGATCTCCAGTGCCATCCGGCGCGAGAGCCAGGTGGGGGTGAAGCGATCGCGGTCGCCGGCGACGATGAGCGTGGGGACGTCGACCGCGCTGAGGTGATCCTCGGCGCCGTGCTCGGCGGCGGCCTGCATCGCCTTCACGAAGTAGCGCGGATCCATCCGCTCGATGTGCTCGAAGTAGGGCTGAAGGTCGGCGCGACGAAGCAGGCTCGCGTTGACCTCCGTCGACATCGCCACCTCCATTGCCAGGCCGCTCCGCACGCCCACCCGGGTGAGCGCCGCCGCCAGACGGGGAAAGCGCTCGGCGCCCCTGCGCAGGGAAGGCAGGGCGCGGCGCAGGAGTGTGGTGTCGTGAAACGTGTCGAGCGGGTGGCCCGGGCTCCCCGAGATGAGCACCAGGGCCCGGGTCCGCCTCGGGTGCCGCCGGTGGAACTCGAGCGCCAGCTGGACCCCCATGCTGTGCCCGCAGATCACGGCGCTGCGGACTCGGGCGGCGTCGAGCACGGCGGCGAGATCGTCCGCGAACTGCGGGATGGACGGCGCGACGCCCGGCGGCGGCAAGGGCGACTCGCCATGCCCCCGGTACTGCCAGTGCACGACGCGGTGGTGCTCGGCGAGCGCCGGCTGGAGGTATTTCCAGGCAAAGCCGTCGCACGCCAGCCCGTCGCAGAGGACGACCGTCCCGCGGCCGCGCCCCTCGACCTCCACGTGGATCTCCGCGCCATCCGGTCGCGCGACGCGGAAGGTCCTGGAGCGGCTCGCGGAGGACGGCGAGGGCATGGCGTCGCGAGTCACCGAGCCGTAGTGTAACCAGGAGCAGCGAGCACTCCCACGTGACCCACGTCCATCCCCATCCGCCCGCGTCGTTCTCGGACCATGTCGGGTCGGAGCACGCCCAGCCCTGCGACAGCCCCGGGGCGATCCGAGCCGGCGACGCGGGGCGGGCCCGGGACAGTCGGCGGATGCTGGCAGCGCTCCTGCTCACCTGCCTGATCGCCGTGGTGGAAGCGGTCGGCGGCTGGCTCACTCACTCCTTGGCCCTGCTCTCGGACGCGGGGCACATGTGGACCGACGTCTCGGCCCTCGGGCTGGCGCTGCTCGCGGCCTGGTTCGCCGGCCGGCCCGCCAACCGCAAGCGCACGTACGGGTACGTGCGGCTGGAGATCCTGAGCGCGCTGGTGAACGGCGTGCTGCTCCTGGCGATCACCGTCTTCATCGTCGTCGAGGCGCTCGAGCGGCTGAAGCACCCGGCGCAGGTCCACCTCGGTCCGATGGCCGTGGTGGCGGCGATCGGCCTGGTCGCGAACCTCGTCGCGATGGGCTTCCTTCACTCGGGCCACTCGCTGAACACCCGGTCGGCCTTTCTGCACGTGCTGGGGGACGCGCTGTCCAGCGTGGGAGTGCTGGTGGGCGCTGCGGTGATGGCCTTCAGTGGTTGGGCCTGGGTGGACCCGGCCATCTCCATCGCCATCTCGGCGGTGGTCGTCGTGGGCGGCTGGCGCGTGCTCCGCGAGGCAGTGGACGTGCTGCTGGAGACGGTGCCGCCGCACGTGGACGTGGACGGCGTGGAGAAGGCGCTCGGGTGCATCCCGCGCGTCACCGCGGTGCACGACCTGCATATCTGGACGGTCGGGAGCGGAATGGTGGCCCTGTCCGCGCACCTGGTGGTGGACGAGCCGAGCGCCTGCGAGAACGACACAATCCTGGTCGCGGCCAAGCGCGCGCTGGTGGAGCGCTTCGGCATCGACCACAGCACGTTGCAGATCGAGAGCCAGGGGTACGCCGGCACCGGAGCCGGGTAGCCGGCGGCCGTGCGCATCGTCGCCGGCACCCACCGTGGGCGTCCGCTGCTGGGCCCGAAGGGTCCGGGGCTCCGGCCAACCTCCGATCGGGTTCGCGAGTCCGTCTTCAACATGCTCGGGCAGTACTTCGATGGAGGCGAGGTCCTGGACCTCTACGCCGGGACCGGCGCGCTGGCGTTCGAGGCCCTGTCGCGAGGGGCGAGCCAGGCGGTGCTGGTGGACTCCGGCGCCGAGTCGGCGCGGCTGGTGACGGAGAATGCTCGGGCCCTGGGGCTCGAGGGGGCCATCGAGCTGCTCCGGATGCCCGTGGCGCGGGCGCTCCCCCGGCTCTCGTCCGAGGGACGGCGCTTCTCGCTCGTCTTCGCCGACCCCCCCTACGCGGTGGCCGCGGCCGAGGAGGTGGTGCGCGGGGTGGGGGAGGGGGCGCTGCTCACCGAGGGTGGGACGCTGGTGGTGGAGCACGGCCGGCGGGAGGCTGCGCCCGAGCTGCTGGCCGGGCTGGGCCGGGTGGACTCGCGGCGGTTCGGAGACACGGTGGTGAGCCTGTTCCGGTCGGCAACGGTTCCTTGACGGTCACTCGACGGAGCGATGATGCTCGTTGGCCACGTGGCCACCGCCATCTACCCGGGCTCCTTCGACCCGTTGACCAACGGGCACCTGAGCATCATCCAGCGCGGGCTCACGATGTTCGACCGGCTGGTGGTCGCCGTGCTGAACAACCCGCGGAAGCAGGCGATGTTCACGGTGGAGGAGCGGAAGCAGCTCATCCGCGAGGCGTTCCCGGACTCCCGGGTGGAGGTGGACGCGTTCCAGGGGTTGCTGGTGCACTACACCCGGCGGAAGGGCGTGCACCTCATCCTGCGCGGCCTCCGCGCGGTGTCCGACTTCGAGTACGAGTTCCAGCTCGCCAACATGAACCGCAAGCTGGACCCGGACTTCGAGACGGTCTTCATGATGACCGGGCAGGACAGCTTCTACATCTCGTCGCAGCTGGTGAGAGAGGTGGCGTCGCTGGGCGGTGACGTCTCGGAGCTGGTGCCGCCGAACGTGTTCCGGGCGCTGCGGGACAAGTTCCCGCCGAAGAACGGCGGGTGAGGGAGCGGCTCAGCGAGTCGGCGAACCGCGTGTCGCCAGCCATGATGCGCCGAGAGCGCTGCGGCCAGTCGCTCCTGCGCGGGTCCTCCGGTCGCATCCGCTGCTCGACCGAGGGCACAGCCAGAGGCCGGGGCCTTGAGTCGCGTCGGCCCGGGCTGGTACCTCTCCGACCCATGAAGCTCGCCCGCCGCCTCGCCGAGATCCAGCCGTCGCCCACCCTGGCCCTGAACGCGCGGGCAAAGGCCCTGGCCGCAGCCGGCAAGGACGTGGCCGGGCTGTCGGCAGGTGAGCCGGACTTCGACACGCCCGAGCACGTGAAGGACGCGGCCATCCAGGCGCTCCGCGAGGGCTTCACCAAGTACACCGCCACCGCGGGCATCCCCGAGCTCCGGGCGGCCATCGTCAAGAAGCTGAAAGAGGAGAACCAGCTCGACTTCGCTGCCGATCAGGTCATCGTCACCAACGGCGGCAAGCAGGCCCTCTACAACTGCTTCCAGGCGCTGCTCTCGGACGGCGACGAGGTGGTGATGTTCGCGCCCTACTGGGTGAGCTACCCCGAACAGGTGCTGCTCGCGGGCGGCCGTCCGGTCGTGGTCCCCACCCGGGTCGAGGACGGCTTCCGGCCCGACCCGGAGGCGCTGGCCCGGGCCATCACCCCACGGACGCGCGCGGTCATCTTCAACAGCCCCAGCAACCCCACCGGCGCGGTGCTCCCGGCCGAGACCCTGAAGGCGCTCGCCGGGGTCGTGGAGCGCCACCCGGACGTCCTGGTCGTCACCGACGACATCTACGAGCGGCTGCTCTACACGGGGCAGCCCTTCGTCAACGTCGCCAACGTGGCGCCGGCGCTGCGGAGCCGGACGCTGGTGGTGAACGGGATGAGCAAGGCCTATGCGATGACCGGCTGGCGGATGGGCTACGCGGCCGGACCGAAGGCGGTCATCACGGGAATGCAGCTGGTCCAGGACCAGGCCACCTCCAACGTGAACAGCATCACCCAGCGCGCGGCCCTGGCGGCGCTCACCGGGCCGCAGGAGCCCATCCAGGCGATGGTGAAGGAGTTTCACCAGCGGCGGGATCTCCTGTTCACCGGTCTGATGCAGATCCCCGGCGTCCGCTGCGCCAGGCCCGAGGGGGCCTTCTATGCCTTCCCGGACGTGAGCGCGTGGGTGGGGAAGAGCTGGAAGGGCAAGCGGCTCGGCTCCGCGCACGACATCTCGGAGCGCCTGCTGGAGGACCTCCTCGTCGCCGCCGTTCCGGGCGAGCCGTTCGGGGCGCCGGGGCACCTCCGGTTCTCGTTCGCGGCCTCGCGGGCCACGCTGGAGAAGGGCCTACAGCGGCTGCGGGACTTCGCCGCCGCGTTGACCTGAGCGGGGCTCTCCAGGGGGCCCTGGATCCGTCGGCCGGATCTGTTACAGGGACCTCTCCGATGCCCAAGCGAACCGATCTCCACAAGGTCCTGGTCATCGGATCCGGGCCGATCGTCATCGGCCAGGCCTC
>Ga0208851_1000873_pt1 | contig 11610 bp, 10 predicted proteins | sample NGESurshal092012_FD_184481 | JGI IMG/M metagenome (GOLD analysis project Ga0208851, IMG submission 184481) | Arctic peat soil microbial communities from Barrow, Alaska - NGEE Surface sample 415-2 shallow-092012 (SPAdes) | ecosystem: Environmental > Terrestrial > Soil > Wetlands > Peat ... | reverse complement strand
GCATGCGCAGCGCGTTGCGCACCAGGTCGCGGATCGAGACCGTGCCCCTGCCCTCGATGTTCGGCGGTCGCGACTCGAGGCGGACGACGTGCTCCTGGTGGAGCTGGATCTCGGCCGCGTCCTCGATCGTGATGATGCGCTCGTCGTCGGGGATGAACGACGACAGCACGTTGAGCGTCGTGGTCTTGCCGGCACCGGTACCGCCCGAGACGATGATGTTCAGCCGGCCCTCGACGCACTGCGCGAGGAACTCGATGACCGTGGTCGTGACCGATCCGAACGACACCAGGTCCTCGGCCTCGTAGGCGTCGGTGGCGAACTTGCGGATCGTGAGGGTCGGCCCGTCGATGGACAGCGGAGGGACGACGGCGTTGACGCGGCTGCCGTCGGGGAGGCGGGCGTCGACCATGGGGGAGGACTCGTCGACGCGCCGGCCCACGCGCGCCACGATCTTGTCGATCGTGCGCCGCAGGTGCGCGTCGTCGGTGAAGCGGCCCTCCGCCGGGTAGAGCTTGCCGCCACGCTCGACGTAGATCGTGGTCGGGCCGTTGACCATCACCTCGGTCACGTCCGGGTCGCGGAGGAAGGGCTCGAGCGGTCCGTAGCCGAGGATGTCGTCGGCGATCTCCTGGGCGAGCCGGGCGCGATCGGTGACGGTCAGCGGCGTCTCCTCGTGCGAGAGCACCTCCTGCAGCGTCACGCGCACCCGGCTCTCGAGCTCGTCCTCGGTGAGGCGCGAGTCGTAGAGCTGCGGCCCGAGGCTCTCGAGCAGGCTGGCGTGCACGGTGCGCTTGAGGTCCGCGAGCGGGTCGGCCGCCGAGTGACGACGGGACCGGGACGACCCGGGGTCGGCGACGGCGTCGGGCGTGGTCCCGGAACGTCCGCGGCGTGCCAGGGCGAGGCGGTCGGCGAGGCTCATGGTCTACCTCCTCCACCGGCGCGTCGTGCGCCGATCAGTGCGCATCTGCGCGGGGATGGCGTCGTCACCAGTGGTGACGACGTACTCGTCGATGAACGCGCGGATCGCAAGGCTGACAGGGTTCTTGGGCTCGTCGGACACGATGGCGACACCGCGGTTGGTCGAGGCGGGAACGTCCCGGCTCGACGGGATCTGAGCGACGATCGGTGCCTTGAGGGTCTTCTCGACCTCGGAGAGGGCGAGGCCCACCTTGGAGTCCGACCGGTTGAGCACGATCTTGAGCCGGTCGCGCGGGAAGCCGATGAGCTCGAGGGTCTCGAGGGTCAGCTTGAGGTTCTTCAGCGCCGGGATGTCGAGCGTCGCGAGGAGCGCGACCACGTCGCTGCGGTCGAACGCCGCGAGCACGTTGTCGTCGAGCGCGGGCGGGGTGTCGATGATGACGTAGTCGAACTCCTCCTTGAGGAGGTCGACGATGTGGACGACGAGCGAGGTGTCGATCAGGTCGGCGGCGCTCGGCTCCATCGGAGCCACGAGCGCCTGCAGCCCCGAGCGGTGGGAGGTGAGCAGGGAGAGCAGGGCGGGGCCGTCGAGGTCCTCCCCGATCGGCACGGCGTCGGCGATCGTGTGCGTGGGGAACAGCTGCAGCGCGATGGCGACGTCGCCGAAGGCGAGGTCGAGGTCGAGCAGCGCGACGCTCCCCTTGCCGGAGTCGGCCAGCGATGCCGCGAGGTTGGTCGCGAGCGTGGTCTTGCCGCAGCCGCCCTTCGCCGAGAACACGGTGACGACCTTGCCGCCACGGCTCACCGGCTCCCCGCCCTCGGGCCGCTCGATCTGCTCGCGCAGCCGGGTGGCGATCTCGCGCTGACGGCGTACGGCGGTGGCCAGGCCGGCGAGGTCGCGCTCCTGCACGACCTCGCGCACGCCGGAGCGCAGTGCGTCGGACAGGATCGCCGTGTCGATGCGACGGCGCACCATGACCACGCCGAGGCTCGGGCGACGCAGCCGCATCTCCTCGGCCAGGGCGAAGACGTCCTGCTGGTCGACGCTGGGCCCGAGCACGACGCAGTCCTCGAAGACGTTGACGTCGAGGTGCGACTTGAGCGCGTCGAGGCCAGGAAGGATGGCAGCGTCCGGCCCGAGGGCGCCCTTGATCGACTCGGCGCCGATGGGGTCGAACTCGACGATCGCGGTCATGACGTGGTCAGTCCTTGTCCTCGTGCCAGGTGTCCGGGCCGGGCGCTCAGCGTCACTTGAACAGGCTGTCCGCCGTGGTGCCCTGGTTGGCCGGGTCGATCTTCGAGTTCTTGTCGAGCAGGGCCATCGTGAGACCGCTGTAGGGGCTGCCGGGCGCCTTGGTCACGAACAGGATCTTCTGGAACTGGTCCTGGGTGAGGGCCAACGTCAGGATCGCAGTGGGGAGCGTCTCGGTCGAGGTGGAAGCCGAACCGCTCTGCGCCTGCCCGACCGTCGTGCTGCCCACCGCGAGGACGGGGACCTTGGGGAGCAGCACGCGGGCCACGCCGCCGGCCTTGCCGCCCACGGTCTGCGTGCCGGTCGTGAAGATGGCCACGAAGCTGCCCGGCGCGACGAACCCGGCCACCCGCTCGGGGTCACCGAGCTGCACCTGGATCGCCACGGTGCCAGCGGGGAGCGGCAGCCCCGAGGTCTGGGCCACGGCGCCCCACTGCTGGCCGATGATCTGCTGCCCGGGGTAGATCGGCACGAGCGCGACGAGGCTCTGCAGCGGGGTGGCGTCCGAGAGAGCGCCGGTGACGACGGTCGACTGCGGCACCTCCTGCTGCTCGAAGGCGCCGTTGGTCGAGGCGGTCGCGCCCGAGGTGCCCACGGCGATCTGGGACTTGGCCACCAGGACCTTCACCAGCGACTGCCCCTCCACCGCGACGTTCTTGGCGTTCTGCGCATAGAGGAACACGAGGACCGTGCCGAGGGCGGCCACCAGGAGGGCGGCGATGAGCAGGACCGTGCGTCGACCCATGAAGACCTCAAGCGACTCGCGACCGCGGGCGCGGCAGGACCGGCACCGGACGAGGGCCCCGCATCGGTCGGGTCACCCCCCGGTGGGAGTCGTCCGGTGTCGGCCGACTCCGCCACTTACGGTAGCGGGCGGTCACGGAAAGGGAATGCCTCCGCGCCGGTTAAGGGACGTTCGGCGCGGCGACCCATCCGTTCGGATGACGCAGCGTGACGATCGGGTCCGTCCTGGCGGTCGCGCTTCGTGAGCGCTGCGCGGACGGGTGCGCGGCTCAGCCGGCGGCCACCGTCGCCACGACGTGGGCCCGGGTCGTGACCTCGCCCCACAGCCGGCGGGTGCGCAGCCACGAGAGCGTCGCCCAGCACAGGAGCCCGGCGGTGACCAGGACCGGGACGGCCCACTCGTGGGTGAACGTCGAGACGGAGAACACCAGCCCGACGGTGGTCGTGACCGCGGCCAGCCGGGCCGAGTAGATCGCCATCGTGCCGGGCGGCGCGGGGGTGTCGCGGGGTCCGCGCAGCTCCGCCCGGTGCGGGCGGGTGACCGACAGCCGCATGCAGGTGGCGACCACGAGGGCGACACAGCTGATCGAGGCACCGACGACGCAGAGCAGGTCCTGCGCGTCGGGCGCGCTGTTCGCCCGGACGCCGGCGCCGACCAGCACGAGCAGCACCGAGCCGCCGACGACCTCGGCCACCACGCGCGCCTTGCTGGTGAGCACGAGGACCGGGTCGTGCGGGAGGGTCGAGATCCACAGCGCACCGGAGCCGTCGAGGGAGAGGGCGTTCACGCCGAACAGCAGCGCCGCGCCGGAGGCCACGAGCGGCGGCAGGAGGGCGATGGAGGACCAGGGCAGGCTCGCGACCGCCGCTGCGGCGACCGGGAGCACGAGCAGCACGAGCAGGCCGCGGCGCAGCGGCGCCGAGCGCCACACCGAGGCGCGGTCGACCTGGTGCAGCGCTCGCGCCGCACTGGACGGGAAGGCTCGCCGGCGCACGGGCCGCGCGAGCGGGCCGTCGATCCCCAGGTCGGCGGGTCGGCGCAGCGCCCAGTCCGCGACCCGGACCGTCAGGAGGTAGCCGACGAAGGCGGCCGTGAGCAGCACGAGGACGGTGGGCGCGGCGCCGCCGCCGTCGAGCGCGACCGCCCGCAGCTGCGCGCTCAGCACGGTCCGGGTCGGCGCGGCGTCCAGCAGCGCCCCGCCGCGGTCGGTGACCACGACCCAGGCGGCGGTCGCGAGCACGGCAGCGAGCAGCACCCACGTGGTGATACGGCCGCGTCGGGAGCGGCGTACCCCGACCAGCGCCCACCCGAGCGCCTGGCCGAGGGCCGTGCAGGCGGCCATGAACACCAGGAGCACGCCGATCGGCGGGACCGGGCCGCCGGGCCCGCGGACCGCGTACGCCGTGGCCGAGACCAGCACGAGCACCTGGATGTACCACGCGATGTTGAGCGGGGTGAGCACGAGCGAGAGGCGCACCAGGGTCGGGACGCGGACGGGGTAGGCCACGAGCTCGGCCTCGGGGATCAGCTCGAGGCCGCCTCCCGCCGAGAGTGGCGCCACGATGCAGAACAGGCCGAAGGCGAGCATGGCGCTCGGCAGCAGGGCGGCGATCTCACCCGTGCGGTCAGCCGGTCCCGACGACCCGAGCAGATCTCCGGTCGAGAGCCCCGAGGCGCTCAGGCGCCCGAGCGGGGCGCCGGCGGTGGCGACGACGGCCAGGGCGATGAGCGCGAGGGAGACGGCGCCCAGCACCGCGAGGCCGACACGGACCCGACGGGACCGGACCATCCGCCAGCGCAGGGACAGCAGGGCTGCGACCTGACCGGGTCGGCGCGCGCTCACGTGAGCAGCTCGCGGTAGCGCGCGGCCCCGGCCTCCCCGGACAGCTCCGAGGCCGGCGAGGCGGCGACGACGCTGCCGGCGCGCAGCACGACGGCCTCGTCGCAGGCCTGCACGGCCAGCTCGAGCAGGTGCGTGGAGACCAGCACGGCCGCGCCGCGCATCCGGGCCCGGCGTATCTCCTCGAGCGTCGCCTCGACGCCGAGCGGGTCGACGCCGTCGAACGGCTCGTCGAGCAGCAGCACCGCAGGCTCGTGGAACGCGGCGAGCAGGACCGACAGGCGACGGCCCATGCCGTGGGAGAACCCGGACGCGACGCGGTCCGACGCGCCGGCGAGGTCGAAGCGCTCGAGCAGGTCGCGGGCGCGGCCCTCCCACTCCGGACCCATCCCGCGCAGGCGGGCGGCGAGCTGCAGGTGCTCCCACGGCGTGGCGCGGGGGATCAGGCCGCCCACGTCCGGGCAGTAGCCGACCACCTCACGGGCCCGTCTCGGCTCGCGCGCCGCGTCGACCCCGCCCACGTGGACCACGCCGCTCGTCGGCGGCAGCACCCCGCCCAGCACACGCAGGGTGGTGGACTTGCCGGCGCCGTTGCGGCCGACCAGCGCGACCGCGCCCCCGGCCGGGACGAGCAGGTCGAGACCCTCGACCGCGTGGACCTGGCCGAAGGTCACCACGAGACCCCGGACGTCGACGGGGACGCCCGAGGGGACGACGGCGCTGCTCACGACGCACCATCCTCCCCTGTCAGGTGCCGCTGTGCGAGGCGGACCGCTGCGCCCTGCGGCGACGCTGAGCCGGACGGGTGCGTCCCGCGCGGCCGCGCTTCGCCGGCCCGCGCAGCGGCGACCTCAGCCGTACAGGGACTCGACGTCGCTCGCGAACTCCCGCATCACGATCGCACGCTTGAGCTTCATCGACGGCGTGAGCTGGCCGGAGTCCTCGGTCCAGTCGACCGGCAGGATCCGGAACCGGCGGATCGACTCCGCCTTCGACACGGCCTTGTTCGCGTCGTCGACGGCGTGCTGGACCGAGGTGACCAGGTCGGGATCGTCGAGCATGTCGGCCAGCGCGGCGGCGGGGTCCTTCCCGTGCTCGGCCTTCCAGACGGGGAAGGACTCCGGGTCGATCGTGACGAGCGCCGCGATGTAGGGACGCGCGTCGCCGACGACCATGCACTGGCTCACGATCCAGTGCGCGCGCAGCCGGTCCTCCAGCACCGCCGGGGCCACGTTCTTGCCGCCCGCGGTGACGAGCAGCTCCTTCTTGCGGCCGGTGATCGTCAGGTAGCCGTCCTCGTCGAGGGCGCCGAGGTCGCCGGAGTGGAACCACCCCTCGGCCTCGAGCACCTCTGCCGAGGCCTGCGGGTTGTTCCAGTAGCCGTCGAAGATCTGCGGCCCGGCGAGCAGCACCTCGCCGTCGTCGGCGATGCGGACGGCGGCACCGGGGAACGGCCGGCCGACCGTCCCGATCTTGAGGAGGTCCGGACGGTTCACCGTCGTCGCGCCCGCGGTCTCGGTGAGCCCGTAGCCCTCGAGGATCGTGACGCCGGTGCCGCGGAAGAAGTGGCCGAGCCGGGCACCGAGGGGAGCGCCGCCCGACACCGCCCAGCGAACCTTGCCGCCCATCGCGTCGCGCAGCTTCGAGTAGACGAGCCGGTCGAACAGAGCGTGCTGCGCCCTGAGCCACAGGCCGGCCCCACCGGCGTCGAGCGCCTCGCTGTAGGCGATGGCCACCGCGGCGGCCCGCACGAAGATCGGGCCCCTGCCGCCCTCGATCGCCTTCTGCCGCGAGCCGTTGAAGATCTTCTCGAACACGCGGGGGACCGCCAGCAGGAACGTGGGACGGAACTCGGCGAGGTCGGGCAGGAGGTTCTTGACGTCGGGGCTGTGCCCGAGGCGTACGCCGGAGCTGATGCAGGCGATCTGGATGATGCGTCCGAAGACGTGCGCGAGCGGCAGGAACAGCAGGGTCGAGCAGTCGGGGTCGGTGAAGATCTCGGGCACCGACGCGACGACGTTCTCGGCCTCGAAGGCGAAGCTCAGGTGGCTGAGCGAGCAGCCCTTAGGCCGTCCGGTCGTGCCCGAGGTGTAGATGATCGTGGCGAGATCGGTGGCGGCGACCGCGGTGCGGCGGTGCTCGAGCTCGTCGTCGTCGACCGCCGTGCCGGAGTCCCGCAGCCCCTCGAGCTCGCCGCGGTCCATCACGAGGAGGCGCATCGACGCGGGGAGGTGGTCGGCGACCTCGGCGTAGGTGGCGGCGTGCCGTTCGCTCTCGACGACGGCGGCGACGGCACCCGAGTCGGCGAGGATCCACTCGACCTGCTCGGCCGAGCTCGTCTCGTAGATGGGAACGGTGACGCCGCCGGCGAACCACACGGCGTAGTCGACGAGGGTCCACTCGTAGCGGGTGCGCGACATCAGGCCGACACGGTCGCCGACGCCGATGCCGGCGGCCACGAAGCCCTTGGCGAGCCGGCGCACCTCGTCGAGGAACTGCCCGGCGGTGACGTCGGTCCACGCGCCGTCGACGCGGCGCGAGAGCAGCACCGTGCCGGGGTGCTCGGTGCCGTGGCGCACCACGTCGTCGGAGAGTCGGGTGGCGACCGGCGTCGGGACCAGGACGGTCTCGTGGATCTCGCGCATGCGTGCTGCTCCTCGCGACTGTGTGCGGTCACCGTAGGCGTGCGGCGGGCTCGTGGCGACCGATCTCGCCCGCGAGTCGCGCCGCGTGCCAGGATCCGGGCGTGCCTTCCGTCGATCTCGTGGACGAGACCTACGTGGTGGTGGACCGGTCGACGCTCGCGGAGGTCGTCGCGGACCCGCGCCGTTGGGCGCAGTGGTGGCCCGGGCTGCGCCTGAGCGTCTTCATGGACCGCGGCCTCGACGGCATCCGCTGGTCGGTCACCGGGCGCTGGGTCGGATCGTTGGAGATCTGGCTCGAGCAGGTCGGTGACGGCGTCCTCGTGCACCACTACGCGCGTCTCGACCCGGTCGATCCCTCGACCGGCGCGGCCCGTCCCGTGCCGGACGACGTGCGCGGCCGGCGGCGCGCGGCGCGGGCGCGGGCGGCACGTGCCCGGGCCTGGAAGCGGTCGGTGTGGCAGCTCAAGGACGAGCTCGAGACCGGGCGCCTGGTGGGCACGCCGCGCACGACCCTCCCGGTGCCGGAGCGGGGAGCGGGACGGGCCGGGGAGCGCCGCGACGGCCCGGACGGTCCCTGATTCCCGCTGCCCGGGTCCCAGGTCGCGGGTCAAGGACCGTGCGTGGACTGCCGATGCAGTGGACGTGCCGATCCAGACACGCTGCCCCTCGTGCGCCGCCGCCGTCCCCTCCTTCGCGGCGTGGTGCTCGCTGTGCCACGCCGACCTGCGACCCGAGACGGAGCGGCCCGACCCCGCCGCCCCGGTTGTCGTCGCCGACGCGGTGCAGGTGGCCCTGCCGCCCGATCCCGAGCCCGAGGCCGGTGCCCCGGCGGGTCGGCACGCCGCCACGGGTGCGGTGCCCGCCGTGCGGACCGGGTCCTCGGGCGGACGCCACGCCGCGCGGCGCAGTCTCGTGGGCGCCTCGGCGTCCTCCGCCCCGTCCTCGTCGCCGTCCATGGCCCCGTCCTCGGCCTCGGCCCCGTCCTCGTCGTCGCGCCTCGCGCCCCCGGCCCCCGAGGACCTCGTGCGGCCGCACGACGACGACGTGACCCCGGACCAGGTCGACGCGCTCGCCGAGCAGATGCTGGCGCGACTCGCCGTGGCCGAGCCGCGGGACCGCCTGCTCGACCCTCGGGCGCTCCCCGGTGGGGTCTGGGCGTTCTCGGCCGCGTGCGCCCTCGGCGCGGTCGTCCTGTTCGTCGTCGTCGCGAACGTGCTGGGCCTGTTCCTCAACCGCTAGATGAGCGCCGCGCCGGTCCTGCGGCGAAGCCCGTTGCTGCCTAGGGTCGTCCTGTGCGCATCCATGTCGTGAGCGACGTCCACGGGAGCACGGAGGCCCTGGCCCGCGCCGCGGACGGAGCCGACGCACTGCTCTGCCTGGGCGACCTCGTGCTCTACCTCGACTACGCCGACTCCTCGAAGGGGATCTTCGCGGACCTCTTCGGCGCGGCGAACACCGCGCGGTTCGTCGAGCTGCGCACCGCGGGGCGCTACTCGGAGGCGCGGGCCTGGACCGCGGGCCTCTGGGACGAGGTGGTCGAGCGCGAGGGACGGGACCGCCGCTCGCTCATGGACGACCGCGTGCACGCGCAGTACGCCGAGCTGTTCGCGGCGATGCCCGAGCCGGCGTACCTCACCTACGGCAACGTCGACATCCCGGCGTTCTGGCCGGAGCACCTGCGTGCCGGGCACACCGTCCTTGACGGCGAGGTCGCCGAGATCGGCGGCCTGCGCTTCGGCTTCGTCGGCGGCGGGCTCGTGAGCCCGATGAACACGCCGTACGAGCTCGACCCCGACGTCTTCGCCGCGAAGGTCGCGGCGCTCGGCGAGGTCGACGTGCTCTGCGCCCACATCCCGCCCGCGGTCCCCGAGCTCTGCTACGACGTCGTCGCGCGCCGCTTCGAGTACGGCAGCGCCGCGATCCTCGACCACGTCCGCGAGACCCAGCCACGGATGGTGCTGTTCGGCCACGTGCACCAGCCGCTGGTCCGTCGCGCCCGCATCGGGCGCACCGAGTGCGTCAACGTGGGCCACTTCCGAGGGTCGGGACGACCGTTCTCCCTCGCCTGGTGACCCGGGTCCGCCTGCGGGCGCACGCCTGGTCCACCGAGTAAGGTCCGGCGCATGGCCGAGCGGACCGAGTCGAGCACGATCATCAACGCCACCCCCGCGCAGGTGATGGACGTCATCGCCGACCTCGCGAGCTACCCGGAGTGGAGCGACGGCGTGAAGTCGGTCGAGGTCCTCACCGAGTACGAGGACGGGCGTCCCGCGGACGCGCACTTCGTCGTCGACGCCGGCGCCATCAAGGACTCCTACTCCCTCGAGTACGACTGGGAGGAGGACCGCTCGGTCACCTGGAGGCTGACCGCGGGCCAGATGCTCAAGGCGCTCGACGGCGTCTACGAGCTCACCGACAACGGCGACGGCACGACCACGGTCGTCTACCAGCTCTCGGTCGACGTCAGCATCCCGATGATCGGGCTGATCAAGCGCAAGGCCGAGAAGGTCATCATCGACACCGCCCTGCGCGGACTCAAGGAACGGGTCGAGGGCTAGCGGGGTCTGGGGGCCGGCACCGCAGGGCGATAGGTTCGTCCCGTGCGAGTGCTGCTGGTGGCCGGCAAGGGCGGGGTCGGGAAGACGACCCTCGCCGCCGCCACCGCGATCGCCGCGGCACGCGACGGTGCGCGCACGCTCGTCGTGAGCACCGACCCGGCGCACTCCCTGACCGACGTCCTGGGCATGACGGGCTCGACCGGTCGCGCGGGGGAGTGGCGGTCCGCGTCGGAGCCGACCGCGGTCCCGGGCGCCCCGGGCGAGCTCGACGTCCTCCAGATCGACACCCGGTCGCGGCTCGACTCGTCGTGGACCTCGGTCCGCAGCACCGTCGAGGGACTGCTCGGCGGCGCCGGCGTCGATCCCCTCGTGGCGCAGGAGATCGCGGCGATCCCCGGCGTCGACGACGTGCTCGCGCTGCAGGAGGTGGGCACGCACGCTCAGGGCTACGACGCGCTCGTCGTGGACTGCGCCCCGACCGCCGAGACCCTGCGGCTGCTGGCGCTGCCCGAGGCGCTCGACCGGCTCGTCGCGCGAGGATTCCCGATCGACCGCCGCATCGCGCGGCTGCTGGGACCGGCCGGCATGACCTCCGCGTCGGTCGACGCCCTCGACGCGCTCGAGCGGGTCTCGCGCGAGCTGTCGGCCGTCCGCGCGCTCGTCACCGGTCCCGGTTCCGCGGTGCGCCTTGTGACGACGCCGGAGCGCGTCGTGCTGGCCGAGACCCACCGCGCGCGCACCACCCTCGCCATGCTCGGGCACCACGTCGACGGTGTGGTCGTGAACCGGGTCGCCGTCGGCGACGAGTGGCCCCCGCCGCTCGTCGAGCGTCACCGCGAGATGCTCGTCGCGGCGCGCGACCGGTTCGCCGACCTGCCGGTGCGCTTCGCGCCGTACTCGGGTGTCGAGCCGGTCGGCATCGACGAACTGCTGGGGCTCGCCGACGTCGTGCTCGGGACGTCGGACCCGCTCGACCTCGGTGCCCCGCGCGCGGTCACCGACGTGCGCGCCGACGGCGAGCGCTGGTTCCTCGACGTCTCGGTCCCCGGGGCGGAGCTCGCCGACCTCGACATCGCCGTGACCGAGGACGGCGACCTCGTCGTCGACCTCGGACCGCACCGCCGGGTCATCGCGCTGCCGCCGGTGCTGCGCCGATGCGAGGTCTCCGGCGCCAGCCTCGACCTCACCGACGCCGGCCAGGTCCTGCGCGTGCACTTCGACCGCGACCTGACCCGGTGGTCGGCCGGAGCACGGCCGTGACGGGGACCGACCCGCGCGCCGGACAGGAGGCCGCCCGCCTGCTCGCCGCTGCTCAGGGCTGGTTGCGCACGTCCGCGCCGCACCTCGCCCCGGTGTCGGCCGACGGCGAGCCCTGCTCGTGCCCGCTGTGCCGTGCGGTGGTCGGGCTGCGCGAGGCCGACCCCGAGTCGGTGGGCCGCTGGGTCGACTCGGCCGTCTCGGCGCTGGGCTCGCTGGTCGCCCAGGCGGGTGACCTCGCTGCCGCCGGAGCCGGCGAGGCCCAGAACGATGCTGGGGCCTGGGCTGAGGACGACGAGTCGGTCGACGAGGGCGACGCCGAGGCGCACGAGGGCGACGCCGAGGCGCAGAACGAGGACGAGGCGCAGAACGAGGACGAGGCGCAGAACGAGGAC
>Ga0208851_1000872_pt1 | contig 11624 bp, 12 predicted proteins | sample NGESurshal092012_FD_184481 | JGI IMG/M metagenome (GOLD analysis project Ga0208851, IMG submission 184481) | Arctic peat soil microbial communities from Barrow, Alaska - NGEE Surface sample 415-2 shallow-092012 (SPAdes) | ecosystem: Environmental > Terrestrial > Soil > Wetlands > Peat ... | reverse complement strand
GAGCGGCCATCGCTACGAGCAGCATGGTAACCGATTTGGCGAGGGGGAAGACGATCGAAGAGGCCTTAAAGATTACACGTAATGACGTGGCCGAGAGCCTCGAGGGGTTGCCGCCGGTGAAGATGCACTGTTCAAATCTCGCTGCAGACGCACTCCACGTGGCAATTGAAGATTACCTGAAGAAAGAAGGACGCGGCGAGTGGCTCAACGAGAAGAAGACGACGAGCGCAAAGAAGAAGTCTACAGCAAAAAAGAGGGCGAAGCGCCAGCAGGTCGGCTAACGATTACTGCTTGATAACGCTTCTATCTAAATAGGTCCTAACCTGCATTTATTCGTGCCAAAATAGCGGTAGCATCCTCGTCACCGACGAAACTTTGGACTATACCACCATTTTTTAGCAAGATCATCGTTGGATAACTACTAACTCCATGCTGGTTGTTTAGCTGAGTGTCGGCGCTCGATATCCATTGCACGGGGACCTTATTTTGAAGCTGCGCAAAGCTAGCTGAATTTTCCAAATTTGCGCAATGAGGACAGCCCGGCTCATAGAAGAATAACACACTAAAGCCTGTCGTCGGGGTTATCGTTGAGGTTGCTGAAGGGGTTGCTGAAGGGGTTGCTGAAGGGGTTGCTGAAGGGGTTGCTGAAGGGGTTGCTGTTGGAGTGACTGCATTAACACTGGAAATCGCTTTCGATGAAATCGTGTTAGTCGACGAGTTATTAGCCGTCGATGGAGTTGGTGATGCGGTTGGCCCCGTGCATCCGGCTGCTATTACGCAAAAAAGCAGCACAGCACATACTGCTAACGTTGCTGTTCTTTTTTTTATCAAACTGACACCTCGGCGAAGTGATGAGTCACTTAGGATGCAAAAAGACTTTCTTCAATATACATAAGGTTTCTGTCTAAAAACTCGTTTCACGTCACTTTCTAGGTTGTTTTCCAAGAAAGAACGCTTCAGCGCCCTTTCTCTGTGCTCGAGCTATTGCCTAACACGCTTACCCCATTATAAGTTTACATAAACGCTGCTTTGATGCCAGTAATGATGAACTGCACGCCAATGGCGAGCAGGAGCAGTCCAAGCACACGGTTGACCACTTTAAGCTCTTTTTCTCGGACGCCTCCCACGATGACGTAGGAGTGAACCATCGCATAGTAAACGACGCCTATGACGACAAAAATGGCCGCAAACACAATGGCAAACGCAGGCCAGCCCTGCCCAGCTGCGTCGCCGATGAGGACTATAACCGTCGTTATTGCTCCTGGACCGGCTATGATCGGAATGGCCAGCGGCGTTACGGCCACATCCTCCGCGTAAGCCTTTGCGCTCTGTGGGGCGGGTTGCTTGGTAAATGACACGCGTGCATAGACCATCTCCAGGCCAATCAAAAAGAGAAGAACCCCGCCTCCGATTCGAAGAGCGGCAAGCGTGATGCCAAAAAGCTGAAGGATTCCATAACCTCCAACTGCAAAGACCAGCAAAATCGCGAGCGCATATACAGAGGCGTCACGGGCTATCTTTCGCTGGTGCACGCGATCAACGTCCTTTATCAACGACACAAAAAAGAGCGTCACCGTGATGGGATCGATGAGAATGAAAATTGAAGAGAAGGTTAATAGTGCAAAGCTAAGCAAATCCATGATGTCTCTCACCAGATCAAACGTTCATCGTCAACGCAATTGTGTTAAGATTACGAGTGTATGACTGTATGACCGTTGCACATATAATGACATCCTCGGAAATCTGAGCTGCTTGGTGAGATGGTTGTGAAAAACCCACGCCCTAACGACGAAGTTAAAAGTGTTCGCGTTAGCGGCAAAGAGCACTTAAGCGTTTGTGCTCTCTCAGAAAGATTACGTGCAAGAAGTAGCAGGGTTTAACCAGTGTCATTGTCCTGCTGAAATAAATCGATAACTTTGATACAAACGCCGCTCGCAAACGTGAACGATCGCAGAGCGGTATTCAAACCAGAAACCTTTATAACAAGCTGCAAGAGTGGAGCGTACGGCGCAAGATTCTCGCGTCAAAGGACATACTTTATGAAAGTACTGGTAACAGGAGCAAGCGGGTTACTAGGCAGCGCCTTGCTTAGAATGGCATTACAAAGCGGCGTAGTCGCTGTCGCTGCTTATAACAGTCATCCTCTCAACGATGGCCTGCAGATGGATATCACTGAGCCAGCTCAGGTCCACGCTGCCATAAGTCGCGTAGCTCCGGACTACGTCATACACACTGCAGCTTTTACCGACGTCGATACGTGCGAAATCGAACCGCAACGCGCTTGGGATGTAAACGCGCTCGGCACCAAGAACGTCGCCGAGGCTTGCGAAGAGCACGGCGCGAAATTAATCTACATTTCGACCGATTACGTCTTTGATGGTGAAGATGGCCCCTATTCAGAGGAGGCGCCGACTCACCCCATAAACGTCTACGGCGAGTCAAAACTCGCCGGTGAAGGATTTGCTCTGAATAGCAGCGTCAATGCGGTTGCTCGCGTATGCGTGCTGTACGGGCCCGACAAACCCAACTTCGTCACGTGGGTGATCAACTCGCTACGCACAGATACACCTATTAACGTCGTGACGGATCAATACAACACGCCGACATACGTCGGCAACTGCGCGCGCGCCCTGCTGCGCATGTGTGAGCTTGGGCTTGTGGGCGTTTACCACGTTTGTGGGCGCGAGCAACTCAATCGATATGCCTTCGCACGTGCTATCGCGGACGTGTTTGCGTTGAATAAAAAACTTATTAACGAGACGACGACAGACACATTACAACAGCGAGCGCGACGGCCAATGAACTCCTCACTCAGAGTAGAGAGAGCTGAACGCGCCCTCGGGATGCGCCTTGCAAACGTGCACGAGGGCCTCACCCTCCTGCGGGACGAATGGCGATGAAAGGATTGTTACTTTCTGGCGGCAGTGGCACTCGACTCCGGCCGTTGACCCACAGCGGACCTAAACAACTGATCCCCGTAGCGAACAAGCCCGTGCTCATTTATGCGCTCGAGGATCTCCGAAACGCGGGCATTACTGAAGTTGGGGTTATCCTTGGACTTAACGGCAGGGAACAGGTCATGGAAAGGATCGGTGACGGGTCAGATTACGGCGTGCACGTCTCTTATATCGATCAAGGCGCTCCGCTGGGGATCGCACACGCAGTCGCGTGCGCTGAAAACTTCTTGCAGGAAGACCCGTTCGTCGTCTATCTCGGCGATAACATCTTGCGTCACGGGATTGCCCCGTTGATCGCAGAGTACGACAAGGGACAATGCGACGCGGTCATCGCGCTACAGCGCGTGCCCGACCCCGAACGATACGGTGTCGCTGAAGTTGATAAAGGCGGACGATTAATACAACTCGTTGAAAAGCCCCAAGAACCTAAGAGCGATCTAGCACTCGTGGGGGTCTACCTTTTTACCACCCCCATATTCGACGCAATTCGGCAGATCGAACCGTCGTGGCGCAACGAACTTGAGATTACCGACGCCATACAAAGGCTCATCGACACGCGCTACGTCGTAAAGCACCACATCATCCAAGGCTGGTGGAAAGACACTGGTATGCCTGAAGACATTCTCGAGGTCAACAGGCTCCTGCTTGACGACCTTGTGCCCCTCGTCGAGGGTACGGTCGAAGAGGGGGCCGTGTTAAAGGGTCGCGTTTCTATCGGCAAGAAATCGGTGCTGAAACGCGGATGCACGGTATTTGGCCCGACCATCATCGGGGAGCACTGCACCATCGATGCAGGGACGTACATCGGTCCGTACACCTCGATTGGCGATAACACGTACGTGTCTGGGGCTCACATAGAAGATTCGATCGTTATCGGAGCGAGCGTCATCACGTGCAGAGAGACAATAGTCGAGAGTTTAATCGGTGATAAAACGCAGATACGGTCGACCGACCAGAAGCTGCCCAAGGGGCATCGTCTTATTGTCGGCTCAGGATCATCGATTGACTTATAAACGACCGACCGTGGGAAAGGCGCAGGACCACAACGAAATGCCCTTATTTTAGCAAAAGTGTTATTACGTGCCCTCTTTATTAGCTTATGGTGATTTACGTGGAGGATAGCAACGCAACTATTAGCGAAGTCCTCGCGAACTTGCAGCAGATTTTCAACGGCGTTGAGTCTTTGGGTAAAGCCGTCGAGTTTGGGGACAAGGTAGCCATCCCAATCTACCAGTTCAACTTTGGTACAGGCGGCGGTGGCGGCGGCGGCGGCCGGGAAGGGCGACCGAGTTCAGGCGTAGGGTTCGCGCTCGGCGGAACAATTAGCCCCGTGGCAGTCGTCATACTTACAAAGGATGTTCCAGGCCCCCAAGGAATAAAAATACACGAATTTAAGACTAATAAGCTCGGTGAAGCGTTCGCAGAGCTCATTCCCCGTTTGTGGGAGATGATCGAGTCGCAAATGGGCAAACGGGAAAAGCTCTCGAGCGAAAAGAAAGAGAAACTGATGAATATCTGAAAGATCAAACGACGGATAATCAGAACATGCAGCAAAAAGAAGATTTAGAAAGCCTTTTAAAGACTTGTGAGTCTGCGAAAGACAGCGTCGATGCGTTTTTACGCAGCATCAATGATTATGACGCCGTGGTCGAAGAGCTCCCTGCGATCGCGAAGCCGCTCGTGCGGCGAGACTTGGAGTCGAACACAGGTATGAGCGCAGACGAATGGAAAGCGTTTTTAGAGAGGCTTGGAACGCGCTACAGCTCAATTTACGACGCAGCGCAGCGCGTGACTGGCGCGCTTGCCAACGGAGGCGACGATACAGAGGTCGCTGCGGCCACGACAACACTCAAAGAGGTTTCAGCTCCATTCACAGAAGGTGCAGATATCGCCATAGAACAACTAGAGACGATGGCGGTATACATGGAGGGTCTTCCCGACAAGATCAATATGGTACCAGAAGCGTTCCTAAAGGGGGATTCCCGCGCTGAATTAATCTCTTCCGTACCCGGACGCATCGAGCGGGCTCGAGCGTTGAAAGAGCTGCTCGAAAAGACGAAAGGGGAGCTGAGCGCAGTAGCCGGATAAGCGATGGGTTAATAACGCCTTGATTGCTGAGCTCGATTAGATAACAGCGTCCATTACAGGTCGGCGTCGTGGCCTTGAGGAGCGCTGCGCAGACACGTTCCAAAGCGTATGCTTCGAAGAGCGATTAAAGACTACTTTTTGCGCTTGAATCAGATAGTTCGTCCAAGAGCGATCCGATTACGATCCTTGAGCTCCTGCTTCTTGCCTTCGTTCCAGCTTGAAACCGCGCTCATGTAGCCAGTCACGCGGGCGATATGTTCGACGTTGTGCGAACCACAGTTGGCACATTCTTCGTGGAGACCCCCCTCGACGTATGCGTCATCAAGGCATAGCGTCAGATCGCGACCTGGCGCGAAGTATCCGATCTGCGTATTCTTGACGATGTTTAAACAGAGCTCCATGAGCCCTATTGGGTCAGGTTTCGCCTCCCCTAAGAAGATGTGTGTTAAATCTCCGCCGTCAAAGCAGTGGTAAAAGACCTCCTCGTAGCGGAGTCGATCAAAGAGGTCCACATTGGCGCTAACCGGGATATGCGTACCATTTGAGTAGTAGATGGGCAGATCGCGGGACTTGTCCTTTATATACCGTTTGATCGCTTCAGAGACGTTCCCCTCAACGACACGGCGACACTTATCCGTAAACTCAGGGTTGAGGAGATCGGCAACGGCGAGGCGTTGTGCACTCGATTCTGCAGGCGTCCGTGCCAAGGCGATCTTGATGCCGTGTTCGCTTCCAACCTGTCGGCAGTATGCCTGGAGCTCGGTCATGGCCCGTATCGCGAGTTCCCACGCTGCAGGATCCTCGTGTATGGCCGACCCGGTGTGATACTTCACGGCGTCGTTCACCCCAACCACGCCGATGGTGTAGACGAGGCTATCGAAGTCGTAGAGCTGCGGCCCTCGCTCCCCCGTGTTCGGGTCACGCGGGTGCTGCTGCAGGAACGGAAGCCGATTGCCCTTGATGAGCGGTTCCATCCACTTGCGCTTAATCAGGAAGAACTTGACGGCGCAGTCGACGAGGTTCTTGAGGTTGTCGATAAACGCGTCAGTGTCGTGTTCGGCCTTATACGCCGCACGTGGGACGTTGAGCGTGACGACGTGCCACGAGCCCATCGAGAAGTGGGCGCCGTTTCTAAAGTAGAGCTTGTCGTCAAAGTGCTGGTCTTCATCCCTATCGACCTTGAACATGTAAGCGCAACACTGGTAGCAGGAGACGCCCTTTCCAGCTCCCCGGTACTCTGGTATCATGTTGTCAAAGTAGGTCGAGCCAAACTCCGCAGAGAGCTTAAAGGCGGCCTCGTAGTTGTCTTCAAGGGTGGGAATCTCCGGGTGGCCGTAAAAAACGTCCTCGGTGCGTGGCACGATAAATGAGGGCTCGATCGCCACCTCGGGCTTCGGGAAGTTAAAAGGCTTTCCCCAGTTGTCGCCCGCAGTCATGACCTCCATAATGGCCTTAAAGCCGAGACGCACCTCGCGTTCAAACTCACCATAGGTCCTTAGGGGCGCCTGCTCGCCGTCCCAGACCTTCCCGTGCAACACGATGGGTTTATCCTTCCACAGCTCGGGGACGCCGGGAGTGAGCTGGAGACTGCTGAAGACCATCTGTCCGCCGCGCGCGATGAACACCTGCGTGAGCTCATAGACCGTCTCTTGCATGAGCTGCTTGATCTGTGTGTACTCCAAGTGCTCAAGATGGGGGGCCAAAAAGGTCAAGAAGTTGTAGAAGCCCTGTCCGCCCGCGCAGTTCGTTTGCCCGGCGGCAAGCGCCTTGACGGCGTGAAGGATGGCGACCTCGGGGCTCTTTGCAGGCCCGGCAACGGATGCATGTGCTCCGGTCCCGTCGGGCATCAGGCCGTAGTAGAGGAAATAACGCAGGTCGTAGTCAGCACAGAACGGCCGCACGTTTGCGTACTCCATGTCGTGAATGTGAAAGTCTCCCGAGCGGTGGGCGTCGCCGATGCTCTGGGGGAGCATGAGTAGCACTTGCTGCTTGCTCAGCTTGTCATGTTTCTTCTTGGCCGACGTTTCGGGGTTTGCAGTCAGATTAGAGTTCTCATTTGCCTCGAACCCCTCGCCGTGGTCAATGCGGTAAGCATCGTAGAGGGACGTTCCCACTCGTGAGCACGCACGCGCCCACTCGCCGAACCCCTCCTCAAGCAAGACGACATTGACAAACTCACGAATCAGCGGTCCGCTCAGTTCGTGCACGTCCATCGGTTTGATCTTCTTCTCAACGATATCCGCGATGCGTCGCGCCTCAGCACGCTTCATGCCACGCTTCCCATAAAACGTCTGCGCGAGCGCCGTTTCACGAAGTAGCTGCTTTACGATCGCTTCGCTGTTCCACGGCAGGATAAACCCGTCACTCGTCCGGACGTTGGGCATGTCTTCAGCCTGTTCGCCAAAGAGCGTCGTCTGGAGGCTGCGGGGTTGAAGCATCGGGAGCAATGACTTCTTCGAGGTGTTATTTCTCTTTCGTGTAGATATGGCCATTCGCCCACCTTTTTATGACTAATATCGCAGGAGCGTAACGCAGTCAGTTCGTTTGGTAATAAATGTCAAACTCTCATTTAGACGGATAGTTGCACAATTATGTGTCGATGCATGACGGGAAAAACTCCCGCCGAATATGTCTCCTGCTAACGGTGTAATAGTTGATGCTTATTACGTTACTCCATACAATACGATAGTAAATTAATGTTGGGATTTGTATCGCATTCATAACCCCTGCTATCGCTGGCTTTCAGTGAGCTGTTTGGAAGCGAAAGATCCGCCTTTCTTAGTCTCTCTCGCCACGGTGACGTTTTCTTTGCTCCTGCGAGCGCTCGAAGAGCTTATGACGCTTTCCCTTTGTTTTCTCGTCGCACGTCAGCCACACGGCTAAGCCCTGAAACAAGCACTGAGCGGCAAGCGTGCAAAATTGAGACCGTTTGTCGTTGGACGCTTATCGACTTCGCGGTACTAGCGGGATCGGGCATAGAGAACGTGTTTATGGCTAAATCAGGACTGAACCCCTTTATACTCTCATCGTCAACGTTCAGGGCGCGCCAGCGGAGCACGTCGCTGGCTAAACGCTCGACGTGAACCGATGGCAGCGCATAGCGTTTTAGTCGCCGTCGGTAGGAGGAATGGGCCGTCCGGCTTTGAGCGTCCCAATACGCCTGGACATGATCGGGCGCTCGCACATTCGTCGTTTTATAACGTGACGCGTCACACGCACATACATCTACATCGTGATTGAGCTGGTAAGAGTTCGGAGCGAATAAAAAACGACCGCACTTTACACACCCGAATACCGCGAGTTTAACGTGCCGTTTTCCGTGAACCTGTGCCATCTACCCTCCTGTCTGATCAGAACAAAAGCGAAAACGATTTAAATCAGGTAGACGGTACAAAGAACGGAGGTGTGGGGGCTTTGGCGTCTTTCAATCCCTAGCTGAAGCCCTTCGTCTACCCCTCGCTATGCTTTCGCGTGACCTTTTTTGAGCCCGACTTTATCCTGAGCCCTTATGGTGACACTGCTATTGGCTGCTAAGATTATAAACACTTCTCTCAACTAACAAGGAGAACATCGATCAGCAACGCGCTTTTTAAGCTTTTTGTTCACGTGATAATGGAAAATTAGAGCTTGCTGTGGTCAATAACAAAAAAGCTCCCCTAAATGGCTTCCAAAGAGAAACAAGAGTGTTGAGCTTGGGCGTAACGCTACACCTTTCCTGCCGCTGCGACTCTAGCACCGCAACAAGCTCAAGATTATATCGATATTCAATTTATCGTTGGGGAAAAGCTCCTCAAACGTCAAGAACGTGTCTTTGACCTGCAGCACCGGTGCCATCGTCGTAAAGACGCCCTTCATAAGCAGAGTCGTCCGCGACTGCGGCGAGTCCATGTCGTGCTCTTCAAATGAGATGCCGTGCTCTAGAAGCGATTTTTTTAGGACGGTGCAGTTGGGACAGACGGGCAGCGTATATACGTTCACGGTTTGTTTCGTTTCAGATGTCATCACAGAAGTCCTTTCAATGCTCACTTTTATAAAGCCTTTCACATTCAGATATGTCCTTTCTTGCTGACTCGCTTTGATGCGCCTCTGATAGCGTTGCTACAAGCAGAGACCGCTTAGAGCTTCATCATTCTCATTTAGTGCGCTTAACCGAGCATCGTGTAACCGGGGAAGGTAATTAAGGTTGCGCAGAAAACAGGATCCTCAGTAAACTGCTTTTGCCGATTTACAGCGCTTAAAACAGCGCTTGAGACGTGCTGAGACTAAGCTAGCAACGCCTTCCTTACTTCACGTGCGTTTCCCTGGCTCGTTAGCACTCCCACAAGGTCGAGAGCAAAATCAATAGCAGTTCCCGGTCCCTGGCTCGTGATGATCTTGCCGTGGTGCACCACTCGCTCTTCGACGCGTTGCGCGCCCGCTATTTCGATTCCTGGATAGCACGTCGCCGTTGCCCCTTCCATTATACCTGCGACGCCGAGCACGTGCGGCGCAGCGCAAATCGCACCAACGTACTTACCGGAGTCGTATGCTCTACGTATCAGCTTCAAAACGCGTTGATCGCGTTCCAGGTTAATATAACCGGGATTCCCTCCCGGAAGGACCAAGGCGTCATACGTTGTAACGTCATCGATTGAGAGATCTGTCATCATCTTGATCCCGTGGCCACCTTCTATAGGCGAAGGAGCTATGCCAGCAAGCTGGACTGAGATACCTGCACGGCGAAGGATGTCAACGATCGTGACTGTCTCGAGTTCCTCAAACCCTGGGGCAAGAAGGACAACTACGTTCATGGGCCTCTCTCTTGCCTCTAGGCTCTTAAGTGTTGTTGACTCATGTAACGGAACATACGCCCCCCATTAGAAGTCAACGAGCGCAGGCTGCTTCTGCCCTTCAAAACAATCGAAACTGTAAAAACAGTTCACACAGGTCAAATTACGTCGCCGCGATTCGTTTCGTGCAAAAGATCGCGGTGGTTCGTCCATTTTTGCGCAGGTCATTTTTTCCGACAACCAATGCTATAAGTAAGGCTGCTCATCCTCTGTCGAGGCAGTAGGATGCTCGAGATAATAGTTCAAGAGGTTAGAGGGGCGTGCCCGGTGCATTCAAAGGGGGATCGCATCGTCATTAGCGGGCCTAATATCGTATTAGCGGAAAGCGACGCGCTCTGCACCCACGCGCTCTCAACCCTTCTCCACTACACGACCGTCCTCGAACATACGTGGTGCCCTGTTGATCTCGGCCTGACAACGCCCGAAGACCCTGCGCATGCCTATATGCAGTGTGTAGACCCGGGGCCGCCGTATACGAAAGGTGGAACGGTCATCTTTAGGTGTCAGCAAATAGCAGGTAAATAAGAGTATGTCAGAGCACGTTTGTGCCGAAAGACGGATCTTTTCACCATCTGTTACCGTTGCACCGACGCATAACTAAGGCTTCGTACTGCTTAGCAAGCAGACGGGCAGTGTTGTACGACGGCGTGCTTTAGGGTTTCGGCAGCATTCAAGCTCGCGACTGCGAAAGAACTGGAACAAAAAACGTTTATTGGTTTCGAACGCACTTACTACCGCTTCTTGTGTGGAGGAAAGCAGTGCGAATGGCGTCGCGAAAATTGGAGTCAATGCTTGTCACGGCTATGATAGCAACGGTTCTCGTAAGCGGCTGTCTGTCTTCACTTCCGTTAGGCTCCACACCGACAGCCACGCCGCAAGATTTATCAGTATCGTACGATGCTTCCTTCGTTCTGAGCGGCTGGCATGCTATTAGTAAATTCACTCAGATAAAGCCCAAAACCTATGTGGGCGCTTATGCAGATGCAAAAGGGCAAAAATGGAACTTCACAGTCGAACTATTTTCAGCCGAAAACAATTCATACGGCAGGTATTTCGAGCTCATGAAAAAGAGGAGTGACGAGGGGTACATCAAAACGACCGAATCGAAGATAGCGCTCGGAACCGGTCAAACTGTATTCGGGAGAATTGACGAGAAATGGTACGGCTACAAAGCAAGCGATTCAGCAAACCCCGCATTATATGCGTTGTTCTTTGGGTATGATGAGACCGCTGAAAGCTGGGTGGTAGCAACTGCTGCAAGCGGTGCGACGATCATAACACAGACTACTACCGCGTTGTCTTGACTGCCCGCTTAATGTAAAAAAGCGCCGACCTAAAACAGAAGGACAACAATGGGATTGACCGCTACCGTTTTCACTTTCAGTGTGGATAAACGCGGCGTGGGCAGACCCGCATCGGTATGCAGATACGTTTCTGAACTAGTAAGCGTAACTGGATTCCTTCCACCCGTACGTATCGTGAAGACTCATCCATGTCCGAATCTTCGCGACTATTAGATAGACGTGATTCCGGGCCCGCTCCGGGATTGTAACGTCGTTCATTCGATCCTGGAGATATTGAAATGCCTCACCACTGTGAGAGCACCTTTGCATGAGCTTTTCGACGGCGTTCTCCGCACCCTTGCCCGACAAGTCGCCGAGTTCAAATAGCAACTCATCCACTTCGGCCAAGTCTTTTAACATCACAAAAAGATTAAAACCGCTTAAAATAACGGTTTGGTAAGCACAGC
>Ga0208851_1000871_pt1 | contig 11628 bp, 10 predicted proteins | sample NGESurshal092012_FD_184481 | JGI IMG/M metagenome (GOLD analysis project Ga0208851, IMG submission 184481) | Arctic peat soil microbial communities from Barrow, Alaska - NGEE Surface sample 415-2 shallow-092012 (SPAdes) | ecosystem: Environmental > Terrestrial > Soil > Wetlands > Peat ... | reverse complement strand
CAGGAGGTCCGGGAGATCATGTTCGACCCGCTCGTCTGATCGCCTGAGACGCGTCGGGCTGTGGCTTCGGCTGCTCCAGACCGGTCAGATGATGGCGTCCCTCACCAGTTGCATGGAGATCACCTGCACGAACTGCTCGATCAACTCCTGCGTGCTGCTCGAGCGGGTGGAGGTCGTCGTCGCCGCCGACCACACGACCGATGCCGTGTCGACCTCGAACACCCGTGTGTCCGCGAGCACGTTCTCCGTGACTGTGACCCGCGGCGGAGTGGTCGTGACCCACATCGTGTTGTAGTAGCCGGCGAAGCCGCGCCAGCCCGGCCCCCAGCCGGCGTTTCGGCCCCAGCCCGGTCCCCAGGCCGGGCCCATCACCATGCCGGGCGAGACGTTGACCTGCGTGGTCACGTTGATGATGCGCGTGACGATCCCGAAGGCGACACCGGCACGGGCCACCGCGTCGTGCAGGCGCGTTTCGTCGACCGGGCCGTCCTCGGGAAGGAAGCGGTAGGACTGCACCGCCTCGACACCCCGTGCGCCGAGGACGGCGACCATGCGGTCTTCGTAGATGCGACGCGCAGCCGAGTCGCGCACCACGCCGAACACCATGACGCTGCGCACAGCGCGCTTGCCGGCGAACTCGGGCTTGACCCATTGCGCATCGATCGTCGTGGGCGTGGCGCAGCTGCCGAGAAGGAGCGCCGTTGCGAGGGCGAGGGCAGCACCGATGAGGGACTTCCACATGAATGGTCTCCAATCAGCTCGACGTCAGCGGGCCGGAAGGGCTTCCCCTTCTCGATGCCCAGCGATCGCCACCAGTGCGGCACCGATGCCGAGAACCTGCGCGCAACGGTTTCCTTCGATCATCGCGTCGCTCCTGGACTCGTCCGAGGGGTTGCAACGATAGACGAGGCGGTGAGGTCCCCGGGGGGAGATCTCTCAGCTAACAGCGAAGAGGTGGGCGGCGGGGACGACCGCCTCCGGGTCCTGGCCGAGGACGATGAAGGACTGCCCAGCAAGGGCGGCCGGCCGAGTTGAGTTGACATAACGCATCTTATCGGACGCTAACCGCGTCTAGCCGCGGGAGCGACGCGGAGTCTTCGCGGGAGACCCGCCAGGTCCCCTGGGGTCGTCCGGCCGCCAGGGCACCCCACGCTTGCGCTCGATGTACTCGCGGATGAGGCGACGAACCATCTGCGATGGCGTCACGTCCTCCTCGGCGCAGAGCTGCTCGAACACCGCCTTCTTCCCCGGGTCGATCAGGATGGTGAGGCGGGCGGTGCGATCCTCGATTGGCATTGAAGGCGCCTCGGGTGATAATACGATGGAAATGGTCGCAGCGCCATCCCTTACCGTCCTGCTGGCGCTGGTCGCCGGGTGGATGACGCTGGGGCTGGCAGGGCTCATCCGACCGCACCACGTTGGCCTCGTCGGGCGGGCTCTCTTCCCCCTTGGGGCGCTGATCGGGCTCGGAGTCGCGCTGGTTGGCCTTGCGGCGCTCCGGCCTGACCGGCTCGCTGAGCAGCTCGTGCTCCCGCTGGGTCTCCCGGACCTCCCGTTTCACCTGAGACTCGACGCCCTCTCGGGCTTCTTCCTGCTCTTGCAGGGAGCCGTAGGAGCCGGAATCTCGATCTTCGCCGCGGGCTACTTCCGCGCGGGCGAAGGAACCGCACCCGGACTCCTCTGCCTGCAGTACCACGTGTTCCTCGCCAGCATGGTCCTGGTGGTGGTGGCCGACGACGCCTACTTCTTCATGGTGGCGTGGGAGACCATGGCACTCAGCTCGTACTTCCTGGTCACCACCCAGCACAGGATTCCCGAGATTCGCCGGGCGGGGTTCCTGTACCTGCTCATCGCCCACGTCGGCGCGATCAGCATCCTGCTCAGCTTTGGCGTTCTCCAGGGTGGCAGCTGGAAGTTCACCTTCGATGCGATGCGGGGGCCCACGCTGTCGCCCGCATGGGCCACCGTGGCCTTCCTGCTCGCGCTGGTCGGGTTCGGTGCCAAGGCCGGCCTGGTGCCGCTGCACGTCTGGCTGCCCGAGGCCCACCCCGCGGCACCGTCGCCGGTCTCGGCCCTGATGAGCGGGTTGATGCTCAAGACCGCGGTGTACGGCGTGCTGCGGGTGAGCTTCGACCTGCTCCACAGCGGTCTCTGGTGGTGGGGTGCCCTGGTCCTGGCGATCGGGCTGTTCACCGGGCTCTTCGGGGTGGTCTTCGCCGCGGTCCAGACCGACATGAAGAGGCTACTCGCCTATTCCTCGATCGAGAACGTGGGGCTGATCTTCAGCGGCATCGGGCTGGCGATTCTCTTCCGCGCCTTCGATTTGCGGCTCTTCGCCGCTCTCGCGCTGAGCGCCGCCCTCATCCATACGCTCAACCACGCCTTCTTCAAGAGCCTGCTGTTCCTCGCCACCGGCTCGGTGCTCCATGCCACCGGCGAGCGCAACCTCGGAAAGCTCGGCGGGCTGATCCGCCGCATGCCCTGGGTGGCGGTGCTGGCCCTGGTGGGGACGCTGGCCATCGCCGGCCTTCCACCGCTCAACGGCTTCGTCTCCGAGTGGCTGCTGCTCCAAGCGTTCCTTTCCACCCCGCGCATCCCGCAGCCATTCGTCAACATGCTGATACCGCTCGGAGCCGCTGCCCTCGCTCTGACCGCCGCGCTCTCGGCGTACGTGATGGTGAAGTTCTACGGGGTGATCTTCCTTGGACAGCCGCGGGAACCGGCGCTGATGAAGGCCCACGATGCGGGGCGTCTCCAGAGACTAGGCCTCGTCTGGCTCGCGGCGGGCTGCGTCGTGCTGGGCGCGTTCCCCCAGCTGGCTCTGACGGCGACCGCGGGGATCACCCGCGCGGCCGTGGGGGACGCTGTCCGTATGGGCTCGTGGGCATTCGTCGCGCCGCTGGCGCCGGGACAGGCGTCCTACAGCGGGGTGCTGCTCTGGGTCGGGATCCTGGGCGTCGTCGCAGTGACCTTCGTGCTCGTGCGCCGCCTTTACCACGGTCGGGTGCGGCGGACGGCACCCTGGGACTGCGGTGATCCCTGGCAGACGCCGCGGATGCAGGACACCGCGGAAGGCTTCGGGCAGCCGATCCGTCACATCTTCGGCTCGGCGTTCCGGATCGATCGCGAGCTCCCGTCCCCGTGGGACAGCGCCCCGCGATACCGCGTCCAGATTGAGGATCGGATCTGGCGCGCGCTCTATCTTCCGCTCGGTCGCGGCGTGCAGCGGCTGGCCGACGCGGTGGCTGTCATCCAGGGCGGGCGGCTGGCCATCTACCTGCTCTACGCATTCCTCACCCTCATCGCTCTTCTGGTGTTCGTGCTGTGACCGCCGCGCCCCTGGTCCGCCAAGCTGCCGAGGTGGTGCTGGCCATGTCGCTGGCGCCCCTCTTCATCGGGTGGATCGCCCAGTGCCGGGCGTGGCTCCAGAATCGCTCTGCGCCGCCGCTCCTCCAGCCCTGGCGCACGCTCCGCAAGCTTTTCTGGAAGGACGCGACGCTCGCCGAGCATGCCTCGCCGCTGTTTCGGCTGACGCCGTACGTTCTGTTCGGAACGATGGTTCTCGCCGCCGCCATCATCCCCACGGTGGCGACCAATCTCCCCTTCGCGTGGGTCGCGGACGCCATTGCCCTGGTCGGCCTGTTCGCCACCGCCCGGGTCTTCATCTCACTCGCGGCGATGGACATCGGCACCGCCTTCGGGACCCTCGGCGCGCGGCGGGAGATGATGGTCGGCTTCCTCGCCGAACCGGCGCTGCTGATGGTGTTCTTCAACGCCTTCCTGATTTCGGGGAGCACGGCTCTGCCCAGCGTCGTCGAGCGGCTGGCCGCTCCGCCGTTCATCATCTACCCGAGCCTCGCCTTCGCCGGCGTGGCCTTCGTGATGGTGCTCCTCGCCGAGAACGCGCGCCTGCCCATCGACAACCCGGCGACGCATCTGGAGCTGACGATGATCCACGAGGCGATGGTGCTGGAGTACTCGGCCCGTCACCTGGCCCTGGTCGAATGGGCGTCGGCGCTGAAGCTCTTTAACTATGCCTGCCTTGGCTTTGCCCTCTTCGTACCCTGGGGCCTGGCCTCCCGCGACTCCGGCCCGGGGGCGGTGCTGGTGGCGGTAGTGGCCCTGCTCCTCAAGCTGGGGGCGGCAGGCGCAGTGCTCGCGCTAGTGGAGACCGTGTCCGCCAAGCTGCGCATCTTCCGTGCACCCGAGTTCCTGGCGATGGCCTTCCTGCTCGCGGTCCTCGGCCTGCTCGTACACCTCCTGCTGGGAGCATGATGGTGCCACCGCCCAGCTTCACCGCGCAGCTCCTGAATCTCTTCGCCGCCGGCCTGCTGCTGATCTCCTTCGCCATGCTCTCGCAGCGGAGGACGCGGAGCCTGATTCTTCTCTTCGGTCTGCAGGGGGCGATCCTCGTCGCCTCCACCACCCTGGTGGCGTACAGCGCGGGGCTGCGGCACCTCTACTTTTCGGCGGGGCTGACCCTGGTCCTCAAGGTCTGCCTCCTCCCGTGGATCCTCCTCCGGCTCGTCGACCGCCTCGAGGCCCAGTGGGACAGCGAGCCGCTGATCAACATTCCCACCACCATGCTCATCGGTGTGGGGCTGGTCATCTTTGCTTTCGGCCTGGCCCAGCCGATCAGCGCGCTCGCCACCACCATCACCCGGAACACCCTCGGCATTGCGCTGGCGATCATCCTCCTGGCGTTCGTGATGATGATTACGCGGCGAAAGGCAGTGACCCAGGTGATGGGATTCCTGGCGATGGAGAACGGCCTCTTCTTCGCCGCGACCAGCGCGACCTACGGCATGCCGATGGTCGTCGAGCTCGGGATCGCCCTCGACGTCTTGGTGGGCGTCTTCATCCTGGGGATCTTCTTCTTCCAGATCCGCGAACAGTTCGAGAGTCTCGATCTTCAACACCTCGAGAACCTCAAGGAGGAGTGAGGTGGAGCTACTTCTCGTCCTCGGGGTTCCCCTTTTGGGCGCGGTGGTCCTGGCGCTTTTCGGCGCCCGGCGTCACGCCGCCGAGGTGAACGCCCTCATGAGCTTCGGCACGCTGGTCTCGGCGGCGATGCTCGTCCTACGGGTCATCCGCCACGGTCCAATGCTGGTGTGGCACGAGCAGTTCTTCATCGACCCGTTCAACGTCTTTCTAGTGGCGCTCACCGCGTTCGTGGGGTTCACCACCGCGCTCTTCTCCCGCCCCTACATGCGGATCGAGGAGCACAACGGCCGGATCACCCCGGGGCGGCTGCGCCTTTACCACAGCATGTACCAGCTCTTCATGGCGGCGATGCTGCTCGCCCTGCTGACCAACAACATGGGGCTGCTCTGGGTGGCGATGGAGGCGGCGACACTCTCCACGGTCCTCCTCGTCTCGCTCTACCGCACCCGGGCGAGCCTCGAGGCGGCCTGGAAGTACTTCATCCTCTGCGGTGTGGGGATCGCCCAGGCGCTCTTCGGGACCATCCTCCTCTACTTCGCCGCCGAGGGCCTACTGGGCGGGGAAGGGATGGCGGCTCTTCTCTGGACCCGCCTGGACGCCATCAAAGGACAGCTCGAGCCGACCGTGCTCGGGCTCGCGTTCGTCTTCCTCCTGGTGGGGTACGGGACCAAGGTCGGGCTGGCGCCGCTCCACAACTGGCTCCCCGACGCGCATGCCGAGGGACCGACACCCGTCTCGGCCGTGCTGTCCGGACTCCTGCTCAACGTCGCGCTCTACGCTGTCGTTCGCTGCAAGGTGCTCGTCGAGGGGTCAATTCAGCATCTGCCCGGCCGGATGCTGATGGGGTTCGGGCTGCTCTCAGCAATCTTGGCCGCGTTCTTCCTCTGGCGGCAGGGCGACATCAAGCGGCTCTTCGCCTACTCGTCCATCGAACACATGGGGATTGTGACCTTCGCCTTCGGCATGGGGGGGCCGGTCGCGAACTTCGCCGCCCTCCTCCACATGACGGTGCACTCCCTGACCAAGTCGGCAATCTTCTTCGCCGCCGGTCACGCGTCCCAGACCGCGGGCACCCAGCGCATCGACGGAATCCGCGGCCTGCTCGTTCTCAGCCCGACGATGGGGTGGGGGTTGATGCTGGGCGCGCTGGCCATCCTGGGGCTTCCGCCGTTCGGCGTTTTCGCCAGCGAGTTCCTCATCCTCACCACCGCGATGCGGGACCACCCCTGGGCAACGCCGATCCTCCTGACCGCCCTGGGAGTGGCCTTCGCGGCGATCTTCGGCCGCGTGCAGGCAATGGTGTTCGGTGAAATCGAGGGACGTCCGCTGTCCCATTCACCGGCTCTGCTGCCGGTCTTCGCCCACTTGGCGATCGTCCTCATGCTGGGCGTCTACATGCCCCCCGCGCTCGCCGAGTGGTACCGGCTCGCCGCGCGGCTGATCGGCTGACCGATGACGCCCCTCCCCCTGTCGATCGATTCCACGTCGCTCCCGTCGAACGTCCCGGCACGCTTGGGGGTGGTCGATCGCGAGCAGTGGCTCGCCCTCGCCAGCGCGATGAAGAGCGCCGGAGCCGTCCTCCTCTCGCTGTGGGGCACTGACGACCGGGACCGCGACGGGCGATTCCGCGTCCGCGCCGCATACCTGCTGCGCCACGAGGTGGTTGTGGTCGAGCACCCGATGCCGGCCACGGCGCCCTCGTACCCGGGCCTGGAGGACCGGTTCCCGGTGGCCGCTCGGCTACAGCGTACCACCGCCGATCTGCTGGGGGTGGTCGCGGAGGGCGGTGATGGGCGGGGTTGGGTCCAGCACGGGCGGTGGTCGAGGCAGGCCTTCCCGCTCCGGCGCGACTCCGATCCCGTCCCGCGAACGGCTGCCTCCGAGCCCTACCGCTTCGTCTCGGTCTCCGGGGACGGAGTGCACGAGATCCCGGTTGGTCCGGTTCACGCCGGCACAATCGAACCAGGAGGCTTCCGCTTCTCGGTCGTGGGCGAGAAGGTGCTCCGGCTCGAGCAGCGCCTCGGCTACACGCACAAGGGAGTGGCACGGCGCTTCGAGCAGCTCTCGCAGCGGGAAGGGCATCGACTCGCGGCGCGCCTCTCGGGGGACTCAGCCGTGGCCTTCTCCTGGGCCTACTGCGCGGCGCTGGAGTCCATTACCGGTACCCCCGTGCCGCCTCGCGCCGCCGCCTTGCGGGCCCTGGCGCTCGAGCGCGAGCGGATCGCCAACCACCTCGGAGATCTCGGGGCGCTGGGCAATGATGCCGGGTTCGCCGCCGGCCTTGCCCAGTTCTCCCGTCTCAAGGAGGACCTCCTCCGGGAGAACGCCCGGGCGCTGGGGGCCCGCTATCTCCTCGACTGGGTCGTCCCGGGCGGTGTGGCAACGGACCTGGCTTCGGAGAGAATGGGCGTCGAGGCGGCGCAGCTCGCAGCGCTGGAGGCCACCGTCCTCGAGCTGAAGACGCTGTATGACGAGCACCCCGGGCTCCAGGACCGGTTTCGCGAGGCGGGTCGACTGAGCGCGGAGGTGGTCGAGAAGCTCGGCGCGGTGGGACTGGCGGCGCGCGCCTCGGGCATGGGTCAGGATCTCCGGATCGACATGCCCTGGCCACCGTATGACTGGCTCGAGCCGAGGCTCATCCAGCAATCCACCGGAGACGTGGCAGCACGGGTACAGGTGCGGTTCGGTGAGCTGCTGGAGTCGATCCGCCTGTGCCAGACGCTGCTGGCTCGGCTGCCGGATGGCGCCATCCGGGTCGAGGTTCCGATCGCCTCGCCCGATCGCCTGGGCCTGGGGCTCATTGAGGGGTGGCGCGGGCCGGTGATGATCGCTCTTCACTGCGGAGCGGAGGGGGCGATCCGGCGCTGCCACGGCCACGACCCCTCGTGGCAGAACTGGCCGCTCCTGGAGCACGCCATCCTGGACAACATCGTCCCGGACTTCCCGCTCATCAACAAGTCGTTCAACCTCTCGTACAGCGGCCACGACGGGTGAGGTGATCGATGCTCGATCTGCTGAGACGTATTCTCCGCACCGGGATCGTCAGCGAACGGCTTCCCGCGCCGGGCGAGCCGCCGGTCGACACGCGCGGATTGCAGGAAGCGCTGCTGGGAGTGCTGGGCCGTGCGCTCTGCATTCGCCACGTCGACGCCGGGTCGTGTAACGGCTGCGAGCTGGAGATCCACGCGCTGAACAACCCCTACTACAACCTCGAGGGAGCGGGCATCCGCTTTGTGGCCAGTCCCCGGCATGCGGATCTGCTGCTGGTGACGGGGCCGGTCTCGGTGAACATGGAGGAGGCGCTGCGCCGGACGTACGCGGCGACGCCCGACCCGAAGCTGGTGGTGGCGGTGGGTGATTGCGGCGCGTGCGGCGGGCTGTTCGGCGAGAGCTATGCCAGCATCGGAGGCGTGGCGAAGGTCATCCCAGTGGACGTCACTGTCCCGGGGTGCCCGCCGAGCCCGGTAGCGATCCTGCAGGGAATCCTCGCCGCGACCCGGAAGCGGGCCGCGCCCGCGTCTAGCGGCTAGGCCACCGCGGCGGCGAGCATCATCCCCGCCGGATAGTTCCGCTCGGTCTCATACACGTCCCAGTGAGCGAGAGTTCGCCGAAATTGCTTTCTAAAGCGCCATCCGGATCGTGGTGAGGCACGAGCGTGAGGTCCACCCCCCGCAGCTGAAACACATGCCGAACCCAACACCCACGGAGACGCTCCGGCAGCAACCGGCGGACTCAGGGACGGTGACTCTTCAACGTGAGAATGTCGTCCGGATGCTGAAGCGCTTCCGGGCCGCAACCGGATGAATCGCCCCGGTCGAGCAGCGCCGTGCCGAGGCGCCGGCCCGCTCGTAGTCTGCTTTGCGCTTCTTCTCCGCACCCCCTTCTGAGACGCTCCGCGGGCCGGAGCACCAGAGGTGACCGACATGCCGCCGCCGAAGCTCACACACTTGCGCAGTGCCAGCCGCCTCTCCCTCGCCTCGCTGCTGGTGGCTTTGCCTTCCCTGAGCGGAGCCGCAGAGACCTCGGCAAGTTCGTCGGGGACTGCGCTTCCGGCTGCGCTCATCGAGAAGGTCAAGAAGGCGGTCCACGCGGATTCGGCGCGGCTCACCGCAATCTTCAAGGACCTGCATCAGCACCCCGAGATCGCGTTCACCGAGACCCGCACTGCATCCATCGTCGCCAAGAACCTCAAGTCACTTGGCTTCAAGGTCACTGAGGGGATCGGCAAGACGGGTGTGGTCGGTGTGTTCCAGAACGGCGCAGGACCCACCGTCTGGTACCGCGCTGACATGGATTCGAACTCGGTGCGTGAGACGACCGGCCTGCCCTGGGCCGCGACCGAGAGGCAGCGCCTCGCCGATGGCACCGAGATCGACGTGATGCACGCTTGTGGCCATGACGCCCACGTGACGTGGTTGCTCGGCCTGTCCAAGGCCCTGGTCACGCTCAAGTCGGACTGGTCGGGAACGCTGGTGGTCTATGCCCAGCCCGCAGAAGAGGTCGGGCTGGGGGCGTTGGCAATGGTGAAGGACAACCTCTGGAACCGGGGTTTCCCGAAACCAGACTACGCGTTCGCGGCTCACGCCATCCCTGGACCGACGGGCTTCGTCGCCAGCTCGCCCGGAGTTCGCATGGCGGGAACCGATCAGCTCGACATCACCTTCCGGGGTGTCGGTGGGCACGGTTCCACACCGGAGATGACCATAGACCCGGTGGTCATGGCTGCGCAGGCAGTGCTCTCCTACCAGACGATCGTCAGTCGAAACCTCGACCCGCAGGCTGCAGCGGTCGTCTCCGTCGGTTCCATCGTCGCCGGACGTGACAACAACGTCATTCCGGATCAATCCATCCTCAAGCTCAATCTCCGCTGGTTCAAACCCGAGGTGCGCGAGCTGATGCTCAAGCGCATCGACGAGATCAACACGGGCGTGGCCATTGCGGCGGGTGTGAGCCGGGACACGATGCCGACCCGGCTGATGAAGGGTCATGCGGGCCCGCTGGTCAACGACCAGGCCCTCGTGGCGCGCGTCAATCCTTCACTCGAGGAATTGCTGGGCAAGGGAAGAGTCATCCCTGAATTTCCAGCGGTGATGGGGTCGGAGGATTTTCAGGAGGCGTTCGGTTCAACCGGGACGCCGTACGCCTTCTTCCTCATCGGCGTGGCGCCACCGGACCTCTTCGCCAAGGCGCGAGCCGCCGGAAGACCGTTCCCATTTGCGAACCACAATCCCGACTTCTTCGTCGAGCTGTCGGCAATACCGATCGGTGCGAAGGTCGGTGCGGTGGCGGCGTTGAGCATCCTCGCGGCACATTGAAGCGGCGGCCGCCCAGCATCAGCTAACGGCTGGGTCGCGGGCGTGTGCGGGTCAGAGGTACACGGCCTCGAGTAAGGCGAGCGGCTTGCCCGCAGCGTCCTTGAGCTCCAACGTCAGGGCGTCGAGCCGGTAAGCCCGGGTCTTTGTGAGCACGTCGCCCAGGGTTCGCTCGAGCTGATCCAGGGGCGGTGGGCACGCCATCAGCGTACTGGCCCCCGCGCTGAAGGTCAGCGCCTGCGCGGCCACCGTGGCGCCGCCGATTAGCTGGTTGCAGCCCACCGTGGCCCGGTAACGCGTTCCCGACGCATCCTGCTGGAGCACGAGGTGCGGCTCGCGTTTGCCCTCGGCCGCCGTGACCGGCGTGTCGCCGATCCGGACGATGCGCCAGTAGGTGTTGAGCAGGGAGGCCTCGCCCCTCGAGGGCAGCGACGGATCTGCCCTGGGCGAAGCCGCCGCCGTCGCCGCCCGCACTGCGTTGACCTGGAGGGCCCCGTTCCCGTCACGGAGCTCGAGCGTGTCGCCCTCCACCCGCGAGACCGTGGAGGCCTTCAGCGCGGCGAGGAAGGCCGCCTCCTGCTCCATCACCTTCTCCGGCTTGCCGCACATCTTCCGCGTCGAGACGAGATTCCCGAAGCTGACCTTCTGGCCATCGCCCGCGAACGGCCCGTTGAACCGGTTGCAGCCGGCGGACCCACTCACCTTCCCGTCCGGGCCAAAGGTCATGGTGAGGGTCGTGCCCTGGAGGAGAGTGACCACCGCCTGCCTTCCGTTGTTCACTCCGACGACGGTCCAAGTAGTGCCGCCCAGCGTCTGACGGATGGCCTCGAGCGTCGCCAGCGCCAGGCCGCCCTCTCCGAGCAGGGTCAAGGTGGTGGCATCGGCGCTGGTGCTGCGCACACGGCCGAGCGCGCCGGTGAAGGCCTGCGCCTGCGCCATCACCTCGGGCGGACAGGCCATGTTCGTGGAGGCCATGCTGGACGAGATGCGGAGCCCGGTCGCATCCTGGGTGTACGGCGCGCTGTAGCGGTTGCAGCCGTCGCTCCCCGAGACGCTCCCTGCGCCGAAGCGGAGCGTGGGCCGAGAGCCCCCGCCCACCGGCTTTCCGGCGAGCGAGGTCAGGACCCAGCTGGTTCCATCGAGCGTCGGTGCGGCGGCAGCCATGACGGGAAGGAGCGGCGTGAAGATTGCCACGGTCATGGCGGCGACGTGCGCTGCCCTGGTCATCCGCGACTCTCCCTCACTCCGGCGCGGCGTCGACGATGAAGCGCTCGGGCGCAGGTCCGACGAAGTAGAACGGGTAGCAGGTCACCAACGTCAAGCGCGGCCCCCTCGTGGGCGCAAGCACGGCCACGTCGTCCTGGTGAACGAT
>Ga0208851_1000869_pt1 | contig 11630 bp, 11 predicted proteins | sample NGESurshal092012_FD_184481 | JGI IMG/M metagenome (GOLD analysis project Ga0208851, IMG submission 184481) | Arctic peat soil microbial communities from Barrow, Alaska - NGEE Surface sample 415-2 shallow-092012 (SPAdes) | ecosystem: Environmental > Terrestrial > Soil > Wetlands > Peat ... | reverse complement strand
GCCGGCACCTCGTCGAGCTCGGCGTCTGCCGGTCCGCGGCCGTGGTGGCAGCACCCGCCGAGCCGAAGTTGGTCGCCGACTTCAAGACGTGGCTGCGCAAGCATCGCGGCGCATCCGATGCTACCGTCAGGCTCTACGCCCGCGACGCCGCCGGCCTTCGCACCCGCGCCCGCCGAGTTCGCCGCGGCGCTCTTCGCGACGCCGCTCTTGGCGATCGCGCCGACGCCGCGCGGCAGCGCCGAGCGTGCCGGCCATGTTCCAGGCGCCGGAGGTCGCCCCCATCGAGGAGCCCGAGGAGCAGATCGAGGAAGAGGTCGCGGCAGCCGGCAGGGCCATCGCCCCCGTCCCCAAGGCTGAACCTGAAGTTGACCTTGAGGATGAGTCGGAGGGTGAGGACGGCGACGTAGAGGGCGAAGAAGGCCCGGAAGGCCCGCGCCGCAAGCGTCGCCGCCGCGGCGGACGCGGCCGCCGCCGCAAGCCGGCCGGCGAGAACGGGGAGGACGGCTCCGGCGAGGAGACCGAACCGGGTGTCGAGCCGACCTCCGAGGGTGCCGTCGCCGAGGCGGGACCGGCGGCCGACGCCGACACCGAGGAGGGCGAGACCGGCTCGTCGGCGACCCGCCGTCGTCGCCGTCGCCGCCGGGGGACCAGTGCCGAGGGCCAGCTCGAGGGCACCCTGGGGCCGGACGACCCGGAGCGGACCGTCGTCCACGTCCGTGAGCCGCGCAGGAAGGTCGAGAGCGACACCGCCGCCGCCGTGCGCGGGTCCACCCGGCTGGAGGCCAAGAAGCAGCGCCGTCGGGAGGGCCGTGAGGCCGGCCGGCGGCGACCCCCGGTCCTGACCGAGGCCGAGTTCCTGGCTCGGCGCGAGTCGGTCGACCGGGTCATGGTGGTCCGCCAGCGCGGCGACCTCACCCAGATCGCGGTCCTCGAGGACGACGTCCTGGTCGAGCACTACGTGGCCTCGGGGTCCTCCTCGACGATGGTCGGCAACGTGTACCTCGGCAAGGTGCAGAACGTGCTGCCGAGCATGGAGGCAGCCTTCGTCGACATCGGTCGTGGCCGCAACGCCGTCCTCTACGCCGGTGAGGTGAACTGGGACGCCGCCGGCCTCGCTGATGGTCAGCAGCGGCGGATCGAGCACGCACTGAAGTCCGGGGACAGCGTTCTCGTGCAGGTCACCAAGGACCCGATCGGCCACAAGGGCTCCCGGCTCACCGCCAACATCAGCCTGGCTGGGCGGTTCCTCGTCTACGTGCCCGACGGCTCGATGAGCGGGATCAGCCGCAAGCTGCCCGACACCGAGCGGGCCCGGCTCAAAGGGATCCTCAAGTCGGTCGTCCCCGACGACGCGGGCGTGATCGTGCGGACCGCGGCGGAGGGCGCCACCGAGGAGCAGCTCACGCGCGACGTCAGCCGGCTCCAGGCCCAGTGGGAGGACATCGCCAAGAAGTCCAAGACCGCGTCGGCCCCGACCGCGCTGTACAGCGAGCCGGACCTCACCGTCCGCGTCATCCGGGACCTGTTCAACGAGGACTTCGCGCGGCTCATCGTGGCCGGGGACGACGCCTGGGACGTCGTCGAGGCCTACGTCGGCCACGTGGCGCCCGAGCTGATGGAGCGTGCCGAGCGGTACCAGGGCGAGGATGACGTGTTCGCGGCCTACCGCATCGACGAGCAGATTTCCAAGGGTCTGGACCGCAAGGTGTGGCTGCCCTCCGGGGGCTCGCTGGTGATCGACCGCACCGAGGCGATGACCGTCGTCGACGTGAACACCGGCAAGTTCACCGGCAAGGGGTCGGGGAACCTCGAGGAGACGGTGACCCAGAACAACCTCGAGGCCGCGGAGGAGATCGTCCGCCAGCTCCGGCTGCGCGACATCGGCGGCATCATCGTCATCGACTTCATCGACATGGTGTTCGAGTCGAACCGCGAGCTGGTGCTGCGCCGGCTGACCGAGTGCCTGGGACGCGACCGCACCAAGCACCAGGTCGCCGAGGTCACCTCCCTCGGCCTGGTCCAGATGACCCGCAAGCGGATCGGGCAGGGCCTGGTCGAGGCGTTCTCCGAGCCGTGCCCGCACTGCGGGGGCCGGGGGATCCTCACCCACCTGGAACCGGTGGAGACCAAGGCCGCGCCTCGCGTCGAGGAGCCGGCAGAGACTCCGCGTCGTCGGCGGCGGGGCAAGAAGGAGACCGGCCCGGAGGCTGCTGCGGGGTAGCACCCCGAGTAGGTTGGACGCCGAACAACCGGACCAACCAGGGGAGCTCGGAGGAACGCCGGGCTGAGAGGGTGGCCGCCACCACCGACCCTCACACCTGATCTGGGTAATGCCAGCGGAGGGATCGGCCATGCGGCGCCTCACGTTCGTCTTCGGTGCCACCGTATCCGCGCTACTCCTCGCGGCCTGCGCGGGCGGGTCCGGGGGAGGGACCGCCGCCAGCACCGCCGCGGACGTCGGCTCCCCACCGGCGGCCAGCTTTGCGCCGGTCACGGTCACCCTGCTCGCCCATGACTCGTTCGCGGTCACCCAGAAGGTGCTCGACGCCTTCACGGCGCGCACCGGCATCACCGTCAAGGTGGTCACCGGCGGGGACGCCGGAGAAGTGGTGAACAAGGCGGTGCTCACCGCGGGCAACCCCGAGGGCGACGTGCTGTTCGGGGTCGACAACACGCTGCTTTCCCGTGCCCTGGACGCCCGGCTGTTCGCCCCCTACCGGGCGCAGGCGCTCGGCGAAGTTCGGCCTGAGCTGGCTGCACTGGTGCCCGGCTACGCGGTCACCCCGATCGACTACGGCGACGTCTGCGTCAACCTCGACGACCGGTGGTTCGCCGCGCATGGCGTCCTGCCGCCGCAGACGCTGGCGGACCTCACCGACCCGAAGTACAAGGGACTGCTGGTCGTGGAGAACCCGGCGACGTCGTCCCCCGGGCTTGCCTTCCTGCTCGCGACGATCGCCCGCTACGGGGACAGCGGCTACCTCGACTACTGGAAGCAGCTGCGGGCCAACGGCGTCCAGGTGGTCAACGGCTGGACCGAGGCGTACGAGGGCGCGTTCTCCGGCGGGAGTCAGGGTGGCACCAAGCCGATCGTCGTCAGCTACGCGTCCAGCCCGCCGGCCGAGATCGTCTACGCGAAGGACCCCAAGCCCACCAGGCCCTCAACCAGCGTGATGAGCGACGGGTGCTTCCGGCAGGTCGAGTTCGCCGGGGTGCTGCGGGGCACCGAGCACGAGCAGGCGGCGCGCGCCGTCGTCGACTGGATGCTCACCGCGGCGTTCCAGGCGGACGTCCCGCTGTCGATGTTCGTGTTCCCGGCCAGGGCCGGGACCCCGCTGCCGGAGGTCTTCCAGAAGTTCGCGGCGACCCCGAAGCAGCCGCTCACCCTGCCGCCGGCCGACATCGCCAAGAACCGGCAGCGCTGGGTGGACGATTGGACGTCGGCGGTGCTGCGCTGACCTCGGTTCTCGCCCCTGACCCGGTGCGGTCGGAGACGCCGACCGCGGTGTCCCGCCCGCTGCCGGCGTGGCTGCTCGCGATCGTGCCGCTGGCCTTCCTGGCGCTGTTCTTCGGCTGGCCGGTCGTCAGGATCATCGCGCGGGGGCTGTCGTCGGAGTCCCTGCAGGTGCTCAGCCGGCCGGAGACCTGGCGGGTCATCGGGTTCACCTTCGGCCAGGCGGTGCTGAGCACGGTGCTGACCCTGCTCGTGGGGCTGCCCGGCGCCTACGTCCTCAACCGCTACGCGTTCCCCGGCCGCCGGCTGCTGCTCGCCGTCGCGACGGTGCCGTTCGTGCTGCCCACGGTGGTGGTCGGGCTGGCCTTCCGGGCGCTGCTGCCCGCCGCGTGGGTGGGCACGCTGGGGGCGATCCTGGTCGCGCACGTGTTCTTCAACTACGCCGTGGTGGTGCGCGTGGTGGGCAGCCTGTGGGCGCACATCGACCCGCGCTACGAGCAGGCCGCCCGAACCCTCGGGGGCAGCCCCTGGCGGGTGCTGCGCACGGTCACCTGGCCGCTGCTGCGCCCGGCCGTGCTGGCGGCGGCCGCGCTGGTGTTCCTGTTCACGTTCACGTCGTTCGGGGTCGTGCTGGTGCTCGGCGGACCCACCACGGTGACCCTCGAGGTGGAGATCTACCAGCGCACCGCGCAGCTGCTCGACCTGGCTGGGGCTTCGGCGCTCGCCGTCCTGCAGATCGCCGGGCTCGGGCTGGTGCTGCTGGTCTCCGCCAGCCTGCAGTCCCGGCTGGCGGTGGGGCAGAAGCTGCGGGCCGACCCCACCGAGACACTGGTGCGCCCGCGTCGGCCGGGTCAGCGGCTGCTGTTCGCCGGCGTGCTGGCGACGATCCTGGTGCTGCTGGTCGCGCCGATGGCGGCCCTGGTGCTCCGCTCGGTCCGGGTGGACGGCGGGTGGGGGCTGGACTGGTGGCGGGCCCTGGACTCGATCGACGCCGGGACGACGAGGTACGCCCCGCCGCTGGCCTCGCTGCGGGTCTCCCTGACCTACGCCGTGGTGGCTGCGGTGCTGGCCGTGCTGATCGGCGGGCTGGCCGCCATGGCGGTGGCGTACGCCCGTCGCGGTGCCCGGCTGCTGGACACCGCGGTCATGCTGCCGCTGGGCACGTCCGCGGTGACCGTGGGGTTCGGCCTGCTCATCACGTTCGCGCAGGCGCCACTGGACCTGCGCGGCTCCTGGATCATGGTCCCGCTCGGCCACACGCTGATCGCCGTCCCGCTGGTGCTGCGCACCGTGCTGCCCGTTCTCCGGTCGGTGGACCCGCGGCTGCGGCAGGTGGCCGGGTCGCTGGGAGCCGGCCCGCTGCGGGCCTGGAGCACGGTCGACCTGCCGCTGCTGTCCCGTGCGCTGGGCATCGCCGCCGGGTTCGCGTTCGCGGTGTCGCTGGGGGAGTTCGGCGCCACCGCGTTCCTCGCGCGATCGGACGCGCCGACGTTGCCGGTGCAGATCGTGCGGCTGCTCGGCCGGCCCGGGGCCCAGCCGTACGGTGCGGCCATGGCGCTGGCCACGGTCCTCATGGTGGTGACGGCCGCGGTGATGCTCTCGACCGAGCGGCTGCGCCGCGGCCACGCGGGGCAGATGTGACCGCCGCGCTGACCGTGTCCGACGTCACGGTGTACTACGGCGAGCGGCTGCTGCTGGACCGTGTCGGCCTGGCGGTGCAGCCGGACGAGGTGGTCTGCCTGCTCGGGCCCAGCGGGTCGGGCAAGTCCACCCTGCTGCAGGTGATCGCGGGGCTGCAGGTGCCGGCGTCCGGGCGGATCCGCTGGTACGACGAGGACCTGACGGCGGTCCCGACCCACCGCCGGGGGTTCGGCCTGGTGTTCCAGGACCCGCTGCTGTTCCCGCACCTGGACGTCGGTCGCAACGTGGCCTACGGGCTGCGGGCGGCCGGGATGCCGCGAACCGAGGCCGCCGACCGGGTGGAGGACCTGCTGGCCCTGGTCGACCTGGCCGGCTGCGCCCGGCGCCGGGCGGTCACCCTCTCCGGCGGGGAGGCGCAGCGGGTCGCGCTGGCCAGGGCGCTGGCCCCGAACCCCCGGCTACTGCTGCTGGACGAGCCGTTCGGCGCGCTCGACCGGGAGCTTCGCGACCGGCTCGCCGTCGACGTCCGGGCGCTGCTGCACCGCCTGGGCACCCCGGCCATCCATGTGACCCACGACATTGTCGAGGCCCAGCTCGTGGGCGACCGCGTGGTCCGCCTCGCCGACCTCACCGGCGGAGGGTGCGCCCCGGTTTGACCCCTCGTGGCACGGGTCCGTACCCTTGTCCTTTGGCGTGCTGTGCGCGCGCCGACCATCACGTCGTCATCACGTCGTCGTCCGGGCCCCTCGCGGGCGCGGTCGGACGCCCGTCGAACCAGCAAGACAGGAGTACCGCGGTGTACGCGATCGTCCGTGCCGGTGGCCGCCAGGAGAAGGTCGCCGTCGGCGACGTCTTCGAGGTCAACCGCCTCCAGGGCGAGGCCGGTAGCACGGTCACGCTTCCTGCCCTGCTCCTCGTCGACGGCGACACCGTCACCAGCGACGCCTCGGCGCTCGCCGGCGTGACCGTGACCGCCGAGATCCTGGGAGACACCAAGGGTCCCAAGATCGACATCTTGAAGTACAAGAACAAGACCGGGTACCGCAAGCGGCAGGGCCACCGGCAGTCGCTGACCCAGGTCAAGATCACCGGCATCGAGACGAAGTAGGTCGACGACCCATGGCTCACAAGAAGGGCGCCTCCTCCTCGAGGAACGGGCGCGACTCCAACGCCCAGCGGCTCGGCGTCAAGCGGTTCGGCGGCCAGCTGGTCAGCGCCGGCGAGATCCTCGTCCGGCAGCGCGGCACGCACTTCCACCCGGGCGCCGGCGTGGGGCGCGGCGGCGACGACACCCTGTTCGCGCTGACCGCGGGCGCGGTGGAGTTCGGGACCCGGCGCGGACGTCGGGTCGTGAACATCGTCCCGGCGGGGGAGTAGCCGCCCCGACGAGCAACAGTTTGTGGCCGCGAGGGCGGGCCGGTCTGCGTGACCGGCACCGCCCTCGTTGCATGATCGGCTCATGAGCAGCGCAGCAGGAACGGCCCCGTAGCACCCGACCGACCGGCGAGAGGAGACGAGCATGGCGACCTTCGTGGACCGCGTCGTCGTGTACGCCGCCGCCGGTGACGGCGGCCACGGCTGCGCCTCGGTGCACCGGGAGAAGTTCAAGCCGCTCGGCGGTCCGGACGGCGGTAACGGTGGCCGCGGCGGCGACGTCGTGGTGGTCGTCGACCCGTCCGTGACCACGCTGCTGGACTACCACCATGCGCCGCACCGGCGGGCCACCAGCGGTCGACCCGGCCAGGGCGGCCACCGGGACGGCGCCGACGGCGAGGACCTCGTGCTCGCGGTCCCCGACGGCACGGTGGTCACCACCGCCGACGGGGAGGTGCTCGCCGACCTGGTGGGCGCCGGGTCGCGGTACGTGCTGGCCCAGGGTGGCCGCGGCGGGCTCGGCAACGCGGCGCTGGCGTCGCCGCGGCGCAAGGCGCCCGGCTTCGCGCTGCTCGGCGAGCCGGGCGACAGCGCCGACATCGTCCTGGAGCTCAAGACCGTCGCGGACGTCGGCCTGATCGGCTACCCCAGCGCCGGCAAGTCCTCGCTCGTCGCCGCGATGTCCTCGGCCAAGCCGAAGATCGCCGACTACCCGTTCACCACCCTGGTGCCCAACCTCGGCGTGGTCGACGCGGGCGGCTTCCGGTTCACCGTGGCCGACGTGCCCGGGCTGATCCCCGGGGCCAGCGAGGGCAAGGGCCTCGGGCTGGACTTCCTGCGGCACGTGGAGCGCTGCTCGGTGCTCGTGCACGTGCTGGACTGCGCCACCCTCGAGCCGGACCGCGACCCGTCGTCCGACCTCGATGTGATCGAGAACGAGCTGACCGACTACGCGACCGACCTGGCCGACCGGCCCCGACTCGTGGTGCTCAACAAGGTGGATGTGCCCGAGGCCCGCGACCTGGCCGAGCTGGTCCGGCCCGACCTCGAGGCCCGTGGCTACCAGGTGTACGCGGTCAGCGCCGTCTCGCACGAGGGGCTGCGCGACCTCGGCTTCGGCATGGCCGACATCGTGCGGTCGGCCAGGGCCGCGGCGGCGGAGCCGGAGGTCACCCGTATCGTGCTGCGGCCCAAGGCCGTCGACGAGGTCGGGTTCCGGGTGGTGCGCGAGGGCGACCGGTTCCGGGTCATCGGCGAGAAGCCGCAGCGCTGGGTCCGGCAGACCGACTTCTCCAACGAGGAGGCGGTCGGCTACCTGGCCGACCGGCTGGCCCGGCTCGGGGTCGAGGACGCGCTGCGCGCGGCCGGGGCCCGAACGGGCGACGCGGTGCTCATCGGCCCGCTCGACGACTCGGTGGTCTTCGACTGGGAGCCGACGATGTCCGCGGGTGCCGAGCTGCTGCCCGGTCCGCGCGGCACGGACGCGCGGCTCGACCGGCGGTAGGCGTGCGAAAGGACGTCGTGGCGGCCCGGCGGGTCGTCGTCAAGGTCGGGTCGTCCTCGCTCACGACGGCGGACGGTGCGCTCGACGTCGGCGCCGTCGGACTGCTGGTCGAGGAGGTCGCGGCCCGGCTCGAGGCCGGCGTCCAGGTGGTGCTCGTCTCCTCCGGTGCCATCGCCGCGGGGCTCACCCCGTTGGGGCTGGTCCAGCGTCCTCGGGACCTCGCCACGCAGCAGGCGGCCGCGAGCGTGGGCCAGGGCCTGCTGCTTCACCACTACACGGCGGCGTTCGCCCGGCACCGGCTGACGGTGGGGCAGGTGCTGCTGACCGCCGACGACGTCGTCCGCCGCACCCACTACCGCAACGCCCAGCGCACCTTGCAGCGGCTGCTGGAGATGGGCACCGTCCCCGTCGTCAACGAGAACGACACCGTGGCTACCCAGGAGATCCGGTTCGGGGACAACGACCGGCTGGCCGCCCTGGTGGCCCACCTGGTGCACGCCGATCTGCTGGTCCTGCTCTCCGACGTCGACGGGCTCTACGACGGCGACCCGGGCCGTGCGGGCGCCCGGCTGCTCCCCGAGGTGCGAGGCCCGCAGGACCTCGTCGACGTCCGGCTGGGCCGGGCCGGCCGCTCCGGGGTCGGCACCGGCGGGATGGTGACCAAGGTCGAGGCGGCGCGGATCGCCGGGACCGCCGGCATCCCGGTCGTGCTGACGTCGGCCGCGCGGGCCGGCGCGGCGCTGCGTGGGGAGCCGGTCGGCACGCACTTCCAGCCCACCGGGCACCGGACGGCGACCCGGCTGCTGTGGCTGGCCCACGCCACGGCGCCGCAGGGCCGGCTGCACCTGGACGCCGGCGCCGTGCGGGCCGTAGTGGAGCGGCGGATGTCGCTGCTCGCGGCCGGGGTCACCGCGGTCGACGGTCGGTTCCAGGCCGGGGACCCGGTCGACCTTCTGGACGAAACCGGTCGCACGGTGGCCCGCGGTCTGGTCAACTTCGATGCGTCGGAACTGCCCGGCCTGCTGGGCCGGTCGACCCGGGATCTGGCTCGTGAGCTCGGCCCGGGGTACGAGCGGGAGGTCGTCCACCGCGACGACCTGGTGGTGCTGCACGGCTGACAGGGAGGGCGCGTGCACGGTGCTCTGCCCAGCCCCATCTCCAGCTCCAGCCCCAGCTCCAGCCCCAGCGCTGGCCCCGCCGGCCGGATGTGGCACGTGACCCTCACGGTGCACGGGGCCGCCGTCCCCCCAGGCGAGGTACGCGCCGGGCTCGAGCGGCTGCAGCACGAACGGCCCTTCCTGCTCGCCGGGCGCTACTCGGCCGACTGCGCCGAGGTGCGGTACTGGGAGGAGGCCGAGCGACTCGAGGACGCCGCAGCCCTTGCCCTGCGGCTGTGGGGCGAGCACCGGCTCAGCGCCGGCCTGCCGCCCTGGAGCGTCGTGGGTCTGGAGGTCATCGATCGCGAGACGTTCAGCCTGCGCGGCGCCCGCGGCGAGCTCGACGTGCGGCTCGCGCCGGCCGGCGCCGTCCGCCCCTTCGGCGGCGGCTGAGGCTGCTCCCCGCTGGGTGGGCGGCTACCCTTCCAGGATGAGTGACCCGATCGACGAGCGCGCCGCCGTCCTCGAGGCGGCCCGGCTGGCCAGGGACGCCGCCGTGCTGCTGGCCCCGCTGACCCGTGCGGCCAAGGACGCCGCGCTGCTCGCCATGGCCGACGCGCTGGAGAAGGAGTCGGCCGCCGTGCTGGCCGCCAACGCCGAGGACGTCGAGCGGGCCCGGGCCGACGGCACCCCGGCCGCGATGACCGACCGGTTGGCGCTCACCGAGGGCCGGCTGGCCGACATCGCCGCCGCGCTCCGCCAGGTCGCGGACCTGCCGGACCCGGTCGGCGAGGTGGTCCGCGGGTCGCGGCTGCCGAACGGCCTGGAGCTGCGCCAGGTCCGGGTGCCCATGGGGGTCATCGGGATCATCTACGAGGCTCGGCCCAACGTCACGGTCGACGCGGCCGGGCTGTGCCTGAAGAGCGGCAACGCGGTGCTGCTGCGCGGCTCGTCGTCCGCGCGCGCGTCGAACACGGCGCTCGTCGCCGTCATGCAGGACGCCCTCGAGGCCGCCGGCCTGCCCCGGCACGCCGTCACGCTGGTGCCGGGGACCTCCCGGGAGTCGGTGCAGCACCTGATGACCGCTCGCGGACTGGTCGACGTGCTGATCCCGCGCGGCGGCGCCGGACTGATCCGAAGCGTGGTCGAGGGGTCGACCGTGCCGGTCATCGAGACCGGGGTGGGCAACTGTCACGTCTACGTCGACGCGGACGCCGACCTCGCCAAGGCCGTGCGGATCCTGGTGAACTCCAAGGCGCAGCGGCCCAGCGTCTGCAACGCGGCCGAGACCCTGCTCGTCCACCAGGCGGTCGCCCCCAGGTTCCTGCCGGTGGCGCTCGAGGCGCTGCGGGAGGCCGGGGTGACCGTGCACGGCGACGACACCGTTGCCGGGTACGCGGGGGACGCCGGGGTGGCCTTCGTGCCGGCCACCGACGAGGACTGGGACACCGAGTACCTCTCGCTGGACCTCGCCGCGGCCGTCGTCCCCGACCTGGACGCCGCGCTGGCGCACATCCGCCGGCACGGCAGCGGGCACACCGAGGCGATCGTCACCGAGAACGGCCCGGCTTCCCGGCGGTTCATCGCCGGGGTGGACGCCGCCGCCGTGATGGTGAACGCGTCCACCCGGTTCACCGACGGCGGCGAGCTCGGGTTCGGCGCGGAGATCGGGATCTCCACGCAGAAGCTGCACGCCCGCGGCCCGATGGGGCTCCCGGAGCTGACCTCGACGACCTACGTGGTGACGGGGGACGGGCATGTCAGAGGCTGACACCGCGGTCGGGCAGCCGGACCCACCGGCGCCGGCGCCGCGCTGGGTGGGACCGTCGTTCATCGTGCTCGCGGCGCTAACCGTCCCGTGGATCGGCGTGCTGGCCGTGACACTGCCTAAGCACCAGTACACCGGCCACTACCGGATGGCCTGGGTCGGCTTCGACGTGCTGCTGGTGATCATGCTGGCGCGGACCGGCCGGGTGGCGTTGCGCGGACGCGACTCTGTCCAGATCCCCGCGGTGATGACCGGGACGCTGCTCGTGGTGGACGCGTGGTTCGACGTGATGACCTCCCACGGCCAAGGCCAGATGCTCAGCGCGTTCGGCTCGGCCCTGTTCATCGAGCTGCCGCTGGCCGCCCTGTGCTTCTGGATCGCCCGGCACGCCGAACGGGTCCGCCGCGACCGGCTGCGGTGGGCGCTGCGCGGGGACGGCGTCGACTTCGACCGGGCGCCGCTGAGTGCCCAGTGAGGACGCCGAGCTAGCCACCCGGCTGGCCGCCGAGGTCGCGGAGCTGCTGCTCGCCGTCCGCGACGACCACCCGGCCGCCGAGCCGCGTGAGCTCGGTGCGCTCGGTGACCGGGAGGCCCAGCGACTGGTGGACACCCGGCTGTCCGCGGAGCGGCCCGCCGACGCCGTGCTGTCGGAGGAGGCGGCTGACGACGGGGCCCGGCTCACGGCCGACCGGGTCTGGATCATCGACCCGCTCGACGGCACCTGGGAGTTCGCCCGCGGTCGCGCCGACTGGGCGGTGCACGTGGCCCTGTGGCAGCGCGGCTCGCTGGCCG
>Ga0208851_1000868_pt1 | contig 11641 bp, 9 predicted proteins | sample NGESurshal092012_FD_184481 | JGI IMG/M metagenome (GOLD analysis project Ga0208851, IMG submission 184481) | Arctic peat soil microbial communities from Barrow, Alaska - NGEE Surface sample 415-2 shallow-092012 (SPAdes) | ecosystem: Environmental > Terrestrial > Soil > Wetlands > Peat ... | reverse complement strand
CTCCTGTGTCAGCCACATCGCCGCGGCGTCGCCGCGCGCCAAGGCCGCGCCCCCGATCAGGAATGCGATCGTCACGCGTTCGAGGTCCTCCAGCCCGGTCGCCAGAGTGATCAGCACCTTCGGGGCGCTGCGCTTCGTTGCGAGTGGCATGTCATCGTCCCTCGACGCAGGGACCATGCGTCGCGGCAGGACACCAGCGCCGCCTGTGCCACCGCGTCGCGAAGCGTCGGCCGAGTGACTGACGGAGCAGAGACGCCGGCCTGGCTCCATCTGCTTCGGTCACCAGTCGGGCGCACTCGGCGCCTGACGCCGACCCGGACTCTCGTTGTCGGGCAATATGGAATGCGAGTTGTGAGGTCATCGTGTTCTCCGAATCGTTGGGGTTGGCGCGGTTGGCGCCGAGCCTGTGCCCGGACGAGCGGGTATGGCTCGACGCCACAGGTCGCCGGTGGTCACGAGTGGCCGAAGCGCACGTCGGGTAGAAGTCGGGCGAGCGGCTTGGGCATGTACCACGCCCACTTGCCGAGCAGACGCAACAGCACCGGCAGGAGCAGCAGCCGGACGAGCGCAGCGTCGAGCAGCACGGCGACGCCGAGAATCACGCCCATCTCCTTCGGCGGTAGCGGGCCGCTCAGGGCGAACGTGATGAAGACCGCGACCATGACGGCGCCGGCCGCGAAGATCACGCGTCCCGAGCTGGCCATGCCGCCGACCATCGCCGCCTTGGGATCGCCGCCCGAGCGCTCCCAGTGCTCCTTGGCGGAGGCCAGCAGGAACACGGTGTAGTCCATCGAGATCGCGAAGATCATCGCGAAGAGGAACACCGGTCCCCACGCGTCCAGGAAGCCCTGTGGCTGGAAGCCGAGCACGGAGTGCCCGACGCCGTCCTGGAAGATCAGTTTCGCGACGCCGAAGGCGGCCGCGGTCGCCAGCAGGTTCGTGACCACTGCCAGGGCGGCGATCACCGGCGCCTGCAGCGCGACCATCAGCAGCAGGAAGCTGAGGCCGAGCACGACGCCGATCACGAGCGGCGTGTTGGAGGACAGCGCCGCCTCGAGGTCATGGTTCTCCGCCACTGGGCCACCGACGAGCGCCGCGGACGGCAAGGCCGCCCGGAGACGGTCGATCGTCGCGCCTGTCGCCCTGGACGACGGGTCGCTCGTCGGAATCACCCGCACGAGCGCCGTGCCGCCCCCGCCGGGCTGTGGCGGCGGCACCTGCGCGATGCCGGGATCGCGCTGCGCCGCTGCTGCGGCCTGCGCAGACTCACCCCTTGGAGCGACGATCTGGAGCGTGCCCGTCGAACCCGGGCCGAACGCCTTCTGGATTGCGTCGTAGCCCTCGCGGGAGTTATCGCCGGCGGGAACGACCTTGATCGAGGGCATCGCGGTCTTCAGCGAGAGCACCGGCAGTGCGAGCACCACGAGCACCGCGAGCGCCGCCAGGCCGTGGCGCAGCGGCTGGCGCCAGAGCCGCTCACCCCACGCCGCGGAGCGCGGCGAATGGTGCTCGCCCGACCGGACCCACGGGAGCGCGAACCTGTCCACCCGTTGCCCGAGCCTCGCCAGCACGGCCGGCAGGAGGGTGAGCGCCGCCGCGAGCACGAAGACGACCGACAGCATGATGCCGAGGCTCGTCGATCGGAACGCAGGACTCGGTACGAGCATGACGGCGCTCAACGAGATCAGCACCGTCACGCCCGAGAAGAGCACGGCCTTGCCGGCGGTGTCCATCGTCGCCGCGACCGCGTCCTGGACTGACAGCTGCGAGCCGAAGTACGCGCTGCGGAAGCGGTAGACGATGAAGAGCGCATAGTCGATCCCCAGCGCCAGCGCGAACATCAGCGCGAAGTTCATCGACCAGATCGAGATGTTGGTGATCTGCGTCCCGATCCAGAGCGAGCCGGCGGCGGCGACCAGCCCGGCGATCGTCAGCAGCAGCGGCAGCCCCGCGGCGACCAGCGAGCCGAATGCAAGGACGAGGATGGCGAGCGTGACCGGCCAGGAGAGCAGCTCGGACCTCAGCATGGCCGACCTGTTGGCCTCATTGAAGTCAGACCACATGCCATCCGCGCCGGTGAGGTTGACCCGCACCCCGCTCGCCCCGAGCCTCGCGAGCGGACCCTTCAGGTCGTCGGCAGCGCGCACCATGTCGTTCTCGTCACGCGCCGCGCCCGCCTGGACCAGGGCCGCATGGCGATCGGCCGAGATCGACACGCCCGCCCGCGGCGGCACGATTGTCGCCACCGCCGGATCGCTCTTCAGCTTGTCTTCCACGCCTCGCAGCACCCGCTCGAACGCGGGATCGGAAACGGTCTTGTCCGGCGCGTGAACGACGACCGTCAGGCCGTAGGTCCCCGAGCCGTTGAAGTTCTTGTCGATCAGCCGGCGCGCCCGAACGGACTCGGAGCCGCTCGCCTTCCAGCCGGCTCCCGACAGCGTCTGCTCGACGCGGGGCGCGAGGACCCCGAGGCCGACCGCGACGACGGCCCACGCCACCGCGACCGTGCGGAAGTGCGCGGCGGTCCAGCGGCCGAGCCTCCCGATGGGTCCGACCTTCAGTCGACCGGTGCTCATTTCGAGACCTCGTCGCTCGGCTTGACGGCGAGCAGCTCGATGGTGTGGGCGCCATACTTCGCGCTGGTGCGCTGCGCCCGCTCGCTCGCGAAGCCGTAAGCGCTGTTGCGCCGGACCGAGCGCAGCGCCAGGCCGGCGGCTGCGATGTCCTGCAGGTAGTCATCCCGCTGGCCGGCGCCGGCGATGCAGGCGGCCCAGAGGTCCGGCTGGGCCGCGGTGCGTGCGGCGATCGGGTCCTCCGTCACGATGTCGGCGAGCGCGAGCCGTCCGCCCGGTCGCAGCACGCGGGCCACCTCGGCGAAGACGCCCGGCTTGTCGGCCGAGAGGTTCACCACCCCATTGGAGATGACGACGTCGAACGAGGCGTCGTCGAAGGGCAGCTCCTCGATCCGGGCCTGGCGGAAGGTCACGTTCTCCTCAGCGCGCAGGCGCTCGGCCTTGGCGAGCTGCTCAGGGGTGATGTCCACACCGGTGACCCACCCGCGCGGACCCACCGCAACAGCGGCCGCGAAGACATCCGTGCCCGAGCCGCTGCCCAGGTCCAGCACGCGCTCACCCGCGACCAGGTCCGCGAGACCGAAGTGGTAACCCACCCCCGCGAACGAACTGACTGCGCCGGCCGGGAGCCGGTCGAGCAGGCCGGCGGGGTAGCCGAGTGCCTCGGCAAGCCCGCGACCGGTGTGGAAGTGCAGGTCGTGAACGGCCTCGTTGGCGACGTCCCGGTACATCTGCGCGACGTGACGGTCGAGCTCGTCGGGATCGACGCCGGGGGCGGCGTGCGTTGCTGGGATCGGTGACGTGGTCATCTCGTGAAGTCCTTCCTCGTTAGTTAGCACGATCGGTCGTGCCTTTTAGCTTACGACCGGTCGTGCTAACTTGTCAAGCGTGGTTGCACGATCCGACAAGCCCTACGCCGCCCCCCGGCCACCCCGCAAGCAGCGGTCCGACGGCGAGCGCAGCCGCGCCGCGATCCTGCGCGAGGCCGCGCGACTGGCGACCGTCGAAGGACTCGAGGGTCTGTCGCTCGCGCGCCTGGCCACCGCGGTCGGGATGAGCAAGAGCGGGCTGTACGCGCACTTCGACTCCAAGGAGGACCTGCAGCTCGCGACAATCGATGCAGCGAGCGCGATCTTCGAGGAACTGGTCATCGACCCCGCGGGCAAGGAGCCGGCCGGCGAGCCGCGGCTGAGGGCCTACATCGAGCGGTTTCTCGAGCACGTCGAGGAAGGCGTCTTTCCCGGCGGCTGCTTCTTCGTCTCAGCGATGAGTGAGTACGACGCCCACCCAGGCCCGGTTCGCGACGGCGCGATGGCGTTCAGCCAGCGCTGGCTCACGCTGCTCGCCGGGCAGGTTGCCGCCGCGCAGGCAGCCGGCGAGCTCGATCGCGCCGCCGACCCGGCGCAGATCGCCTTCGAGCTCAACGCCTACATGGTCCTCGGCAACATGCAGTTCGTCGCCACCTCCGACCCCGCAGCCCTCGACCGCGTTCGCCGAGCAGTCGACGCGCGCCTCGGCGCGCTCGCGGTGTAGCGGCGGCCAGGACTCCAGCGAAAAGACGGCCGACACTGTCTGGGTTCAGGACATGTGTCTCAGGTGGTGGGTCGCTCATGTCTCGCGACATCGGTCACGTCGGGGCCGGCTGTCGTCGTGCAGGCGTAGCCCGGAGAGCGGAGCCGCAGCGGCGAGCGCCGGGGTCGCGGTTGGCTGGGGCATGTCTCGTGCTCGCGTCGCTGTCCTGCAGGTCGTGTCCAATCAGCTCTCGGTCACCGAGGCTCCCGGTCTCGTTCGGCTGAGCTGCCTGAAAGCGCGTAGACGAGGACCGCGGGCGCTCGCGCGGCTGCGCGACGACCATCCCCGCGACGGACAGGATCCGGCTGATCGTCGAGGGTGCGGGAGCCTTCAGTCCTTCTTGCTCCAGGTGCCAGGCAATCGTGATCGGCCCGGCATCACAACCGCTTCGGGCCCAGCTGGCCGCGTAGCTCGATGACCCGTACTCGGACGAGGTCAGAGGTCGCGGTCGGATGCGGCTTGGGGCGCCGTGGAGCGTGGCTCCAAAGCATCGAGACCCCCGTCGCGATAGCGCGCCAACAGCCGGTGCAAATGCCGGCGCGAACACCCGTACTCGACAGTCCGCTGCGGCCGACCAGGGGGTCGCTGGCGCGCGGCGGGCCGCGAGCCGCGAGCCGCGAGCCGCGAGCCGCGAGCCGCGAGCGGTGGTATCGGGCCCAACCAAAGCTTGCCCCCGAACCATCAGCGCCCTGACCGAGCGGGCGCCTGACGCCCCCCAGCTCAGCCCGGCACACCTCCGGGCGGCCGTGCCGTCCACTCCGTCGCGAGGATCGCGTAGACGTCGGTATCTCCCCACGCGCCCTTGAACCAGAGGTCCTCGACGAGATGGGCTTCGCGACGCATCCCGAGCCGTCGGCACAGTGCGCCCGACGCGGCGTTGCGGGCGTCGAGCTCGGCGCGCACGCGATGCACGCCGAGTGCGCCAAACGCCACCGCCAGCAGCGCCCGAGCGGCTTCGGTCATGTATCCCTGTCCGGCGAAGTCCGGATGCAGGGTCCACCCGATCTCAGCGGTGCAGTTCGCCGTGCTCGCGAGGGCGAAGTACAGATCACCGATCACCTTCCCCGGCTCCGCCTCGAGCTCAAGCGCCAGCTGCCAGAAGTCTCCATCGGCCCGCAGCACCGCAGCGGCGGAATAGATCGCGAGCTTCGCCGCCACCTCGGTATGCGTCCGCGGCTCGAAGATCAGGTAGCGGCACACATCTTCCCGTGACTGGTAGGCCAGCACATCGTCGACATCGTCAGGACGAAGGATCCGCAGCCGCATCCGATCGGTGCGGATCGGCTCCGAGAACCTCGCGGGCAAGTTGATGGTCGGGGCCTTCGTCATACGGCCCAAGTATCAAGGGGACGCCGGCTCCGGCACCTGACGCCTCACGACGGTAAAGCCCGGGTCACAGGCCTTGCGGCGTCGCCGGCCCGGTCGCGAGCCCTGAGAACGGCGCGGCAGCCGCCCGGCTTGAGGGCACGTCGGCCGGCCCGCCCAGTGAACACGATCCGGTTGGCGCCGGCCCGCGTCGTTGCTCGCGTGAGGGTGAGAGTCTTGACGAAGCGCGTGCTGAGGTGTCAGATGAGAGGTACCGGGAGGCGCCGCCAGCACGGGCCGGGCTCGATGACTCTCGCGTTCAAGCCCAGCGGGTGCGGCACGGTGCTGGGATGAAGGACGCTGCGCCCTGGCGATCCTTCCCGGCGATCCGCCCGAGGATCGAAATGTCTTGACGGGGAGCTCGTCCGCTCCGGCCTCGCATGGAACGCCGCAGGTCGTCGGCCCGCTCGCCACGTGACGAACCTCACCGATAACTAGCACCACCGGCCGGACGGCCGGGTCCTGGCCTTTGTTCCCTTGGCAGGGCGGGACTTACGTCGTCTTCACGAACCGGCCGGGCTCACCCTCACGGGCGGCAGCGATGGCCTGGGCCGCGCTACCGGCGCGGTCAGTGGCGTCGGACGTGTCATGTCGATTCCTCTCACGGGATCTCGGAGGGGCCCGGGAAGCCGACGGCGCGACGCGGATGCGCCGCGCCGTCGGGGGCTCAGACCGCGGCGGGCTCGGGGTCCGGCCGGAGGATCACGACGTCGGCGACCGGGATGATCTCGTCGGCCGGGAGGCCGGCGCGGGACGCGTGCTCGCGGATCTTCTCCGGGCTGGACGCCTGGTAGATGCAGACCGTGCCCAGGCGGCCGTCGCTCTCGGCGACGACGTACGAGCGGATCCAGCGGATGTCCTGCGACATCTCGTTGTCAGCGACAGCGCCGGACTTGGCGCCGGCCGCCTCGAGCTCCGCCGGGGACTGCCAGCCGCCCCGGCGGAGGATCACGTAGGTCTCGAGATTCGAATCGGTACTCATGGTGGTGCTCCTGTTGTCTGAGCCGTCCGCCCTCTGCGGTCGGCTCTTGGTGTGGAGCGATACTGGCCCGCAGGAACGCCCGCGTCGCTAGCCGACGGGGCCTAGGGTTTCGCCCTGGGGTCCTAGGCCGAGGGCCTCGGAGAGCTCTTCGCGCGAGTCGATGTCGAGCTTGCGGTAGACGTTCCGCAGGTGGAACTGGATCGCCTTGACGGTCACGAAGTCGCGCTGTGCGATCTCCCGGTTGGTCAGTCCGGCGGCTGCGAGGGCCGCCACGTGGTCCTCACGCGCGGTGAGCGATTCTCGCCCCGACAGAAGCCGGCGATCCTGGCGCGGCCGCGCGCCGGCCGCCACGAGTTCCTTGTGCGCGCGGTCCGCCGCCCCGTCCGCCCCGGCGCGTGCGGTCGCGTCGAGCGCCTCGCGCAGGACGTCGCGTGCCTCGGATCGCTCGCCGGCCCGCCGGAGCGCGGAACCGAGTTCGAGCAGCGACCGCGCGTGCTCGAGCCGAGCTTCGCCGCCCTCGAGCATCGCGACGGACGCGCGCAGGTGCGCGATCCCGTCCGCGCCGCCGGTCACCAGCCCGAGCGTGCGCAGCGCGGCGCCCTCCGCCTCCGGGATCCCGAAGCGGCGGGCGTCCGCGACCTCGGTCCCGGCTGCCTCTCGGGCCTCATCGGCTCGCCCCAGACCGGCGAGCGCCAGCGCTGCCGGCGACTGCCACCGGCAGCACCAGGGGTTCGAGATGGCCGGCCGGAGCAGGTCCCCCGCCGCCCGAGCGTCCGCCAGCGCGGCGCCCGATCGCCCCTGGGCGAGGTGCAGCTCGGCGCGCGCGGTCAGGAGGAGGGCGAGCGGGAACGACGGCGGGGCATCGAGCCCGGGGCTCTGGGCGAGGAACTCTTCAGCTTCGGAGAGTGAGCCGCGAGCGACGAGGGCGCACACGACGGCGGCGGCCGACCATACGACGTCGTGCGCTTCGCCCCCCTGACTCATGAGCTCGGCGCCCCGGCGCGCCTCGATCTCCGCGCGGCGAAGCTCGCCCAGGCGCAGCGACACGTCGGAGCGCCCCAGCAGCTGCCAGCCGGCGTCGAGGCGGTTGCCCTGCTCCGTCGCGGTGGCGATCATGCGGTCGAAGAAGCGGCCGGCGCTCGACGCCGCTCCGGCGTAGATCAGGCCGTTCCCGAGCACGCCTGCGACCACGCTGTTGCGCTGGTGAAGGTCCGGCCTGCTCAGGATGGGCCGGCCGAGGGCGATCGCGGTCGCCGCCGGGGGTCGTGACGTCGCGATCGCGAGGACGAGGCATGCAAGGGTCGGCGCGGCGAGCTCCTCGCCGGCTTCGAACTGCGCGAAGCGGCGCTCCCAATGCGGGCGAGCGAGCTCGGTGGTGGCGAACACGTGAAAGCTCATCGCCAGCAGCTCGGCCTCCAGCGCCACTCCGAGCTCCCCGTCGGCGTCCTCGAGCATCTCCAGGGCCTCGTCCAGGACCTCCACCGACGCGCGGTAGTCCCCGCTGCCGGCGAGCGCCCGACCGAAGTCCAGCGCCACCCGCCCGCGCGTCTCCGGGTCAGAGGCGATGAGCAGCGCCTCGGTGAACGGGCCGATGAAGCGACCGCGCTGGCGGTCCGTCGCTTCGGCGACGCCGAGCTCGTGGAGCATGGTGCCCCGGTCCGCCTCGGCCGGCGGCTCCTCGAGCGCGCGGCGCAGATAGCGGGCGGCGGCCGGTGCCGCTCCGCGAGCCGATGCCATCCGGGCCGCGGCCCGCAGGACCGCGGCCCGCTCGGGTTCCTGCGCAGCCGGAACGCGGAGAAGGTGCCGCGCGACGCTCTCGCTCCCGGCGCCCTGGCGCGTCAGGCGCTCGGCGGCAGCGATGTGCAGCTCATGCCGCTCGAACGGCGGGATCTGCTCGTAGACCGCGCTGCGCACAACCGGATGCACGAACTCGAGGACGGGCTCCGCCGCCAGCACCTGGATCTCAACCAGGGCGTTGGCCGCCGCCGAGGCCGCAGCCTCGTCGCACCCGGCGAGCTCGGCCACATCCCCGAGAGCAGCCGCGGTGCCCAGGACGGCGACCGCACGCGCGACGGCGGTCGCCTCGCCGGCCAGCCGGCGCAGACGCCGGCGGATGGCCCGGCCGACGCGGTCGGAGCCGAATTCGAGCACCAGGCCGGCGTCGGTCGCGTCGCCCGTGATGCCGTCGTCGGCCAGCTCGACGAGCAGCTCACCGAGCAGGAACGGGTTTCCGCCGGTCGCGCGATGGCACGCATCGACGAAGAGCGGAGCGGCATCCGGAAATCGGTCGTGGACCACGTCCCCCGTAGCCGCGCCCGACAGCGGTGAGGGCCGAATGATGCGAGCACCCGGCACCGTGGACAGCGCGTCCAAGAGGTCCTGGTCGGCGCCGGGCTCAGCGGGCCGTGTCGCCGCCACGAGCAGCACGGGGATCTCGTCCAGGCGCCCGGCCAGGAACACGAGCCAACGGAGCGTCTCGTCGTCGGCCCAGTGCACATCGTCGGCGAGCAGCACCAGCGGACTACGAGCCGCGAGGTTCACGACCAGCCAGTGCAGGCCCCGCAGAGCTCCGAAGAACTCGGTGCTCGGCTCCTCCACGAACTCGCTGGCGAACACCGCACCGGCGGCGCCCGCACCACCGCTCAGGAGCGACGGATGCTTCGCGACCTCCCGATCGAAGAGCTGGCGCACCAGGCCGAAGGGGAACGCGCGGTCGAGGTCCGAGCCTCGGCCCCGCAGCACACGGACGCCCTCCGCTTCGGCAAGCTCACCCGCCGCGCTGAGCAGTTCGGTCTTGCCAACGCCCGCCTGACCCTCGATGACGAGGAGTCCCCCATCTCCCGCACCCGCACGCAGAACGCAGTCCCTGACCAGCTCGATCTCACCGTCGCGCTCCAGAAGCTCCCGCGCGCCGCGTGTCACCCGAGCCGCCATCGCCGTCAGCCTCTCACGAAGCCGACAGACATGGAACAGCCGGCCCTCCCGCCCGGAGGGCTCGCGGCTGCTCGCCGCCGTGCTCGGCCCGGCCCTCCGAGCCGGTCTTCTCGGCGGGCTGCAGTTCGGTCGCCACGCGTCGGCGCGCGCGGTGCAGACGTGTGGTCACGGTCGCCTCCGGGACGCCGAGTGCCCTGCCGGCCTCCCGATAGGAGAGGCCCGCTACGTCGACGAGCACGAGTGCCTCGCGAAATGGCTGGGAAGGTCGGCGATGGCGGCGAACAGCACCTGGACATCGAGCGACGTGCCGGGCTGTCAGCTCGCGCGGAGGTCCGCCGGCTCGGCGCTGGACTCCAGCGGGACCTCACGGGGCCGGCGGTCCTGGTACCGCAGCCGACTGATGTGGGTGTTGCGCAGCACGCCGAGCAGGTAGCCCAGGTCGTCGTCGCGGCGCAGCCAGCGCGGGCGGGTGAGCACCTTGGCGTAGGTCGTCGAGGCTGTTGCGTAAAGCGTCGGGGCGCGAGGCCGGCGCGCCGGGACCCGGAAGTCGATGGGCTGCCCCCACCTGCACGCCAACTGGATGACTTCGACCAGCGCCGCTTCCTAACTGAGCGCGCTGGGGGGCGACGAGTCTCGTCGCCCCCCAGACATGGCACGGATGCTTCAGGCGTGGCGGGCGGGGAATGCGTGGGCCCGGTGCCGGACGGTGAGCACGAAGCCGGCGATGATAAGCAGGGCCAGCATCGTCGACGCCCCGATCGTGATCAGCAGCGAGTCGGCGCCACCCGACGCGTCGGCGGCCCGGGTGAGGGGCACGGCCGGGGTGGCCGAGACGACGGGACGGACGCCCGTCCCCTCAACGTGCGGCTGGGTCCACTGCCGCGTGTGATTCGCGACCGCTGCCGCGGGGCGCACCGGCATGTCGGCCACGCGTGCGAGGGCGGGGCTCGCTCCGAGGGAGATCACGGCGGCCACGACGACCGCCGAGCGGGTGAACTGGGATGACTTGAGCATGGCTCCTCTTTGGTCTCGGGCCACCTGGTGGCGGCGTCGAGGAGCAGCTTGCGCGTCGCCCGTACCATGCTCGTAACGCGCGCGTAACGACGTCCTGTACGGTCGGCGGACTCGTGGCCATGACGGACTTCCGGATCTTGGGACCGCTCGAGGTGGCGCAGGGGGGCCAGCTCGTCAGCCTCCCCGGCGCCAGGCAGCGGGCGCTGCTTGCGATCCTGCTGCTGCACGTCGGCGAGGCGGTTTCGACCGATCGGCTGATCGACGAGTTGTGGGGCGACGAACCGCCCGAGGCCGGCTCTGCGGCGCTGCGCGTCCGTGTTTCGCAGCTGCGCCGTGCCCTGGGCCCGGCCGGCGAGCTCCTCGTCACGCGGCCGCCGGGGTATGCGCTGGCGCTGGCGCCCGAACAGCTCGACCTGCGACGCTTCGAGCGCCTTGTCGAGGCCGGGGAGTCGGCGCTCGCCGGCGAGGATCCCGCGGCCGCCGTCGAGCGTCTGCAAGAGGCGCTGGCGCTGTGGCGCGGCCCGCCGCTGGCGGACTTCAGCTACGCGCAGTTCGCTCACGCGGCGATCGTCCGTCTGGAGGAGCTGCGACTGGCGGCGATCGAGCTGCGTGTCGAGGCGCAGCTCGCGCTCGGAGACCACGCGCAGCTGGCCGGGGAGCTGCAGGCGCTCGACCCGCTGGAGGTCGGGCACGTCCGCATCTACTCGTGCGGCCCGACGGTCTACGGGCCGGCCCACGTCGGCAACTTCCGGTCCTTCCTGTTCGCCGACCTGCTCGTCCGGCACCTTCGCTGGCGCGGCCTCCGCGTGACCTGGGTCATGAACCTGACCGACGTCGACGACAAGATCATCCGGGGTGCGGCTGCCGCCGGGATCGGGATCGGCGAGCTGGCCGACCAGTGGATTGCCCAGTTCCTCGCCGACGCGCAGACGCTGCGGATGACCCGGCCCGACGTGCTTCCGCGGGCCACCGAGCACGTGCCCGAGATGGTGGCGCTCGTGGAGCGCCTGCTCGAAGCCGGCCACGCGTACCGGACCGACGACGGCTCGATCTTCTTCCGGATCGCCAGCTGGCCGGCGTACGGTCGCCTGGCCCGCCTCGACCCGGAGCAGCTGCGGGTCGGCGAGCGCGTGGCAGCCGACGAGTACTCGAAGGACGACGTCCGGGACTTCGTGCTCTGGAAGGCAGCCAGGGACGGCGA
>Ga0208851_1000867_pt1 | contig 11647 bp, 10 predicted proteins | sample NGESurshal092012_FD_184481 | JGI IMG/M metagenome (GOLD analysis project Ga0208851, IMG submission 184481) | Arctic peat soil microbial communities from Barrow, Alaska - NGEE Surface sample 415-2 shallow-092012 (SPAdes) | ecosystem: Environmental > Terrestrial > Soil > Wetlands > Peat ... | reverse complement strand
TTGATCGGCTCTGACCTGGGCGTTTGATCTGCTTTGACCTTGGGGTTTGATCGGCGCTGACCTGGGCGTTGATCGGCCGAGATCGTCGGTGGTGATCACCACTGGATCACTGCGGACACGGGGCGTCGACTCTCGTGATCAGCCGGTTTGTGGTGAGGTCTGTGCAACCGGTCGACGTAGCCCACGCCGTCCGGGCGCTGATCGTGCGTTGTTCGTCCAAGCGGGAGGTGTCCATGGCGGCTGCCAAGAAATCCAAGAAGAAGTCGAGCAAGAAGTCCGACGTGAAGGAGTCCGCGCTGAAGTCGGATGCGAAGGACCGGAAGAAGGACAAGAAGAAGTCCGCCGACTCGAAGGTGCGCCCGTCGGGCCGGTCCGACGCCAAGCAGGACGCAAGAAAGGCCGAGAACAAGGCCGAGAAGAGCACTGGAAAGGGCAAGACCGCGGCAAGACCCCAGCCAGGCGGCAAGGCCATGCCGGCTGCGGCCGACAGCTCCGAACCGACCAGGTCGGTGGCCAACGGCAGCTCGACCAAGGCCGGTGCGACGGCGTCCAGGGCCGTGTCCGCTCCGACGGCCAGCCGCGCCAAGGCCGAGCGACGACCGCCATCGGGTCCCGCGCCATCCCCGCGGCCGGCGGTTCGCAGGTCAGGTCTGAAGACTCCCACCCCGGCCGGTGCCGAGGTGCCGAGCACAGTGCAACGGTCGGACGCACATGCTCAGGCGACCTGGTCGGCCGCCCATGACTCCGCAGTGGAGCAGTACGGAGAGGGCGAGCGTGCACACCGCACCGCCTTCGCCGCGCTCAAACACACCTACGAGAAGGTCGGCGACCACTGGGAAGCCAAGGCCGAGGCCGGACCGTCGGATTCGCGCGCCGCGTCGCCGGGCCGGGACGAGGGCACGCCGGCCGGTGGGGTCGATGCGACCGCATCGCGCGCCCACCTGTACCGGCTGGCCCAGCGGTTGGACATTCCAGGGCGCTCCACCATGACGAAGGACGAACTGGTCCGGGCGCTGCAGAAGGCAAACGACAAGGCCACCGCCGAAGCTCGGAGCACGTAGCCGCTGCCGCGGCGGCCAGTGCTGAGGCGAGCTTCGATCTGGGCTTCCGACGGGCACAGTCGTCTGGCGAGCCGTCATCCGCCACCGACCTGCCCGGCCGCGAACACCGCTCGGTCGGCGGCTTCCCGACCGGCCTGCCAGCCTCGCGCGTCTACGCGTTTCGCGCGGATCTCCCTTGTCTCCGGGAAGAGCCGATCGAAGGCGGAATCCACTGCCTCCGAGCGGCGCGCGAGCACCGGAACCAGTTCCGTCCCGTGGCTGGAGCCGGCCTCGGCACCGGCTCTCCTGCCGGCCTCCGCGAGCCGCTCGCCCACCCGAGTGGCGTAGGCCAGCAGGAACGCCCGGCGAAACGACGGCGACCGGTTCAACCGGCCGGACCGGTACCCGGGTTGCGCGGGTGGGGCGTTGCCCGCCTCGGTGAGGGCCCTGGTGGCCTGTACCAGCAACGACGTGAACAGCATCTCCACCAACTGCAGGTCAACGGCCATGCCGACGACGCTGGCCATCCCGTGATGGTCATCCCACACCACTCGGACCCGGTTGATGGCTCCGACGGTGCTGAGCAACTGCACCTTGGCCTCTGCGTAGGGGTTGTCGATGTGGATGCGCCGGGCGGCCACCTCCGCCTCTCCGGCGGAATCCTCGAGCAGGGCCTCGTCGATGGCATAGCGCGTCATCAGGTCCTGCGCCTTTGCGGTGAAAGCCTCTGCTTCCTCGACGAACGTGGTCGCCTCCGCTTTGGACAGCAGCGCACGGATCTTGGACAGCATTCGCGGGTCGTGCTCGGCGGGCGGGTCCCGGCGCGCCGCGGAAGCCGCCGGTGGTCGCGTTCCCGCGCTGCCGGCCTTCGACGCCGTTCGCTTCCATGCCGAGGGCGGCGGCCCCAGCGGTGTCAGTCTGTGCAGGTTCTGCAGTTGCCCGATCAACTTCAGGACGTCGCGCCAGCCGTCCCAGATCGGGATCCCCCGACCGGCGAGCCAGGCGGTGATCAGCCAGTCGGACGTGACCGGCGGTCCGGCCGTGGAGCGCGCACCACTGCTGACACCGAGAGACTCGAGTTGGGCGGTCCACTCGGCGGGCGCACGGTCGGCCAAACCCGCTCGGAGGGCCTGTTGACCGATCACTGCGGTTATCAGGGAACTTCCGCGAACACCTTGATGACGCCGCACCATGTGTGCGAGATCGATTGGTTGCCAACCGTTTTCCCAGAGCAGGCCGGTCAGTTGCAGCAACCAGTCGGTCGCCAGCACGGCAGCGAGCTGGGCCGGCTCGGACGCTGACCGGACGACGAGCGACTGCACGACGTGGTCCAGCGCGGACTCGTCCACGTTGTCCCCGAAAGCCGCGTCGGCGCCGGCCACCAACAAGCGCGCGGTGGCTTCCCTGGCGTCCCCGTTGGCCTGACGTTCCCCCGCGTCCGCGCCGGGATCGTCGGCGGGACGGTTCGGTTCACTTCGTCCTGCCGCGTTGCTCGCAGCCCGCCGCCGACGTTTGGCCGCTCTGCGCTGCTGATTGCTCTTCCCCATGGCCCGGAGTATGCCGAACCGGTCCGACAGTCGAAGAATCTGCCCGCGCAGCGGCGCAGGCGGCAAGCCGCAGTCCGGCCGGCGGCGAGGCCCCCCCGATACGGTAAGGGGATGCTGATCGCCTTCTCCGTCGCACCGTCCGGTGTCGGTGAACGGTCCGGGTCCGACCCCACCGGATCGGTCTCGGCGGCGGTTGCCGAGGCGGTTCGGGTGGTGCGTGAGTCCGGGCTACCCAACCGGACGGACTCCATGTTCACCACCGTCGAGGGCGACTGGGACGAGTGCATGGACGTGGTCAAACGCGCTTGCGAGGTCGTCGGCCGCTATGGCAACCGGGTGTCCCTGGTGCTGAAGGCCGATATCCGGCCGGGGCACACGGGGAGTTGGAGGGCAAGGTCGCCAGGGTCGAGTCTGCCCTCGCGGACCGACCGCAGCGGTCGGCGCCGTCCGGTCCGGACGGATGACCTTCCGACGGTGAGCGCACGTATCCGAATCGGCCTGTCCGGCTGGAAGTACCCGCACTGGCGTCGGGTGTTCTATCCGCGCGGGTTGGCCCAGCGTCGCGAGCTGGAGTTTGCGTCACACACCTTCGACGCGCTGGAGATCAACGGCTCGTTCTATTCGTTGCAGCGACCGAGCAGCTTTGTCCGCTGGCGGGACACCGCGCCTGACGGTTTCACCTTCGCGGTGAAGGGCTCGCGGTACATCACGCACTTGAAGAAGCTCGGCGACATCGACAGCGCTCTGGCCAACTTCCTGGCCTCCGGGTTGCTGGCGCTCGGCCCGAAGCTCGGACCGCTGCTGTGGCAGCTCCCGCCCGTCCTTCCGTACGACCGAGCCCGGATGACCGACTTCTTCGACCGGCTGCCCGCCACCACGGGGCGGGCAGCCGAGATCGCGCACGGCTGCGACGACCGGCTGAAGCAGCGGTTCGACGAGGAGCCGGTCACCACCGCTGCCGAGGACGCGCCGCTGCGGCACGCCGTCGAGGTGCGGCACGATTCCTTCGCCACCGGCGACTTTGCGCAGCTGTGTCGCGAACACGCGGTTGCGCTGGTGGTTGCCGACACCGCCGGACGGTTCACCTGGGTCGACGAGGTCACCTCCGATCTGGTCTACGTGCGACTGCACGGCGATCAGGAGCTGTATGCCAGCGGCTACACCGACCAGGGCATCGCCTGGTGGGCCGATCGGGTGGCGGGCTGGGCGGCGGAGGCGGGGGTCCGGGAAGTACAGGTGTACTTCGACAACGACGGACAGGCCCACGCCCCCTACGACGCCCTCCGGTTGGCCGCACGGCTCGGCCTACCCAGACAGCCACCGGCCCCGCTGCCCTATTGACCCCCTGACAGCGCGGATCAAAGTTCACAGCGCGGATCAAGTAGGCGACTCGTGTCACTTGAGTCCCACAACCGCGACGTTGATCCGCGCCGGTGAGGTCGGCGCCGGTGAGGTCGGCGTCGGTGAGGTCCGCGCCGGTGTGAACCGCGCCGGTGAGGTCCGCGCCCGCCAGCGGCATCCGAGCCTCGCGGGGCACGGTGCGCACGAAGAGGCCCCGGTCACCGACCGGGGGCCCCGTCGAGAAGCGTTGCGGTACAAGGATTTGCTGTCGGCAAATCACCGAAAAAACGCTAGAGGATGATCAACCCGCCGGTGTTGTCGCGGGCCGCGGTGAACCGTGCCGTGGCGTCCGCCCAGTTGACGACGCTCCACCACGCCTTGACGTAGTCGGCCTTGACGTTCTTGTACTGCAAGTAGAACGCGTGCTCCCACATGTCCAGCAGCACGATCGGGATCTGCGCCGCGGGCAGGTTGCCCTGCTGGTCGAACAGTTGCAGGATGTTCAACCGCTGACCGAGGGTGTCCCAGGCCAGGATCGACCAACCGGAACCCTGGATCGCGTTGGCGTTGGCGGTGAACTGCCGCTTGAAGCCGTCGAACGAGCCGAAGAACTCGTCGATCGCCGCACCCAGTTCGCCGTCGGGCTTGTCACCGCCGGATGGCGAGAGGTTCGGCCAGAACACCGAGTGGTTGATGTGCCCGCCGAGATGGAACGCCAGGCTCTTCTCCAGGCCGTTGATGGACCCGAACGAGTCCTTGTCGCGCGCCTCGGCCAGCTGGTCCAGGGTGGTGTTCGCGCCGGCAACGTACGCGGCGTGGTGCTTGTTGTGGTGCAGTTCCATGATCTGCCCAGAGATATGGGGCTCCAGCGCACCGTAGTCGTACGGCAGGTCCGGCAGCGTGTACTGAGCCATGCGGTCTCCTTCGACTCTGTGAATGATCCAAGAACGGCGGTGCGCTTCGTCCGCGCGGTGGCGCAAACAGCGACACCGGCGGACTCCACGCAGAGCAGACCCGACCCTATACCCGGACATCACGGGCTGTTCGGGGCGGGACGGCGTCCGTTCCGCCACTAGCAATACCCGATCCCGAACGGCGCAAAACCGCGGGCCGAACCAGCCGAGGTAGGGCAGCGGTCGCCCTCCCTGCGGAACCGCGCCCACCTGCCCAGGCGGCCGCCGATCACCCCCACGACGGCAACCAGGTCTCCATCTGCAGCCGGTCCGGGGTGATCGGTTCCCCGGTCAGCACCGGCCAGAGCCAGATGAAGTTGGCGACCACCAGCCCGACGTAGATCGCCACCACCGCCACCGACGTCAGCCGCCGTTCCACCCCGACCTTCGCCGGGCCAAGGATGTCGCCGAGTACCAAGGTGATCCCGATGACCAGGAACGGCGCCAGCGGGGTGGCGTAGAAGAAGTACATCTGCCGGTCCAGGTTGGTGAACCAGGGCAGGTAGCCCGCGCCGTAGCCCACCAGCACGGCCGCGTACCGCCAGTCGAGCCGGCCGATCGCCTTCCACAACGCCCAGACCAGCACGAACAGCGAGAGCCACCACAGCGCCGGTGTGCCGATCAGAAAGATCCGCTGGACGCAATCGGTCCGGCCGTCGCCGCAGCCCGTCGTCGGTCCCTGCACGAAATACAGCACCGGCCTCGTGCCCAGCGGCCACGTCCACGGTTTGGACTCCCACGGGTGGCGCTGAGCCGGATCGGTCGGGGTCAGCAGGTGGGAGTGGAAGTCGAGCATCTTCCACGTCCACTGCCACAACTCGTTGGACCAGGTGGAGGCCAGGTCGTACAGCAGGCCGCTCTTCCAGTCGCTGCGGTTCGACGGGACCGCGACCAGGGTGTGCCGCGGCCAGACCGTCTCGGAGGCGAACCAGGCCCACCAGCTGGCGATGTACACCAGGGCCGGCACGATCGCCAGCGACCAGATGTTCGGCAGCAGGTCCCGACGGATGGTGGCCCAGATCGGCCGGCGGATGCCGATCTCGCGGCGCGCGCAGAAGTCCCAGATCAGTACCAGCACGAAGAACGCGATGATCCAGTACGCCCCGGACCATTTGACCGCGGTGGTCAGCCCCAGCAGCACACCGGCGGCGAAGCGCCACCAGCGCGCACCCAGCGCGATGCCGGATCGCTGCCCGAGGAGCGACCCATCGGCGAGGGCGGCCGCCAGCCGTGCCCTGACCTGGTCCCGGTCGGCGATGATGCACGCGAACGCGGCCAGCACGAACACTTCCTGGAACACGTCCAGCAGGGCGGTGCGGGCCATCACATGGCTGACCCCGTCGCAGATCAGCAGCACCCCGGCGATCCCGCCGAGCAGGGTGGACCTGGTCATCCGCCGGGTCACCCTGATGATCAGCAACACGCTGACCACGCCGGCGACCGCCGAGGCCAGCCGCCAGCCGGTGGGGTTGTAGCCGACCAGCCACTCACCGATGGCGATCAGCTGCTTGCCGAACGGCGGGTGGACGACGACCCCGAAACCCTGGTTGTCCTCGACCCCGCCGTTGCGCACGACCTCGGCGGCCTGGATGGCGTAGTACTTGCCGTCGAACAGCGGCGTGCCGTAGTCCGAGTACCGGCCGATACCGGCGAACCGCACCACGGCGGCGACGGCGGTGAGGATCCCGGTGACGAGCCAGCCGCGGGCACGGTCGTCGGGTGGCGGGGGGAGCACCCGGCGTCGAGGACTGTCGGGGGTGACGATTGACGGGACGGCGCCGATCGGCACCACGCCGGCCGCCGGGTCGGGCCTGCCCTCGGGGCCGTCGGTCCCGACGTTGTCGTCCGTGGCGACGTTGACGGCTCCGGCTGTGACGTCAGGACTGAGCGGGCCGTTCGCCGGGTCGTCGCGATCGGCGACAGCGGACAGGACGGGCATGGCGTCGATCGTAGGGTGACGTGGTGACAGCGGACGTGAAGCCCGGTCGGCTGGTGTTGGCCGGAACCCCGCTCGGCCGGGTTTCCGACGCGTCCGCCGGGCTCCGCGAGGTGCTGGCCTCCGCCGACGTCGTCGCCGCGGAGGACACCCGGCGGCTGCACCGGTTGGCCGCGGACCTGGGCATCGACATCACCGGCTCGGTGATCTCCTACTACGAGGCCGTCGAACAGGCCCGAATCCCGGCGCTGCTCGAGCGCATCGCCGGCGGGGACACCGTCGTACTCGTCACCGACGCCGGGATGCCGTCCGTCTCCGATCCCGGGTACCGGCTGGTCGCCGCGGCGGCGGAGGCCGGGCTGCTGGTGACGTCGGTGCCGGGGCCGTCGGCGGCGATCACCGCGCTGGCGCTCTCCGGCCTGCCGTCAGACCGGTTCTGCTTCGAGGGGTTCCTGCCGCGCAAGTCCGGTGAACGGACCCGGGCGCTGGCGGGGTTGGCCGGCGAGGCCCGGACGATGATCTTCTTCGAATCGGTGCACCGGCTGGCCGAGACGGTGGAGGCGATGGTGGCGGCGTTCGGCGCGGAACGGCCGGCGGTGCTGTGCCGGGAGCTGACGAAGACCTACGAGCAGGTGGTCAGGGGATCGTTGGCCGAGCTGGCGGCGTTCGTCGCGGACGGCGTGCGAGGTGAGGTCACGTTGGTGGTGGCCGGCGCCGTCGGATCCGTGTCCCAGCCCAGCGATGAGGATCTGGCCGCCGCGGTCGCGGAGCTGGTCACCGCGGGCGCGTCACGCCGGGACGCAGTCGACGTGGTGGCCGCTCGGCACGGTCTGGCCCGCCGGGTGGTGTATGCCGCGGCCGCCGGTCAGCTACGCGGCAAGGACCCGGAGAAACCGTCCAGCATCCGCCGGTAGCTCTCATCAAGGTCCTGCGGCAAGGCAAAACCCCCGGCCTGCTCCAGCGAGACGAACCCGTGCATCAGCGCGCGCAACCCGCGGATGGCGTGGATCTCGTCGTCACCGACGAGGTCGTAGCCGTCCAGCACGGCCTCGACGGTGACCAGAATGCCGCCCGCGACCTGCTCGTGCTCGGTGTCGCCGGCGGCCGGAGCGATGACGCTGGCGGCGTAGCGCCCGGGGTGCTTCTTGGCGTAGGTGCGGTAGGCGTCGCCCATGGCGTGCAGCGCGTCCGAGCCGGACCGGCCGACGGCGGCGTGCGTCAGCTCCGCATGCAGCTCCCGGCCGGCCAGCACCGAGACGTCCCGGCGGAGCTCGGCGAGCCCGGCCACGTGCTTGTACAGGCTGGGCTGCCGGACCCCGAACCGTGCCGCCACAGCGGCCAGAGTGATTTCCTGCCAACCGATCTCGTCGGCGAGATCGGCGGCGGCCGCGGCGATCATAGCTCTGTTGAGCCCGGCCCTAGGCACCGGCGGGGCCGCCGTCGAGCTGCCGAACGAAGTCCAGCACGACGGGAGTCGTGAGCTCCGGGAACTCGGCCTGCGGGTAGTGGCCCGCATCGGCGATCATCTCGTAGCGGCCGTGCAGGCGGTCGGCGATCATCGCGGCCTCGGCACCCTGGTCGGGGAAGTCGGGGTCCTTCGTGCCCATCACCACCAGCGTCGGGGTGTGCACCCGGTCCAGCACGGCTTCCGAAGCGGCATGGGAGGTCCTGGTGACGGCCCGGAACGTGCGGGTGTAGCCAGGGCGGGCCAGCGCTCGGGCGATCCGCTGCTTGTGCTCGACGAAGTCCGCGCCGCGCCGGGTCGGGTAGAACGTCGGCAGGTAGGCAAGCCATGCCCGGCGCGCCCACGGCCCACCCATCAGGGCGCGCAGCGTCCAGCGTTGCAGCGCCGACGACGGCAGGTCCCGGACGAACGGGCCCATCAGCACCAGCCCGCGGATCGCCTCCGGATGCTCGGCCGCCGCGATGACCGCGGCGGCGGAGCCCATCGAGATCCCGATCACGATCGCCGACTCGCCGAGATGCTCTGCCAGCGCGACGATGTCGGAGGCCGCGGTCGGGTCGTCGAAGGAGTCGAAGCTCAGGTCGCTGTCGCCCTGACCCCGCAGATCCATCGTCACCACCCGGTAGCCGGCAGCGACGAGTGCGGGCGTCAGGTGGCGGAAGGTACTGCGCAGGTCGCCCATGCCGGGAACGCCGATGATCAACGGGCCGGAGCCTGCCAGGTCGTAGGCGATGCGGCCCGTTCCGCGGTCCAGGAATCGGGTGTCGCGGTCCGGTGTCGACGGGGATGACGAGCTGATGGAAGCTTGGCTGTTTGGCATAGCCATAAAGCTATAGCTGTTAGCCTGAGCCGTCAAGGGTGATCCGTGTCGGGATTTTCGCGCTCGGTGCGGGGGGCACCCGGGTGCGGGCACGGCCGTCCGGGCACAGTGACGGCAAAGTGACACCGACGACTCAGAGACCGACGACTCAGATCGGAGAATCATGACCGACACCACTCCAGGCACCGCGGGCGGCGGTTCCACCCCCGCCATGAAGGCGCGGTTGCGTGCCGACTTGACCGCCGCCATGAAAGCCCGCGATCCGCTGACCACCGGCACCCTGCGGATGGCGTTGGCCGCGGTGACCAACGCGGAGGTTGCCGGGACCACCGCCAAGGAGCTGACCGATCAGGAGGTCACCGCGGTGCTCGCCAAGGAGGTCCGCAAACGCGCCGAGGCGGCCGAAGCGTTCGCCGGCGCCGGCCGGGCCGAACTGGCCGAGAAGGAACGTGCCGAGGCCGTGGTGCTGTCCGCGTACCTGCCGACACCGTTGACCGACGAGCAACTGGGCGCGCTGGTCGCCGAGGCGGTGGACGGGGTCGCTTCCGACATCGGCGGACCGGTGACCATGCGCCAGATGGGCCAGGTCATCAAGGCCGTCCAGGCCCGTGCCGACGGCCGGGCCGACGGGTCACGGATCGCTGCGGCGGTCAAGGCCGTGCTCGGCTGACCCGGGTGCGCCTGATAGTCGTGGGTGCGCGAAGCTAAGCCCCGACTCGTCCCCGCACGCTTCCGGAGGCAGCACACGATGAGCGACCCTGCGACCACCCCCAAGGCCGACATCGGCGTCACCGGGCTTGCGGTGATGGGCTCCAATCTGGCCCGCAACTTCGCCAGGAACGGCTTTGTCACGGCGGTGCACAACCGGTCGTATGCCAAGACCAGGGCGCTGATCGATGAGCATGGCTCGGACGGCGCGTTTGTCCCGTCGGAGTCGTCGGCGGATTTCGTGGCCTCACTGGCGGTGCCCCGCAAGATCCTGATCATGGTGAAGGCCGGCGGGCCGACGGACGCGGTGATCGACGAGCTGGCCGAGCTGGTGGAGCCCGGTGACATCATCATCGACGGCGGCAACGCCAAGTTCGAGGACACCCGCCGCCGGCAGGCGGCGTTGCAGGAGAAGGGGATTCACTTCGTCGGGTGCGGGGTGTCCGGCGGCGAGGAGGGCGCGCTGAACGGCCCGTCGATCATGCCGGGCGGCTCCGCTGAGTCCTACCAATCGCTCGGCCCGATCCTGGAGAAGATCTCCGCGCACGTCGACGGGGCGCCGTGCTGTACGCACATCGGCACCGATGGCGCCGGGCATTTCGTCAAGATGGTGCACAACGGCATCGAGTACGCGGACATGCAGCTCATCGCAGAGGCCTACGACCTGCTGCGCCGCGGCGCCGGCCTGTCGCCCGCGGAGATCGGCGAGATCTTCGGCGAGTGGAACAAGGGTGATCTCGACTCGTTCCTGATCGAGATCACCGCCGAGGTGCTGGCCCAGGTGGATGCGGCGACTGGCAAGCCGTTCGTCGACATCGTGCTGGACGCCGCCGGCATGAAGGGCACCGGCACCTGGACCGTGCAGACCGCACTGGACCTGGGCATTCCGGTGTCCGGGATCGCGGAGGCGGTGTTCGCCCGCGGCCTGTCCTCGGCCGCCTCGCAACGCGCCGCGGCAGTCGGCAAACTGCCCGGCCCGAACGGGGCGTGGGATGTGAAGCCCGCTGGAATCGACGCAGCGGCGTTCGTCGAGGACGTCAGGATCGCGCTGTACGCGTCCAAGATCGTCGCCTACGCCCAGGGCCTCGACGAAATCTTCGCTGGCGCGGCGGAGTACGGCTGGGACATCAATGTCGGTGCGGTGGCGCGGATCTGGCGTGGGGGCTGCATCATCCGGGCGAAGTTCCTCAACCGCATCACCGAGGCATATGACGTCGGGGCAGGGGTCGAGGTCCCGGCGTCGCTGCTGCTCGCGCCGTACTTCACCGACGCGATCACCAGGGCGCAGGATTCCTGGCGCCGGGTGGTGGCCGGCGCGGCGCAGTCCGGCATCCCCACCCCTGGATTCGCGGCGGCGCTGTCCTACTACGACGGGCTCCGCTCGGAGCGGTTGCCGGCGGCGCTGATCCAGGGCCAGCGGGACTTCTTCGGCGCGCACACCTACAAGCGTGTCGACCAGGACGGGGTCTTTCACACGCTCTGGTCCGGCGACCGCACCGAGGTGCAAACCGCCTGACAGCGCCCCCTTTCGGCGCGGATCAACTTCCCCGGCGCGGATGAAATCGTTGCTTTCTGTCACTCGAGTCCCATAACCGCGACGATTATCCGTGCGAGACGGGACGCTGCCGTTTCCCCGGCTCGGTTCCCCCGGGTAGCCGGGGCAACGCGTCGAGCAATGTCACGTTCGATCGGCCCACGGCCGGTTCACGCCGCCCACGGCGGGATGGAGCGGCTCGCGGCGGGTCATGCCGCCCACGGCGGGATCGAGCGGCGGCGGGGTTCTGCCGCACGAGGTGGCCGTATTCCGTCAGCGGGTCATGCCGCCCACGGCGGGATC
>Ga0208851_1000865_pt1 | contig 11680 bp, 14 predicted proteins | sample NGESurshal092012_FD_184481 | JGI IMG/M metagenome (GOLD analysis project Ga0208851, IMG submission 184481) | Arctic peat soil microbial communities from Barrow, Alaska - NGEE Surface sample 415-2 shallow-092012 (SPAdes) | ecosystem: Environmental > Terrestrial > Soil > Wetlands > Peat ... | reverse complement strand
GCGGCCCGGTGGTCGCCGGCGGCGGTGGCATCGTCGCGGTGATCGTGACGGTGCTCGTCCTGCTGCTGGGGGGTGGCGGCTCGCTGCCGACCGCGGGAACGCCCGACCAGGGCGGCGGGACTCGGCGGCAGGGGACCTCGCCACGCGCTGCAACACCCCTGAAGCGATCGACCGGTATGACGACGGCTTCCTCGTCAAGGTGTTCTACGAGACGACCGAGGTGTGGACGGCCGAGCTGGGCCGCCGTGGGACGACGCTGCGCGAGCCTTCGCTGACCTTCTTCGACGGTGCGGTCCGGGCCGGGTGCGGCGTGGCGTCGTCCCAGGTCGGGCCGTTCTACTGCCCCGGCGACGGGCACATCTACCTCGACGTCGGGTTCCTCGCCCAGCTCCAGCAGCAGCTCGGGGCGCAGGGCCGCTACGCGCAGGCCTACATCCTGGCGCACGAGTTCGGACACCACCGGCAAACGGTGTTGGGGATCGAGTCGCAGGTTCGCCGGAGGCAGCAAGCCGACCCCGCCGGGGCCAACGCGCTGTCGGTCCAGACGCAGCCGCCGGCCGACTGCCTGGCGGGGGTGTGGGGCGCGCTCGCCAACTCCGCAGGCAACGTGACGGTGTCCCCCGCCGACATCGCCGAGGCGCAGACCGCGGCGGCGGCGGCCCGGTGAACCAGGAGGCGTGGACGCACGGCTCGGCCCAGCAGCGTCAGACCTGGTACTCGACCGGGGACCGGACGGCGGACCTCAACCGCTGCAACGCCGTCGCCGCCTGACACCGGCGACGGCGGTTGCGTCGCTCAGACGTTGAAGCCGAGCGCACGCAGCTGCTCGCGGCCCTCGTCGGTGATCTTGTCGGGGCCCCACGGGGGCATCCACACCCAGTTGATCTTCACATCGGCGACGAACCCGTCGAGGGCCAGCCGCGTCTGATCCTCGATGACGTCGGTCAGCGGGCACGCGGCGCTCGTCAGCGTCATGTCCAGCACGGCGACGTTGTTCTGGTCGACGGTGATCCCGTAGACCAGTCCGAGGTCGACGACGTTGATCCCGAGCTCAGGGTCGACGACGTCGCGCATCGCCTCGGTGAGCGTCTCGATCCGGTCGGCACCGGTAGCCGTCTCGGTCATGCCTGCTCCTTCGCCGCGACGGCCCGGGCCGCCGCATCCTTGAACGCCATCCATCCCAACAGCGCGCACTTCACCCTGGCCGGGTACTTGGCCACCCCGACGAAGGCCACCGCATCCTCCAGCAGCTCCTCGTCCGGCTCTCCCTGGCCCCTGGACTGCATGAGGGCAAGGAACGCATCCCCGGTCTCCATCGCCTGGGCCAGGGTGCGACCGGTCACCAGGTCGGTCATGACCGACGTCGACGCCTGGCTGATCGAGCAGCCCAGCCCCTCATAGGACACGTCCGTAACCGTGTCGCCGTCCAGCCGGAGCCGCAGCGTCACCTCGTCGCCGCAGGTCGGGTTCACGTGGTGCACCTCGGCGTCGAACGGCTCGCGGAGCCCGGCATGCCGCGGGTGCCGGTAGTGGTCCAGGATCAGCTCCTGGTACAGGGCCTCGAGCTGCATCAGGCCGCCCCGAAGAATCGCTGCGCGTACCGCACGCCGTCGACGAGCGCGTCGAGGTCGGAGCGGTCGTTGTACAGGTACAGCGACGCCCGGGTGGTGGACTGGACGCCGAACCGCTGGGCCAGCGGCCAGGCACAGTGGTGGCCGACCCGGACCTCGACGCCCTGGTCGTCGAGCACCTGCCCGACGTCGTGTGGGTGGATGCCCTCGACGGTGAACGAGACCGCACCGCCGCGGTCGACCACGTCCCGCGGGCCGACCACCTGCACCCCGGGGATCTCGGCCAGCCGCTCCAGTGCGTAGGCGGTGAGCGCGCGTTCGTGCGCGGCCACGGCTTCCATCCCGATCGCGGACAGGTAGTCGCACGCAGCCGCCAGCCCCACCGCCTGGGCCGCCATCGGGACGCCGGCCTCGAAACGCTGCGGCGGGGCGGCGTAGGTACTGCCCTCCATCCGCACGATCTCGATCATGGAGCCGCCGGTGAGGAACGGGGGCATCACCTCGAGCAGCTCGCGGCGTCCCCAGAGCACTCCGATGCCGAGCGGGCCGAGCATCTTGTGGCCGGAGAAGGCTACGAAGTCGACCCCCAGCGAGGCGACGTCGACCGGGACGTGCGGCACCGACTGGCAGGCGTCGAGCAGCACGAGGGCGCCGACCTCGCGGGCGCGGGCGACGATGGCGCCGACCGGGTTGACCGTGCCGAGCACGTTGGACTGGTGCACGAAGGCGACCAGCTTCGTGGTCTCGTCCACGACCGACGCCAGGTCGGACAGGTCGAGCCGGCCGTCGTCGGTGAGCCCCAGCCAGCGCAGGGAGGCGCCGGTGCGCCGGCACAGCTCCTGCCAGGGCAGCAGGTTGGCGTGGTGCTCCATCTCCGTCACCACGATGCTGTCCCCGGGGCCGACGACGAAGCGCGCCGCCTCGGGGTCACCGGTGGCCGCGTTCGACAGCGAGTAGGCGACCAGGTTGATCGCCTCGGTGGCGTTCTTGGTGAAGACCACCTCGCCCGGGTCCGCGCCGATGAACGTGGCCACGGTCAACCGCGCGCCCTCGTAGGCGTCGGTGGCCTCTTCGGACAGCTGGTGGGCCCCCCGATGAACGGCCGCGTTGTGCCGCTCGTAGAACTCCCGCTCCGCGTCCAGCACCCGCACCGGCTTCTGCGAGGTGGCGCCGCTGTCCAGGTAGACCAGTCGGCGACCACCGCGCACCGTACGGCCCAGCAACGGGAAGTCGGCCTTGATCCTGGCGACGTCCAGGACGGACGACGCGGGAGCCGACAGGTCGGCCGTCACGCCCCGGCCGCAGCCTTCGTGTAGCGCTCGTAGCCCTCCGCCTCGAGCTGCTCGGCCAGCTCGGGGCCGCCCTCCTTGACGATGCGGCCGTCGACGAACACGTGCACGAAGTCGGGCCGGATGTAGCGCAGGATCCGGGTGTAGTGGGTGATGAGCAGCACGCCCACCTCGCCGCCCTCACCCACCCGGTTCACGCCCTCGGAGACGACCTTGAGCGCGTCGACGTCCAGGCCGGAGTCGGTCTCGTCGAGGACGGCGATCTTCGGGTGCAGCAGCTCCAGCTGGAGGATCTCGTGCCGCTTCTTCTCCCCGCCGGAGAAGCCCTCGTTGACGTTGCGCTGGGCGAACGCCGGGTCGATGGACAGCCGGGTCATGGCCTCGTTGACCTCCTTGACCCAGGTCCGCAGCTTCGGCGCCTCGCCGCGGATCGCGGTGGCCGCCGTCCGCAGGAAGTTCGACACCGAGACGCCGGGCACCTCGACCGGGTACTGCATGGCCAGGAACAGCCCGGCCCTGGCCCGCTGGTCGACGGAGAGTGCCAGCAGGTCCTCGCCGTCCAGGGTGACCGTGCCCGAGGTCACGGTGTACTTCGGGTGCCCGGCGAGGGAGTAGGCGAGCGTCGACTTCCCCGAGCCGTTCGGGCCCATGATCGCGTGCGTCTCGCCCGCCCTCACGGTGAGGTCGACGCCGCGCAGGATCTCCCGCGCGCCCTCCTCGGTCTCGACGGTCACGTGCAGGTCGCGGATCTCCAGGGTGGCCATCAGTTCGCTTTCTCGACGTCGACGAGGACGTCGTCGCCCTCGATCTTCACGGGGTAGACAGGGACCGGTTTGGTGGCCGGCAGGCCGGTGGGACGGCCGGTGACCAGGTCGAAGCGGGAGCCGTGCAGCCAGCACTCGATGGTCAGGCCCTCGACCTCGCCCTCGGACAGTGAGACGTCCGCGTGCGAGCAGGTGTCGTTGATGGCGCGCACCTCGCCGTCGGTGCGTACCAGGCAGACCGGGATCCCGTCGATGACGACCCGGTGGGTGCCGCCCTCGCGCAGCTCGGCCAGCGGGCAGGCGTTGCGGTAGCTCATGCGCCAGCTCCCACGGAGATCGCGAGCTCGGCGTCGACCGCTGCGAGGAGACGCTCCTCCAGGTCGGGCACGCCGATGCGGGCCAGCAGGTCGGCGAAGAAGCCCCGCACGACCAGCCGGCGCGCCTCGTCGGACGGTATGCCCCGAGACTGGAGGTAGAACAGCTGCTCGTCGTCGAACCGGCCGGTGGCACTGGCGTGTCCGGCGCCGACGATCTCGCCGGTTTCGATCTCCAGGTTCGGCACCGAGTCGGCGCGGGCACCCTTGGTCAGCACCAGGTTCCGGTTGATCTCGTAGGTGTCGGTGCCCACCGCACCGGACCGGATCAGCACGTCACCGATCCACACGGTGTGCGCGTCGGCGCCCTGCAGCGCGCCCTTGTAGACCACGTTGCTGCGGCAGTGCGGCACCGCGTGGTCGACGAACAGCCGGTGCTCCAGGTGCTGGCCGGCGTCGCCGTAGTACAGCCCGAGCAGCTCGACGTCGCCGCCGGGGCCGGTGTAGTCGACCACCGGGCTGATCCGGACGAGGTCCCCGCCCAGGGTCACCACGGCGTGCCGCACCCGGGCGTCCCGTCCCACGTGGATCCGGTGCGACCCGACGTGCACCGTGTGGGCGGCCCACTCCTGCAGCGAGACCACGGTGACCTGGGCGCCGTCCCCGGCCAGCACCTCGACGGTGTCGGCGTAGGTGGCCGACCCGGTGTGCTCCAGGACGATGACCGCCGAGGCGAACGGCTTCACATCGATCACGGTGTGCCCGTAGGCCGCGCCCTCGGCATGCTCGCCACGCACCGTGAGCACGGTGGGACGCGAGGCCGTGGTCTCCGCCGGAACGGTCACCACGGTGGCCCGCTCGAACCCGGCCCAGGCCTGTGCGGCGACCCGGTCGCGCGGCGCGCCCGTGGTGCCGAGCCGCGGGTCGTCGCGCCCGACCGTCTCGACCGTCACCTCGGGTGCTGCGTCGACGTCGACGACGACCTTGCCGTCAGCCGCCGCCGTGCCGTCGTGCAGGCCACGCAGCCGGGCCAGCGGGGTGAACCGCCAGGCCTCCTCGCGGCCCTGTGGCACCGGGTGGTCGGCCAGGTCGAACGAGTCGACCTGCTGCGGCCGGACGTCGGTCGCGGTGTGCGTGACTCCCATGGTCAGCCCACGGCCCCTTCCATCTGCAGCTCGATGAGCCGATTCAGCTCGAGCGCGTACTCCATCGGCAGCTCGCGGGCCACCGGCTCGACGAAGCCGCGCACGATCATTGCCATGGCCTCCTCCTCGGTGACGCCACGGCTCATCAGGTAGAACAGCTGGTCCTCGGAGACCTTGGACACGGTCGCCTCGTGCCCCATCGACACGTCGTCCTCGCGGACGTCGACGTACGGGTAGGTGTCCGACCGGCTGATGCCGTCCACGAGCAGCGCGTCGCAGCGCACCGTGGAGCGCGAGCCGTACGCGCCCTCCTGGATCTGGATCAGCCCGCGGTACGAGGTCCGACCGCCGCCCCTGGCCACCGACTTGGACACGATGGACGACGACGTGTTCGGCGCGCAGTGGACCATCTTGGCGCCGGCGTCCTGGTGCTGGCCCTCCCCCGCGAACGCGATCGACAGGGTCTCGCCCCTGGCGTGCTCGCCCATGAGGAACACGGCCGGGTACTTCATGGTGACCTTCGAACCGATGTTGCCGTCGACCCACTCCATCACGGCGCCCTCGTACGCGACGGCCCGCTTGGTGACCAGGTTGTAGACGTTGTTCGACCAGTTCTGGATGGTCGTGTACCGCACCCGGGCGTTCTTCTTCACGATGATCTCGACGACGGCCGAGTGCAGCGAGTCGCTGGAGTAGATCGGCGCCGTGCAGCCCTCGACGTAGTGCACGTTGGAGCCCTCGTCGGCGATGATCAGCGTCCGCTCGAACTGGCCCATGTTCTCGGTGTTGATCCGGAAGTAGGCCTGCAGCGGGATCTCGACGGTCACGCCCTTGGGCACGTAGATGAACGAGCCGCCCGACCACACCGACGTGTTCAGCGAGGCGAACTTGTTGTCGCCGACGGGGATCACCGAGCCGAAGTAGGTGCGGAACAGCTCCTCGTGCTCGCGCAGGCCGGTGTCGGTGTCGAGGAAGATGACGCCCTGCTCCTCGAGGTCCTCACGGATCTTGTGGTAGACAACCTCGGACTCGTACTGCGCCGCGACGCCGGACACGAGGCGCTGCTTCTCGGCCTCCGGGATGCCCAGCCGGTCGTAGGTGTTCTTGATCTCGGCGGGCAGCTCGTCCCAGGATGTGGCCTGCTTCTCGGTCGACTTGACGAAGTACTTGATGTTGTCGAAGTCGATGCCGCCGAGCTCACCACCCCATGCGGGCATCGGCTTCTTGTCGAACAGCCGCAGCCCCTTCAGCCGCAGGTCGAGCATCCACTGCGGCTCGTTCTTGCGGGCCGAAATGTCGCGGACGACCTCCTCGTTCAGCCCGCGCCGCGCGTTCGCGCCGGCGTCGGTGCTGTCGTGCCAGCCGAACTCGTAGCGGCCGAGGCCCTCGAGGTCGGGGTGGGCGGTCTGGGTCATGACGCGGTCCTCTCCGGCGATGCGGAACGGTTCGGGACGACGGTGGTGCAGACATGGTCCCCGTGCCCGATGGTGGCCAGCCGTTGCACCGGCCGGCCGAGCAGGCGGGAGAACACCTCGGTCTCGGCCTCGCACAGCTGCGGGAACTCCGCCGCGACGTGCGCGACCGGGCAGTGGTGCTGGCACAGCTGTTCCCCCAGGCCGGCCGGGGCCGGCTCGGCGGAGGCGGCGTAGCCGTCCGCGGACAGGGCTGCGGCCAGCGCGGCCGCTTCCTGGCCGGGCTCGGCGTGGGCGACCAGGTCGGCGTACCGCTGCTCGAACAGCGCCGCCCGCTCCCGGGCGAACTCGCCCACAGCGACCTCACCGCCCACCCGGGTGAGGTAGCGAAGGGCCTGGGCGGCGAGGTCGTCGTAGGTGCTCTGGAACGACTCGCGGCCGGTGGGGGTGAGCGCGTACACCTTGGCCGGGCGGCCGCGGCCACGCCGCGGGTCCGGCCCGTAGGGGGACCGCTGCCCCGCGGTGACCAGGCCGTCCGCGGCGAGCACGTCGAGGTGCCGGCGGACGGCCGCGGAGGTCAGGCCGACTCGCTCGGCCAGCGTGGCCGCCGTGGCGGGACCGTCCTGCAGCAGCGAGCGGACCAGGCGGGAGCGGGTGCCCCCGCCGGCCTGCTGCGGTGCGTCGGCCAATTTCACAACGGCCATGTTACCTAATTCCCGCCGTCCCGCACGCCCCGGTTCGCCAGGAATCGGGAAACGTAGGATCGGCGCCGTGATCGAGCCGGCGGTGGTGCTTGATGGGCTGGTGATCCGCTACGGGGGGACCGTCGCCGTCGACGGGCTCTCGCTGGCCGCCCCCCGCGGCTCGGTCACCGCCGTGCTCGGCCCGAACGGGGCCGGCAAGACGAGCACGGTCGAGACCTGCGAGGGCTACCGGACCCCCGCCGAGGGGACCGTGAGCGTCTTGGGGCTGGACCCGCACCGCGACGCGCGCGCGCTGCGCCCGCGCATCGGGGTCATGCTGCAAGGCGGCGGAGTGCCGCCCGGCGGCCGGGCACTGGAGTCGCTGCGGCTCGCGGCCGCGCTCTACGCCCACCCGCTCGACCCGCAGGCGCTCGCCGAGCGGGTCGGGGTCGACCGCATGGGCCACACGCCCTACCGGCGGATGTCCGGCGGTGAGCAGCAGCGGCTCAAGCTGGCGCTCGCGCTCATCGGGCGCCCCGAGCTGGTGTTCCTCGACGAGCCCACCGCCGGGCTGGACCCGCAGGCCCGGCTGTCCACCTGGGACCTGGTCCGCGAGCTGCGCGCCGACGGCGTGTCCGTCGTCCTCACCACGCACCTCATGGACGAGGCCGAGCAGCTGGCCGACCACGTCGTCATCGTGGACGCCGGCCGGGTCGTGGCGGCCGGCTCCCCCGCCGAGCTCACCCGCCACGGTGCCGAGAACACGCTGCGGTTCAACGGACCCAAGCGGTTGGACGTCGCCGCCCTGAGGGGTGCCCTGCCCGAGGGCTGCGAGGTCACCGAGGACTCCCCCGGCAGCTACCGGGTGGTCGGCCCCATGGACCCGCAGCTGCTCGCCACCGTCACCGCCTGGTGCGCCGCCCACGGCGTGATGCCGGACCGCCTCGCGGTCGAGCGCCGCACCCTCGAGGACGTCTTCCTCGAGCTCACCGGCCGGACCCCGCGATGACCGCGCCCGCAGTAGACGGCGGGCGGTTCACCCCCGCCCCCGGGGCCGCGCCGTTGGGCCGCATGGTCTGGGCCCAGACCCGCTCCGAGCTGGCCACCCAGCTGCGCAACGGCGAGCAGCTGCTGCTCATCCTGGTCATCCCGACCCTGCTGCTCGTCCTGTTCACCCTGGTCGACGTGGTCAGCCTCGGCTCGGGTCGCCGGGTGGACTACCTGCTCCCCGGCATCCTGGCCCTGGCGGTCATGTCCACGGCGTTCACCGGCCAGGCCATCGGCACCGGCTTCGAGCGCCGCTACGGAGTGCTCAAGCGGCTCGGCTCGACGCCGCTGCCCCGGTCGGGGCTGCTGGCAGCCAAGACGCTGGCCGTCCTGGTCGTCGAGCTGGGCCAGCTGCTGCTGCTGCTCGGCGTCGGCGCGCTGCTCGGCTGGCGGCCAGGGAACATCCAGTGGCTCACGGTCCTGCTGCTGCTCGCGCTCGGCACCGCGGCGTTCTCCGGCCTCGGGCTGCTCATGGCCGGCACGCTGCGCGCCGAGGCCACCCTGGCCCTGGCCAACCTGGTCTACCTGCTCCTGCTGCTGGCCGGCGGCATCGTGGTGCCCCTCGACCGGTTCCCCGCCGGGGCGCAGCCGGTCCTCGAGGCGCTGCCCTCGACCGCCTTGGCGGACGGGCTGCGGACGGCGTTCAGCGGCGGCCCCGCCCCCTGGGGGCCGATCGGGGTGCTGACGCTGTGGGCCGCCGGGTCGCTGACTGCGGCCGCGTTGACGTTCCGCTGGGAGTAGCCCCCTACCATCGTCGCCGTGGAGACTCAGGCGGTGGGGCCGCTCGCCCGGCGCGTGTTCCAGGCCAACATCGTGGCGCAGGCCGGCATCGTCGTCACCGGCGGCGTCGTCCGGCTCACCGGGTCCGGCCTCGGCTGCCCCACCTGGCCGCAGTGCTCGCCCGGCTCCTACGTGCCCACCCCGCACCAGGCGCAGGGCTACCACAAGTACATCGAGTTCAGTAACCGCACGCTGACCTTCGTCGTGTTCCTCACCGTGGCGGCCGCCGTGATCGTGGCCTGGCGGCAGGTGCCGCGCCGCCGGCCGCTCGTGCTGCTGGCCGGCGCCGGGGTCCTGGGCGTCGTGGCCCAGGCGGTCCTCGGGGGCATCACCGTGCTCACCGGGCTCAACCCCTACACCGTGTCCGCGCACTTCCTGCTCTCGATGGGCCTCATCGCGACCGCCGTGGCGCTGTACGAGCGGGGCAACGAGCCTGGGGACGGTCCCACCACGTCACTCGTCCGCTCCGAGGTCGTCTGGCTGTCCCGCGGGGTGCTGGTGCTTGCCGGGTTCGTCCTGGTCCTCGGCACGATCGTCACCGGCTCTGGGCCGCACTCCGGGGACGCCGTCACACCGGCCCGGTTCGGCCTCGACCCGCGCACCATGAGCTGGCTGCACGCGGACGTCGTCCTGCTGTTCATCGGCGCCACGCTCACCCTGTACGTCGCACTGCGGCTCACCGATGGGCCGCCGGTCGCCCTTCGACGGGTCGTCGTGCTGCTCGCGGTCTCCCTCGGCCAGGGCGCCGTGGGCTACCTGCAGTACTTCACCGGGCTGCCCGAGGCGATCGTCGCCGTGCACCTGCTCGGGGCCACCCTGGTGTGGATCTCGACCCTGCTCATCCCGTTCGCGCTGCGGCAGCGGGCGGTCCGCCCGCCCGGCACGCCCAGCCCGGACCCGGACCAGCAGGCGCTGCGCCCGGCCTGACCGGAGGTCAGTCGCCCGACTCAGTCTGGACGCTGGCCGTCGCCGTCCCGCCCGAGCAGGCCACCTGAACGGTGATCTTGCTGCCGTTCCCGACGAACTCGACCTTGATGTGCGAGTCCGGGCCGAGCTCCTGCTCGGTGATGCCGTAGCCGTTGTTCGGCGTCGCCGTCCCGCTGACCTGGTTCCCGCTCGTACAGCGCGCGAAGACCGTGCCGCCGGCCGAGGTGAACGCCTGGTAGGACGACGTGGCGGTCGAGGCGGCGGTGGGCGGTGCCGTCGGGGTCGAGTGCTCGGTCTGCGTCGGCGCCGGGCTGGTCTTGGCTTCCGGGCTGGGCGAGGCCGTCGTGGACGTCGCTTGGCTGGGCGGCACGACTTGCGGCGTCGCGGTGGTCGCCGGGTGCGACGGCGGCGCCGGGTGCGACTGGCCCGGCGCGGTGCTGGTGCCCTGCGCGCTGCGGGTCGGCGAGGTCGACTTCGTCGCTGCGCCGGGGGCCGTCGTGCTGGCCGCCACCGCGGGTGCCGCGCTCTGCAGCTGGTCGGTGACCTGCTGCTGGCTCAGGGCGGTGACCGTGTCGTTCCCCTGCACCGCCCCGCGCAGCACGCCCACGGCCCCGAGGCCGATCACCGTGGCTGCGGACGTGACCGCGACCCATCCGGTGACGTAGACGGCACGACGAGGCATGCCGTCATGGTCCCTCACCCACCCCGCCGGGACCACTAACCGGAGGCTAAGACCCCGACAAGCGTCGGCCAACCGCCCAGCCGTCCCCACGCCAGCCACGACCACCTCACCCGCGCCCGCCGTCCGGGCGGCTACCGTGCGCATGTGCCCAACGTGCTGGTGGTGGAGGACGACCCGGCGATCCGCTCCGCCCTGATCCGCAGCCTGGGCGAGCGGGGGCACGCCGTCTCCACCGCTCCCGACGCCATGACCGGGCTGCGGGAGGCCCTGGAGTCCCGACCCGACCTGGTGGTCCTCGACCTGGGGCTGCCCGACCTCGACGGCGCCGAGCTGCTCCGGATGCTCCGCGCGGTCAGCTCGGTCCCCGTCATCGTGGCCACCGCGCGCGACGACGACCCGTCGATGGTCCGCGCGCTGGACGCCGGCGCCGACGACTACGTCGTCAAGCCGTTCAGCGCGGAGACCCTGGACGCGCGGATCCGCGCCGTGCTGCGCCGCTCGGCGACGGGCGAGCCGGACTCCCGGCTCACGGTGGGCCCGCTGCAGATCGACGTGCGAGCCCGGACCGTCGTGCTGGACGGCGGCCCGGTGGACCTGAGCCCCCGCGAGTTCGAGCTGTTGGCCTACCTGGCGGCGCACGTGGGCCAGGTGGTGACCAAGCGCGAGCTGCTGTCCGAGGTCTGGCGGCTGCCGTACGGCGGGGCGGACAAGACCGTCGACGTCCACTTGTCGTGGTTGCGCCGCAAGCTCGGCGAGACAGCCCAGGAGCCCCGGTTCCTCATCTCGGTGCGGGGCGTGGGGGTCAAGCTCGTGGAGCCGGCTGAGTGAGACGGCAGGTCCTGCTGACCCTCGCAGCCACGACCCTGCTCGTCCTCGTGGCCTTTCTGGTGCCGCTGGCGCTGCTGATCCGCTCCTCCGCGGCGGAACGAGCCACCAACGAGGCGACCCTGGGCGTGCAGCCCCTGGCCGCCGTGGTCGCCGTGGTGCTGCTGCTGCGGCGACGCCGGGCACGCGCCGAGCACATCGACCGGAAGGCGGCGCACATGGGCCGTTCCGCGCCGCTGTC
>Ga0208851_1000862_pt1 | contig 11692 bp, 10 predicted proteins | sample NGESurshal092012_FD_184481 | JGI IMG/M metagenome (GOLD analysis project Ga0208851, IMG submission 184481) | Arctic peat soil microbial communities from Barrow, Alaska - NGEE Surface sample 415-2 shallow-092012 (SPAdes) | ecosystem: Environmental > Terrestrial > Soil > Wetlands > Peat ... | reverse complement strand
CGGGGCGCGTTCGGCGGCCCACTGGTGCAGCTGGTCGGCGGGCCTGCCCTTGGCTTGGGTGTCGATCGCGGGCACCGGATCGCCCGCGGGTGGCGGCACACCTTCCGGGATCGGCGTGCCCAGCTGCCATGAGCAGCTGGAGGCAAGCAGCATCGCCGCCGCCGCGACCACGGCGCCGGTCCGCAGCCAACGCGAAGACGACACAACAACCCCTCGAACCCACTCTATGGTCTCTACATCGTCCCACGGGACTGGCGTCGTTAGCCCCTAGCAAATCCGAGAAGGCGGGTGGTAACGTCATTACCATTCATCTGCTAAGGTGAGCCACACCTTTGTTTGGTAAGGCAATGCTTTCCTGCTCCGGACTAGTTGAGGACACGCTCATGACCGACGTAGCGGCCGTTCCGGTCGGCATCCACACGGCGCTCAGCGCGTCCGCCCCGACCGTGCCCGCCCAGCTGTTCGGTAGCGGGCTGATCGGCCTGCGGGAAGGGCTCGAGGCCGGAATCGTCGTGATGGTGCTGATCGCGTTCCTGGTCAAGTCCCAGCGCCGCGACGCGCTGAAGTGGGTTTGGCTGGGCGTGGCCGCGGCCGTAGCGATGACCGTCGGCGTGTTCTTGGCCATCCAGTACGGCACCTACACCGTCAAGGACCTCGCGGCCGAGGCCATCGCCGGCGTGGCCTCGCTGGTGGCCGTGGCGATCGTCACGTCGATGGTGTTGTGGATGCGCAAGGCGTCGGCGGGCTTGTCCGGTGAACTGCGCGAAGGGATGTCGCGGGCCCTGGAGACCGGTGCGCTGGCCGTGTTCATGCTGGCCTTCCTGGCCGTCGGCCGCGAGGGCTTCGAGACGGCGCTGTTCATGGTCGGCTACGCCGAGGCCGAGACCGCCTGGCCGCTGCTCGGCCTGCTCGTCGGGGTGCTGCTGGCCGCGGGGATCGCCTGGAGCATGTACGCCGGCGCGGTGCGGATCAACCTGGCCAAGTTCTTCTCCTACACCGGGGCGTTCCTGATCGTGGTGGCCGCCGGCATCCTGTCCTACGGCATCGGCGCCCTGCAGACGGTCGGCTGGCTGCCCGCGCTCGGCGGCCGGGCCTTCGACATCAGTTCGTGGTTCAACTGGTCGTCCTGGTACGGCGAGATCATCCAGGGAGTCTTCAACATCACGCCGACGCCGACGGTGCTGCAGCTGGTCTGCTGGCTGGCCTACCTCGCGATCGTCCTCACCCTGTTCCTGCGGCCCACGCACATCACCAAAGCCTCACCGCAATCCGATCCCGCCCTCCTCACCGAAAGGTCGACCACGTGACACTCAACGACGGCATCAAGACCGGTACCGCGGCACTGGCCGCGATCCTGGCCGGTGTCTGGATGGCCGGCTGCACGGCCAAGGAGACCAGCTCGTCGTCGTCCTCCTCCGAGAAGGAGTCGCCGGAAGTCACCGTCGACGCCAGCGACACCGCCTGCGCGCTGTCGTCAACCGAGGCAGGCACCGGGCCCACGACGTTCGTGATCACCAACAACGGCACCAAGGTCACCGAGTTCTACGTCTACGGCCAGGGCGACCGGGTGCTCGGTGAGGTGGAGAACATCTCACCCGGCCTGCAGCGCAAGCTCGTCGTGCAGTTCGGCGAGCCCGGCACCTACAAGACAGCATGCAAACCGGGCATGGTCGGCGACGGCATCCGCGCCGACTTCGTGGTCAAGGGCGCCTCGGCTCAGGCCGGCGAGACCGGAAAGCTCAAGTAGGCCGCCGCCCAGTACAAGAAGTACGTGGACGGCCAGACCGACGAACTCGTCACGGCTGCAACCGCTTTCGTCGCGGCCGTCAAGGCCGGCGACATCTCCTCGGCCAAGGCCCAGTACCCGACCACGCGTACCTACTACGAGCGCATCGAGCAGGTGGGCAGCGGCGACCCCAACGGGCTGACGCAGGAGTTCGAGGAACTGAACCTCGACCTCACCGACGACAGGGACACGCCGCTGATCGACGCCGACGCGCATGTGCGGCTGGCGTCGCATCAGCATCTCAACGGCATTCGCATCCTGCGCCGGGGCTACAACTTCATCGACGGCAGCGACGGGTTCGGACACCTCGACGCGGGGCTGTTCTTCATCGCGTTCGTGCGCAACCCACTCACCCAGTTCATCCCGATGCAGTCCGAGCTGGCCCGCCGCGATGCGCTCAACGAGTACATCACGCACACCGGCAGCGGAATCTTCGCCTGCCCACCGGGGCTGCGCGATGGCGAGTACTGGGGTTCGACGCTGTTCGGCTGAGCCGCCATCGAGTGTGCAATGCGGGCTTTGAGTGTGCACCGAGGGCGGGCGCCACAGACGCACACTCGGCTCCAAAGCTGCACACTCGGCGCCCGTTAGTCTTCCGGCTCGTCGAGCTCGAGGTCGTCCACCAGATCGTCGACGTCGACAATGTCGTCGTCCGACACCAGCTCCGGCACCGCCGGGATGTCGAACGGCTCAGCGCCGGCCGCGCTGGGCCAGTGCCGCCGCCACTCGTCCTCGCTGACCGCACCCAATGGCGCGGCGACGTCGAGCTCGCTCGGCGCATCGGTGTCGCGCCGATTGGCGGCGATCGCCCGCTCGGTGCGGCGCACGATGTCCATGAACTCCAGAACTGCTGTGCGCACGTGGTTCTCGGCATCGGACTCGGCCGCCACCGTCACCGTGGTGATCGACGACGGGATCAGGTCCGCGGGCAGGCCGGCGTTCTGCACCCGGGCGATCACCTTCTGCGCCAGCAACAGCGCAGGCTGGGCGGTCGGGATGTCCTCCATGCAGGACGTTCGCGCAGCCTTCTCCACGGCTTTGCGCTGTTCCCACTGCGCGATCTGGTCTTCCAGGGAGATCGACTCGCCGGCGAGCACCGCGGGCACCCGGTTGCCGAGCTTGCGCACCAGGGTTTCGGCGACGTCGTCGATCGAAAATGCCTGCGCCAGAGCCTCTTCGGCGATCCGCGCGTGGAAGAGAACCTGCAGCAGCACATCTCCGAGTTCCTCGCGCAGCTCGTCGGCGTTGCCGCCGTGTACCGCGTCGAACAGCTCGTAGGTCTCCTCCAATAGATAACGCCGCAGCGAGTCGTGGGTCTGCTCGCTCTCCCACGGTCCGGCGGTGCGCAGCCGGTCCATGACCGCCACGGCGTCCACCAAGCGCTCGCCGGGCTGGGGCGCCGGCACCGAGATCAACCGCTCCCCCGCCGCCAGCCGGGCGCGCACCTCGGGATGCTCGCGGTCGGAGGACAACAGCACGGGGGCGTCCTCACCGGTGAGCACCGGTCGCGCCGAGCGCAGCGACCACGGCACCTTGACCGGCATCTCCTCGGTGTACTGCACGTCGCCGCCGAGCAGTTCGACGGCTTCGACGGGCACCAGTGACGGGCGGCGCGGGTCGACCAGGATGACGGTCATCGCTTCACCTTCTCACCGGACGCAGGCGTGAAGGTCGTTATATCAACCTCGCCCTGCGGGCGTCCGTCAAGCGCCAGAAGCAGGTCGGCGACCATCTGCACCAACTCCAGGTCGCGGATCCGCGGCGCGCCCACCCCGCTGCCCGCGCGCGGGATCGGCACCTGCACCGTCGACGTCGTCGCCCGATAGTTCGCTCCCGGATACACCCGCTTCAGCCGTAGCTGAGCCGAGTCCGGCAGGGTCAACGGCGAGACGCGAAGCGTTGTGGGAGAATCGGTTCCGGTCGCCGCGATCTCGGTCACGCCGTGCTGACGGCACAACAGCCGCAGCCGGGCGACCGCCACCAGCCGCTGCGCGGGCTCGGGCAACGGGCCGTAGCGGTCGGTCAACTCCTCGACAACCGCGCGCACCGCGTCGTCGTCCGCGGCCGCCGCGAAGCGCCGGTAGGCCTCCAACCGCAGCCGGTCGCTGGCGATGTAGTCCGGCGGCAGATGCGCGTCGACCGGCAGGTCGATCCGGACGTCCTTGGGCTCCTCGGCGGTGGTCACCATCTTGCCGTCGGCCGCCGCGCGGTAGGCCTCGACGGCCTCCCCCACCAGGCGCACGTACAGGTCAAAGCCGACCCCGGCGACGTGACCGGACTGTTCCACCCCGAGCACGTTGCCGGCGCCGCGAATCTCCAAGTCCTTCATGGCAACTGCCATACCCGCGCCCAGTTCGTTGTTCTGCGCGATGGTGGCCAGCCGGTCGTAGGCGGTCTCGGTCAGCGGCACCTCCCTGGGATACAGAAAGTAGGCATAGCCGCGCTCGCGGCTGCGTCCCACCCGGCCGCGGAGCTGGTGCAGCTGCGACAGGCCGAAGGTGTCGGCGCGCTCGACGATCAGAGTGTTCGCGTTGGAGATGTCCAGGCCGGTCTCGACGATCGTGGTGCAGACCAGGATGTCGTAATCCCGGTTCCAGAAGCCCTCGACGGTGCGCTCGAGCTGTTCCTCGGGCATCTGCCCGTGGGCCACCACCACCCGGGCCTCGGGCACCAGGGCCTTGACCCGCGCCGCCGCGGCGTCGATGCTGCTGACCCGGTTGTGGATGTAGAACGCCTGCCCGTCGCGCAGCAGCTCGCGGCGCAGCGCGGCGGCAACCTGCTTGTCGTCGTGCGGACCGACGTAGGTGAGCACCGGGTAGCGCTCCTCGGGCGGAGTGAGGATGGTCGACATCTCCCGGATGCCGGCCAGGCTCATCTCCAGCGTGCGCGGAATCGGCGTGGCGCTCATGGTCAGCACGTCGACGTGGGTGCGCAGTGCCTTGATGTGCTCCTTGTGCTCGACGCCGAAGCGCTGCTCCTCGTCGACCACCACCAGGCCGAGGTCCTTCCAGCGCACCGCGGTCTGCAGCAGCCGGTGAGTGCCGATCACGATGTCGACGCTGCCGTCGGCCATACCCGCGATGACCGCCTTGGATTCGGCGGGGTCGGTGAACCGCGAGAGCCCCTTGACCGTCACCGGGAATCCGGACATTCGCTGCGCGAAAGTTTGAAGATGCTGGTCGGCCAGCAGCGTGGTGGGCACCAGCACCGCGACCTGCTTGCCGTCCTGCACGGCCTTGAACGCCGCCCGCACCGCGATCTCGGTCTTGCCGTAACCGACGTCACCACAGATCACCCGGTCCATCGGCACCGGCTGCTCCATGTCGTTCTTGACCTCGTCGATCGCGGTGAGCTGGTCGACCGTCTCGGTGAACCCGAACGCGTCCTCCATCTCGGCCTGCCACGGGGTGTCCGGCCCGAATGCGTGGCCCGGCGCGGCCTGCCGCTTGGCGTAAAGCGCCACCAGCTCGCTGGCGATCTCGCGAACGGCCTTGCGCGCCTTGGTTTTCGTGTTCGTCCAGTCGCTGCCGCCGAGCCGGCTCAGGCCGGGTTCCTGGCCGCCGACGTAGCGGGACAGCTGATCCAGCGAGTCCATCGGCACGTACAGCTTGTCGGCCCCCTGGCCGCGTTTGGACGAGGCGTACTCGAGCACCAGGTACTCGCGGCGGGCACCGCCGACGGTGCGCTCGACCATCTCCACGAACCGGCCGATGCCGTGCTGATCGTGCACCACCAGATCGCCGGCCGTCAGCGCCAGCGGGTCAACGATGTTGCGGCGCTTGGCCGCCAACCGCTTTCCGTCCGGAGCGGTGACACGATTGCCGGTCAGGTCCGTCTCGGTGATCACCACCAGGTTCGCGCCGGGAACGACGATGCCGCCGTGCAGCGGACCCTTCAGCACACCGACTACACCGGCCCTGGGCGCCTCGCCCGGCCCGAGCATGACGGCCGGGGTGTCCCGCTCGCCGAGTTGTTCGACGACGCGGTGAGCGGTGCCGGTTCCGGGTGCGACCACCGCGGCATAGCCACCGGTCAAGACGTGGGCGCGCAGCATGGCGAAGATCTCGTCGACGTTGCTCTGCTGGCCGCGTGCCGTCGGCGCGGCGCGCACGTCGAGGTCGACGGCATCCTCACTGGCCAACTGGCTCAGCGTCCACCACGGGTGGTTGCCCGCCTGGGCGGCCTCGCGCACCTCGCCGAGTTCGCGGAAGCCCGAACCACCGAGCTGCTCGAGGTCGATCGGGGCGTCACCGCCGATGGCGGCCACCGACCACGACGCCTCCAGGAACTCCCGTCCGGTCTTGATCAGGTCGGCAGCGCGGGTGCGCACCTTCTCCGGATCGCACACCAGCAGCGGCGTGCCCTCGGGCAGGTGGTCGATGAGCAGGGTCAACTCGTCGGGCCGCAGCACCGGCTGCAGCGCCTCCATGCCGTCGACGGGAATGCCCTCGGCCAGCTTGGCCAGCATGTCGCCGACGCTTCCGCTGATCCGGTTGTCGTCGCCGCGGGGTCGATCGGCCACGAGCTTGGCGGCCCGCGCCCGCACGTCGTCGGTCAGCAGCAGCTCCCGGCAGGGCACCGCGACCACGCTCTGGACATCGATCTCGGGAATCGAGCGCTGGTCGGCGACCGCGAACATCCGCATCTCGCTGACCTCGTCACCCCAGAACTCCACGCGCACCGGGTGCTGGGCGGTCGGCGGGAAAACGTCGAGGATGCCGCCGCGGACGGCGAACTCGCCGCGTCTGCCGACCATGTCGACGCGCGAGTAGGACAGCTCCACCAGGCGCGCCACCAGCTCGTCGAAGTCGAACTCCGCTCCGGTGCCCAATGTCGCCGGCCCAGCGGCTCCGACCTGCAGCGTCACCGGCTCGATGGTCGCCACGTCGGGGGCCATCGGTTGCAGCAGCGACCGCACGGTGGTCACCACCACCCGCAGCGGCGGGCCGAGCCGGGCATCGTCGGGGCGGGCCAGCCGGCGCAACAGCATCAGCCGGTTGCCGACAGTGTCGACCCCGGGTGAGAGGCGCTCGTGCGGCAGCGTTTCCCAGGACGGGAACATCGCCGCCGCGTCGCCGAAAACGGCGCGCAGTTCGGCGGTCAGGTCGTCGGCCTCGCGACCGGTGGCCGTCACCACCAGAAGGGGGCCACCGCGCGCCAGCGCGCACGCGGTGTAGAGCTGCGCACTGGCCGGCCCGACGAGCGCGAGTTCGGGGGGACGCTCCGCGGCACGCTGCGACAGTTCACCGAACTGCGGCGCGGTGAGCGCCAAGTCGACCAGACCCGCGATCGGGGTCTGGACATACTGGTGCCCCGGTGCGGTCATGATGCTGCCATTCTAGGCAACACCGCCGAAGGCGTTGCGGCGGGCCGCGATTCGCGGTGTTACTGGGCCTCCAGCTGCGGGTCGGCCTCGAGATGGGTCAGCCCGTTCCACATGAGGTTCACCAGGTGGGCCGCCACCACTTCCTTCTTCGGTTCGCGGGTGTCCAGCCACCACTGCGCGGTCATCGACACCGAACCCACGAGCGCCTGGGCGTACAGCGGCGCCAGTTCGGGGGCCAGGCCGCGGCGGGCGAAGTCGCCGGCCAGGATCGAGGACACCTGGTTGACGGCGTCGTTGAGCAGGCTCGAGTAGGTGCCCGAGCTGATCGCGGCGGGTGAGTCGCGGATCAGGATCCGGAAGCCGTCGGTGCGCTCCTCGACGTAGGTCAGCAGCGCCAGCGCCACCCGCTCGACGCGCACCCGGGAACGGTTGTTGGTCAGCGACGACGTGATGCCGTCGAGCAGGGCCGACATCTCCCGGTCGACGACCACCGCGTAGAGGCCTTCCTTGCCGCCGAAGTGCTCGTAGACCACCGGCTTGGAGACGTTGGCACGCTGGGCGATCTCCTCGATCGAGGTGCCCTCGTAGCCGCGCTCGGCGAACAGCGACCGGGCGATGTTGATCAGCTGGCGCCGCCGCTCGGTGCCGGTCATCCGGGCGCGCGGGGCGCGCGGCTCCTTCTCCGGTGCTGCCACGGCTATGAGGGTAGCCCTGGCCTTGCATTAAAGTCTCAGGCGGACATTCCGGCCAGTCCGTCGTGGTGTAATCGGCAGCACCTCTGATTTTGGTTCAGATAGTTCAGGTTCGAGTCCTGGCGACGGAGCGAGCTCTTGCACACGGGGAGGTCAGGGTGACCACAGACAACCAGGCAGCCGTCCTGGTCCTGGCGGCAGGCGCAGGAACCCGCATGCGTTCCGACATCCCCAAAGTCCTGCACACCCTCGGCGGGCGCAGCGTGCTCGCGCACGCCCTGCACACGGTGGCCAAGGTCGCACCCGACCAGATCGTGGTGGTGCTGGGCAAGGATCGCGAGCGCATCGGCCCCGTCGTCGACGGATTGGCCGACTCCCTGTGCCGGCGCATCGAGGTCGCGGTGCAGGACCAGCAGCTGGGCACCGGGCATGCCGTCCTGTGCGGGCTGTCGGCGCTGCCCGAGGACTTCGACGGCGTCGTCGTCGTCACCTCCGGCGACATCCCGCTGCTGGACGCCGACACCCTCGCCGAGCTCATCGACACTCACCGCGGTGAACCCGCCGCCGTCACCGTGCTGACCACCACGCTGCCCGACGCAGGAGGGTACGGCCGCATCCTGCGCACCCAGGACGGCGAGGTCATCGCCATCGTCGAGGAAACCGACGCCACCCCGCAGCAGCGCGCCATCCGGGAGGTCAACGCCGGCATCTACGCGTTTGACATCGCCGCCCTGCGCTCGGCGCTGAACCGGCTGTCCTCCGACAACGCCCAGCACGAGCTGTACCTGACCGACGTCATCTCGATCCTGCGGGCCGACGGGCAGATCGTGCACGCCAAGCACGTCGACGACCACGCGATGGTCGCCGGCGTCAACGACCGGGTGCAGCTGTCCGACCTGGCCCGCGAACTCAACCGGCGGATCGTCGCCGCGCATCAGCGCACCGGCGTGACCGTCGTCGACCCGTTGAGCACCTGGATCGACGTCGACGTCGCGATCGGCCGCGACACCGTCATCCGCCCGGGCACCCAACTTCTGGGCCGCACCCGCATCGGTGGTCGCTGCGAGATCGGTCCGGACACCACCCTGACCGACGTCGTCGTCGGCGACGGCGCCTCGGTGGTGCGCACTCACGGCAGCGAGTCGGTGATCGGCGACGAGGCGACGGTCGGGCCGTTCACCTTCCTGCGCCCGGGCACAGAGCTGGGCGCGGGGGCCAAGCTCGGCACGTTCGTCGAGACCAAGAACGCCACGATCGGCACCGGCACCAAGGTGCCGCACCTTACCTATGTCGGTGACGCCGACATCGGCGAGCACAGCAACATCGGCGCCTCGAGCGTCTTCGTCAACTACGACGGCGAGAACAAGAACCGCACCACCATCGGCTCGCACGTGCGCACCGGGTCGGACACCATGTTCATCGCCCCGCTCACCGTGGGCGACGGTGCCTACACCGGGGCGGGCACCGTTTTGCGCGAGGACGTGCCCCCCGGGGCGCTGGCCGTCTCGGCCGGAGCGCAGCGCAACATCGAGGACTGGGTGCTGCGCAAGCGTCCCGGCAGCGCGGCGGCCGAAGCCGCCACGAAGGCGAAACAGGCCGATTCCCGAGACGACGCGCAGGAGTGATCCCCGTCGCCAGATGTTGCCTTGTTGGTAACCCGGCGACCCGGCACCGTACGATTAGCCCGTATCGACCTCCAACCGGCAAGGGCAGCACAGTGGGCACGGACTGGACCGACAACCGCAAGAACCTGATGCTCTTCTCGGGTCGCGCGCACCCCGAACTGGCCGACCAGGTCGCCAAGGAACTCGACGTCCAGGTCACCGCGCAGACCGCACGGGACTTCGCCAACGGTGAGATCTTCGTCCGGTTCGACGAGTCGGTCCGCGGCTGCGACGCCTTCGTGCTGCAGTCCCATCCCGCGCCGCTGAACAAGTGGCTGATGGAACAGCTGATCATGATCGACGCGCTCAAGCGCGGCAGCGCCAAGCGCATCACCGCGATCCTGCCGTTCTACCCCTACGCCCGTCAGGACAAGAAGCACCGCGGCCGCGAGCCGATCTCGGCCCGCCTGGTCGCCGACCTGTTCAAGACCGCCGGCGCCGACCGCATCGTGTCGGTCGACCTGCACACCGACCAGATCCAGGGCTTCTTCGACGGCCCGGTGGACCACATGCGCGCACAGCCGCTGCTGACCGGCTACATCCGCGACAACTACAACTGCGAGAACGTCGTCGTGGTCTCCCCCGACTCCGGCCGTGTGCGCGTCGCCGAGAAGTGGGCTGATGCGCTGGGCGGCACCCCGCTGGCCTTCATCCACAAGACCCGCGACCCGCGGGTTCCCAACCAGGTGGTGTCCAACCGGGTCGTCGGTGAGGTCGAGGGCAAGACCTGCGTGCTGACTGACGACATGATCGACACCGGCGGCACGATCGCCGGGGCGGTCAAGCTGCTGCACAACGACGGCGCCAAGGACGTCATCATCGCCGCCACCCACGGGGTGCTGTCCGACCCGGCCGCCGAGCGACTGGCCGAGAGCGGGGCTCGCGAGGTGATCGTCACCAACACCTTGCCGATCGACGATTCCAAGCGGTTCCCGCAGCTGACCGTGCTGTCCATCGCCCCGCTGTTGGCCAGCACCATCCGCGCCGTGTTTGAAAATGGCTCGGTCACAGGCCTTTTCGACGGAGACGCATAGGGAGACTCGTTGCCAAGCACGGCCGTCATCTACCACAACCCTCGCTGCAGCACATCCCGTAAGACACTGGAGTTGTTGCGCGACAACGGCATCGAGCCGACCATCGTCGAGTACCTGAAGACTCCGCCGTCGCGCGCCGAGATCGCCACGCTGGTCTCCGACGCCGGTATCGACGTGCGCACCGCGGTCCGCAAGCGCGAGTCGCTCTACGGCGAGCTGAATCTCGCCGATGCCAGCGACGACGAGCTGCTCGACGCCATGGCGGCCAACCCGATCCTGATCGAGCGTCCGTTCGTGGTGACCACCAAGGGCACCCGCCTGGGCCGGCCGATCGACGCGGTGCGCGAGATTCTGTGAAGGCACGCGCGGCAGTCCTGTCCCTTGCGCTGGTCCTCACCGCGTGCGGGTCGAATCCGCCTGACTACTCGTCGATTTGGACCTCGTCGTCGACGGCCACGACAACGACGACAACTCCCGCCTCGGACAAGCCGCAGCCGATCGCAGAGTACCTCTACGGCCTGGGCGTCACCGGTGAGCAGGTGCCGCTGGACAAGCTGACCGACCTGACCGTCACGCTGCCGAAGCCCCCGGGCTGGACCAAGTACGCCAATCCGAACTTCTCCCCCGGCACCGAGATGATCGCCAAGAACAACACCTACCCGACGGCGATGGTGGTGGTGTTGAGGCTGACCGGCAACTTCGACGTGGCCGAAGCGCTCAAGCACGCCAGCGTCGACGCCGAGATGAACCAGAACTTCACCAAACTCAACTCCTCCAACGAGACCTTCGACGGCTTCCCGTCGTCGATGATCGAGGGCAGCTACGACGCCAACGGCAAGCGGCTGCACACCTACAACCGAGTGGTGATCCCGGTGACACCCGCGCCGAAATTCCAGCGCTATCTCGTGCAGTTCACCGTGACCACACTGGCCGATCAGGCCGCCGTACAGTCCGACGACATCGAGGCGGTCATCAAGGGCTTCAGCGTCACCGCCAAGTAGCCCACCCCTAGAGTGTTCGCCATGAGTTGGACCGCAGCAGATCTACCGTCGTTCGCCGGCCGCACCGTCATCGTCACCGGCGCCAACAGTGGGCTGGGACTGGTCACCGCACGAGAGCTGGCCCGCGTCGGCGCCCACGTCGTCCTCGCCTGCCGCAACACCGCCAAGGGCGACGAGGCCGCCGCCACC
>Ga0208851_1000860_pt1 | contig 11730 bp, 11 predicted proteins | sample NGESurshal092012_FD_184481 | JGI IMG/M metagenome (GOLD analysis project Ga0208851, IMG submission 184481) | Arctic peat soil microbial communities from Barrow, Alaska - NGEE Surface sample 415-2 shallow-092012 (SPAdes) | ecosystem: Environmental > Terrestrial > Soil > Wetlands > Peat ... | reverse complement strand
CCGCGCAGTGGCTGGCGACGGCCACGCCGGCGATCTCCGGCACCGCCGGGAACGCGACCGGCGACGACGCGGCGCTGACGGTCAACGTCTACGCGGGCGCGACGGCGACCGGCGTGCCGGTGGCGGTCCTCTCCGCCGTGCGCACCGGTGCGGCCTGGACGGTGCCGGTGGCCCCGCCGCTGGCCGACGGCCAGTACACCGCGCAGGCCCGGCAGGGCGACGCCTCGGGCAACGTCACGACGACCGCCGCGCGCAGCTTCTTCGTCGACACCACGACGCCGGTCGTCTCGATCAGTGCGCCGACGGCGAGCCAGCGTGTCGGGGCGCGGCCGCCGATCAGCGGCCTCGCGGGCATCCTCAGCGGCGACGGGGCGACGGTCACGGTGCGCATCTACGCCGGCGCGAGCACCGGCGGGACGCTGCGCCAGACGCTGACCGCTCCGCGCAACGCCGTCAGCGGCGCCTGGACGGTCACCCCGGCCACGCTCACGGACGGGACCTACACCGCCCAGGCCTCGCAGCCCGACAGCGCCGGTCACACCGGCACCTCCGCGCCCGTGACGTTCGTCGCCGACGGCACGCCGCCCGCCGGCGTCGCGATCACGGCGCCGACCGCGAACCAGACGCTGCCCACCGCGACGCCCACGATCGCGGGCACCGCCGGCAACGCGACCGGCGACGCCGCGAGCCTGACCGTCAACCTCTACGCCGGCGCGACGGCCACCGGCGCTCCCACGCGCGTCCTGACCGCGACGCGCTCGGGCACGGCGTGGAGCGTCCCCGTCGGCGCCGCGCTCGCCGACGGTCAGTACACCGTGCAGGCCAAGCAGAGCGACGCCTCCGGCAACACGACGACGACGACCGCGGTGACGTTCCGCACCGACACGAGCGCACCCACCGTGACCATCGGCGCGCCGACCGCCGGGCAGTTCGTCGCCGGCCGGCCGCCGATCTCCGGCACCGGCGGGATCCTCGCCGGGGACAACGCCCTGATCACCGTGCGCATCTACGCCGGCAGCACGACCACCGGCGCTGTTCTGCAGACGCTCACGACGAACCGCAACGCGGGCACCGGGGCCTGGACCGTGACGCCGGCGCTGCTCGTCAGCGGCACCTACACCGTCACCGCGACGCAGACCGACGCCGCCGGCAACACCGCCGTCTCGGCGCCGATCACCTTCACCACCGACAGCGTCAAGCCCACGGCGCTCGCGCTGAGCACCGCCAACGGAGCGGGCGGCGGCCAGGTCGCCGGGCGCCTGGACAGCGGTGACTCGATCAGCTTCCCCTACAGCGAGGCGATGGACCCGGCGTCGATCCTGGCGGGCTGGAGCGGTGCGGCGACGCCCGTCAACGCGCGGTTCATCGACGCCGGCGCCAACGACGGCCTCACGCTCCTGAACGCGGGCGCGACGGCGACGCTCGGCATCGCCGGCGGCACCACCACGACGCGCGGCGTGCGCTTCGGCGTCGACCTCGTCTCGGCGAACGTCACGTTCACCGCGACGATGACGCTCTCTGCCGACAGGAAGACCGTGACCGTCGTCCTCGGCACCCCCGACGCGCCCGCCGGCATCCGCCCGGGCCCCGTCGCGGCCGCCAACAGCGCCTGGACGATCAACACCGCAGCGCAGGACCTCGTCGGCAACGCCGTCACCGGCGGCACCGTCACCGAAGCCGACAACGACCGGGACTTCTGATGCGCGGCCCGCTCGACACCCGGCGCCTGCGACACATCGCCAACACGACGCTCACCGTGCTGATCGCGATGGGGCTGCTGCTGACGGCGGCCTACGCGGCCACCGGCAACCTGCCGCTGCCCGCGCTGCTGCGCCAGGACCGGCCGGTCCGCGCGGCCGCGACCGAGCTCCAGGGCCCCGTCCGGCTCGCCGACACGTCGACCGTCCTCTTCAACGCCCAGCGCCTGCAGCCCGGGACCGTGCAGATCGCACAGCTGCGCATCACGAACAGCGGCTCGACGAAGGGCACGTTCACGTTCTCCCCGTCCGGCCTCACCGACACCACGGCCGGGCTGCCCGAGCCGCTGTCGGCCGTCCTCGACCTGACGATGCAGGACGCGACGAACCGCTTCCGCCCGATCACGCTCTTCGTCGGCAAGCTGCGCGACATCGCGCCCGTCGACCTCGGCATCCTCCTGCCCGGCGAGGCGCGGACCTACCGCTTCACCGTGAGCTACCCGACGGGCCGCACGCCCGCGCAGGACAACCCGCTGCAGGGCGCGAGCGCCGGCGTCGTCTTCAACTGGGACGCCGTGCTCGACGACCCCCCGGCCACGACCGCCCCGGTGCCCGTCAGCGCGGCGCCGGCCGCCGTCCCGGCGACGCCGCCCGTCAGCGCGCCGGTCACGCGATCGGCCACGAAGGCCAGGGCGGCCGTGCCGGCCACGCTCAAGGTCAGCTGGCGCGGCAGGAAGGTCGGGGGTGGACTGACGGCGATCGTCGTCTGCCGCCTGGCCTGCACCGGCACGCTGTCCGGCACCGCCGCCACCGGAAGGGCGCACGGGACCGTGAAGCTCGCCGCGGTCGCGGTGAAGCTCCCGAAGGGCTCTCGGCGCATCTACCGGCTCGGCTTCGCGAAGGACCAGCCGGCCGTGGTCGCGGCGCTCGGCACGACGACGAAGGTCGTCGCGCACGTGACCCTGCGCGTGCGCACGAGCGCCGGCAGCCACCGCATCACGACGAGCTCCACCCTGCGCGCGCGGCCCTGAGCCCCGGCGGCGCGAGGCGCCGCCCGGCGAGCGGGTACAATTCCGTCCAGGATCATCGGATTTGTATCGCGCCGCACGAATGACCACGATTCTCGACATCTGCACGATCGACGAGCTGCCTCCCGGGGCCAAGCGCCTCGTCGAGTGGGAGGATCTCGAGATCGGGCTCTTCAACTGCGCCGGGGAGATCTTCGCCATCGAGGATCGCTGCTCCCACGACGACGGCACGCTCGCCGACGGCGAGCTCGACGAGGCCGCCTGCACCGTCGAATGCCCCCGCCACGGCTCGCGCTTCGACCTGCGCACCGGGAAGCCCCTCACGCTGCCCGCATACGTCCCTGTGGAGACCTTCCCCGTCCTCGTCGAGGACGGGCTCATCAAGCTCGAGGTTGACTGACATGGCAACGCCGGACATCACCACCCGCACACAGCTGACCGACGAGGAAGCGGGTCTGCGCGACCTCAACGCCGACTACACCGAGCGCTACGGCTTCCACGACGCCGAGAACTACCTCTACAAGGCGCCGAAGGGCCTGACGCGCGAGCTCGTCGAGAAGATCTCCGAGTTCAAGAGCGAGCCGCAGTGGATGCGCGACTTCCGCCTCAAGGCACTCGACCACTTCCTCGCGCGCCCGATGCCCACCTGGGGCTCGCCGATGCTCGCCGAGGTCGACTTCGACGACATCCACTACTTCGTCCGCGCCTCAGAGCGCTCCGAGCGCTCCTGGGACGACGTCCCCGACGACGTCAAGAAGACCTTCGACCGGCTCGGCATCCCCGAGGCCGAGCGCAAGTTCCTGGCCGGCGTCGGCGCGCAGTACGAGTCCGAGTCGGTCTACCACCAGGTCAACGAGCAGCTCGAGGCGCAGGGCGTCGTGTTCATGGACATGGACACCGCGCTGCGCGAGCACGAGGACCTCGTGCGCGACTACATCGGCACGCTGATCCCGTCGAACGACAACAAGCTCGCCGCACTGAACTCCGCGGTCTGGTCGGGCGGGTCCTTCGTCTACGTGCCGCCGGGGGTCCACGTCGAGATGCCCCTGCAGGCCTACTTCCGCATCAACACCGAGAACATGGGCCAGTTCGAGCGCACGATCATCATCGCCGACGAGGGCTCCTACGTGCACTACGTCGAAGGTTGCACCGCGCCGACCTACAGCTCCGATTCGCTCCACTCGGCGGTCGTCGAGCTGTTCGCGAAGCCCGGCGCGCGGATCCGCTACACGACGGTCCAGAACTGGTCGAACAACGTCTTCAACCTCGTGACCAAGCGCGCCGTCGCCGAGCGCGACGCCACCGTCGAATGGGTCGACTGCAACCTCGGCTCGAAGCTCACCATGAAGTACCCGAGCGTCTACCTCATGGGCGAGCGCGCACACGGCGAGATCCTCTCGATCGCCTTCGCCGGCAAGGGCCAGCACCAGGACGCCGGCGGCAAGATCGTGCACGCCGCGCCCAACACCACCTCGAACATCTTCGCCAAGTCGATCTCCAAGGACGGCGGGCGCTCCAGCTATCGCGGGCTGCTCGAGGTCGCGAAGGGCGCGCACGGCGCCAGGTCCAAGGTCGTCTGCGACGCGCTGCTGCTCGACGAGCACTCGCGGTCGGACACCTATCCGACGATCCGCATCGGCGAGGACGACGTCGACGTCGGCCACGAGGCGACGGTCTCCAAGGTCGGCGACGAGCAGCTCTTCTACCTCATGTCGCACGGCATCTCCGAGGAGGAGGCCGGCAAGCTCATCGTCAATGGCTTCATTGAGCCGATCGTGAAAGAGCTGCCGATGGAGTATGCGGTGGAGATGAACCGCCTGATTGAGCTTCAGATGGAGGGCTCCATCGGCTAGGTGGTCGCGGGTCTCGTGGCGCCTCACGCCACCCGCCGTTCGGGGGCTGTACATCCGTACAGCACCCCTCACGCGTGCGGCGTGATCCATCCACGATCCCTCGCTCCGGTTGGTGGCTGACGGCTCGTTGGTCGCGTGTTGTTGTTCCTGACGCACCCTGCTGTTACTGACTACGGACCTTTATGACTTCTTCGACGCTCACTCCTGAACCTGAGTTCCTTGTCTCGCGCCGGGCGGCGGCCTCGGCCTCGCTCGCCGCGCTCGCTTTTCCCTCGTTCCGTGGGGTTGCCGGGTGGGAGTTCACGCCGGTGGACAAGCTGGACTTCGACGCCTACCCGGCTGCGCCCGGTGGGGCGGATGATGCGGCGGTGCATGTCCTGGACCTGGATCTGGAGGCGGCGGTTCGGCCGTCTTCGGATGAGGCCGTGTCCGAGGGGCCTGTGGTGCTGCCGCTGGCGCTGGCCGCCGAGCGCCATCCGGACATCGTGGAGCGGCACCTCGGGTCGCTGATCGCGCCCGACACGCCGCTCGTGGCGCGCAACGAGGCGGGGTGGACCGACGGCGCGTTCGTCTACGTCCCGCGCGGCGTGCACGTCGAGGCGCCGATCGTGCTCACGACCGTCCACGCGCAGGCGGGGACGACGCTGCACCACCGCACGCTGGTGGTCCTCGAGGAGGGCGCGCAGGCGGAGGTCTGGCACCAGTCGCTGTCCGCAGACCCGGAGGCCGCGGGCGTCGTCAACGGTGTCGTCGAGCTCGTCGTCGGGCAGAACGCGCGGCTGCGGTTCGTCGACGCGCAGGATCTCTCCGAGCACACCTGGGTCTTCGGTTCCGAGCGCGGCATCGTCGAGCGCGACGGCACGCTGGACTGGATCACGCTCGGCTTCGGCTCGGGCAACGGCAAGGTCTTCCTGACGACGAAGCTCGCCGGCCCGGGCGCGAGCGCGAACGTCACCGGCGCGTACGCGACCCAGGCGCGCCAGCACCTGGACTTCGACACGCTGCAGGAGCACGCGGCGCCCGACACGACCTCGGACCTCGCGTTCCGCGGCATCCTCGGCGGTCGCTCGAGCGCCGTCTGGCGGGGGATGATCCAGGTCGACGAGGGCGCCCAGCGCACGGACGCCTTCCAGGAGTCGCGCAACCTGCTGCTCTCCAAGAAGGCGCACGCCGACGCGATCCCGGGCCTGGAGATCCTTGCCAACGACGTGCGCTGCACGCACGCCGCGGCGATCGCGCAGATCGACCCGGAGCAGCTCTTCTACCTCAGCTCCCACGGCCTGCGCGAACCCGAGGCCAAGCGGCTCGTCATCGAGGGCTTCCTCGAGGCGCTCGTCGCCCGCTTCGAGGAGGGCCCGGTGCGCGACGCGGTCTCCGGCGCGATCGAGCGCCGGCTCGCGAGCGTCCTGGCCTGAGGAGCCGTCGTGGTGGCGGCCGGCGACCCGGTCATCGTCCTGTACGACGCCTGCTGCGGCTGGTGTCGCTGGTCGGTCGCCAAGGTGCTCGCCTTCGACCACCGCCGGCTCCTGCAGCCCGAGCCGATCCAGGGCGAGCTCGGCGATCTGCTCCTGGAGGGGATGCCGGAGGCCGAGCGGCTCGCGAGCGCGCACGCGGTCACGCCCGACGGGCAGGTGTTCTCGGGCGGGGACGCCGCGGCACCGATCGCCGCCGTGCTCCCCGCAGGTGGTGCGCTCGCGGCGGTGCTGCGCACCTGCGGCGCGGCGACCCGCGCGGGCTATGGGCTGATCGCCGGGAACCGCTCGACGCTCGGCCGGCTCGTCACGCCGGCGATGCTGGACCGCGCGGACGTGCGGATCGCGCGCCACCGCTGGAACGCGGCACGCCGCGAGCGGTAGCGCCCCGCCAGAGCAATCGTCTACGCGAGCAGCTGCGGCGGGATGCCGCCGACGCCGAGCATCCCGGGCCCCGCGTAGGTCCCCAGGACCGGCCCGACCTCGGTGACGAGCAGCGGCTCGGAGCCGAAGATCTCGCGGCCGCCCTCGACGAGCAGCGCGGCGTGCTCGGGCGCCTGGATGTGCTGGACGACCCACGCCGTCGCGCCGTCGCTGCGGCGCTCGCGCAGATGCTCGAGCAACCGCTCGACGGCGCGGCGCCGCGTGCGGACACGCTCGATCGGCTCGAGGATGCCGTCGGAGAACGAGAGGATCGGCTTGACGCTGAGCGCGCCGCCGATCCACGCCTGCGCCCGCCCGATCCGCCCGCCGCGCCGGAAGTACTCCAGCGTGTCGACGGCGAACCAGATCTTCATCTCCTCGGTCGCGCGGCGGGTGCGCTCGGCGACCTGCTCGACATCGGCGCCGGACTCCGCGGCGCCCTGCGCCGCGAGCACGACCATCGCCAGGCCGCCGGCCGTGCTGAGCGAGTCCACGACCTCGATCCGGCAGGACCCGCCGACCTGGGCGGCCGCCTGCCGCGCACTCTCGACGGTGCCCGACACGCCGCCGGAGATGTGCACCGAGACGATGTCGCGGCCGGCTGCGGCGAGTGGCTCGTAGACCTCGAGGAAGTCGCCGATCGAGGGCTGCGACGTGGTGGGCAGATCCTCCGAGGTGCGCAGCCGATCGTAGAACGCCTCGAAGCCGGGCATCTCCGACTCCTTGACGATCCCTCCCTGGTTGACGTAGAGGCTCACCACGTGGATCCCGCGCGCGGCGACGATGTCGCGCGGGAGGTAGTGCGTGGAGTCGGTGACGACGGCGACGGGGGGCATTGCGGCGAGGGTAGAGGAGGAGCCCGCACGAGGGCGGGCGGCTCAGACGACGGGGGATGCTTGCAGACGGCGCTCGTCCGGCGCGTCAGGCCGGCGTGAGGCCGAGCACGGCGCCCGCGTACGCGCGGGCCGCACGTCGGGCCTCGCGCAGCGCCAGCGGGTCGCCGTCGGGGTCCTCGGTGAAGGCGTGGACCAGGAGCGCGTCGATCAGCGCGACGAGCGTGCGCCACTGCTCGGGCGTGCCGCGACGGGAGCCGGCCTGTGTGCGCAGCAGGGCGCCCAGCCGGGCGGCGATCGTCGCGTCGGTCGCCCGCTCGACGAGCCGTGTCGCCGCGTCGAGCGTCCCGGACAGCCACAGACGCCGGATCGCCGGGTGCTCGCGGACCATCGCCGCGTAGGCGTCGACCACCTGGCCGACCGTGTGCGACCAGTCATCCCGGCCGGAGGCGATCGACGCATCGAGCACTCCGGGCATCGCGGCCAGGAAGCGCACGGCCAGGGCCTGGAGCACCGCGTCCTTGTCCTCGAAGAACTGGTAGAGCGTCCCGGTCGGCACGCCCGCCGCCGCGGCGAGGTCGCGCACGGTGATCGCGTCGGGCTCGCGGTCGCGCAGCAGCTCGGCGGCGGCGTCGAGCAGCGCCTCGACGCGCTCAGCGCTGCGGGCCTGCGCCGGGCGGCGCCTGAGGATGTGGGCGTACGGGAGCTGGGCGCTCACACGTCCGCCGACGCCTGGCGCGCCACACGGACGCCGACGGCGACGAAGAGCAGTGCGCCGACCGGGCCGAGGATCGTCGCCCGGGTCGAGAGGTTGCCGCGCCGGCGCTCGTCGAAACCGGCGATCGAGTCGACGGTGTCGACGGCGGCACCCAGCGCTGCGACCGGCGCCACCGCTGACGCGGGCGCGAGCAGCAGGGCGCCGGCGAGGGCGAGCTCGCGCGCGCCGAACAGCCGTCCTACGAACCTGTCGGATCGTTCCGGGTCGATCCCGAACACGCGCATGGTGAGGTCCGGCGCGATCCAGGCGGTGATGCCGATGAGGGCGCGCGTGACGCCGAGAAACGTGCGAGCTGGGTCCATGACGCGAACATACACCGCGTTCATGTTCTCGGCAAGAGCTCAATCCCGCCCGGTCAGAAAGGCGCCGAGCGCCTCCTCGAAGGCTTCGGGCTGCTCGAGGCTCGGAAGGTGTGCCGCCCCGGCGATCGTCAGCGCACGGGCGTCCGGGAGCTCGGCGGCGAGCCGGCGCGCGACCGCGCGGAAGTCCGGGACGTCGTGCTCGCCGTCGATCACCAGGACAGGCCGGTCGAGCTCACCGAGCCGCGCCCCGGGATCGGCGACGAGCTCGGTCTCGTCGACCTGTCCGTCGAGCGGCAGCTGGAGCTCGAACGCGCGGCGCTGCATCTGCGCGACGAGTCCGCGGACGTCTGCGGGCGCGCTGCCCGCCGGGCGCCCCGGCCCGTCGACCCAGAAGCGCACGACGTCCTCGACGGCCGTGTCGAGGTCGCCGGCCTCCAGCGCCTCCTCCTCGCGCCCCCAGGCGGCGCGCAGCTCCGGCGACCAGTCGGTGTCGCCCAGCGGCGCGGCGGCGAGGACGAGCGCGTCGACGCGCTCGGGCCGCCCCAGCGCGAGATCCAGCGCGACCGCGCCGCCGAAGGACGCCCCGACGAGCGTCGCGCTCGGCATGTCGTGGCGGTCCATCGCAAGCGCGACGTCCTCGGCGTGACACAGCGGGCCGGGCTCGAGCGGCGAGCGCCCATAGCCCGCGAGGTCCATGCGCAGCACGCGATGGTCACGTGCGAGCGCGTCGAACTGCGGGTCCCACATCCGCGCGTCGGCGATGCCCGCGTGCAGCAGGACGACGGCCGGCCCGCGCCCGGCGATCTGGCTCCAGCGGTGCGCGCCGGCCACCGCAGAGCGGCCCGGGTCAGTACCCGAGCTTGTCGAGGACGCCGCTCTTGGCCGGCTTCTTCGGCGCCTCGGGCTTCTTGCGGCGCTCGCGCGGCTCGTCGTCGGTGACGAACCGGATCGTCGCGCCGACGCGCCCGTCCTGCGCGGCCTTGAGGTCCTCGCGGCTGACGCGGTCCGAGCGGTTGGCGCGCTCCTTGGCGCGGTCCGCGCGCTGCTTGTCGCGCTGCTTGGCCTCGCGGATGCGGCCGAGCTTCTGCGCGGCGAGCTCCTTGTCGAGCGTGGCGGCCCAGAGGTCCTCCTGGCGCACCATCGACAGGATCGTGGCGGCCATCGCCTTGTCGATGCGCCCGGCGCCGAGCGACCCGTTCGCGATGTTGCGCGCGCGGGGGCGGTGATCCTCGTCCTGCGCGATGAGCGCCGAGATGTCCTGGCGCTCCTTGGCTCCGAGCACGCTGAAGGAGTCCCGCACGGCCTGCTGGGGCCCGAACAGCTCGAGCGTCGAGCGCGAGGCGTCGCGCAGCTCGTCGATCGGCAGCGGGGCGCGCGTCTTGGGGAGGTTGGGGACCGCGGGCCGGCGGCTGCGCTGGCGCTTGCGCTTGGGCGCAGGCTTGGCGGCCCTTCCCTCCGGCGCGGCGGGCGTCTCGTCATGCTGCGCGGGATCCGGCCCGTCGGGCCCGGGCTGCTCGGCAGGCCCGGGGGCCGCCTCCGCGGGCTCGGCGGGCGGCTGCTCGGCGACCGGCGCGGCGTCGGCGACGGGCGCCTCGGTCGAGGCCTCGTCGGGCTGGGTCGGGCCTGCGTCGGTCGTCATTCCGTGAGCTCGTGGTCGGGTGCTTCGAAGGGGTGGCGCGCCCGGGCAGGGGGCTGTCCTACCGGGCGAGCTCCACGCAGGCTACCGCGCCCGTGCCCTTCGGAACGCGGTCCCCGCGCGAATGACCTCTGAGAAGCCCTTTCAACCGCACCCCACGACCCGCGTCTCTTGTCGAACGACCTTCTAAGGTCGCGCCCATGACGACCGGTGACGCGATCCGTCAACCGCGGACGATCGACGAGGAGCTGCTCGGCGCCGAGGCGCCGACGATCGTCAGCCGGCGCACGGACCCGGAGCGCATCGCGGCGATCGACGCCGAGCTCGCCCACGGATTCCGCGCGCTCGCGGGCATCGGCTGCGGGGTGACGATCTTCGGCTCCGCGCGGCTGGGGCAGGACGATCCGACCTGCGTCACGGCGCGCGAGACGGCGCGGCTGCTCGGCGAGGCGGGCTTCTCGATCATCACCGGCGGCGGCCCGGGGATCATGGAGGCCGGCAACCGCGGCGCACGCGATGCGGGCGCGATCTCGGTCGGTCTGAACATCGAGCTGCCGCACGAGCAGGCGCCGAACCCCCACCAGGACATCTCGCTGACGTTCGAGCACTTCTACGTCCGCAAGGTGATGTTCGTGCGCTACGCGATCGGCTTCGTCGTCTTCCCCGGCGGCTTCGGCACGCTCGACGAGCTGTTCGAGGCGCTGAACCTCATCATCACCTCGAAGATCAGCCACTTCCCCGTCGTCCTCGTCGGCTCAGGACACTGGAGCGGCCTCGTCGACTGGATGCACAGCGAGATCGTGGCACGCGAGATGCTGCGGCCCGAGGAGCTGGCGCTGATGCACCTGATCGACGATCCGCGCGAGATCGTCGAGCTCATGAGGCACGGGGCGCGCCGTCAGGGCCGCATGGATCACCTGGCGGCCGGGTAGCGCGCGCGGACCTCGTCGATCCAGGCGGCGACGCGATCGGCGAGCGCCGGGTCGGCGATCTCCAGGACGTTCTCTGCGTTCTCCTCGCCCGAGCGCGAGAGGTTGAACGAGCCGACGAAGACCACGTCGTCGACGACACTGGTCTTCGCGTGCATGAAGTCATGGACCGAGCCGGGCGCATACGGGGTCGAGCGCTTGCCCGAGAAGCGCAGGCCCGCCAGCACCCGCTCGAGGATCGGCGCCTTCCAGCTGACCTGGTCGTTCGCCCGCCACTGGCGCAGCGCCTGCTCGCACTGCGTCAGGTCGACGACGCCCGTGGCGTCGACGCGGTGCTCGTCGAGGACCTCGGCGAGCGCGCTCAGGACGGGGGCGGAGGTCAGGACGGGGGACGCGACCCGTACGCGCCGCGTCGCCCGATCGACGTGGGCGGCGATGCGGTGGGCGAGCTCGGGCCCGCGGCCCGGGCAGAACCAGGGCCTGACGCTCGCGTCGCCGACGGCGATCGGCCGGGTGTCGAAGTTGCCGGTGTTCTCCAGGTGACGTCGCGTCCAGAGCTGCTCGAAGGTGCGCTCGTAGGCGGCCGCCAACGGGGCCGAGGCGGCGGTCACGATCACGTTCTCCTCGCGGCTCCACGAGTCGAGCGTCCAGTTCGTCGAGCCGCACCACAGCGCGGCGCCGTCGCGTACGACGAACTTGTGATGCATGAGCTCGCCGTCGCCGTCGATGCGGCGGATGTCGGCCTCCGTGCCCGCCAGGACGTCCGGCTTCGTGGCGGG
>Ga0208851_1000859_pt1 | contig 11732 bp, 10 predicted proteins | sample NGESurshal092012_FD_184481 | JGI IMG/M metagenome (GOLD analysis project Ga0208851, IMG submission 184481) | Arctic peat soil microbial communities from Barrow, Alaska - NGEE Surface sample 415-2 shallow-092012 (SPAdes) | ecosystem: Environmental > Terrestrial > Soil > Wetlands > Peat ... | reverse complement strand
CAGCGCGATGTAGACGACGTCGACGTCCGGGTCCTCGAGCACCCCGCGGTAGTCGTCGTAGCTGCGGCCCCGGGGCTCCAGCGCCGCGGCCCGCTGGGGGTCGCGCGCAGCGACGGCCTGCAGCACCGCCCCGTCGGCCGCGTGCACCGCCGGGCCGAGCTGGGTCGAGGCGATCTCGCCCGCCCCGAGGAAACCGAACCGCACCCCATCGTTGGCCATACCCGAACCCTACGGTCCGGCCGAGACGGTCCAGCCCGGTCTTCCGGGCGAATCGGACGCCGGACCGTACACTCCTGGGGTGGACACCACGGTCACCGACGCGCTGGTGGGGCGGCTGCTGGACGGCCGCTACCGGGTTGTGCGCCGGATCGCCCGCGGCGGCATGGCGGTGGTGTACGAAGCGCTGGACACCCGGCTGGACCGCCCGGTCGCGCTGAAGGTCATGCACCCGTGGCTGGCCGAGGACGCCACCTTCGTGTCCAAGTTCATCCACGAGGCACGCTCCGCCGCCCGGTTGTCCCACCCCAACATCGTGGCCGTCTACGACCAGGGCGCGGACGACGGCACCGTGTTCCTGGCCATGGAGTACGTCCAGGGCCGCACCCTGCGGGACCTCCTGCGCGAGCGCACCCGGCTCAGCCCCCGGGAGGCCCTCGACCTGCTCGAGCCGGTGCTGTCCGCGCTGGCGGTCGCCCACCGGGCCGGCCTGGTGCACCGCGACATCAAGCCGGAGAACGTGCTGCTCGCCGACGACGGCCGGGTGAAGGTGGCCGACTTCGGTCTGGCCCGTGCTGCCACGGCCCAGACCGGGCAGACCACCCACGGGCTGCTCATGGGCACGGTGGCCTACCTGGCGCCGGAGCAGGCCAGCGGCCTGGCCGACGAGCGCAGCGACGTCTACTCGGCCGGGATCATGCTGTTCGAGATGCTCACCGGCGTGCCGCCGTTCACGGCCGAGGACGTCATGGGCGTGGTCTACCGGCACGTGCACGAGGACGTCCCACCCCCGTCGTCCGTCGTCCCGGCGCTGGCCGGCCCGCTCGATGAGCTGGTCCTCGTGGCCACCCACCGGGACCCGTCCAGCCGGCCGGCCGACGCCGCGGCCCTGCTCGAGCGGGTTGAGCTGACCCGGCATCAGCTGTCGCCCGCGCAGCTCGGGGGCAGCGGGCACCCGATCGACCTCACCCAGACCCTCATCGTGCCGATCCCGGGCACGCCCGCGGTGGTCGCCGCCGTCCCGGCCCCGGTCGGCCCGCCCGGTCAGGTCCCCAAGGCCGCGCTCGGGGCCAAGCGGCGCCGGCCGGTCGTCGTGGGCCTGCTGCTCCTGCTGCTGGTCACCACCGTCGTCGGCTACGGCGCCTGGTGGCTGGGCAGCGGCCGGTACACGGCCATGCCGTCGGTGCTCGGGCTGACCGGCGCCGCGGCCACCAGCAAGCTGCAGGCGGACGGGCTGTCCACCAAGCTCGGCGACCCGGTGTTCAGCGAGACGGTCAAGGCCGGGCTGGTCGTCGACACCCGACCGGCGCCGACCGAGCAGGTCCGCAAAGGCAGCACCGTCACGCTGGTCCTGTCCAGCGGACCCGAGCGGTACGCCGTGCCGAGCCTGGCCGGCATGACCCCCGACCAGGCCGCCGCGGCGCTGGCCGCGGTCAACCTGGTCGTGGGCACCTCGTCGAACGGCTACTCCCAGACCATCCCGGCCGGGCAGGTCATGGCGCAGGACCCGGGCGTGGGCGCGCAGGTCAAGCGGGACACCGCCGTGCGGATCACGGTCAGCCAGGGGCTGCCGCCGGTGAGCGTGCCCAAGATCACCGGCCTCGCCCTCGACCAGGCGACGACCACGCTGAAGAGCGCCAAGCTGACCATCAAGCGAGGCACCGACGCGTACAGCCAGACCGTCCCTGCCGGCTCCGTGGTCAGCCAGACGCCGGCCGCCGGGGCCTCGGTCGCCCAGGGCAGCACGGTGACCGTCGTCGTCTCCAAGGGCCCGCCGCTGGTGACCGTGCCGAGCGTCGTCGGCATGAGCACCAAGGACGCCACCAAGGCGCTGACCAAGGCCGGGTTCACCGTGAACATCAACAAGGTGCTCGGCGGGTTCTTCGACACGGTGCGGCTGCAGAACCCCTCCGGGGGTTCGCAGGCCCCGATGGGCAGTGCCATCACCCTCACCATCGTCTGAGATCCTGGCGGGCATGCCCCGCCGCCGTGTCCCGCCGCCGGTGGGCAGCCACCTACGGACCGCGGGTGGGCTGGTCAAGGGCGCCCTCGCCGATGCCGACCGGGTCGGCGCACAGGCGGCCCAAGTCTTCGTGGGCAACCCTCGCGGCTGGTCGACGAGCACCGGTGACCCCGCCGAGGACGCGGCCTTCCGGGCCGGCTGCGAGCAGCGCGGGCTGCGCATCTTCGTGCACTCGCCGTACCTGGTGAACCTGGCCAGCCCGACCCCGGGGACCGCCGAGCGCTCCACCCACCTGGTGGCGCACAGCCTGCTGCGGGCCGCCCAGGTGGGCGCCGAGGGGGTCGTCGTGCACACCGGGTCGACCGTCACCTCGACCGGCCAGGACGGCGTGGTGGCCGCGCTGGCCCAGGTGCGCGCCCTGCTGCTGCCGCTGCTCGAACGGCTGCCGGACGACGGCCCGGCCCTGCTGCTGGAGCCGACCGCGGGGCAGGGACGCTCGCTGTGCGCGACGGTCGAGGACCTCGAGCGGTACCTGGCCGCACTCGACCGGCACCCCAAGGTCGGCGTCTGCCTGGACACCTGCCACGCCTACGCCGCCGGGCACGACCTGGCCGCGCCCGGCGGCATGCGGCGGACCTTGGACGCCCTCGTCCGGGTGGTCGGCCCGGGTCGGCTGCAACTGGTGCACGCCAACGACTCCGGGGACCCCTGCGGGTCCCACCGTGACCGGCACGAGCGGATCGGCAAGGGGCGCATCGGGGAGGCTTCCTTCGCCGAGCTGCTGGCCGACCCGGCGTTGTCCGGCGTCCCAGTGGTCATTGAGACCCCCGGTGACGTCGACGACCACGCCCACGACGTGGCCCTGCTGCAGCGGCTGCGGGACCGATGAGCGTGCTGTCGCAGCGCCGGGTCTCCCCCGCGCACGGCGCCTCCATCGCCCTGGTGGCGGCCACTGCGGTGTGGGGCTCCACGTTCATCGTCGTCAAGGACGTGATCGGCCGGATGGCGGTGACCGACTTCCTGTTCTGGCGGTTCGCGGTGGCCACCGCGCTGCTGGTCGTTATCCGCCCGAGGGCGGTGCTGCGGATGTCACCGGGCGCCCGCCGGCGCGGCGTGCTGCTCGGCGGCTTCCTCGGCGCCGGCTTCCTGGCCCAGACGGCGGGGCTGCGCACGACGTCGGCGACCGTGTCCGGCTTCGTCACCGGCATGATGGTGGTCTTCACCCCGCTGGTCGCCTGGCTGGTGCTGCGGCAGCGGGTCGAGCGCAGCGCCTGGCTGGGCGTGGCCATGGCCACGGTCGGCCTCGGGCTGCTCACCGTGCGTGGCGTGTCGGTCGGCTTCGGCGAGGCGCTCACCCTGCTGGGCGCGGCGTTCTACGCGTTCCACATCGTCGGGCTGGGCGAGTGGTCCCGTCCGGACGACGCCTACGGGCTCACGCTGGTCCAGGCCGCCACGGTGGCCGGCCTGTGCCTGCTGCTCACCGCCGCGGACGGCCATGTCGCGCTGCCGCCGGACCGGTCCGCCTGGTGGGCGGTCGGCTTCATGGCGGTGGCTGCGACCGCCATCGGGTTCATGGTGCAGACCTGGGCCCAGGCGCACCTGCCGGCGACCCGGGCGGCGGTCATCTTGACCATGGAGCCGGTGTTCGCGGGGGTCTTCGCGGTCGTGTTCGCCGGCGAGCCGCTCACTTGGGCGATCCTCGTGGGTGGCCTGCTCGTCGTCACGGCGATGCTCGGCGTCGAGCTCGGCCCGCGGCGCGGCCGGGACGCCACGGTGCCTCGCCTCGAGGCGTTGTAGGCCTTCGCTGCCGTTGCGGCAATCGGGCCACGGCGAATCTTAGGTCGCCCTTTGGACTGCGTTAACACTCATTCGGGTGGTTCCGGGTTTCGACGGCGACCGACCGGGCAGACCTCCTGCTGCCCGTAGTTTCCCAACGTGAGGATCCCTCGACCCATGAACAAGACACTGCTCCGCAAGACCGTCGTCGGCGGTGTGGCGCTGCTGTCCCTCGGCGTGGCCTCCCCGGCCTTCGCCACCGGTGGCACCACCACCCCCACGTCAACGGCGGGGGCCGTGACGACCGTCCAGTCCGACAGCACCCTGACCGTGGACCAGCTCAAGGCCAAGGTGACCGCGAAGATCACCGCCCGGCAGGCGGCACTGACGGCCAAGCTCGCCGCACTCCCCACCGTGCCGACGGCGCAGATGACGGCGGACGAGATCAAGGCCAAGCAGGACCTGATCTCGATCCTGCAGACGAAGCTCACCGACTTGCAGGCCGCGGTCAACGCCGCGAGCACCGTGGCCGACGTCCAGACGGCCCTCGCGAACTACTGGGCGCCGAGCCTGACCGAGCTCCAGGCGCGGATCAACGTCATGATCACCCACCAGCTGGCCGAGCTCGACGAGAAGATCGCGAAGCTGCCGACCTCGAAGCTGGACGCCACCCAGCAGGCCGCAGCGACCGCGGCCCTGACTGCCCAGAAGGACAAGCTGACGCAGCTGCAGACTGACGTGAAGAACGCGCAGTCCGTCGCGCAGGTCCAGACTCTCCTCAAGGCCGCTGGCATCGGCGACGGCCGGCACAAGAAGCAGCACGACGGTGAGCACAGCTGGCCCATGGACACCAAGCACGGCAAGAAGGACCAGGGTCGCCACGGCGGCGGCCTCGGCCTCGGTCTTGGCCAGGGCCTCGGCAACCTGGGCGGCTTCGGCGGCCACGACTCCGGTCAGGCCGGCCACGGCCACTGACGCCTAGCCACCCACGACGCGGTGGCGCCCGGTATCCCGGGCGCTACCGCGTTGTCGTCTCAGCCTCCTGGTAGGAGTACCGCTGCTCGGTCCACGGGTCGGCCAGGTTGTGGTAGCCGCGCTCCTCCCAGAAGCCGCGACGGTCGGCCAGCAGGTACTCGATGCCACGCACCCACTTCGGGCCCTTCCAGGCGTAGCGGTGCGGCACGACCAGCCGCAGCGGGAAGCCGTGCTCGGGGGTCAGCGGCTGCCCGTTGTGGTGCGTGGCCAGGATCGTCGTCGGCAAGGTGAGGTCCTCGATCGGCAGGTTCGTGCTGTAGCCGTACTCGGCCCAGACCAGCACGTGGGTCACGTCGGGGTGCGGCGGCGCCGTGGCCAGAACGGACCGCGTGAGGACGCCGCTCCACACGTTGCGCAGCACCGAGAACTTCGTGACGCAGTGCAGGTCGGCGACCACCTCGTCGACGGGGAGCTGGTCGAGGTCCTGGTAGCCGCAGCTCAGGTTCTCCCCGCTCGCGGTGGCCCCGAAGATGCGCAGGTCCCACCGGTCAGGACGAAACTTCGGCACTGGGCCGTAGTGCCGCGCCGGCCAGCCGCGCGCCACAGTCTGCCCCGGTGGCAACCTGGTCTCCGAGCTGGCCGCGCGCACCTTCGCAGTCTCGCAGAGCCGCGTCGGCGGTCGGACGGGCACACCCATCGGATGAGACGGCCGTCCACATTGTGGACAGCGACGACAGCGGTCGGCCCACCGCCTATGCTGGCCACGTGCAGACGCGCTGGTTCGCCTATGGCTTTCCCACCGGGGCTCCCCGGTGGGCGGCGGGCGGCTTGCGGTAGCCGCACACGAACCCCCCACTCGAGCCCCGGACCCGTCCGGGGCTCTTTGCATGTCAGGAGAAGGTCATGGTCGTGGTGATGTCGCCCGAGGCGACCGACGCGGACGTCGACGCCGTGGTGGCACGGGTGGAGGGTGCGGGTGGCACCGCCTTCGTCAGCCGCGGGGTCACCCGCACCATCATCGGGCTGGTCGGCGACATCGAGCAGTTCCAGGCGCTCGAGCTGCGTGGCCTGGCGGGGGTGAGCGACGTCGTGCGGATCTCGGTGCCCTACAAGCTGGTCTCCCGCCAGCACCACCCGGACATGACGACCGTGTGGGTGGGCCCCGCCGGGCAGCGGGTACCGATCGGGCCGGACACGTTCACGCTGATCGCGGGACCCTGCGCCGTGGAGACGCCGCAGCAGACCCTCGAGGCCGCCGAGATGGCCAAGGCCGCCGGGGCCACCCTGCTGCGCGGCGGCGCGTTCAAGCCGCGCAGCTCGCCGTACGCGTTCCAGGGCCTCGGCGAGGAAGGCCTGCGGATCCTGGCCGACGTTCGGGAGGCGACCGGCCTGCCGATCGTCACCGAGGTGGTCGACCCCGGTGACGTCGAGCGGGTGGCCGAGTACGCGGACATGCTCCAGGTGGGCACCCGCAACATGGCCAACTTCACCCTGCTGCAGGCCGTCGGCTCGGTGGGCAAGCCGGTCATGCTCAAGCGCGGCATGCAGGCGACCATCGAGGAGTGGCTGATGGCGGCCGAGTACATCGCCCAGCGCGGCAACCTGGACATCGTGCTGTGCGAGCGCGGCATCCGCACCTTCGAGACCGCCACCCGGAACACGCTGGACATCTCGGCGGTGCCGGTCGCACACGGGCTGTCGCACCTGCCCGTCGTCGTCGACCCGTCGCACTCCGGTGGGCGCCGCGACCTCGTCGTCCCGCTGTCCAGAGCCGCGATCGCGGTCGGCGCGGACGGGATCATCGTCGACGTCCACCCCGACCCGGAGCATGCACTCGTCGACGGCCCGCAGGCCCTGGTGAATGGGGACCTGCGGGCCCTCGCGGCCGCCGTCCGGCAGCTGCCGCCGCTCTTGGGCCGCCGTCCGGCCGGCGACACCGACCGCCGCTGACCCCGGCCGGTCAGGCGGCGCGCTCGTGGGCGAGCAGCCACTCCTTGACCGGCAGTCCGTAGTAGTAGCCGCCGAGCGTGCCGTCGCTGCGGACGACCCGGTGGCACGGGACGAACGGGGCCACCAGGTTGCGGGCGCAGCCGCTCCCGGCGGCCCGGACCGCGGTGGGGCGGCCGGCCTTGGCGGCCAGCTCGGCGTACGTCCAGGTCTGCCCGGCCGGGATCTGCCGCATGACCCGCCAGATCTCCTGCAGGAACGGCCCACCGGGCTGGCTGACCTGGACGGCGTCCAGGGCGGACAGGTCGCCGTCCAGGTAGGCCCGGGCGGCCGCGGTGACCGGCCCGAGGTCGCGACGCCCCCGCAGCCCGGCTGCCCGCAGCTCGGGCGCGAGCCGCTGCGACAGGTCCGCCGCGGAGGCGAACCCCGAGGCCACCACCACGCCGTCCAGGACCACGATCCCCCACGAGCCGACCGGCGTGCTGAGCGTGGTGCTGTCCAGCGGCTGACTCGGCGCGTTCATCGGATCTCCTGGCGGCTCGGGGGGACGGGGACGGGGTCGGCGACGGCGGCCCACAGGTGGAGCGCGACGTAGGAGCGCCAGGGGCGCAGCCGGTCGGGCTGGAGACCGTGCCGCTGCACCTCGCGGCGCAGCACGAGGTCGGTGGCCGGCCACGCGTCGGAGTCAGCCAGCGCGCGCATCGCGACGTACTCGACGGTCCACGGCCCGATGCCGGGGATGTCGAGCAGCCGGGCCCGGGTCTCGGCCCGGTCGGCACCGGGGTCCAGCTGCAGCTCCCCCGCGGCCACGGCCGCGCTCAGCTCCCGCAGCGCCCGCTGTCGCGCACCGGTGAGGCCCACCCGGCCCAGGTCGGCGTCGGCCAGCGCCTCGGCCACGGGGAACGCGGCCGTCAGCCCGTCCTCGGGCTCAGGCAGCGGCTCACCGAACGCCGCGACCAGCCGGCCCGCGAGCGTCCGGGCGCCGGCCACCGAGACCTGCTGGCCCAGCACGGCCCGCACCGCGAGCTCGAAGCCGTCCACGGCGCCCGGCACCCGCAGCCCGGGCCGGGCCGCCACGAGGCTGCCGAGCGCCGGCTCGGCGCCCAGCACGGCGTCCACGGCGTCCGGCTCGGCGTCCAGGTCGAGCAGCTGGCGCAGGCCGGCCACGACCCCGGCCAGGTCGCTCAGCCGGGGCAGCCGGACCCCGGCCAGCACGTGTCCCGCACCCGGCACCGGCTGCACCGACACGACGGCACCGCCGCCTGGCGTGGCCACGACCCGGCGCAGTCCCCCGGCGTCACCCATCTCCACACCGGGGATAGCGCGCGCCGCCAGGAAGCCGAGCAGCGGTCCGGCCGCGAGCGGCTCCCGGTGCACCAGGCGCAGTACCAGTCCGCCGCCGGGCGCGCGGGCCGCGGCCTCCGGGTCGGGGCGCCGGCGCAGCTGGGACGGCGGGCAGCCGAACTCGGCCCGCATCACGTCGTTGAACTGCCGCAGGCTGGCGAAGCCGGCCGCGAACGCGACGTCGACCATCGGCAGCAGGGTCTGGTCGATGAGCAGCCGGGCGGTCTGCGCCCGCCGGGTCCTGGCCAGCGACAGCGGTCCGGCGCCCACCTCAGTGACCAGCGTGCGGTGCAGGTGCCGCTCGCTCACCGCGAGCCGGCGAGCCAGGCCGGCCACCCCCTGCTCGTCCACGGCCCCGGCCGCGATCAACCGCAGCGCCCGCCCGGCGAGGTCGCCACGGTGGTCCCACTCCCGCGACCCGGGCAGCGCGTCCGGGCGGCACAGCCGGCAGGCCCGGAACCCGGCCGCCACCGCGGCGCCCGGCGTCCGGTAGAAGCGGCGGTTCTCCCGCTTCGGCCGCCGGGCCGGGCAAGACGGCCGGCAGTAGATGCCCGTGGACGTGACGCCCAGGAACACCCGACCGTCGAAGCGCGGGTCACGGCTGTCCACCGCCCGATGCCAGGCCTCGACCTCCCACTCGCTCGTCGTCACGCGTCCCAGTGTGCGGCCCGCGAGCGGGCTGGACTAGCGGGAATCGGACCACCGGACGCTCAGTGCGCGAGCATCTCCGCGACGAGGAACGCCAGCTCGATCGACTGCTCCCGGTTCAGTCGCGGGTCGCACGCGGTCTCGTAGCGCGGCTCGAGGTGGTGCTCCTCGGTCCCCAGCGCACCGCCGAGGCACTCCGTGACGTCGTCGCCCGTGAGCTCCACGTGGATGCCGCCGGGGACGGTGCCCAGCGATCGGTGCACCTCGAAGAAGCCGCGGACCTCCTCCACGACGTCCTCGAACAGCCGCGTCTTCACCCCGGACGCCGTCTCGCGGGTGTTGCCGTGCATCGGGTCGCAGATCCACACGACCTCGGCGCCGGACGCGTTGACCTTCTCCACGATCGGCGGCAGCAGCTCGCGCACCCGCCCGGCGCCCATGCGGGCGATCAGCGTGAGCCGGCCCGGCTCGCGGTCCGGGTCGAGCCGGCTGACGAGCGCGAGCACCTCCTCCGGGGAGGCGGACGGCCCGATCTTCAGCCCGATCGGGTTGCGGATGCGGGCCGCGAAGTCGACGTGCGCGCCGTCGAGCGAGCGGGTGCGGTCCCCGATCCAGACGAAATGCCCGGCCACGTCGTAGGGCAGGCCGGTCCGCGAGTCGATGCGGGTGAGGGCCTTCTCGTAGTCGAGTACGAGCGCCTCGTGCCCGGCGTACAGGTCGACCCGCTGGAACTCCTCGGGGTCGGCGCCGCACGCGTGCATGAACGCCATGGCCCGGTCGATCTCGCCGGCCAGCCGCTCGTAGCGCTGCCCGGCCGGGCTGTCCCTGACGAAGTCCTGGTTCCACGCGTGCACCTGCTGCAGGGCCGCATAGCCGCCCTGCGTGAACGCGCGCACCAGGTTCAGCGTCGCGGCCGAGTGGTGGTAGGCGGCCACCATCCGGGCCGGGTCGGGCCGGCGCAGCTCCGGGGTGAAGCCGAGCCCGTTGACCATGTCGCCGCGGTACACCGGCAGGGCCAGCCCGTCCCTGGCCTCCAGCCGGCTGGAACGGGGCTTGCCGTACTGGCCAGCGATCCGGCCGACCTTGACCACCGGGAGCGCGGCGCCGTAGGTCAGCACGATCGCCATCTGCAGCACGGTGCGCAGCTTGGCCCGGATCGCGTCCGCGCCGACGCCGTCGAACGTCTCGGCGCAGTCGCCGCCCTGCAGCACGAACGCCTTCCCCCGCGCCGCGAGCGCCAGCCGCTCGCGCAGCTGGTCGCACTCCCCCGCGAAGACGAGCGGCGGCAGGCCGCGCAGTGTCGCGACGGCCTCGTCCCGCTCGGCCGGGTCGGGCCACTCGGGCTGCTGGTCGGCCGGCAGGTCGGGCCAGGTCAGGTCGGGCACCCCACGAGGGTACGACCCGCGGGGCCTGGTCCCCTGTCCCGGCTGGTCCCGCGGCTCAGCCGAAGAACACCTTGAACTCGTCGTACAGCACCCGCGGCACGGTCTTCAGCTCGGCCGTGGCCGCGGCCAGCGGTACCCGGACGATGTCGGTGGCCTGCAGGGCGACCATCTTCCCCCAGTCGCCCTCGTGCGCGGCGTCGATCGCCGCCAGCCCGAAGCGGGTCGCGAGCCAGCGGTCGCGCGCGGTGGGCGTGCCGCCGCGCTGCACGTGGCCGAGCACCGTGGTGCGGGCCTCCTTGCCGGTGCGCTTCTCGATCTCCGTGGCCAGCCACTCACCGATCCCCGACAGCCGCACGTGCCCGAACGCGTCGAGCGGGGCGTCCTTGGCGATCAGGTCGCCGTCGCTGGGCAGCGCGCCCTCGGCCACGCAGATGATCGGCGCGTAGTTGGTCTGGAACCGGTGCTCGACCCAGCCGCAGACCTCGTCGATGTCGAACGGCTCCTCCGGGATGAGGATGATGTTCGCGCCGCCCGCGACGCCGGAGTGCAGCGCGATCCACCCCGCGTGGCGACCCATCACCTCGACGACGAGCGCCCGGTGGTGCGACTCGGCCGTGGTGTGCAGCCGGTCGATGGCCTCGGTGGCGATGCCCACGGCGGTGTCGAAGCCGAACGTGTAGTCGGTCGCGTTGAGGTCGTTGTCGATGGTCTTGGGGACACCGACGACGTGCACGCCCAGGGCGTCCAGCTGGGTGGCCACGCCGAGGGTGTCCTCGCCGCCGATGGCGATCAGCGCGTCCACGCCCTGGGCGGCCAGGTTCTGCTCGATCCGGTCGACGCCCCCCTCGATCTTGATCGGGTTGGTCCGCGACGAGCCGAGGATGGTGCCGCCCCTGGGCAGGATCCCGCGCACGGCCGCGATGTCCAGCGACATCGTCAGCCCCTCGAGCGGGCCCTTCCAGCCGTCCCGGTAGCCCACGAACTCGTGGCCGTACTCCTCGGTGCCCTTGCGGACCACGCTGCGGATGACCGCGTTGAGCCCTGGACAGTCCCCGCCGCCGGTGAGTACCCCGATCCGCATGGCTCGCTCCTTCGCACCGCACCGATTTGTTGGCGCTCCCATCCAACCACCGCACCCCCTCCGCATGAAGGGTGGCTTTGTGCGGCAGTGCGCACTGAAAGTGCCCTTCATGCGGGAGGGGGTTCTAGGCTCCGGGCATGACGTTCTCGATCGTGGCGCGCAGCGGCGACGGTGCCCAGTTCGGCGTCGCCGTCGCCTCGAAGTTCCTCGCCGTCGGGGCGGCCGTGCCGGCGGCGAGCGTCGGCGTCGGCGCCATCGCCACCCAGTCGATCGTGAACCTGACCTACCGACCGGTCGGCCTGCAGCTGCTGGCCGACGGCGCGAGCGCGGCGGACACCCTGGCCGCGCTGACCGTCGGGGACCGGCTGCGCGAGCGGCGGCAGGCCGGCGTCGTCGG
>Ga0208851_1000858_pt1 | contig 11759 bp, 13 predicted proteins | sample NGESurshal092012_FD_184481 | JGI IMG/M metagenome (GOLD analysis project Ga0208851, IMG submission 184481) | Arctic peat soil microbial communities from Barrow, Alaska - NGEE Surface sample 415-2 shallow-092012 (SPAdes) | ecosystem: Environmental > Terrestrial > Soil > Wetlands > Peat ... | reverse complement strand
CGGTGGGGACGTCGAGGACGGGTGGGAGTGCGGCGAGTCCGTCGCGGGTCATGATCGCCTCCAGGTGGTGGTGTCGCGGGCTGAGGTGTGTTTGCCCTCTACTAGGAGGAGTGCACGGGACCCCCTCGAAACCGGGGTCGACCGTCCAGGCATTTCTCCCCAGTCCCCTGGGACGAGTGGCGGTGCCCCCTCACCCTGTGGTGCGCCGCCAGTGCGCGGAACCGTTGGTGTCGTCTCGTGTCAGGTGCTACCGCGCGGTCATCGGCTGATGCCGTGGTCGCGTCCGTAGCCGCGTCCGTGGCTGCGGTGGGGTGGGTCGTGGTCCACGGTGAACGGCTCGTGCGCCCACGCCGGTGGGGTGGGCTGCAGGCGGGGGTCGTCCTTGCCGGTGTGCGGGTTGGGGTCATACATGTCGGTGGTGCCCCAGGCGGCCCACGTGTTGTAGCGGCGCTGCCGGGCGCGGGCCTCGTCGATGCCGTGCTGGGTGGTGTCCGCGCCCACGACCGCCGCGAGGCGGCTGACGGTCGCGTCCTCGGAGCCGAGCCACGTCAGCGCACGGTCGAGATCGCCCTCCGCCTGTCGCACAGCAGTTGCCGAGCTGGTGCGGCGCTTGCGTGCCCAGAACGGCACCCGCTCGAGCTCGGCCCGCCGGGACTCGAGCTTAGAGCGCAAGTGCGCGACGCGGTCGGCTTCGGAGTCGTGCCGAGCCCGCGCGACCTCGAGGGCATCACGGTGGCGTTGGTGCTCGGGTGGGATCTCCCTCGGTTGCGCTGCGTCGTTGCGGGCCCACGCAACTTCGCGCGCGGCCTGTACGGCCGGGTCGAGGAGGGCGTGTGCGGCGCGTTCCCGTCCACTGGTCGCGACCGCACGTGCGAGCTGGGCGAGTGCCGCGTCGATGTCGGGCAGTGCGAGCTGACCAGCTGACACCGGTCTGGCCGTGCCCTTTCCGGCGGTCTGGCCATGGACGGGGTGGGGTTGCCGCGGCCCTGGCCATGCGCTGGCTTTCGTGCCGGTTGGTGTCGTCGTGGAGTGGTGGGGGCCGGCGTCTCCGGTGGCCAGCTCGGGGGTGGTGTGGACGTGGTTCTCCAGGCGTCCGCGCGACATCGCGACGTAGAGGTGCTCACGGTCGAGACCCGAGCGGGCCAGGACGATGCCGATGTCGGCGGTCGCGCCCTGCGCACCGTCGATGGTGGGGGCCCACCCGTACTCCGCATGGCGGGCCAGGTAGGTGCCCGGGAGGGTGAGGGTGCCTCGGCCGCGGACGTCCGCGACGACGAGCCCACCGGTGTCGCTGGCGGCGAGGACGCGGAAGCGGTCGCCGTTGGGCAGGGTCTCGGCCCCGATCGCGATGCGAGTGTCGTTCCTCTTCGCGATGAGCACGTCGCCGGCCCGCCACGACCTTGCTTCGGTCTGTCCACGGGTCGACGCCGACCGTGTGGCCACGACGGCCAGGTCGGGTCCGGTGACGGTCCCGGTGGCGATCGCGACGGCGCGGGCGCGGGCGTTGAGCGCGTTCACGTCCGTCCATGTCCCCCCGATCTCAGAGGGTGAGACGTTCCCGAGCCGCTTCCGCGGTCGTGTTCGGTCCCTCCGTCTATGACGTGCTTGTCCGAGCCTGGCTCTGGAGGATGTGCCAGCGCCAGGCGTACCAGACGATAAACGCCGTGGTACCGATCTCGATCAGGCTGAAGAAGCCGTAGAACGCCGTCAGGCCCGCCATGAACAGCGTCGTGATCTGGACCATGGTCATGATCGTCCCAGCGACGATGTTCGCCCAGCGGCTCCCGCGGGCGGGAAGGACGCTGGACAGCAGAACCATCGCGATCGGGATCTCCATCAGGATCGCGGCGCCAAGCAGGAAGCCCTGGGATACCTCGATGCCGTTGACCTCGCCGTTGAGGTACTGCTTGAGCGAGGTGGTGTCCATGAGACCCAGGACGTCGCAGGACAGGTAGTTGAGCATCGCGAAGACCCACAACAAGGAGAGTCGTGCGCCGCGGTCAGCGGTTTGCACGGCAGTGGTGAAGGAGCCGGTCGCCTGTGGGATCTCAGTCTCGGTGTACATATCTACTCCGTCCGATCGTGCCTTTCCGCGTGGGACCCGGCGAGTGGGCCGGTGGCTCGCGCAGTTGCCAGGGTGGTGTCGGGTGCATGCATCGGCCGGATGCCGGGGTCGGGGCCGGTGCTACTGCACGCCGACGAGGGTGTCGCGCGATTGCTCGGATGTGGTGGTCGCGGCGGCTGGCCGGAATCCGCGCGCGATCATCCAGATCCCGAGCACCATCTCCTGCACGGCCAGGGGCAGGACCATCAGGTTCAGCGTGGAGGAGGTGTACCCGATCACGGCATACATCGCGAGCAGGAAGGCGCCCAGGTACAACGGGATCGCCGCGAGGCCCCACACCGCGATCCAGCGGGGGACGATGCGGGACCGGTAGAGCAGGGTGTAGAACATGGCGCCGCCGAGGCAGAACACCACACTGAGCACCGCGCTGGTGGCGTCGGAGTCGATCAGGAGGATGCCCAGCCGCACCCCTGCCGGTGAGGCCGTGCCCGGCCCTGCCGACATGACGGTGCTCAAGGGCACGAGCAGCAGCAGGGCGATCGCGCTGATGATGTAACAGGTCGCCTCGACCGCTCCTCGCAGGGTCAGGTAACCGATGGCCAGGACTTCGTTCACCCGGCGCAGCACCGGGAAGAGCACCACGGGGACGAACGCGAGAGCCAATCCCATGACGAGGACGAGCACAGCGCCCGTCACGACCAGGTTGGAGTGGTCCGCGGCGTAGGCCAATGGGTCGTCTGCGTCCCGGACCGGCAACTGCACGAGGACCTTGCTGAGGACACCGGCCACCGTTCCGATGAGGTACAGAACCCCGGCTGTCGTGGCGGTAGCCCTGTGTTCACGCTGGCTGTTCATGGCAGAAACCTCCGCGTGACTTGAATGCCGTCACACCGGTATTGCCGATGACCTGCAGGACCCTCGCATCACGAACACCTCCGTGACTTCCCCGTCTGATCGACAGGCGTCCTACGACGGCGCGTCCTTCACGCTAGTCACCCCGGGCCCTCAAAGCGCGCCGTAGGCCAGCGCCGCTGCCAGCGTCCTAATGCCGGATCGACCCCCGCGCGATGCGAGCGAGAACGGCACCAATGGATTGCTCTTTTCCGGGGCGGTCACCCCAGCTGTAGGCCAGACGACCAGATCACCAGCACACCGATCGCGATGAAGACCGCAGGCACCAACCAGTGCCCGGTGGTGTCGATGAGGTGTTGGACGTGCCGGTGCCCGGCGACGAGGCGGGCCGCGAGCAGCCAGAACCCGACCATAACAACGAAGACGATCACGTAGATGGCGACCGTCCCTGGTCCCAGGTCGTGACGCAGCAGCGGTATGTAGATGCTGAGGTTGTCCGCTCCGTTCGCGACCGTCACGAAGGCCACTCCCACTGGACCGCGCACCGGGGCCGCCACCTCGTCCCCCTCACGGTCTCTGGCAGCGAGGAGGCCACGGATGCCGAGCCCGATAGGAACCAGGCCCAGCAGCCCGATCCACCGTTCCGGCACCGCCAGGAGTGCCACTGCGGCCACCACACTGACCATCAGCAGGACGCCGATGCCCACGTACTGACCGACCACGATGTCCCGGCGCATCGGGCCACCTCGGCCCCTGGTGGCGAACAGTGCAGTCAGGACGACCAAGTCATCCACGTTCGTGACCGCGAACGCACCCACCGCCGTGAGCGCGGTCGGCAGCAGCAGGGACACAGAGGTCATCCTGTCGCCCAGCCGACGGCGGAGCCCCAAAGGACCTCAAGTAGTCCCGGTGCTGCCTGGCTCTTTACCAAGAGTTGGTGACACGCACGGGGGGGGTGGGGGGTGCCGCGCCGCACTGCTGGATCCTTGCGCCGGGAGCCGATGCAGAACGAAGCCTCTTGCGCGGGGCGAGGAGGGCGACGCACGGCGGGTTCCGTGGCGAAACGGGCCGTGGAGAATCCATGACCGAGTAACCTCCAGCGACGTCTCAGGAGGAGAACCCGTGAGTGATTCAGCGGACAATGCAGAAGTTGGCCGGAGCCGGTACTACGTCTAGAGTTCGCCCCTACTGCAGCGCGATCTGTCGATCTTCGAGGATGAATCCCTCGCCGATGACCCGGTGTTCTCCGTGGTCGGGGAGAAGCGTGCCGCCGAGATCCTGAACGCCAGCGGATCATTGGTGATGAAGGCGCTGATCAAGGGGGCGACCCTTACCAAGTTCGAGTTCGCGAACGCGGACGGCACACTGGCCGGGAAGTTGAAGGTCAACTCTGTGCTGAGCAAGAAGTACATGGAACTTGCCCTCGCCAGCGGAGATGCGTGGACCGTCGTCAGGGACGCTCACGCCAAGCAGTCCTACACCGTGCTCAAGGACGACGGGGCCGTAGTCAAGTTGGACTTGACGACTCTCGCGCTCAAGAGGAACTACCCCGTCGACATTGCCGAGAGCGTGGACCTCCCCCTCGCACTGGGTCTCGTGTGGGTGATCAACTTCGCGCACCTTCAGAGGATCGGCGCGATGGGCGCTGTTGCCGCTGTGTAGCGGGTCCGACGCTCGTTTATTCCCCGGGCGCACACTTCCGCCGTGCGGCTGAGGCACTACATCGGGCGATGCAGAACACTTCGGGGTGGTCAGCGCCCGACGTCCTAGGTCCGGTCCGAGCCGGAGGGCGAAGCGTCCATTCCCTGGGCGGTGGGCGACCTTCGTTCACCAGGATGGGCACGTGACGCGTGGCTCGGGGCTATCCCGGTACCGGGACACCGTGTCCGTGCCCGGCGCTGCTCCGTTCACCATCACCGGTGCCGTCGGTCGACTGGCGCAGGCGATGGTCGGGCTCGGGGCCGTCCTGCTCCTGGCCGGACTCGGACGTTCCTACGCCCTCGCGGGCCTGGTGGCTGGGGCCGCGGCGCTGAGCCAAGGCCTGGGCTCTCCGTGGCTGAGCCGTGTCGCCGACCGAGTCGGGCAGCGTGTCGTCCTGCGACCGCAACTGCTTGTCCACACCTTGGCCTTGGTTGCCCTGGTGGTGGCGGCCCAGCGGCAGGCAGCCGGATGGGTGCTTGTCGCGTCCGGGATCCTGGTGGGGTTGTCGATGCCGCAGTTCGGTGCCTACTCGCGTGCCCGATGGACCTTCCTGCTGACAGGTGACGATCGCCTCGTGACCGCGCTGTCGATCGAGTCGCTCGTCGATGAAGCGGTCTTCGTCGTCGGACCCGTCCTGACCGCGCTCCTGGTGACGACAGTCGCCCCTGCAGCGGGATTGCTTGCGGCGGCCGGCATCGTCCTGGTCTCCGGTCTGGTGTATCTGTCGCTGCGCTCCACCGAGCCCCCAGTGGACCGCACACTCTCCCAGGACCGTGGGCCTCCGCGCCACGCAGCCCGGGGCTACGGGTGATCGTGGGCGTCTTCCTGGCGATCGGAGCGATGTTCGGGCTCATCGTGGTCGGCGTCGTGGCGTTGGCACGGGAGTACGGCCACACTGGAGCCGCCGGCCTGATGCTCGGGCTGTGGGCTGCGGGGAGCCTCGTCTCCGGGACCGTCTACGGCGCGATCCGATGGCGGAGCGATCCGGCGCGACGATTCCAGGTCGGTGCCGCAGCGATGGCCGTCGGCAGCATCCTCATCTCAGTGTCGACTCGTGACCTGGCCCTGGTCACGGTCAGCCTGATCATCGCCGGGCTGGCCAACGCGCCCACGTTGATCACCGGCAACACCTTGGCGTCTGCCGTCGTTCCCCACGACGCGATCACCGAGGCCTACACCTGGCTGTCCGTCGCCGTCTTCGCCGGCATCGCTGTCGGATCCCCGCTCGGAGGAGTGATCATCGACCGCTTTGGACCATCGGTCTGCTTGACGGCCAGCATCGTCGCGGGAACGGTCGCGGCGGTCCTGGCAACGACCTGCAACCGATTCATTCGGCCACGCGCGCCACGGGATCTCAACAGCTCCGCGAGACCTTCCCAAGCCGACAGGCCGTGAGCGAGCGCGAATGCCGGATCTTGTCCGGGGTGTCAGCCGCGACCCGTGCCGAGGCCACGTCGATCGCACTCACCTGCGGTGTCCGTTCGGGCCACTGACCCGGCTCGAGGGGGTGACAGCGCGTACAGGGCCCGGCGACTGCCGCCCCCATCTTGAAGGCGGAGACTGCACCGGGCCTTTACACGACGAACGACTGGAAGAAGCCGGTCTCCGGGTTGCCCCGCTCCCTGCGCGCGTGCGCAGGAGTTGCGGTCTGGCATCTGCAAGCACTTCCAGCGCAAGTCCGCGTGCAGTTAGCTCAGCCGCGCCGGGCCACCTCGATCGCCGCAACGTCGATCTTCTGCATCGTCAGCATGGCCTCGAAGGCGCGCCGGGCCTCATCGCCGCCGGCGGCCATGGCATCGGTCAACACACGTGGCGTGATCTGCCACGAGAGGCCCCAGCGGTCGGCGCACCAGCCACAGTCGCTCTCCTGCCCACCGTTGCCGATGATGGCGTTCCAGTAGCGGTCGGTCTCGTCCTGGTCCTCGGTGGCGATCTGGAACGAGAAGGCTTGGGTCTGCGGGAACCCGGGGCCGCCGTTCAAGCCCAGACAGGGGATGCCGGCGACCGTGAACTCCACCGTCAGTACGTCGCCGGCGTTTCCGGATGGGTAGTCGGCGGGGGCTTGGTGGACTGCCGCTACCCGGCTGTCGGGGAAGGTCGCAGCGTAGAAGCGGGCGGCTTCTTCGGCGTCACCGTCGAACCAGAGGCAGATCGTGTTCTTGGGCATCGACATCCCTTCGTTGGCGGAGCGACACCGTACCCAACCAACGTCACAACATGCTGCCAGCTCGATCGAACCAACCGGCAGTGTCCGATCGGGCCAATGACCCGGCTTGCGGGCGTGACCGGGCGTACTGGGCCCGTCGACTGCCTCCCATCTTGAAGGCGGAGACGGCACCGGGCCTCTACACGACGAGCGACTGGAAGTAGCCGGTCTCCGGCTGTTGCCGCTCCAGGTCAACCGAGAGCCGCTCCTCGTCCATTGTGGCTGAAGGACTTGGAACCAAAGGACCCGTGCGTGCCGTCGAGACGGCTCCTGGTGGGGCGGGTCGCCGGGGTCGCCGGCGGACGGTCAACAAGCGGCGGACTCCTTCGACCACGTGCCGCGTTGCGACCCCGTGAGTAGCGACACCGGGATCGCGAGCCCGTCCCCGTCAGTGAGGTCGATCGCGAACACCACGCCGACGACCTTGCCGTCCGCGTCCACCAACGGCCCACCGGAGTTCCCCGGTTCCACCTCCACACTGGTCGCGAGCACCATCCCGGGCCGACCGTACTGCGATCCGTCGCGGTACTCGATCAACCAGCCGTCAGTTGCAGTGAACGCCCCACCACCGGGATACCCGAGCGCGCGCACCAGGTCCCCCGGTACTGGGTCGACACCCAGCGGCAGCGCCGGTGGCAGCCGGTCACTCCTAGTGACCGCGGCGAGGTCGACGAGCTGGTCGCGGTTCGCGACTGTCACGTTCGCCGTGTGCCCGGACTGGGTCGTCACGACTCCCTGGCGTTGGGAGACGGTCTTTGGGACAGTGGCCGTGGACGCATCGGCGGGGGCTTGGAGGCCGGCGGCCCGGGGTGCGGATGGGGCTGCGAATGGACACCGAGACCCACTCTGGGGGGTCGGGATGCTAGGCCTGACCCGGGCTGCCGACCGAGTTGCTCCAAGCCTCGAGAGAAGCGTGCGACCGTCGTGGCCCAGATCCGTCTGTCGCGTCGACGAGGCGCGAGCGCGAGATGTTGCCAGCTGCTTCCTGTCAGCGCGCACAGATCGGACGCACGCCCTCGTCCGTAGTGCCTACGTCCAGCTGCAGGCGCAGTCCGATCGTCAGTTCGCGATCCTCACCGATCAGCAGGGACGATACGGGGTGACGGTGGTCTTCTCGCGCTGTCGCGAGCCCTACGGCAGCGATCGGGAACTCATCGACTCCGTTCGCGCCACGGGCTTTCTCGAGGTCACCACCGCTGCGGTAGACCGCGACCGCCTCCACCCGCTGCTCGATTGCGGTATTGGCGGCGTCTACGACCGGTTCCGCGCGGTTCACGACATCGTCGGCCACGTCGCCACCGGATACGGGTTCGATCGCCATGGGGAGTACTCGGCCTGGCTGACGCAGCTGGCGAGCTATCGCGGGTTGGCCGGGTGGGCCGCCGCGACCGAGCTGCACGCCGAGAACAGCGTGTTGTGGACCACGCAGCAACTGGCGGAGCACAAAGCTGTTCTGCTCGACCCTGAACTGCTGACGCCGCTGGACCTGACGCCGGAGCGTTGAGGAGCGAACTCGTCAGAGGAGGAGGAGGTGTAATGAATCCACCCTCCACCCGAGCGCACCAATTGGCGCTCGTAGGTCTTCGCCATCGTCAGAATCACCGTCGTCCCCATGCGAGTGCTGCCGGATCTTGTCCGGGGGTGTCAGCCCCGGACCACGCTGCTGCCAACTCGATGGAACCAACCTGCGGTGTCCGTTCGGGCCACCGAGCCAGCTTGGCGGGGTGACAGGGCGTAGCAGACCTCCACCGCCGCTCATCTTGGAGGCGGATCCGGCACACGGCTTCTGCACGACCAAGGAGGTGAAGTAGCCGGTCTCCGGCTTGCGTCGCTCGCGGCGGTCTCCGCGCGGGCCGAGTCGTCCTCGCTCCGGATCTCGCGCATGTGTCAGGCGCGCGCGTGAGGAATGGTGATGCGTGAGCCTCAGATTGCCTCGACGTGCGCCATCAACTGCAAGGCGGTCGCACGCATGCCCTCGGCGACCGTCGCGAGCGTGTCTTCGCCATGCGCCGGATGCTGCTCTGCCGCGAACGCGGCGAGGTCCTCGAGGCGCTCGGAGAAGCGGATCCACGCGGCACGGCGGTGCGGGAGCAGGAAGCTCGCACGGTAGGGGAGCTGGAAGTTCGCTCCGGCTGTGCTCCCCGGGTGCTCCGGGCCCACGGGGAGCCCAGCGAGCAGGAGCCCGAGAGGTTTGATCGCCTGGAACATGAGGCCGACCGCGGAGTTGGCCAGGACGGCGCGCTCCTCGGGGGTCTCGTGTCCGAATGCGAAGTAGCGCGCGATCATCTGCAGCAACAGCTCGTACACGGCGTTGAACAGGTCCGAGCACGCCCCGGTCGCAGGATCGGTGATGTAGACGTCCGGCTCGATGCCCTCGACCGCGCGCATGCCGGCGCCCACAACCGGATGGACCGGATCGAAGCTGGGGTCCTCGCGGCGCACGGCCAGGTACTCGTCGCGGACCTGCAGGAATCGGCCATAGTGCGCGTCGTTCCAGTCACCGGTCGCGCCCTCGCCCTGCTCGACGATGCGCTCGAGCGCCGCCTCGGCCTGGTCGAGGTTGGTGATCGCGCCAAGCGACGGCCAGCCGAACGCGGACTCCTCGGCCTGGTGGAACGCCGGGCCGATGAACAGCCGCTCCTCGCCGAGCTTCTCAGCGAGGTTGGCCAGGCCGCGCGCGCAGGAGCGATACAGGTGGCCGACGGTCGCGAAGTCCTGACCTCTGGGCACGATCTCATCGGCACGCATCGGCTCGGGAGCGACACCGACCGGCTCGAACCCCTCGCCGTCGACGCTCTCGATGTCCTGGGGGCGCTCCAGGTAGATGAAATGCTGCAGCGCCGTCTCGCCGAAGGGCAGCAACCGGAGCTGCACCCCGGGCGGGTAGCCCTGCGCCTGGTGCGGCAGGTGGGGTCGGCTCACGAACGGGGCCGACCCGACGGCCGCGAGCAGGTTCTGCACGACCGCCCAGTGCAGCATCTCCTCACCGGCGATCTTCAGGATCACCTTGCGCCAGCGCTCGACCATCTCGGCCTGCGCATCGCTGAGTCCGTCGGTCGCGCTCTTGAGGCTGAACGCGGCGTAGAGGTACTGGCACATCAGGGCGTGCTCCAGCTCCGCGCCCTGCGACAGCAGGTACGTCAACTCCTTGCGGTTCTCGACCGTGATCTCCGGCTCGGCTCCCACGCACCGGAATCTAACCCGCCTCACACCCTGGCGTGGCCCAGATGCCGATCCCGTCCTCGAGGACCTCGCGCTCGCCATCCAGCCGCACGATCACACTGCGACGACGATGCAGATCGGTGCCCACGTACTGACGCGACTTCTCGTAACGTTGGTTCACGGCGGCCTCCTACTCACCGTGGGACTACTGACAATCCGAGAATCCTCGGATCACCCACCGAGCGGAAGGCCCGCCCCCGCTCCGTCATCGCATCACTTCGGGGCGTCCATAGATTCGGAGTGTTGAGGTGAAGGGGCAGGCGTATGTTGCCGCGCTTGGTTGGTCGCCTTGCTGTCGACCCGCGCCTAATGGCCGGATATTGCTCTCGCTGTCCGAGCCGAAACCGGCTCTTCACTGGGCCATTCGGGTGGCGACGACTCGCCGGCGAAGCTGCAGGCGCCCCCGCCCAATATCCGGCTACTTAGCGCTCACTCGGCGATTGGTCCTCTTGCGTGACCCCCTAGGCCCTCTAGGGTGACGGCGTGGTCGGGGGGCAGGAGGTCGTGGCGACTGCTCCTGATTCCCGACGTTGGTTGGGCAGAGCGCTCGCCGTCCTGCTCGCGGGGGCGGCCATGAGCTGGTTCGTCCACGAGTCGCAAGCCCTAGACACAGCCGCACTCGACATCCGCGTCTACCGAGATGCTGCGAGGGCCTTCCTCGACGGCGGCGAGGTGTACTCGGGCCGATTCGAAGGCCTCCCCTTCACCTACCCACCGTTCGCTCTCGTCGTGTTCCTCCCACTCGCGGTACTTCCGCCGAGCGCAGCCGCAGTCCTGATGTTCCTGGTCTCCACAGCGGCGCTAGTCGCCGTCGTCCGGTGGTGCCAAGACTACGCCACGGACGGAAGAACCGGTCCGTGGTGGCTGACTGTCAGCGTCGCAGCAGTCGCGTCCGTCGCTCTGGAGCCACTCCACATGACCTTCGGTCTGGGCCAGGTGAACCTGCTACTGCTGGCGTTGGTCCTGGGAGTCGATGCCCGCGAGACCCGTTGGGCTGGAGGAGGTGCCGGACTGGCCACAGCGATCAAGGTGACTCCCGGCTTGCTGGTCGTAGCGCAGGCAGTCCGAGGCGACCTGCGCGCCTTCGGAAGAGGAGTCCTGGCCTTCGTCGCGGCCACTGGCCTGGCGGCCGTGGTCGCCCCCTCCGCCACAAGGGAGTACTTCACCTCCCTGCTATGGGACTCGAATCGCCCCGGTGGACTGACCTATCTCCAGAATCAATCCCTCAGGGCCTTCGCAGGGCGACACTCCCCGGCTCACGCGACGGGCATCTGGCTGATGACCGTCCTCCTCGCGCTCGCCCTGGGAACCTGGGTCGTTCGACGCCATCGCAAGGATGCCTTCTACGCGCTAACCGCAGCCGCCATCACCGGACTTCTCGTGTCCCCGATCTCCTGGAGCCATCACTGGGTGTGGGTGCTGCCCGCGATCGCCGTCGGCGTGCGACTTGGTCGCCGATCACCGGTCCTCTGGGTCTCAGTTGGTCTCGTCGCAGCCACCATCGCCGTCGTGGAACTGTGGATGAACGCCGACGCCCCACTCTTCGCGCAAGACATCTACGTGGTGAGCGGCATCCTTTGGCTTGCGGCATCTGCGGCCGAAGCGCCAGCGGAAGCCCGAACTTAGGTGCCTGCATCGCCTACGTGGTGCGTCCGAGACGGTAGGCGATACGGGCTTGACCCTCTGTACCGGCGATCGACCAGGCGATGGTGT
>Ga0208851_1000857_pt1 | contig 11781 bp, 12 predicted proteins | sample NGESurshal092012_FD_184481 | JGI IMG/M metagenome (GOLD analysis project Ga0208851, IMG submission 184481) | Arctic peat soil microbial communities from Barrow, Alaska - NGEE Surface sample 415-2 shallow-092012 (SPAdes) | ecosystem: Environmental > Terrestrial > Soil > Wetlands > Peat ... | reverse complement strand
GCCGTCGTGGGGCGAGCCGTACCGCTCGCTCGCGGCCCGGATGCTGGCGGCCATGGCCGATGCGCGGGACGCCGCCGAGGGTCACGAGGCGCTGCTGGTGAGCCACCAGCTGCCGATCTGGACCACCCGCAGCTTCGTCGAGGGCCGCCACCTGTGGCACGACCCGCGCCGCCGCGAGTGCTCGCTGGCCAGCCTCACGTCCTTCACGTACGACGGCATCGACATCGTCGCCGTCAGCTACACCCAGCCGGCGCGGGACCTGCTCCCGGTCAAGGGCCGCGGCTTCTCGGTGGGGGCCTGATCCACCGATGCGACGTCTGTCCCGACGCAGCGCCGCGGCCGTGGCCGTGGCGCTCGGCTTGCTGCTCACCGGCTGCTCGGCGGGAGCCGCCGGCCCCGCGGAGCAGGGGTACGTCGAGGGCGACGGCACGATCCTCGTGGTCCCGGCCGCTGACCGGGTCAGGGCCCCCGCCCTCAAGGGCACCACCCTGGACGGCAAGTCCTTCGACCTCGCGTCGCTGCGCGGCCAGGTGGTGGTCCTCAACGTCTGGGCGTCGTGGTGCCCGCCGTGCCGGGCCGAGGGCCCGATGCTGCAGTCGGTGCACACCGACCTGCTGCCCAAGGGTGGCACCCTGGTGGGCATCGACACCAGGGACGGCGACGGCACGGCCGCGCGGGCGTTCGCGCAGAACATCGGCATGACCTACCCGAGCGTCGTGGACCGCGACGGCAAGCTGCTGCTGGACTTCGCCGACACGCTGCCCCCGCAGGCGGTGCCCAGCACGCTGGTCATCGACCGGTCCGGGCGGATTGCCGCCCGGGTCATCGGCCCGGTCACCCAGCCGCGGCTGATGGCGCTGGTCGACCCGCTGCTCGCGGAGACCGCGGGATGACCGGACTGCACCTCGGGGTGGGCAACGACTTCGCCCAGACCGTGCTCTCCGGCTCGCTGCTGCTGGCCATCCCGGTCGCGCTGCTGGCTGGCCTGGTCTCGTTCCTGTCCCCGTGCGTGCTGCCGCTGGTCCCCGGCTACCTGGCGTACGTGACCGGGCTGGTCGGCGCGGACCTCGCGGACAGCCGCAAGACCCGGCTGCTGGCCGGCTCGATGCTGTTCGTGCTGGGCTTCACCGCGGTCTTCGTCTCGTTCGGGGCGCTGTTCGGCGGGCTGGGCTCGCTGCTCAGCCAGAACTCCGAGGTGATCACCCGGGTCCTCGGGGTGCTCACCATCCTGCTCGGGCTCGCCTTCATGGGCCTGGTCCCAGGCCTGCAGCGGGACATGCGGGTGCACACCTGGCCGACGTCCCTGGGCCTGGTCGGGGCGCCGCTGCTCGGGGTGCTGTTCGGGCTGGGCTGGACGCCGTGCATCGGCCCCACGCTCGGCGCGGTGCAGACGCTGGCGTTCACCGAGTCCTCCGCGGCCCGCGGGGCGCTGCTCACCGCCGTCTACTGCATCGGGCTGGGGCTGCCGTTCGTCCTGGTGGCGCTGGCCTTCCGGCGGACCGCCGGGGCGCTGGCCTGGGTCAAGCGGCACTACCGTGCGGTCATGACGTTCGGTGGCGGGATGCTGGTTACCCTCGGCGTCCTGCTGGTCACCGGGCTCTGGAGCGACCTCACCGTCCAGCTGCAGGTCTGGGTCTCCGGCTTCACCCCGGCGCTGTGACATGACGGTTAACCCGCCGATGAGCGAGACCCCCGAGAACGACGACGTCCTCCTGGAGAGCACCACGCTGTCCACCCAGCCGGCCGCGGTCCAGCCGCCGTCGGGGTTCGGCCCGCGCTCGCTGCTGCGCTGGGCCTGGCGGCAGCTCACCTCGATGCGCACCGCCCTGCTGCTGCTGTTCCTGCTCGCCCTCGCAGCGGTGCCCGGCAGCCTGCTGCCCCAGCAGGGCAACGCACCGGCCGACGTCGCGGACTGGATCTCCCGGCACGGCGCGCTCGGGCGGCTGTTCGAGCGGCTGTCGCTGTTCCACGTCTACAGCAGCCCGTGGTTCGCGGCGGTGTACCTGCTGCTGTTCGTCTCGCTGATCGGCTGCGTGGTCCCGCGGACCCGGCTGCACTGGCGGGCGCTGCGCTCTCGGCCGCCGGCCTCGCCGCGCAACCTGTCCCGGCTGCCGGTGACCCGGTCGTTCACCACGACGGCGACGCCGCAGGAGGTGCTGGACGCTGCTCACCGGTCCCTGCGCCGGCGGCGGTTCCGAGTCGACCGGCTCGTGGGTTCGGTCGCCGCCGAGAAGGGCTACTTCCGGGAGACCGGCAACCTGGTCTTCCACCTAGCCCTCGTCGCGCTGCTCGTCGGCGTGGCGATCGGCGCGCTGTACGGCACCAGGGGCAGCGCGATCGTGGTGGAGGGCAGCGGCTTCGCCAACACGGTCACCCGCTACGACTCCTTCTCGGCCGGACCGCTGGCCAACCCGCAGCGGCTGGACCCGTTCTCGTTCACCCTCAACAAGTTCAGCGCCAGCTACCAGGAGGGCGGCAAGCAGAACGGCGCGCCGCGCTCGTTCACCGCGGACGTGACCGTCCAGGACTCGCCCACGGCGACCCCGCGCAGCCAGGTCGTGCAGGTCAACGAGCCGCTGGTGGTGGGCGGCACCAAGGTGTTCCTCGTGGGCCACGGGTACGCGCCGGTGGTCACGGTGCGTGACGGCGAGGGCCGGGTGGTGTTCTCCGACGCCGTCCCCTTCCTGCCCCGGGACGGCATGTTCACCTCGACCGGCGTGATCAAGGCGCCGGACGCCCGCCCGACCCAGCTGGGGTTCCAGGGCATCTTCCTGCCGACGGCGTCCATCGACCCGGTCCGCGGGCCGCTGTCGACGTTCCCCGCGGCCAACGACCCGGCCCTGTTCCTGTCGCTGTGGAAGGGCGACCTCGGGCTGGACACCGGCGCGGCCCAGTCGGTCTACCGCCTGGACGTCAGCCGGATGACGCGGGTCGGCCTCGAGGCGATGCGTCCGGGGGAGTCGTGGACCCTGCCGGACGGCCTCGGCACGATCACCTTCGACGGCATCAAGCAGTACGCCGCGTTGTCGATCGCCCAGGACCCCGGCAAGGGGATCGCGCTCGGCTCGGTCGTCGTGGCCATCGCCGGGCTGCTGCTGTCGCTGTTCGTGCCCCGCTGCAGGGTGTGGGTGCGCGCGACGGCGGACGACGAGGGCACTACCCTCGTCGAGATCGGCGGGCTGGCCCGTACCGAGGCGGGCGGGCTGGAGTCCGAGGTCGACGCCCTGCGCTCGGACCTTCCCGACGAGGCAGCACCAGGCGCACGCGAACCGATCGAGGAGTACCGGTGACCGCCCACACCTTCGCCTACCTGTCCAACGACCTCGTCTACTCGGCGATGGCGACGTTGACGCTGGCGCTGCTCGCGTTCTCCGCCGAGCTGGCCTTCGGCGACCGCGGCCGGGTGGCCAGGACGTCTAGGCTCACGGTGCACCGGGTCCCGGTCGCGGCGGCGGTCGGCGCCGGCGCCGCTCCCGTCGACGTCGACACGCCGGACGTGGCCGAGCCGTCGGAGGTGGACCTGCCGGAGTCCACCCGGTCGGCCAAGTTCGGCGGGATCGGCTTCGCGCTCACGGTGCTGTCGTTCGTCCTTCTGCTGGCGGCCGTGGTGTTCCGCGGGCTGGCCGCCGGCCGGGCGCCCTGGGGCAACATGTACGAGTTCTCGCTGGCGTCCGCGCTGGTGGTGACCGGTGCGTACGTCATCGCGGTGTGGCGGCGCCCGGTGCTCCGGCTGCTCGGGGTGTTCATCGTGGTCCCGGTGCTGCTCACGCTCGGGCTCGCGGTCACGGTGCTCTACGTGGACGCCGGTCCGCTGGTTCCCGCGCTCAAGTCGTACTGGCTGGTCATCCACGTGGCCGCCGCGATCATCTCGGGCGGGATCTTTACCCTCGGCGGCGCGGTGACGGTGCTGTACCTGCTGCAGGAGCGGTGGGAGCGGCGCGGCATCTCCAACTCGCTGTCCCGCCGGCTGCCCGAGTCGGAGCAGCTGGATCGCACGGCCTACCGGCTGTTCGCGTTCGTGTTCCCGCTGTGGACGTTCGCGATCGTGGCCGGGGCGATCTGGGCCGAGAACGCGTGGGGCCGGTACTGGGGCTGGGACCCCAAGGAGACCTGGGCGTTGGTCACCTGGGTGGTCTTCGCGGGCTACCTGCACGCGCGGGCCACGGCCGGCTGGAAGGGCCGCCGGGCGGCCATGATCGCGCTGCTGGGGCTGTCCGCGTTCCTCTTCAACTACTTCGGGGTGAACATCTTCTTCACCGGCCTGCACTCCTACGGCGGGCTGCCGAACAAGTAGCCGGCGCAAACCCACCACCTTGACGAGGGGGTGAGCCGGGGTGGGGCGGTCTGCTCAGCCGGCGCCGTCGGGGTGCTCGCGGCGCTGCTCGTCGAGGCGGCGCAGGAAGTCAGGGTCGTCGTCAGGGGCCAACGGTCGGGGCCGCCCACCGCGGCCCGGTCCCGGGTCCTCGCGGTCGGTCCCCGTGCCGAGGACCAGCCAGCCGAAGGAGCCGAGCACGGGGACCAGCACGATGGCCACGGCCCACACCGCCTTGGGCAGCGTGCGGACCTCTGCGGAGGGCGTCTGTGCGAGGTCGATGAGTGACCAGAGCATGAACCCGGCGGCGGCGAGGAACAGCACCAGCTTCACGGCGCTCGGTACCTCCCACCCAGGTCGACGACTCCGGCCAGGGTACGTCGAGAGGCGTGCGGGGGTCGCCGAGGGCTCAGCGGCCGCGACGGAACCGCTCGGCCTCGCGGTGCAGCTGGTCGACGCGGGCGCGGGCGATCTCCAACGAGATCAGGGACATGGGTGCTCCCTGCTGGATCGGTGCTCGCCGTCAAACTTACCGTGAAACGAAGGTTAGGTCGCTAGAGTTCCTTGTGATCTGAGGCACGATGACGGGACGGGTCGATGAAAGAGCGAGAGAAGGACCGTGCGGTCCGGATCGATGCGACCGACCGGGCGCTGGTGGCCGCCCTGCAGGCCGATGGCCGGGCCAGCTGGGCCGAGCTCGGCCGTCAGGTCGGGCTGTCCGCTCCGAGCGTGCAGGAGCGGGTGCGTCGGCTGGAGTCCACCGGGGTGATCACCGGGTACCACGCGTCGGTCGACGCGGCGGCCCTGGGGCTCGGCATGGTCGCGCTCGTCGGCATCCACCAGACCGACTCGGCCGACCAGGAGGACGTGGCCGTCCAGCTCGAGCTGGTGCCCGAGGTGGAGGACTGCTGGCTGGTGGCCGGCGAGGAGACCTTCGTGGTCAAGGTCCGGGTGGCCGACGTCGACGCGCTGGATCGGGCACTGCGGGCACTGCGCAGGGTGCCGGGTGTGGCCAGGACCCGCACCACGGTGGTGATCTCCACCCGCTGGCAGGGCCGGCCGCTGCCCGGGTCGGCGGCGCCGCCGGCGTCGGGGACAATGGACGGGTGAGACCCAGCCCCGTCCTGATCTACTCGACCTCCCGGATCCTGCTGTTCGTGGCCACGACCGGGGTGTTCTGGTTGGTCGGCTTCCGTGGGCTGCTGCTGCTCGCGCTCGCGCTGCTGGTCTCCGGGCTGCTCAGCTTCGTGCTGCTGTCCGGGCAGCGGGACGCCATGTCGGCCGCCGTGGTCGAGACCGGTGGCCGGCTCAAGCGCAGGCTGGACGATCGGACGACGGCCGAGGACGCCGCCGACGACGCACGGCGGGCCGAGCACCCCTCCGAGAGCTCTCCGGACGAGCCCACCGGGACGTAGGTCCCCTCACGCACGGTCGCTCCGGCCCTGGGACCGACCCGCGCGGCCGGTTGAGGCCCTACTCATCGAGTTCGCAACCCCGCGGACCCTTGCCACCGGGCTGGCGTCGCCGCAAGCCACGCGGCCATGGACGCGAGAGGTTTACTCACGACAGTTCAGTCGAAGACACCCGCGGCCGCTCCTGCGAACGAGACCGCGGGTCAGTCGTGGTATCGAGACTTCGCCCCTCGGGCGCCTGGCGCGGGTGGGGCGCGGTCGCGCGCATCCTGCTGGGATGCACCTTCCAGTGGGCGTTCCTGGACAAGACCTTCGGGCCCGGCTACACCACGAAGAGCGCGGCGGCCTGGGTGTTCGGCACCGGCGACGGCAGCCCGACGTACGGCTTCCTGAAGTTCGGCACCAACCCCCAGGGACCGTTCGCCAGCACGTTCAACGGGATGGCCGACAAGAGCCCCACCGCGTTCTGGAACTGGCTGTTCATGTTCGCGCTCGTGGGTGTCGGGGTGGCCTTCATCCTCGGCATCTTCATGCGTCTCGCCGCCGTCGGCGGGTCGCTCCTGCTGTTCCTCATGTACCTGGCCGAGGCGCCGTGGGCCAAGTACACCGACGCGAGCGGTGCCACCGTGGCGGGCGCCAACCCGATCATCGACGACCACATCATCTACAGCGTGGTGATGATCACCTTGATGCTCCTCATGGCCGGTCGCACGTGGGGCCTGGGCCGCTGGTGGGAGTCGCTCAGCTTCGTCAAGCGGCTGCCCTGGCTGGCCTGATCGCAGCCTGACCCGGTCGGCCTCAGCCGAGGCCGAGGCCCACCGCCAGCAACAACCCGAACACCAGTTGGAGCCGGCCGGTGTCACGCAGGACGGGGATCAGGTCCCGCCCGGTGGCACCGGCCAGCACCGTCCGTACGGGGGACACGGCCAGTGCGACCCCGCCCAGCGCCAGCAGCGCCCATGGGTACCCCCGGACGGCGACCAGCACCGGCACGAGCAGCGCGACGCCCACGCAGGTCACGTACAGCCGGCGGGAGTCCGGGGCGTCCAGCCGGACGGCGAGGGTCCGCTTGCCGGCCACCCGGTCCGACGGGATGTCCCGCAGGTTGTTCGCCACCAGGATGGCCACCGCCAGCAGCCCCACCGGGACGGCCACCACCCAGGCGAGCGCAGTGAGCCGCTCGACCTGCACGTACGCGGTGCCGACCACCGCGACCAGCCCGAAGAAGACGAAGACGAACACCTCGCCGAGGCCGGCGTAGCCGTACGGCCGTGGCCCCCCCGTGTACAGCCAGGCCGCGGCCACCGACGCGGCCCCGACCAGCAGCAGCCACCATGCGGTGGTCACGGCGAGCACCAGTCCGGCCACCCCGGCGACGGTGAACGACCCGAACGCGGCCGCCTTGACCAGCGCCGGCCGGGCCGATCCCGAGCCGACCAGCCGGAACGGCCCGACCCGGTCCGCGTCGGTGCCGCGGATGCCGTCGCTGTAGTCGTTGGCGTAGTTCACGCCGACCTGCAGCGCCAGCGCGACGACCAGCGCCAGCGCCGCCTTCCACAGCACCGCCGCCGACGCGGCCGCCGCGGCGCCGGTGCCCACGAGCACGGGGGCCACGGCGGCCGGGAGGGTCCGCGGCCGGGCCCCCTCGACCCACTGCGCGACGGTGGGCATCAGCGGCCTTCCTGCTCGTCGGTACCGCCGATGAGCGTACGCACCGCGTCCTTGTCCGGCTTGCCCGAGGGCAGCAGCGGGATCGCCTCGACCAGCATGAGCACGCGCGGCTGCGCCGCCGGCTCCAGCCGGTCGGCGACGAAGGCGCGCAGCCGCGCCAGGTCCGGCGGGTCGGCGCCACGCTCTGGCAAGACGGCGACGGCCACCCGCTCGCCCCACACGTCGTCCGGGATGCCGACCGCCACGCACGCGCCGACCGCGGGGTGGGCGGCCACGGCCGCCTCGACGGCCGCCGCCGGAACGTTCACCCCACCCGTGACGATCACGTCGTCAGCCCGGCCCAGCACGTGCAGCCGATCGTCGGCGTCCAGCCGGCCGAGGTCGCCGGTGCGCAGCCGGCCGGCGCCGTCGAGCGCCGCCTCCGTGAGGTCCGGGCGCAGCCGGTACCCGCGGAACACGGTAGGCCCGCCCAGCCGGATCCGGCCGTCCGGGTCGATGCCCACCTCCACGCCGTCCAGCGGCACGCCGTCGTAGACGCAGCCGCCGCAGGTCTCGCTCATCCCGTAGGTCGTCACCACGGCGACGCCGGCCGAGCGAGCCCGGTCCAGCAGCGCCGGGGCGGCGGCCGCCCCTCCGAGCAGGACGGCGTCGAACCCGGTGAGGTCGGTGCCCGCGTCCAGCAGCAGCCGCAGCTGGGCCGGGACCAGCGACACGTACCGCGGTGCGTCGTCGGGCAGCCCGGCCGCCGCCGCCGCGAACCGGTCGGGGTCGAACCGGCCGGTGCGGTCCACCGCGACCGGCTCGGTCCCCGCGTCCAGCGAGCGGGCCAGCACCATGAGGCCGGCCACGTGCGTGGGCGGCAGCGCCAGCAGCCAGCTGCCCGGCCCGCCCAGCCGGTCGTGGGTGGCCCGCGCCGAGGCACGCACGGCGGCCGCCGTGAGCAGCGCGCCCTTGGGCTCGCCGGTCGACCCCGACGTCGGCACCACGAGGGCGACCTCGGGATCCTCGACCGTGCGGTCCGGCCGCAGGGCCGCGAGCAGCGCCTCGACGACCGCGGGCGGCCCCGGCGGCAGCGGCAGCAGCGGCGGGCCGCCGGCCAGCGCCGCGGCCAGGGCCGGCAGGACGGCGTCGACGACCTCCGGCCCGCTCGGGACGGTGACCGTGCGCACGGCTAGAAGTACCAGGGGAACGGGCTCCAGTCGGGCGCGCGTCGCTGCAGGAACGAGTCGCGGCCCTCGACGGCCTCGTCGGTCATGTACGCCAGGCGGGTCGCCTCGCCGGCGAACAGCTGCTGCCCGACTAGGCCGTCGTCCGCGAGGTTGAACGCGTACTTCAGCATCCGCACCGCCGTGGGGCTCTTGCGGTTGACCTCGGCGGCCCACTCCAGGGCGACCCGCTCCAGGTCCTCGTGCGGGACGGCCGCGTTCACCATCCCCATGCGCACCGCCGTCTCGGCGTCGTAGGCCTGGCCCAGGAAGAAGATCTCCCTGGCCACCTTCTGGCCGACCTGGCGGGCCAGGTAGGCCGAGCCGTAGCCGCCGTCGAAGCTGCCGACGTCCGCGTCGGTCTGCTTGAACCGGGCGTTCTCGCGGCTGGCCAGGGTCAGGTCGCACACCACGTGCAGGCTGTGGCCGCCGCCGGCGGCCCAGCCCGGCACCACGGCGATGACCACCTTGGGCATGAACCGGATCAGCCGCTGCACCTCGAGGATGTGCAGCCGGCCAGCCCGGGCCGGGTCGATCGACTCGGCCGTGTCGCCGTCGGCGTAGCGGTAGCCGTCGCGGCCGCGAATCCGCTGGTCGCCGCCCGAGCAGAACGCCCGGACGCCGTCCTTGGGGGAGGGCCCGTTGCCGGTGAGCAGCACGCAGCCCACGTCCGGCGTCATGCGGGCGTGGTCGAGGACCCGGTACAGCTCGTCGACGGTCTGCGGGCGGAACGCGTTGCGCACCTCGGGCCGGTCGAAGGCGATCCGCACGGTGCCCTGGTCCAGGCCGTCGGCATGGTGCCGGTGGTAGGTCACATCGGTCAGGTCGAAGCCCTCGACCGCGCGCCACGCGGTGGCGTCGAACAGCTCAGAGATCACGTCCGCGAGGATAGGCGCATGGCGCCCGTGTACACGTTCGCGATTCCGATGCGGACGCGCTTTCGCGGCATCACCGTGCGCGAGGGCGTGCTGTTCCAGGGCCCGGCCGGCTGGGGGGAGTTCTCCCCGTTCTGGGACTACGGGCCGACCGAGTGCGCGCCGTGGCTGGCCGCGGCCCGGGAGGCCGCCGACCTCGGCTGGCCGGCCCCGGTCCGCGACCGGGTGCCGGTCAACGTCACCGTGCCCGCTGTGGGCCCCGAGCGGGCCATGGCCGTGGTGCGCGCCTCCGGCGGCTGCCGCACGGCCAAGGTGAAGGTGGCCGAGCCGGGCCAGCCCGAGGGCGCCGACCTCGAGCGGGTCGAGGCGGTGCGCGCGGCACTGGGCCCGGACGGCCAGATCCGGGTCGACGCGAACGGCGCGTGGGACGTCGACACCGCCGTCCGGCTGATCCGGCTGCTCGACCGGGTCGGCCTGGAGTACGTCGAGCAGCCCTGCCGGACCGTCGAGGAGCTGGCCGAGGTGCGCCGCCGGGTGGACGTGCCGATCGCGGCCGACGAGTCGATCCGCCGGGCTGAGGACCCGCTACGGGTGGCCCGGCTGGCGGCTGCGGACATCGCGGTGCTCAAGGTGCAGCCGCTGGGCGGGGTGCGCGCCTGCCTCGAGCTGGCCGAGCGAAGCGGCCTGCCCGTGGTCGTGTCGTCGGCCCTGGAGACGTCGGTGGGCCTGGCCGCCGGGGTGGCGCTGGCCGCCGCGCTGCCCGAGCTGCCGTTCGCCTGCGGGCTGGCCACGACCCAGCTGCTCCGAGGGGACCTGGTGCCCGACCCGTTCGTGCCCGTCGACGGCGCGCTGCGGGTGCGCCGCCCCGAGCCGACGGCGCATTTGCTCGCGGCGGCCGCGGCGGACCACGAGACGGCTGGCCGGTGGCGGGCCAGGATGGGCGCCGTGGACTCCGAGGCGGACTGGCGCGGCACGGGCGGCACCGAGTGAACCCCTCGACCGCGCTGGCCACGGTCCTCGTCGACGAGCTGGTCCGCGGCGGCGTCCGGGAGGCGGTGCTCTCACCCGGGTCCCGGTCGGCGCCGTTGGCGTTCGCGCTGCACGCGGCCGACGCAGCCGGGCGGCTGCGCCTGCACGTGCGCATCGACGAGCGCTCGGCCGGGTTCCTCGCGCTGGGGCTGGCCAAGGCGTCGGGCCGTCCGGTGCCCGTCGTCACCACCTCGGGGACGGCGACGGCGAACCTGCACCCCGCCGTCCTCGAGGCGTCCGAGGCCGGCGTCCCGCTGGTCCTGCTGACGGCGGACCGGCCGCCGGAGCTGCGGGCCACCGGCGCCAACCAGACGGTCGGCCAGGTCGGCCTGTACGGGTCGGCCGTGCGGCTGTTCCACGAGGTCGGGGCGCCGCACGACGGACCCGGCCAGGTGGCCTACTGGCGGGCGCTCACGGCCAGGGCGCTGGTGGCCGCGACCGGGCGGCTGACCCGCGACCCGGGGCCGGTGCACCTCAACGTCGCGCTGCGCGAGCCGCTCGTGCCGGACGCCGACGGCGCCTGGGTCGAGCCGCTGGACGGCCGGGCCGACGGGTCGGCCTGGACCGCCCTCGCGCCCACCGCTTCGGCCCCGGCCGCTGCGGCGGACGACTGGCCGGCCCGCACCCTCGTCGTCGTGGGTGACGCGCCCCCGGCTGTCGGGTCCGCGGCCGTGAGGCTGGCCGAGGCGCGCGGCTGGCCGGTGCTGTCCGAGCCCAGCGGCAACGCCCGGACCGGCCCGAACGCGCTGACGGCGGGCCACCTGCTGCTAGGGGTGCCGGGGCTGGTCGACGTTCTGCGCCCGGACGCCGTCCTGCTCGTGGGCCGCCCGACGCTGCACCGGCAGGTGCTCGCGCTGCTGCGCCGTCCGGACGTCGTCGTCGAAGTGGTCGCGCCCACCGCGCGGTGGGCCGACCCGACCCGCACCGCCCGCCGGGTGCACCCGGACGTCCCCGCGCAGCAGGCCCACCACCCAGACCTCGACGACGGCTGGCTGCCGGGCTGGCTGGCGGCCGACGCGGCGGCGACCGGCGCTCTCGAGCGGGTGCTCGCCGCGGCGGCCGGACCGGTCGCTGCGGCCGCCGGCCGCGCGCTCGTGGCCGCGCTGCCGGCCGGGTCGCTGCTGGTGGCCGGGTCCTCCACGTCGGTCCGTGACCTGATGCTGGCGACCCCGCGCGACGGCGTGACCGTGCTGGCCAACCGGGGTGCGGCCGGCATCGACGGCACGGTGTCGACGGCCGTGGGGGCGGCGCTGGCCTGGCAGGCGGCCGGCGGCGGC